>JAEEGF010159291.1_pt1 | contig 46414 bp, 32 predicted proteins | sample 9134171 | NCBI WGS metagenome assembly JAEEGF01 (sample SAMN16246542, study PRJNA631951) | gut metagenome | biome: gut microbiome; feature: rumen; material: AP-attached | host: Bos | place: Iran: Karaj | collected 2018-10
CTATTTTTTGGCGGCTTTTTGCTGCTTGTGGCCTTTATGCTTTTTCTGGACTTGGGCGTTTTTCACAAAACCGACCATGTGATAGGATTCAAGGAGTCGGCCATCTGGACGGCGGTGTGGATAGGCATCTCGCTGCTGTTCTGCCTTTTTATTTTCCTCAAAGCCGAATGGATTCACGGCATAACCGACAACGCCGGACTGCAGGCCTATTACGACAAGTATTACTACGGAAGACTGCATCAAGGCATTGACATGAACAAATCTTTCGATGAAAACCTGAGCATCTATCGCAACACCCTCGGAATGGAGTACCTTACAGGTTATTTCATCGAAAAAGCCCTGTCTATCGACAACATTTTTGTGATGATACTGATATTTGTGAGCTTCGGCATCGACAAAAAATACTACCATCGCGTACTTTTCTGGGGCATACTGGGCGCAATAGTTCTGCGTTTCATATTCATCTTCCTCAGTGCCGCCCTCATCACAAAATTCGCATGGGTGCTGGCTGTCTTCGGCGGCATACTGGTGATTTCGGGTATCAGGATGTTTTTCAAGAAAGATGATGAGAAAATCGACACCGAACACCACCCCGTGGTACGTTTCGCCTCCAAGCATTTCCGTGTACTGCCGCAAGGTCACGGCCACGACTTTTTCACACGTGTGGACCATAAACTATACATCACACCGCTGTTTGTAGTGCTGCTGGTGATAGAGTTCTCCGACGTGCTTTTCGCTGTCGACTCCATCCCCGCCATCTTCTCCGTAACGCAAGACCCCTTCATAGTGTTCTTCTCCAACATTTTCGCCATTTTGGGATTGCGGTCGCTGTTCTTTATGCTTAGCAGCGTGGTGGACAAATTCTGGCTACTCAAATACGGCTTGGGTGTGCTGCTCACCTTTATAGGTGTGAAAATGCTGCTCAACACTTTCTGGCACATCGAGATAAACACCGTAGTCTCGCTCTTTGTGATACTCGGAATACTGGTGCTGAGCATAGTGTTTTCGATGCTTTTCCCAAAGAAAGAGCCTGTAAAAGTGGAGAACCAATAACCTGCCTCTCATGCCCGAAATCTACCGCAACGGCGTTTTCTACCGGCTTGTAAAACATACCGTGAACTTCGGTCTGCGGGCCTATTTCGGCAATATTGTGATAAAAGGTCGCGAAAACCTGCCCACCGACTGTAGCTACATCCTTGCGCCCAACCACCAGAACGCCTTTCTCGACGCACTGATGATTCTTCAGATAAACAAACTCCGTCCGACGGTTTTCCTAGCTCGTGCCGATATTTTTGGCAACACACTGGCAAACAAAGTGTTGCATTTTCTCAAGATAATGCCCGTCTATCGCGCCCGCGACGGCAGACAGTCGCTTTCCAACAACGACACCATTTTCCAGTTATCGACCGATGTCATCCTCAACCAAGTGGCCTTATGCCTGATGGCCGAAGGCACCCACAACGACCGACGGCAACTGCTGCCGCTGAAAAAGGGGATGTTCCGCATTGCCTTCGCAGCACAGCAGAAACTCGGCGAAAAACCGCTCTACATCGTACCTGTGGGAATTGACTACGAAAGCTACGACACTCCCGGCAACCCCTCTGTAATCAACATCGGGAAAGCCATTGCGGTGAAAGACTACATGGAGTTGCACCAAGACAACAACGCTTTGGCAATCAACAAAATAAAAGAGGATTTGCGAGTGGCGATGACCGCACAGATGCATCAGATTGATTCCACCGAACATTACGACGAGTTTTACCTTTTGTCGAAACTCTATGCCGACGCTCGTGGCAAGGAATTTGGACGTGAAACAACTTGGCTCAAGTTTGAACTACGACGTAAGATGTCGCAGAAATTGGACCGTTTGGAACAATATAATCCGCAAAATACCAGCGATTTAGCCAAGGAAATTTCGGATACATCCACTCTCTGCAGTGCCTACGGCGTGGATTCCAATCGGCTGTTCGAGACAAAGAACAAGGTTGCGGTTGTCGTCGGCACCATACTGCTTGCGGGTATTCCTGTGGCGATTGCGCTGCTTAATTGGCGGTTGTTGGTGATGCTACTGTTGCTGTGTCCGATACCTTTCCTGCCCACACGTCTGCTTTTCCGCAATCAGAGCGACCCGCAGTTTGTCGGCTCGTTGAATTTTGCCGTGCAGTTTGTGCTTGTACTGCTGTATCTGCTGGCAATGACCATAACCGTAGGACTGCTGCAAGGCTGGGGCTACGCCGCGGCGGCCTTGGTGGCCGGAATAGCGGTTTGGAGATCGGCCTACCTTTTAGGAAGTCTCGTAAAACGGCTGTTGATTGGTTGGAAAATGCTGTTTTTCAAGCAGAAAACCGCAAAAATCATGAAAGATAAGTTTGAAGAGATTTTCAAAAAAGTTGTAACCGACTGAAACAGGTCGTTAAACGCACACCAGCGCTTTTCTTTTCCTTAGTTCCATCTCCTTTTTGAACAAAGCGTTACGAATTTCGTCCAACTGACGGATGTCGGTGCTTTCGAACGAAAAACCTTCGGGCAGCGGTATGTCGTTGGCGGTGCAGAACTCCGCAAAATTGCCGTTGCTCGACCCTTGTCGGTGCTCCGACTTGAGGAACTGCAAAATCCGCAGTCCGTCCACACGCTCGGTGCAGGCTTTTACAAACAGTTGCACGGTTTTGAAATTCTTGCGCAGCGGCTGCCATACATCGTCGGTTTTCAGCTGGCTGCACAGAAATTCCGTCATCGGGGTGGGGATGTACTTTTCGTAAAGGGCGGGGAACAAATCGTAGGTCTGCCGCACTTTTTCGAACGACGCCGTGGCGTAAAACGGGTACGAGGCATCCTGCTCGCTTACACTCTTTGCCACCGCCGGACCCGTGCCAAAAGGCACACGCTTCGACTCCCGTCCCTGTGGGAAAACAGTTTCCCTGTTGAACACCGACACACTACCCGTTTTACACAGTTTCTGCAAAAGGTAGAAATCCTCGCCGCCCTGCAGAGGCGTTATGCCGCCGCAACGCCTGTAGGCCCCCGCCGTGAACGCCATTGCCGAGCCGAGAGCCGTAAAGGCGTAGGGGTTGCCAATCTGCAACATATTTATAAGGTAGTGCCGCATGTAAATTTCGTAGCGCAGCAGGCTGCGGTCAGTGGTTGCGTTGCCCGAAAGCGGATGGTAGTACGGCACAGCGATAGCCGAAAGATGGGGATTATGCGCAAACTGTACGGCTATATACATAAGATAGTCCTTGCCAAAGACAGTGTCGCCGTCGAGGCTGACGATGATTTTGTCTTCGGGGACGGTTTGTAAAATGGTGTCGAACAGCTCTTTGCGGGCGTAGCCCACGCCGTGACGCTTGGCAGGCCAGCCGTGCCCTCGCGAACTGCGGTCGATTATGGTAATAGGCAGATTTTCAAGGGTTTGAAGAAAAGCGATTGTGGCCGCATTGTTGGTGCAGATTTGTTGTTTCGCCTCATCCTCCCACCAACTTTCGGGCTGGTTTACACACATATACACTCTGAAATTGCGGTATGTCTGCTGGTTGAGACACTCCACAAGTGCGGGCAGGTTTTCCAGCTCGTCCATCAAAGGGATGGCAACGGAGATATGAGGGAGAAAGGGCATAACCGGTTATTGAAAAAAAATCCGCTCCGAATGGCCTCCGAAGCGGATTTTTGTATTGTTTACCAATTATTATTTGATATTGGGTTCTTCCAGACCATAGCCTTTTTTCTTGTCCACTGCCTTGAGGTAGATGGAGATAAGGAGGGCGGCTATACCGAGAGCTGCGAGCATCACAAGAGCCCAAGTGTAGTCGAGGTCGTGGGCTGCGGTGCCTTCGGCGTTGGTGTTTGTAAGCACCAGTCCGATAAGTGCGGGGAACAGGCCGAGGCCGATATTCTGAATCCAGAAGATAGCTGCGTAAGCCGAACCGATGATTTTCTCATCTACCAGCTTGGGAACGCTGGGCCACAAAGCTGCAGGAACCAACGAGAAGGAGGCTCCGAGCACGAGGATGGTGACGTATGCAACAACGGTACCACCAACGGCGCTGCCTTTGAACATCGGAAGGATGAAGGCGAAGGTGAGGTGGCAGATAACCAGCAGTATGGAGCCGAGCATAAGCATTGTGGCGGCTTTACCTTTGTGGTCGACATAGTTGCCGAGGATAGGAGTGATGGCCACAGCCAGCAGCGGGAACACTGCGAAGATTGTCTCGGCGGTGCCACGCATATAACCCATAAAGCAGTAGCAAACCAGAGCTATCACGGCCAGTCCCATCAAGCCGAATTTCAGACCTTTATTTTTGGAGAAATTGCTTGCAAACGAGCAGATAGCCACGATAAGCATTATGATGTACTGAACGATGGTCACAGAAATCGGGAAGGCATCGGTGCTTCCGCCCCAATAGGTGGAGGGGTCGGCTTCGGTGAGGGTGAGGTTGCACTGGAGCATATTCACGGCGTATTTCTGGAAGGGGAAGATGGCGCTGTAGTAAAGCACGCAGAGCAGAGCCACGAGCCAGAATCCGAGGCTGGTGAAAATCTTGCCAAGGTCGCTGATTTTGAAGGGATCGTCTTTCTCTTCGGCCTCGCCAGTCTGTTTGTCGAGTTTTCTGTCCATAAAGAAATAGACGATGAACATCATAAGGGCGATGCACAGCAGCACCACACCGAATTTAACGGCGTTGTCCACATGGATGTCGCCGCCGAGTTTTGCGAAATAGGGTGAGAAAATCATACAGGTGGCCACACCCAAACGAGCGAGGGCCATTTCGGAACCCATAGCCAGAGCGGTCTCACGGCCTTTGAACCATTTCACGATACCGCGGCTTACGGTGATACCGGCCATCTCCACGCCGCATCCGAAGAGCATGAAGCCCAGGGCTGCGAGTTTTGCCGAAGCGGGCATGCCTTTCACAAACGGAAGTATGGTGCCGATGACAGGAATTTCGCCGTCCCAGTTGAGGTGTCCGTCGAACCAAGCGGCAAGGCTGGTGCCGGGGAAATAGTCGCTGACGGCGTAGAACTTAATGCATCCGCCGACGAGCATCACAACGCCCGAAAGCACGGCGGTGAAACGCACTCCCATCTTGTCGAGGATGATACCTGCAAAGATAAGGAAGAACACGTAAACGTTGAGGAACACCTCTGCGCCCTGCATACGGCCGAACGCCTCGCTGTCCCATCCGCGTGTGTCCTGCATCAGGTCCTTGATGGGGGACAAAATGTCCATAAATACATAACTGCAAAACATGGCCAAAGCCAGTAACAACAGGGCTATCCATCTCATGGCAGCGCTGTCTCTCAATGTGGTTTTATTTGTCATAACGTTTGAAATTTTTACAATTAAGACTGCAAAAATACGATATTTTTGGCAAAAAAAGAAAGTTTCGAGGGCAAAAAAACGGCGGCAGTTGCCTATTTTGTTGATTAACATTACTTTATTTTATGCGTTGATGCCGTATTCTTGCTGTTATTTTGGACTGAAAAAACCTGTAGCGACATTTTTTTGCATCGTTTTGACTTGAAAAAGACTACAATCAAAAATAAAAACGTATTTTTGAAAACACGCCTGCAAGCGTTCCGTTTCTTGCAATTGTCTGACAATAAAAAAGATACACTAACTACAGATGAAAAAACATATAGCCGATTTCGTTATTGCCGAAAAGAAAACCATCGGGAGCAGCTATTTCACCCTGCTGCTGAAGTCGCCCGAGGCCTTGCCGGAGATACTGCCCGGACAGTTTGTGGAGGTTCAGGTGCCGGACAACAAAGAGGTGTTCCTGCGCCGTCCTATCTCCATACACGACGTGGACTATGCCGCCAACACGATGACCTTGCTTGTGCAGGTGGTGGGCAAAGGCACCCGCACCTTGTCGCAGCTTGCCGAGGGTCGCACTCTCAACCTCGTATATCCCTTGGGCAACGGTTTCTCCATTGACGGGCAAAAGCCGCTGCTTGTGGGCGGAGGCGCCGGTATCGCACCGCTGCTCTACACCGCCAAGAAATACAGCGAAAAAGGCATACGTCCCGCCATACTTTTGGGCGGCCGTACGGCGGAGCTTATTCCGGTAAAGGAAGAATTTCGGCCCTACGGCGAGGTGTTTTTCGCCACCGAGGACGGCTCGCTGGGCGAGAAAGGCCTTGTAACACAGCACACTGCCTTCGGCAAGAGCTACGACAGCATACTCACCTGCGGTCCTACGCCGATGATGAAAGCCGTGGCGCGTCACGCCCTGAAGAACGGCATACGCTGTCAGGTGTCGCTGGAAAACACCATGGCCTGCGGCGTGGGAGCCTGCCTGTGCTGCGTAACCAAAACCGACCACGGCCACCGCTGCGTGTGCAAGGACGGCCCGGTTTTCAACGTCGAAAATATGAAAGAATGGGCAAATTAATTAATAATTAGTAATGAGTAATTAGTATTTAGTAATTAGTTTGCAGTTAAAATTGAAATGCTCCTTGCCGCAAGCGGCAGAATTACGAAGTAATCGTGAACACAGATGAAATAAATCAGTAATGTGAACAACTCTAGGGAATCTAAATAATTATTTCGCCGAAGGCGAATATATTTACAAGATTAAAAAGATTTCACGAGCCGAAGGCGAGTAGGGAAAAAATAAAAATCTACAAGATTTACAAGATCTCGCGAGCCGTAGGCGAGCAGGAGAACAAAAACAAAAAGATTTAAAGAAAAAAACAATGCTGGAAGTAAAGATACACAACCTGTCCCTGAAAAATCCGGTGCTTACCGCGTCGGGGACTTTCGGATATGGCGAGGAGTTCGCCGATTTTATCGACCTTAGCCGCCTTGGCGGGATAATAGTGAAAGGCACCACGGGCTCGCACCGCGAGGGCAACGCCTACCCACGTATGGCCGAAACGCCTTCGGGTATGCTCAACGCCGTGGGACTGCAGAACGCCGGCGTGGACGTGTTCTGCCAAAAGACCTACCCCCGCATCTGCGACATCGACACCAACATTATTGTGAATGTTTCGGGCTCTAGCATCGAGGAGTATTGCGAGACGGCAGCCAAAATCGACGCTCTGGACAAGATTCCCGCCATAGAGTTGAATATCTCGTGTCCCAACGTGAAGAAAGGCGGCATGGGCTTCGGCACCGACCCCAAGATGGCCGCGCAGGTGGTGGGCGAAGTCCGCAAGGTGTATCATAAAACGCTGATAGTGAAGCTTACGCCCAACGTTACCAGCATCGCCGACATCGCCAAGGCTGTGGAGGAGGCGGGCGCCGACTCGGTGTCGCTTATCAACACGATACTGGGCATGGCCGTGGATGTGGAACGCCGTCGTCCTGTGCTCTCCACCATCACCGGCGGACTGTCGGGTCCTGCCGTGAAACCCGTGGCGGTGCGTATGGTGTGGCAGGTGGCCAAAGCTGTTAAGATTCCTGTGATAGGCCTCGGCGGCATAGCCTCGGCCAACGACGCCCTCGAATTCCTGATGGCCGGTGCCACGGCGGTGCAGATAGGCACAGCCAATTTCCTCGACCCCACCGTTACCGTTAAGGTGGTAGACGGCTTGCAGGACTATCTCAACCGTCATAATATCAAAGATATACACGACATAATTGGCATAATATGATACTCGTGGCCGACAGCGGGGCAACCAAAACCGACTGGTGCCTCATCGATAAAAAGGGGGAACGCAGGGCTTTCACCACCATCGGGCTGAATCCCACCTACTTGGTCGACGGCAGTGTGCTGGACGGCGAAATTGCCTGTCTAGCCGAAGATATGCGTTGCGCCGACAAAGTGCGGAAAGTCTTTTTCTACGGTGCCGGCTGTTCCGACGAGGAAAACCGACAAAAGATTGCCAAATCCACAGCAAGACATTTTGTAAACGCTGATACAGAGGTGTTTACCGACCTATTCGGAGCCTGCCGCGCCTGTTGCGGCAACGCCGACGGCATTGTGGGGATTCTCGGAACAGGCTCTAACTCATGTATTTACCAAGGCGGAGATATCGTGCAAAACATACCGTCGGCGGGGTATATGCTCGGCGACGAGGGCTCGGGTACCTACATCGGTAAACAGCTGCTGAAAAAGTACCTCACCAGACGGATGCCTAGCGACATCGAGGCAGAGTTCCGCGAGTTTATCAACAACCTGAGTCGCGGCGAGATACTGGACATAGTGTATCGGCAGCCCTCGCCGAACAAGTTCTTCGCCTCGCTTACGCCTTTTGCCTTGAACAACGGCCGTAACGCCTTTATCAACACCCTTCTGGGCGACTGTATGGACGATTTCTTCGAAAACCAGATATGCCTCTACGACACCGAGTTGAAGGACTTGTATATGGTGGGCTCTGTGGCGTCGATTCTGGAAAAAGAGCTGCGGGAGTGCGCCGCCAAACACGGCTTTGTGTTGCGGAAAACCTTGCAGAAACCCATCGAAGGACTTGCGGAATTCCACGCCAAAAAGGGTTGAAAACGCTTCGGAAATTGCTTTTTTTGCGTTTCGAGACGAAAAACGGGAGAAAAATATTGTTTTTACAAAAGTTTGATATTTAACATTTTACAAACGTAATTCTGCAAAAAAATTAAAAAAATTTTGTCAGAACAAAAAAAGTGTGTATCTTTGCAACCTCAAAACGAGAGAAAAGTTCTTTAAAAAAGAAACACGGTTCGGTAGTTCAGTTTGGTTAGAATACATGCCTGTCACGCATGGGGTCGCGAGTTCGAGTCTCGTCCGGACCGCCAAGGCTCTCCAAAAGAGAGCTTTTTTTGTATCTACATACAAAGGAAGATATTTGAAATACGGTATTGTAAATACTTCATTATCAAGGGGCTGACCGGTTTTGACAGCAAGGATAATGGGTATGTAAGCATGCAGGTTCAGGCATCAACAACCTCAATAAGGGATGCGAAACAATAATTGGCGAAAATACTTACGCTCTTGCTGCCTAACCGAAGCATAGTAGGTTAGCTTAATCCTGCCCACAGTGGGTGGGACAAGACATCTCCCGCCGACCTCGCCCGTCGGTAGGCGACCAGGAGGTGCTCGTGAGTACGGGATAGCAGCGTGTATTCCCCGCCCGCGCTGTAAAATTTTAGGGGATAAGGTCGGATTTGGGTGTCTTTGTCCGGGTCCGGCTCGAAAACCAATCAAAGAATAAGCATGTAGAAAGCGTATTTGTTACTTGTTTGGACGGCGGTTCGACTCCGCCCAGCTCCACTAGGGAAATGAACTTTCCTTTGCAAAAACACTGGTAATCAAAGAGATTGTCAGTGTTTTCTGCTTTATGGAGACTCCCACTCTCTGAACTCTTGTTTCACCGGTTCAATCAGGGTGACCAGGAGTCCAATGCTTGCAGAAACTTGCTGACAATCTTACATATATCCACAACCACCATCCACCAAAGAGGTGTCTGCATAAGGTGGAGATGGATGGAATGAAAATGTTCAAAATCTGAGACCTGTTTTTTCTCAACTGAGACCGATTTTTCTTTTCATATCTTATTGTTTAATACTAAAATAGAAAGAAAATGACACTAAACTTCGTTTGCAGGGGTTCAAAGGTCAGCAAGAAGGACGGACTGACACCACTTGAACTCTATGTTATCATCGACGGAAAGAGAAGGTACATCTCTCTGAACCATAGAATCGACCCAAAGTCTCTTATCTTGTTTCGAAATGGAATTTTTTGTTTTCGAACAAACTCTTCTGTCATAAATATCTTTAAATTAACCTCTTGCACACAATGCCGGGTGATTTTTCACGTTATTACTATATAATAACAATGTAACAGAAATCTGGAAAAAAGAACAGAACAACAATGGGCGGCACTCTATGATGCTGCCGTGACATCCATCATCGGTGGCAGATGTGCCAATAGTTATTATGGAGATTATTCGATTAACTCCATCGTAAGTGAGGCAATCAGAGGAGCCGACCTCCTTATAAAGGAACTGAAGGAAAGAGAGGTGTCCGAGAATTGAGGTGTCCATCTGAAAACATTTTGGACAACCCGTCCCATCCGTTTGGCAACAGAGACAACCTGAAAACTACGAGATGTTTCGAAAAAGAGACATTCGGAGACCAAGACGGTCAAAGAAACAGAAGAACCCGAAAAGGGAATGGTGTCAAATGGGAAGGATAAACTAAAATGAACCCAAGTAATTGTTGAACCCAGAAACAACCAGAATATGAATGCAGTGATATATGCAAGAGTAAGTAGTACGGGAGACCTATCATCTCCTACCATGGTAGGAGTTGATTAGGAGTTGATAAGGATATGATAAGGCGATGGTAAGAAGATGTGTGAGGCTAAATATTTTGTGTTTCAGTATGTTGAAGGATTCTTGATGTACTTTCGTAAACAATTTTGTTGAACAAAAATGTTAAACAATTTTGTCGAATTAAAAAAAATATGTATTTTTGCAGCAGAAATTATTCGACAAAAATGTTTAAAAACTGATATAAGTTATTGATATGAAAGATAATAAAAAACAGAAGAGGATTTTGGAGGTGGCCGAAGAAGAGTTCTTGATGAAAGGTTTTGCCGGAGCCAGGACTGTTGAGATTGCGGAAAGGGCAGGTGTGAGTCATTCCATGTTGCACTACTATTACAAAACGAAGGAACAACTTTTCGGGCATGTGATGGTCGAGAAGTTGCAGCGGTTGAAGGAGTCGGTAGCAACGGTCTTTATGATTGAGGATATGCCTGTGGTGGAGAAGGTTGTGGAGTTGGTTGTGCGCCATTTCGAGTTCCTTAGTGAAAATCCGGACTTGCCGAGGTTCATCATCAATGAAATGATAGTGCGTCCGGAATATGCAGAGATGATGAAACGGGAGGCGCTTCCGTTACTGAAGGATGCAGTGGCTCGGTTGCAGCGCGAACTGGACGCTGCGGCGAAAGAAGGGGAGGTGCGGACGATGGAAGCCGCCACGCTGCTGATGGACATTGTCTCGGTGAACCTTTTTTCGTTTATCGTTGCGCCGATATTATCCTCGGTCAAACCGGACATGGACTTCCAAGCCTACTACCATGCTCGTTGCCAGGAGAATGTGCAGCTGATTTTGAACAGAATTAATCCGGATATAAAATAAAGAATATGAAACGAGTTATACTTTTGGGGTGGTTGGCGATGGTGCCGGCGGTAGTGGGGGCTCAAGGCGTGACGCTCGACAGTTGCCGCAGCTGGGCACGGAGCCATTACCCGCTTGTGGAGCAGTATGGGTTGGTGGCACAGAGTGCGGAATACAGTGTGGTGAATGCTTCGCGTGCATGGCTGCCGCAGGTGCGCCTGTCGGCACAGGCCACCTGGCAGACCGATGCAGCACGGTTCCCCGATGCGATGAACACCATGCTTGCCACACTTGGCACCGACCTGGAGGGCATAAGACAGGACCAGTACAAGTTGGCTCTCGATGTGCAGCAGAACCTTTGGGATGGAGGACGTAGCAAGGCGGAGAAACGTATTGCCAAAGCTCAGGCAGAGGCGGACCGGTTGGCCACCGACGTTGATTTCCATGCACTGGAAGGGCGTGTAGACAATCTTTTCTTCGGTATCCTGCTTTTGGAGGAACAGCGATTGCAGACCGAGAACCGCATGGCTCTGCTGGAGGAAAACTTGCGGCGCTGCCGTGTGATGGCCGAGAACGACCTGCTGATGCAGAGCGACGTGGACGCCGTTGAGGTGGAACTGCTCACGGCCGGACAGCAACTGGAGCAGGTTCGATACTCGTGTGCCGCCTATCGCGAAATGCTGTCGTTGCTGACAGGCAGGCCGATGGGGGAGGCGGAACTGGCGATGCCGGAGGAGTTGGGTGGAGACTTGCTGGTTGCCGAGCGTCCGGAGATGCGTTTGCTCGATGCCAGAATCGGTCAGGGCCAGGCGCAGGAAGACCTTCTGCGCTCTGCGTCGATGCCGCAGTTGTCGCTTTTCGCCCAAGGGTGGTATGGCTATCCGGGATTGAACATGTTCGAGAACATGCTGAATGGCGATTGGAGTCTCAACGCCGTGGTAGGCATCCGGTTGGCATGGAATATCAGTGCATTCTATACACAGCACAACGACCTTGACAGGCTGCGCAACACTCAGCGGCAGTTGCAAGTGCAGCGCGACGTGGTGGCCTTCAACGAGGGTTTGCGACGTTCGGAGCAGAGCAGCGAGATGGCACGTCTTCGGAAGGCTTTGCGCGACGACGACCGTATCGTGGCCCTGCGTCGCTCGGTTCGCGAGGCCGCCGAAAGCAAGCATCGCAATGGTGTCATCGGCACCACGGAACTGCTCCGCGCCATCACCGAGGAGAGCGCGGCTCAGTCGGCCAGGCTGCTACACCGTATTGAATTATTGAAGAAACAATATGAATAAAGGGTTTAAAATAGAAAAAATGACAAATATGAATAAGGGAATCTTTCTTTCGGCTGTGTTTTTGCTCGTTGCCTGTGGAGGCAAGCAAGACTTCGATGCGACGGGCACATTTGAGGCTACGGAGGTGACACTTTCTGCTGAGACAACGGGGCGCCTGCTCACCCTCGCCTCCGAGGAGGGTATGTTGGTGCACGAGGGGGAGGTGTTGGCGGTGGTGGACACTGCCGCGCTGCACCTGCAGCTACAGCAGTTGCGCACCCAGCAATCGGCATTGCTCAAGAGCCGTCCCGACATCGGGAAGCAGGTGGCGTCGCTTCGCAGCCAGATTGTCAAGCAGGAGCGCGAGGTGGCGCGTGTGGAAAATCTGGTGAAAGACAATGCAGCCACGCGGAAACAACTCGACGACGCGCAGACCCAGTTGGGTGTGCTGCGCAACCAACTCGATGCCACCCTGTCGCAGTTGGGTAGCAGTAGCGAGGCTATAGAACAGAATGCCGCTGCCATGGAATGGCAAATCAAGCAGGTGGCGCTGCAGTTGGAACGTAGCACCCTTAAGGCTCCTATGGACGGTATGGTGCTGGCTACCTGGTTGCATCCCGGCGAGATGGCTGTTGCCGGACGGCCCTTGTTGAAGGTGGCCGACCTCGACCACATTTATCTCCGTGCTTATTTCACCAGCGACCAATTGTCGAAGGTGAATCTGGGACAAAAGGTGACGGTGACAGCCGACTTCGGGGGAGACGAACGTTATGACTATGAGGGTACCGTGACGTGGATTGCCTCCGAGAGTGAGTTCACCCCCAAGAATATTCAGACCCGCAGCAGCCGTGCCAACCTGGTTTATGCAGCCAAAATTGCAGTGGTGAACGACGGACGCCTGAAGGTGGGAGTCTACGGCGAAGTGAAGTTGTAGTTTGTTTATGTGTCAAGGAAAGCAGAGTATGGCTGACGCAATTACGGTTAATCATATCAGCAAGCGGTACGGCACCGTGGAGGCACTGTGTGATGTTTCCTTTGATGTTCGCGAGGGCGAGATCTTTGGTCTTATCGGTCCAGACGGGGCTGGGAAGACGACTCTCTTCCGCATCCTGACCACGTTGCTGTTACCTGACAATGGGAGCGCGTCGGTCGACAGTCTCGATGTGGTGGGCGACTACCGACTGCTGCGCACGCGCATAGGCTATATGCCTGGTCGCTTCTCGCTCTATCCCGACCTGAGTGTGGGGGAGAATATCAATTTCTTCGCCAACATCTTCGGTGTGACTCTGGAGCAGAACTTCGACCTGGTGGCTCCCATCTACAGGCAGATAGAGCCATTCCGCAAGCGTCGCGCCGGAGCCCTGTCGGGCGGCATGAAACAGAAGCTGGCTCTTTGCTGTGCATTGATTCACAAGCCGCATGTACTCTTCCTCGACGAGCCGACGACGGGCGTCGATGTGGTGAGCCGAGCCGAGCTGTGGGAGATGCTTGCCGACCTCAAAGAACAGGAAATAAGCATCCTGGCGAGCACTGCCTATATGGACGAGGGGCTGCGTTGCAACCGGGTGGCTCTGATGAGCGAAGGCCGAGTGCTGGAGGTCTGTTCGCCGCCGGACAACCTGGAGGAATACTTTATAGAAAAGTTAGGAAATGGATAATATCATCGAAGTCAGAGGATTGACGAAGAAATTTGGGAATTTCACCGCTGTGGATGGAATCAGTTTCAGTGTGGAGAGAGGCGAGATTTTCGGTTTCCTTGGTGCCAATGGCGCCGGCAAAACCACAGCCATGCGGATGCTCTGTGGACTTTCGTTCCCCACGGCGGGCAGCGGCAAGGTGGCAGGATACGACGTGATGACCGAAGGCGAACAGATAAAAAGCCATATAGGCTATATGAGTCAGCGGTTTTCGCTATACGAGGATCTGACCGTGAACGAGAACATGGAACTTTTCGGAGGTATCTATGGAATGAAACGGGGAGACATTGCCGATCGCTCGTGCCAGTTGTTGCATGAAATCAGTTTTAGCGACCATGCCGATGACCTGGTCGGCTCGCTGCCCCTCGGATGGCGACAGAAGTTGGCTTTCATGGTGGCCACCATGCATCGGCCCGAAATAGTGTTCCTCGATGAGCCGACGGGAGGTGTGGACCCCATCACACGGCGCCAGTTTTGGGACCTCATTCGTGCAGCAGCTGCACGAGGCACCACGATTTTCGTCACTACCCATTATATGGACGAGGCCGAATACTGCTCGCGTATCAGCATCATGGTCGACGGGCGCATCAAAGCTCTCGACACGCCCCAAGCCCTCATGCTGCAGATGGATGCCAAGAATATGAACGAAGTATTTGTGAAACTATGCAGATAAAAATGTCGTCATTTATTAGGAAGGAGATGTTGCACATCCTGCGCGACCGACGCACACTTCTCGTGGTGTTGGTCATCCCGCTCATGCTCATCATGTTGTTTGGTTTCACCGTCTCCACTGACGTGAACAACATCCATGTGATGGTCTGTGCGCCGCATCGCAGTTATGCTGTCGCCCAGGCTGTCAACCGCATGACGGCAAGCCGCTATTTCGAATTCAAAGGCTTTGTCGATGCCGGCGACATTGACCAATCGCTGCGTACGGGTAAGGCTGCCGCAGTGGTCGTGTTCGCCGACGATTATGATGTCTCGGGCAAGTACCAGTTGTTGCTCGACGGCGCCGATGTGAACACTGCGCGCACCTCTCAGGCCTATCTCCAGAGTGTGCTGAGTACGGGTAACGTGGCAGTCAAGCAATCGGGCATACAGACCCACATGCTATTCAATCCGCAGATGAAGAGTTCGTTCAACTTCGTTCCCGGCATCATGGGAATGATATTCCTTCTCATTTGTGCCATGATGACTTCCATCAGCATTGTCAAGGAAAAGGAGACGGGAACGATGGAGGTGTTGTTGGTGTCGCCGGTGAAGCCTATCTATATCATCGTATCGAAGATGATACCCTACCTGCTGTTGAGTTTCATTGATCTGGTGATTATTTTGGTGCTTGCCTACTTCGTGCTCGATGTTCCGTTGGCCGGAGGTGTGGGCAATGTGGTGTTGGTGTCGGTGCTATATCTGGTGCTGGCATTGGCGTTGGGAATGATGGTATCGAACGTGGTGGAGAGCCAGGTGGCGGCCTTGCTCATCAGCGCTATGGTGATGATTATGCCTGTGATCTTCTTTTCGGGGTTGTTGTTTCCGACGGAGAATATTCCGTGGGCATTGCGATGGATAAGCTATGTGGTGCCTCCGAGATGGTACATCGATGCTATGCGCAAACTGATGATTGAAGGAGTGGACCTGAAGGGAGTGCTGCTGGAGGTGGGCGTGCTGTTGGCGGAGACCGTGGTGCTAATGACAGCAGCGGTGAAGAAATTTAACGACCGATTGGAATAAAGAATAATGATATGTCTGCATTGGGTTTTTTGATCAAGAAGGAATTTATCCAGTTTCGTCGAAACAGGTTTGTGTCGCGTCTGGTCTTTCTGTTGCCCATCATCGTGATGCTGATTGTGCCGCTGGTGGCCAACATGGATGTGAAGGGTGTGAATGTGGCGGTGGTGGACATGGACAGGTCGGGGCTGAGCGGAAGGATGGTCTCGCATCTGGAGGCCTCAAAGCAGTTGCGGGTCCGACTTGTGGTGACTGACTATAGGCAAGCCTACGACTTGTTGGAAGCAGGTAAGGTGGATGTTATCGTTACGATTCCAGAGGGTTGCGAGCAGACGCAGATGCTCGGACGCATGCCGGATATCAAGATTGACGCCAATGCGGTTAATGCCACTAAGAGCGGCCTTGGGTCGCAGTATGTCATTGCCTCCCTCACGCCACTTCTAACAGATGGGTCTGCGGTGTTGTCACCAAGCGTCAGGTACTTCTACAATGAGACGTTGGACTATCGTTTCTATATGATTCCGGCGTTCATCATCATCATTGTCATGCTGATATGCTGTTTTATCCCCGCATTGAACCTTGTTTTGGAAAAGGAGAAGGGTACGATAGAGCAGATTAATGTGACACCCGTTTCTCGAATGGAGTTCACGCTGAGCAAACTGATTCCTTATTGGATTATCGGGATGGTGGCTCTGACCGAGGCCATTCTCACAGCGGGATTGGTCTATGGCCTATGGCCTGAGGGCAGTCTGGCGAGCATCTATTTGGCGGCTCTGGTTTTTGCGCTGGCCATGTCTGGATTTGCCATCACTGTGGCGAATATCTCTGACACGATGCAACAGTGCATCTTTGTAATGTTCTTCTTCGTGATGCTGTTCATGCTGATGAGCGGATTGTTGACGCCGCTGGACTCGATGCCGCAATGGGCACAATGGTTGACTGTGGCTTTCCCGCCTCGCTGGTTTGTGGGTATCATGCGTGCTGTATACCTCAAAGGTACCACCCTTGCCGAGTTGGCCCCCGACTTCCTGGCTCTTGCTGTTGTGGCCACCTTCTTTTGCATTGTGGCTATAGTGACCTACCGTAAACAAAAATAAAAAATCGTCCATTGTGAAATAATGTGTATCTTTGCACCCATGAAAAAATCGTTTATTTTCAAGCAATATGTGTGGCTGGTGGACACCATACGCCGTGCACGGCGTATCTCCCTTGCCGACCTCAGCGAGTGCTGGCAGCGTACCGACCTCAGCGACGGCAAACCCCTGAGCCGCACCACTTTCAACCGCCACCGCAACGCTGTGGAGGAAATTTTCGGCATCACCATTGCCTGCGACGCCGATAACCGCTATTATATAGTTGATAACGAGTTTTTCCGCTCCGACGCTGTGCAGCAGTGGATGCTCAACACATTGACGGTGAGTAATATAGTAGGTGAGGTGCGCGGACTCCACGACCGCATACTGCTCGAAAGCATCCCCGCCGAGGGCGAGACCCTGCGAATAGTGGTGGAGGCCATGCAACGCAGCGTGCGGATTGCAGTGAAATACCGTCGCTACGGCAACAGCGCCGACTCCGAGTGGACGGTGGAGCCGTATTGTATAAAACTGTTCCGCCGCCGCTGGTACCTGCTCTGCCATTTCGCCGGCGACGGTTTCATAGTGCTCAGCTTCGACCGCATCACCTCCCTGGAGCTTACCGACGAGACTTTCGAGGTTGCCCCATCCTTCGACGCCGAGGCTTTTTTTGCCGAGTATTTCGGCGTGATGACCGACGCACGCATACCGTTGCAACGCATAGTGGTAAGGGCCTACGGCAACGAGCGCTACGCCCTGCGCGACCTGCCTCTGCACCCCTCGCAGAAACTCGTTGCCGAAGCCGACGACCATGTGGATTTCGAGCTGAAACTGCGTCCCACCACCGACTTTTTGGCACATATCCTCTCGCGCGGATGCTGGGTGAAGGTTATTTCTCCCGATAGTATCGCACAGAAAATCAGCGAGATGCATAGAGAGGCTGCAGATGCGTATTCCGCACAATAAAAGCATTTTTGCAACGTTAGACAATTATTATGGACGACAAACAAAACATAATCATTTATCGCACCGCCGACGGCAAGGCTGCCGTGTCGCTGATGACCAAGGACGGAATGATTTGGCTCAACCAACAGCAGATGGCAGAACTTTTTGCCACCTCGAAGCCAAATATCAGTATGCACATAGCTAATATATTGAAAGAAGGCGAGTTAAACGCCGATTCAGTTATTAAGAATTACTTAACAACTGCCACCGACGGGAAACAGTACAACGTAGTTTTTTATTCATTGGAGATGATTCTGGCAGTTGGCTATCGTGTTCGGGGTGTGCGTGGCACACAGTTCCGCCAGTGGGCTACACAGCATCTTTCGGAATATCTTGTCAAAGGCTTTACTATGGATGACCAGCGGCTGAAAAATCCCGACGGACGTCCCGACTATTTCGACGAACTGCTCGAACGCATACGCGATATCCGTGCATCGGAAAAACGTTTCTACCAAAAAATACGCGACCTATTTGCACTCAGTAGCGACTACGACAAGGACGACAAAGCAACTCAGATGTTTTTCGCCGAAACGCAGAACAAACTCCTGTATGCCGTAACCCACCAAACTGCCGCCGAACTAATATGTGCCAGAGCCGATGCCGACAAACCCAATATGGGACTTACAGCATGGAAAGGCAATATTGTTCGCAAGGGCGATGTTACGATAGCAAAAAATTACCTTCAAAAAGACGAAATCAACAACCTGAACAGATTGGTGGATATTTTTCTTACCTCAGCAGAAATGCGAGTCGGCGACCGACACGACCTGACACTCGAATACTGGCGGAAAAATGTGGACAATCTCTTGATGTTCCAAGAGAAAGACATACTGCACAGCAAAGGATCTATTTCCAATGCCGAGATGGAAAAACTGGTACATCAGCAGTACGATCAATTCAACGAACGACGCAAACACTACGAAGCGGAAATTGCCGATGCAGAAGATATTAAAGAACTCGAAGAATTGGAGAAATCCTTGCAAAAAAGAGACTCGAAAGGATAAAACAGAAATCGTAAAACAATTGTTTATTATCTTATCATAATCCAAAATTGTTCTCAACATAGAAAAACACTAAAAGCACAAAAACTTTAGTTTTTGTTTCGTGATTTTTAGAAGTTACCGTAATAAAATATATCTTTCCACACATTTTTATATTATTGTAAATCAATAAAATATATAATAATTTCTGGTTTTTCTTAACACTGTACCGAGATATGGTACAGCGGGTGTGTAATTTTGCATTGTCAAATTAAAAGTAAAAACAACTAAATTTTTAAAACAATGATTAAAGCACACAACCTATTCAAAATGACCTGCCATCTGGCTGGAAGACAATATCATGATGCCGACTTAGTATGGGAGTACCTCCGTATTGGCAAAGAAGTAAGACTAGAACGCGACATTGACAACCCGCACGATCCGTATGCCGTTGCTGTGATTTTCGAAAAAGACGGAGAGGATTACCTTATTGGATACCTGCCAAGGGGCGAAAACAAAGAGATGGCAGAAATGCTCGAGATGGGATGGGGCTGCTGCTACCGCACCGTTATCAGTTCGATTAACCCCGAGACAAGTCCCGAACATCAAGTTCACCTAACCATCAGCATACGACGCAACAACATGGAGAAAGCTCCTGAAAAAGGTAGCAAAAAAAGCAAATGACATTTATAATTCTTTGGTCTTTTTAGAACTTATTCATGAAAGACTCCGAATATGGGAGCAAGCCTGCAATAATTGTCTTTGGGTTCGATAATTGAGCAAAAAGTCGTATCTTTGCACATTGAAACTTCGTCTGAGAGTTGAAGGAACTGAAACGAAGACAAATTGTCACCAGTTTAAACTGAAAACTGACGAGGTGGAAAACCGGTAGAAACAGAAGCAAAAGAAGCGGAATAAAAAAGAAATATTTTGTTTAAACTGAAAAAAGTTGTATCTTTGCAAACGTAATTAGTAACAATAAAAACAGTAAAAATATAGACAGAAACAAAGTAGAATAGAATCAACATATTAACGCAAAGCGCTTTGCTTTTCAAGGTGTACGGAAAACTCGACACTTTCTATACTATCACTCAAGAAAGCAGAACGCTCACGGTAATCCGTGAGCTTTCTTGTTTGTGATAGTAGGTCGTCGAGAAACCTCCGTACACAACAGAGAGTTTCACGGTTTTTTTTAGTGTTACATAGAAGAGCATTGGCTATGAAACACTGAAACGATGAGGTATATAGGCTGTAAAGATTCTTTAATTAATACTATTCAAAATCTTTTTGAAACCAAGCATTTGAATAGAGATGGTCTTACTTTATTTGATGCCTTTTGTGGTACTGGTTCTGTTGCATATAATTTTAAAAATTTGTTTAATCTCGTTCTAAATGACAATTTACATTTCGCAACAACGTTCGCAAGTGGACGAATTTTTGCTTCGAGATGTAATTTTAGTGCTTTAGGTTTCAACCCCTTTGAATACTTCAACAGAAACGATAATCAAGAAACAGGTTTTTTCTCCAAAAATTACGCTCCCAAAAATTCTGGAAGAATGTATTTTTCTGACTGGAATGCGGGAAGAATAGACTATTTTCGTCATCAAATACAAGCTTGGTACGATTCAAACAATATAAATTATGAAGAATATTGTTATCTTTTGAGTGCTTTGATGGAATCGGTTTCACACGTGGCAAATGTAGCTGGTGTTTATGGAGCATTTTTAAAAACTTGGGATCCACGAGCTATTAAAAAGATTGTATTTATACCACCAGCAGAGGCAAACCTCTTATCCTTTTTTGACAACACACACAATGTTAGAGTAATAAATGGAAATGTTGAAGACGTCATTGAAAGCGTAAATTGTGATATTTTATATTTAGACCCACCATACACAAAAAATTCTTATTCAGTACAATATCACATCCTTGAAACATTAATTTTAAATGATAATCCGACTTTAAAAGGTGTTACAGGAGCACGTCATTATGAGAATATTTCCAACGATTGGTCTAAACCAAACAAAGTCGAGGTGCAATTTGACAAAGTCTTAGCAAAAACCCAAGCTTCTCATATTGTATTTAGCTATAGTAGCGATGGACTAATGTCCAAGGAGTATATTTTATATGCGATGAAAAGGTATTGTTTAGAAGATAGCGTTAGTTGCGATGAGGTATCCTATAAACGATATAAAAACTATAAAACCGAAGATAAACAAGGTCATAAAGAGTATTTGTTCTATGGGCAAAAAAAACCTATTGCACAGGTAAGATATTATTGCCCTCTAAATTATATGGGTGGAAAATCCCCAATCATAGATTTTATAAAGCCTAATTTAACAGAGAAAAGAAAGTTTGTAGACTTGTTGGGAGGTGGTTTTAATGTTGGAATCAACACGGATGGTTTTGAACAAGTAATATATAATGATATCAATTTTGCCGTTGCAAATATAATTAAAATGTTCAGAAATGCAGATACATCCACATTGCTAACATTTATAGGAAAGACAATAAAAAAATATAACCTTGAAAAAAGCAATAAAGATGCATATTTAAAAATACGTGAAGATTACAACAGAAAATATCGTGACACGGAGTTGGGTTTTTGGTATTTATTTGTGGTTATACTCTATGGATTCCAACAGCAACTCAGATTTAATTCAAATTATGAATTCAACAATCCTGTAGGTGAAAGTGGATTTAGCGACTCTATAAAAGAAAAAATAGTTTCATTCTCTCGTAGAATAAAAGAGTTGAATGTAATCTTTGAAATAGGAGACTATCAGAAGATTGATCATCTAATCGATGCAGACACACTAGTATATGCAGATCCTCCATACATCATCACACTTGGCAGCTATAATGATGGGAAAAGAGGTTTTAAGGGGTGGAATTCAGACGAAGAAGAACGTTTGTTAACATACCTTGACATTTTAGTGAACAGAGGCTGTAAAGTCGTAATATCAAATGTTTTAGAATATAAGGGCTTGCGGAATACTCAACTTTTCCATTGGATTGAAAATCACAATGTTGTTATACAACAAACAACCTTTAGGGGAAGAAACGAAACATTAATAATATCTCTATAATATGAAACCAAAATTTACAATATGTCGTTTGGGTGCACAAAAAAAAGCTCAAAATGTAGATGAAATAATAACAAAATCGGTATTGCAAGATATTTGCAAACGACTTACTCACCAAGAGAAATATGATATTGATTGGGTGGAAGAAAGAATAAATGGAAAAATGTTCACCTTTGAGACAGATAATACCAAATACTACATTACATATACACTTAATAGAGTTGGAGGTCGAAACTCTTACCTTCAAAGTGTACCAACAGCTTTTGGGATTTTTATAAATGATGCTCTTTATAACACAAAAAAATCTTTGTTCTGTTTATACTTTACGCATCATAATGGCAATAATCAAACACGCTACCACCAATTCATATATCGGTTACTTAAATCAATTGGAGTGTGTTTTATAAACTCTGATGAAGAATTGAAAGGCTTGAATGTTCAACCTTATGATAATGTAAAAGATTTAATATCTGATAGAGAATTCAATACCATACATAATAACTATAACCAGTCTTCTTATATAACAGATGAGGGCTCATACTATCATGTGTATGGTAAAACTTTTGGAGCAAATCAAAAGGAAACAACAATGTTGTGTCTTGCACTTTGTGGTATTTCGGATAAACCAATTCGACTTTTTCAAATTTCCGACAATGACAGTAAGTATTTAAGCGACACAGATATTGATGCAATTAAAACTTATGCTACTAAATTTAGCAAAGTCGGAATAGAAATTCTTGATGATACATACGAATTTGAAGATGATAATGAACAAGTTCCTATTAAAACGGATCCCCAATCCAGTCTTAGAAGTCCTCGCTTTATACTCAATTTGTTGGAAAAAACAGGTGGTCATAAAAGTTGTTCTCTATGTCAATGCGAAATTGAAAGTATAATTCAAGGAGCTCATATTTATCCTGTTCAAGCAATTAAACAACAAACTGATTTGTCTTTTGAAGAAAGGCTTAAAATGGCTACAGACAAAAACAATGGAATATGGCTTTGTGAAAATCATCACAAACTATTTGATAGAGGATTAATACGTTTTGAGAATGGCAAATTAAAAATTATGCCCAAACTAAATGACAATGACAAAGAATTCGTTAATACCATTTCAACTATACAGGCAATCGATCAAAATTATTTTACTTCCAAAATGGCTGAATATTTCAAAAAAAGAGATGATTTCTATCGTTCTGAAAAATACTATTAAAATATGTATTTTCTCACATAAATAATCATCCTCTTTTTCATTTCAAGACAAAAGAAAACGAAAATGAATAATTGAAAAAACAAGCCCAATAACACACGACAGGGGTATAAGGCAGTTTTTTATTGTTAGTTGTGATTGTTATGTAATTTTTAATTGGTCACCACTAAAAAACTCCTCCCCCCTCTCCTACCTCACAATCACCTTTTTGACAAACTCCTTGCCTTTTGGCGTTACCACTTTCAGCGTGTAGGTGCCGCGGGTACGGCGGTTGATGGGTATCACCACCCTGCCGTCGGAAAAGAGGCTTTTGCGCAGCGCCACCCTGCCTTTGGTGTCGGCGAGGGTGCATTCCACCTGTCCTTGCGGCAGACCTTCCACCGTTATCTTCTCCCTTGCGGGATTGGGGTACACCACAATGTCGGAGAGTCCCTCCACGGGGTGCAGCGATGTGGTGGTGTCGGGCGGAGTTACCGTGTCGGGGACGGTGTCGGCCACATAGAGGTAGTCCGTCAGGTCCAGCTTGTGGAATTTGGCGTTGGTGGTAATAATAGAACGAGAGAAATATTCGTTGGTAAGATAATACTTGTAGTCGTCGCCCAAGGCAATCCCTTCAACTTGGTGTAAAGAAAGGCCGAGGGACATTTTGCGTTTGTTGCCCGAAAAGAAATCGTTGCCCGTGTAGTCGTAAAGCAGCACCACAAAAGGCATAAGAAGGGAGCTGTATCCGCACAGCACCACCTGTTTCTTGCGTGGGTTGTATGTGGCTCCGGTAATAAGTCCGCCCACGTTCCAGCTGCTCACACGGCGTGCGGAGTAGGTGCCGGGGGTCTTGGGCAGAGCATAAATCACAGAGCCTTCGCTAACCCATTGTTTGGTAAACAGATACAGACTGTCCTCGGTGGCGATAAAGGCTTCGCAGTCGAAATCGGTGCCGTTCGACGATGAGGTGCTGAAATCCGTCTGGTCGGGGTAGGAGAACCATATCGTGTCTATCTGCGGGGTGCCTGTTAGCAGCGAGGCTTTGGAGATACGCAGTATATGCAGGTTTTGGCGTATGCCGGAGTTGTTGTTGCCGTGGTCGCCGAGGTAGATGTAAAGGCTGTCCAGGTCGCAGTCCTCCACATCCTGATGGGCGATGCCGGTGAGCACTATGCTGTCGAGGATATGTCCGTCGGTGGTGTCGATCTGGTATAACTTCTTGTCAGTGTGGTCGTTGTGGGTATAGAGCTTGCCGTCGAAATAGATAAGTCCCGAAGTGCCGTTGATACGAGTGGGCAGGTTGTTGGAGTAGTATGGCGATGCCGAGGTGGAGGCGTATGTGCAGCTGCCGTCGTTCACCGTGGCCTGCGGGTTGTAGTTGTTGGCGCGGGGGTCGGTGCATCCGCACACTTGGGCTTTGGCGTAACCGAGTGTGGCACAAAGGGTTATCAAAACAATTATTCGTTTCATATCTTTATTGTTTTTTATAAACTTTCAATTTTCAACTTTCAATTTTCACTTTTCTTAGGTCTAGGGCGTTCATGGCGTTGCTGCGGAGGCCTTTCACGTTTTTGTGGGTGAAATGCAGAATTTGGTCGTAGTACAGCACCACCACGGGGGCTTCGTCGATGACTATGGCGTTCATACGTTTGTACAGCTCAGCGCGCACCGAATCGTTGGTCTCGGCTTTCGACTGCAGGTACAGTCTGTCGAACTCCTTGCTGCTGAAATGCGTGTAGTTGGGGCCCTGCGGACAGAAATTCTTGCTGTAGAACAGCGAGAGGTAGTTCTCCGCGTCGGGGTAGTCGGCAATCCACGAGCCACGGAACCACTGCACCTTCGACTGGGCTATCTGTTCGCGCAAAGCTCCCGGAGGATTCACGTCGATTTCGGTCTTGATGCCCGCCAGTCCCAGCTGCTGCTGCACGTACTTGCACAAATCGAGGTACGACGAAGTAGTTGACAATGTGAGCGTTGGCAGTCCTTTGCCGTTGGGGTAACCCGCTTCGGCAAGCAGACGTTTGGCTCTAGGCAGGTCGTACTCGTAGCCGGCAGTGGTGTCGAAACCCGGCAGTCCGGCGGGGATAAAGCCGTAGCAGCCCGGAAGTCCCACGTTGTTACGCAGATATTTCATCATCTTGCGTCGGTCGAAAGCGCAGTTGATGGCCTGACGCACGCGTTTGTCCTTCAGCACGTTGCTGTTTTTCTCCATCTGGAAACCGAGATATTCGGTGTTGAGGAACGGCAGCGACACCATGTCGATACTTTCGGCGTATTTCTCGCGCAGCTGTCCGGTACGCGTAAGCAGCTCGTCTTTGTAGCTGGCGTCGAGGGAGTTCATAAAATCAAGGTTGCCTTTCACAAACTCCAGAAACACAGTCTGTTTGTCGACGATAAAGGTGACGGCAATAGCGTCGAGGTAGGGCAGACGGTTGCCCTCGTCGTCACGTTCGAAATAGTTGGGATTGCGTTGTAGGACGAGTTTTACGCCCTCTTTCCATTTCTGGAAACGGAAGGGACCCGTGCCCACGGGATTCTGGCGGAAGTCGGCGCCGTAGTGTTCCACCGCTTCGTGCGGAACCACCGAGCAGTAGGGCATTCCCATCATTCCGAGGAAGGGTGCGAAAGGCTGTTTCAGTGTTACCACGAAAGTGGTGTCGTTGGGGGCGGAAAAGGCGTAGTTGCCGTCGGTAACGGCCACATTGTCGAAAATCCAGCGTCCCGGCGAGGCCACTTTCTCGTCAACGATGCGGTTGAAACTGTAAACGAAATCGGAGGCCACCACCTTGCGACGGCCGTCGGCAAAACAGGCGTTGCGATGGAAAAACACGTCTCTGCGGAGGATGAAGGTGTAGGTGAGGCCGTCGTCGGAAATCTCCCACCGTTTGGCTATGGCTGGCTGCACGGTGAGGTCGGTGTCGAGCTGTATCAGGCCGTTGAAGAGCTGCTGCGAGGCCCAAATCATGGCCTGGTCCTTGGCAAAAGCGGGGTCGAGAGAGGCTATGCCCGCCGACTCGTTGTAACGGAAAATCTGCTTGTCGCTGTTGCGGTCGGAAGTGCCGCAGGCAACGAAAATGGCAGCCGCCAAAAGCAATGTTATGTGTTTAATTCGCAGCACGTCAGACTTTTATAAGTTTTTTCGCCATCTTGATGGCTTGAGCCATAATCTCCTCCTCGCCCTCCACATGGTGGTTGCGCATCAGTATCTTGCCGTCGCAGAAAAGGGTGTCTATCACGCTGCTGTCAGCGGCGTAGATCCAGTTGCTGAGGGTGTTGTGGTTGGGGGTGAAGGCAGGTGTGTTGAGGTTGACCAGAACGAAGTCGGCCAGACAGCCTTCGGCCACACGTCCCATATTGAGTCCCAGCACTTTGGCGCCGTTTACAGTGGCAATGGCGAGGGATTCGGAGGTGGGCATCACGGTAGGCTCCTTGGTGCGGCCTTTCTGTATGAAACTGGCCATCTTCACCGCCTCGCGCATGTCGAGGTTGTTCGACGAGGAGCAGCCGTCGGTGCCGAGGGTTACGTTGACGCCGGCTTTCACCAGTTCGGGATAGCGGAAATTGAGTCCCGAGCCGAGTTTGAGGTTGGAGTTGGGATTGTGGGTGACGGTGGCGCCGGTGTCGGCAAGGATTTTTATGTCGTCGTCGGTAAGATATACGCAGTGCGCAAGGGTGGAGCGCTCATCCAAAGCATTCCATTTGTGGAGGTGCTGCACGGGGGTGAGTCCGAAATCGCGGAGGGTGTTGTCCACCTCGCCCTGAGTCTCGGCTACATGGGTGTGCATCAGCAGGTTACGCTCTTTGGCGTAGGCTTTTATATATTGGTACGATGCACCCGAAACGGTGTAAGGAGCGTGGGGGGATAGGGCGAACTGCACGTGGTCGTCGGCAAGGGCGAGGGTTTGTTCGAACTGCTCAAGCTCTTTTTTAACGTTGGGCAGGTTGTCGGAGTTGCAGCCGTCGAAAAGGGTGAGGCCCAGCACAGCGCGTATTCCCATATCTTTCACAGCCTTAGCCTCTTGCGGCAGAAAGAAATACATATCGCTGAAACAGGTGGTGCCCGTTTTTATCATCTCGAGGCAACCCAGTTTGGTGCCCCAGTAGATAATTTCCTCGTCGAGGTTTTTCTCGTTGGGCCATATTTTGGTATTGAGCCATTCCTGCAGGGGCAGGTCGTCGCCGTAGCCGCGGAAAAGCGTCATGGGGATATGGGTGTGCATGTTCACGAAAGTGGGCAGCGCGGCCATACCTTCGGCGTTTATCACCTCGCAGTCGGCGGACGGAGTCTCAATGCCGGCGGCGATTTTGGCAATACGGTTGCCTTCCACAAGGATGTCGGTCTTTTGGTCGTCCAGAAGTACGTTTTTGATAAGTATGCTCATTGTTTTCAATGTTTTAATGGTGTGAAAAAGTTTTGCAAATATACGAAAAAAAAACGGGATTGGGGGATGTTCGTTTTCTCTTGGTGCAAAAACCGCAAATTGCAAAACATTATTCCTTGATTAACAATAATTTATGACGGTTCACCAGTTGGTGGACCACAGATTGGTGAACTCTTGCAATCATATTCTGTAAATCCTTTGTGGAATATTTTGCCAAATGATATATTTTTCGTAATTTTGCAGTTACAAAACCGCCAAAACATGAATCATAAAACCACTATAGAAATGATTATTTATGCTTTAGTTCTTGCAGGAATTATTATTATTACTGTTTGTCTTGCCCGATGCGGGAAATTCAATGGAAAAGCGGCAGAATTAGAGGAGGTTACAATGTCTTCCGGCGAGCGTGTGATTCGTGTGTATGATATGGATATTAACCAATTGACAACTGCCTTGAGGGACTTTGCCCAAATGTATGGTGAAGATTGGGCACAAAACGCTACTGTCACAAAGAAAGACGATTGCTTTAGTCTGACTCTCATCCCTACCATCAACTATTACCACTTCTGTTTATGGGTTAATTATCTTGTGTATTCCGATAAAAACCAACTGTTCAAAGTACGTGGCTGGTATCCTTTTGGCGAGGTTAAACTTAACAACGAAGTGCAGCCTTTCAGCAACCAAACTGTGATGATATACGTGGACAAAGATGATGATGAATACGACAATGTAAGTTTCGTTACCCCCGACGGGAATTATTATTTTCAGCCTTTCGCAAGCAACTACAGTTTCAAAGCTGTAAAAAAAGGAAGCGAAGATTATGTGCCACTACCGGAGAAAGATGAATAACAATGTTTAAGTGCGGGTGCTTCCCCTTTCTGTTTTTATTCGCTTGTCCTTGCGAAAACAACATTTTTCCTTGCCAAATCTCATCTTTTTTCTATACATTTGGCAAAAAAGTCATAAATTTGCACTTTAATGTTTAACAAAAACGACACCATTCATACAATGAAAAAATACAATTTCGACGAAATAATCGAACGCAGGGGCACTTCCTGCGTCAAGCACGATATGATGGACCGCATTTTCGGCACCAACGACCTTATGCCCATGTGGGTGGCGGATATGGACTTCCGCTCGCCCGACTTCGTCATTGACGCCATCAAAGAGCGTTGCAACCACGAGGTCTTGGCCTACACCTTCGGCTCCGACTCTTACTTTGAGGCGATAACCGGCTGGCTGGCACGACATTACTCCGTGTCGGCACAGAAAAACGAACTGCATTTCGTGCCCGGCATTGTGGCCGCAATTGCCTTTGCCATTCAGGCTTTCACCGAAAAAGAGGACGGCATACTTATAATGACTCCCGTTTACCCGCCCTTTGTGGATTTGCCCAACTACGCCAAACGCCGTTTGGTGTGCAGTCCGATGAAAACCATCAACGGACGTTTCGCCATCGATTTCGACGATTTCGAGGAAAAAGCGCGCGACTGCAAACTGCTTCTGCTCTCCAACCCCCACAATCCCGGCGGCATGGTGTGGAGCCGCGACGACCTCAAGCGTATCGATGCCATCTGCCGCAAAACCAGAACCATAGTCATCTCCGACGAAATCCACGCCGACCTTGTTCTGCCCGGCTACAAGCATACCTCGTTCACAACCGTTTCTCCCGAAGCCAAGAACAACACCATCACCTTTGTGGCGCCGAGCAAGACTTTCAACATAGCAGGCATGGGCAGCTCCGTGGCCTACATCCCCGACGAAAGTCTGCGCAACACCTATTTCGGCTATCTCGACGGCTACGAGGTGGCCAACGGCAACGTGTTCGCCTACACCGCCGCCGAAGCCGCCTACCGTCATGGCGACGACTGGCTTTTGCAAGCGCGGGAATATATCGCCGGCAATGTGGAATTCACCATCGACTTTCTGCACAAAAATCTGCCCGAGGTGGTGGCCATGCGTCCCGAAGCGTCGTTTTTGGTGTGGATCGATTTCCGTCCCACAGAATTCTGCTACAAGGAGATAAAGCGTCGTCTGCTCGAGGTGGGCAAGGTGGCCCTCAACGACGGCTATACCTTTGGCGGCGAGCAATACAAAGGCTTTTTCCGTTTGAATGTCGGATGTCCGCGAGCCAAGCTACGGGAGGCTTTGCAAAGGATAACGACTGCGTTACGATAGAAGTTACAGATTTGTAAAAGAAGAGAGTCCCGCGGCTTCGCCGCGGGACTCTTTATATTCTCTTTATTGCTATACAGAGATGTCGGTTGTTTTATTCCCCTTGGGGACCGCCTTCGTTCTGCATGTTGATAATCCATCCGAGCATTGTGGTCCAACGGCTCTGGAAACTACCGGAGAAAGCAACACTCTGAGCGAAATCAACCTTCGGATTAGCATTGAGGTCGATAGTGTATGCTCTACCATCGAACTCACCTACTATCTTACTGTCATTGGTCTCAGTAATAGTAATAGTACCCGATTTCATCAGATAGAATTTAGATTTGCTTACAGCTACTCCAACCAACTGTCTGCCTGCAAATTTGCCGTCGATAAGTGAACGGTAGTCGAAATCTACGGTATCTGCCGGTGAAAGGGCGTTGTTAACAGTAAACACGTCTCCTGTGTTTACAGTGCCGGTAAGACGATAAGCCAGCATCGGGAATATAATGCTAGTCGAATCATCTAGGTGAAGCAACTGGTTGATGGTCATCTTCATAGCCAAGCCTATTGTGTATTGATTGGCCTTTTCAAAATCTTCTTTTGACATAGCCATACTTGAGGAGAAAGAAACCTCTTCCAGGCTTTCTCCACCTTCTTCACCGCCACCAATAGTGCATGCTGCTTTTCCTGTAATTTCAGCAACAATTTCCTGCATGGCTTCTTCTTCGCAGGATGCGAAAAACATAGCTCCAGCAATTACTGCAATTGTTAAAAATAACTTTTTCATTGTTTTTTGAATTTTTGTTAAAATATTGATTTTCTTTATTTTATAATTGTTTGTCATTATTCCTGACTTTCGCAGGATTTTTGCAAATATACGTTTTTTTTATTTCTTGGCGAAAAAATTTTTATTTAATCGTGTTTTTGTACGTTTCCGTGATGATGTCTATTTTTTCGTCGAAGTCCAACATAGGATCTATCCAACGTATCTCGGTGCCGTTGCGTTCCATGCGGCGGAACCACGTCATCTGGCGTTTGGCAAACTGACGAATGGCTATGTTGAGCTGCTCCAGCATCTGGTCGTAGGTTATCTCTTTCAAAATATACTGGGTTACGTAGCGGTATTCAAGGCCGTAACGTTTCAGCAGTTCGGGCGACACACCGTTGTCAATCAAAGCCTGCACCTCATCCACCATGCCTTCATGCAGACGCTGTTCCAGACGCTGGCGTATGCGTTGCATTATGGTTTGGCGGGGGTATGCTATGCCGAACACCACGCTCGTAAAATCGGAGCGTTTCTCGAAGGGATGGTTTTTCTGGTAATCCTGAATCTCGATGGCGCGGAGCATACGTTCGCGGCTCTCGGTGTCGGTGTGGTTGTGGAGTTTTATGTAGGTCTGCAGCAGTGCGGCAAGCTGCTCGTCGCTTTGCGATGCCAGCCGTTCCCTCAGCTCGGCGTTGTGCGGCACAAGCACAAAGGGGTACTGTTTCAGCACCGACTCGATGTAAAGTCCTGTGCCACCACATAATATAGGTACTACGTTCTTGCTCTGCAGCTGGTCGTAAACCTGCCAGAAATCGCGGTAGAACTCGCCGGCACTGTATTCGTAGCCGGGCTGACGTATATCTATAAGGTGATAGGGTATTTCCTTGCCGTGGATGGTGTACTCGTCCAAGTCCTTGCCGGTGCCTATGTCCATACCTCGGAACACCTGACGCGAGTCGGCGCTGATTATCTCGCCGCCGAGGCGGTAGGCCGTTTCGGTGGCAATGTGCGTCTTTCCGCAGGCTGTGGGTCCGAGTATGGTCAAAAGCGGCAGCATGGTGTCGAAAAAAAACGACATTTCCGGCTGTGGTGTCGAAAATGTCGTTAGTATCAAGTGTTATTTTACTGTCATATTAGTCGTCGAGGAAGGTCAGACGGGCCTTCTGCTTGTTGAACTCATATTTTCCGAACTCGTTAAGTCCAACGCGGTTGACCACGAAGTTGGCGGGGGCGTTTTTCAGCACCACGCACTCCACTTTCTCGAGACGCTGCTGGCCAATCTGTACGCTCTTCAGTATCACGATGGCTTTGTCGAGGATGTTGCCTTCGGGGTCGAAGGAGTTGTCGCGTTCGGGGAAGTCCTCTTTATTGATACGACGTTTGTAGAGGAAGTTCATAGCCTCTTCCCACGAGATTGCCAGAGCTTCGTTGAAACGCTCGTCGATAAGCATCGTTACAGCGGCACCGTTCACAATGGCTTTTATCTCACCTTTGGTGGACTGTATCATGGTAACGGGCACCGATGCCTCTTCGTGGATGATGAAGGGGACTGTCTCCTCGTCGGGATCTTCGGCGGGTTTGTTCACAAGGTCGATAATTTTGCCGTCCTCGGTCTCCTTAACAGTCTGCACCTCTTCGGCCATGTTGTTGATAAGGCGTTTCGACACGAAATCGGTGCGCAATATCACGAAGTCGGTGCGGCGGTTGAGCTGGTGCGCCACCTCCTGCTGTGCTTTGGGCAGACGGTTCACGTATTCGCATTCGAGGGCTACACCTTTTTTAAATATATAACCGTCAACCATCAAGTCTTTCTCCATCACGCGGGGTATGCGTTCGCCGTAGCCTTTGGCCACAAGACGGTCTTTCTCGATGCCGCGCGACACAAGGTAATCGACCACGGACTGGGCACGACGCTGCGATAGGGTGTCGTTGGTGAGGGTGATGAAGGGACGGCAGTCGGTGTGCGAGCGAATCTCTATCACCAAGTTGGGGTTGTTAACCATAATAAGGTAGAGGTCCATCAGCGAGTCCTGATACTGTTCCTTGAGGTCCCATTTGGCGAGGTCGTAGCGGATTTCGGGCAGGGTTACGGGCTGCTTGGGGACGGGTTCCATACGGAAATTGTGCACTATGTCCTTGTCGGTGTTGTAGCCGTAGGTGCTTTCGGAGCCTTCCACGCTGAAATAATCGACTTTGGAGAGGTACATCTTGTATATCACGTTGCGTTTCACCTTGTCGGTGCCGAAACGGTAGGCGCCGTTCTTGTCGGTGATCTCCTCATATTCGTTGCCGTCGGAGCCAACGAGACGTACCTTAACGCCGCGCATCAGCTGCATCGATTTCTCGTCGCGCACATTGCCTTCGATGCTATACAGCAGCGGAGGCAGGTAGAACGAGAAGATGTCGTATTGCAGGTCGTTGAGGCGTTTGCCTTTGAATTCGGTCTTTTTGTTGTGCGGGTCGGCAAGGTAACGGTTCGACGAGAAATAGCCGTGTTCGTTGTAATCTACGCCGGTGTAGGGGAAATAAACTATGCCCATTTCGTCGAAAGAGGAGTTGATAGGCACTCCGAGGTTCTCGGCTTTGGACCACGAGGCACCTTTTTTCCTTACGCGGAAAAGGTCGAGACCGCCAAGGCCGGGCAGACCGTTGGACGAGAAGTAAAGCACTGTGTCCTGATTGATGGTGGGGAACACCTCACGTCCGGGGGTGTTCACATTGGGACCGAGGTTCTCGGGGGCACCGAAATCGTCGGTGATGGAGGAACGGCGTACAACCCAGAGGTCGTAGTCGCCATATCCGTCGGGCATATCAGAGGAGAAGAAGAGTGTAAGTCCGTCGGCCGACACGCAGGGGTGCATGTGGCTGTAGGTGGTGTCGCCCAAATTTACGAGCTTGGGAGTAGACCATTCCTGCTGGGGCTCGTTGCTCTCTTCTTTCTTCGATTTCTTTTTGCCTTTGGTGTCCTGTTCGGGCTGTACGCGCACGGTTACGTAAACCTGACAGTTGTTGTCGCGGTGTTCTATCACATCGCATCGGGTGAAGAATATAGTGTTGCCGTCGGCGGTGGCCGATGCTTCACTTTCGTTGGCGTGGGTGTTGATAATCTTCTCGCCGTCGTCTATCAGCTTGAGTTCCATCCAGTTGCCCTTGCGGTCCTTGGTCTGGTAGTAGATCGACGAGAAAGCCTCGCCTGTCCATTCGTCCTTGCGGGCGTCTTCATCGGCGATACGCGACGAGGTGAATGTTATGGTGTTGGTGTCGTTGCCCACGAAGTTGAGCATCCAGTCGTTGTATTTGGTGTTCCACTGCGGCACCGAGTCGATGACGTGGCGGGTGCGTTCGCGGTGCATCTTGGCGATGAGTTTCAGCGACTGCTTGCGTTCGGTGCCGTACTCGTCGCCGGGCACAAGCCGCAAGTATTCGTCGTAGTACTGGTCGGCAAGCTCAATGTTGTTGTCCACAACGGAAAAACGGTACATCTCGGCGAGATAGAGATAAATCTTCGGCTCGGAGGTGTAGTATTTGTTGCTCACAAGGCGTTTGTAGTAGCGTATGGCCTTGTCGTAATAGTTCATAAAACGGTAGCATTCGGCCATTTGGAACAGCACGCGGTTTTTCTCGGCGCGGTTCGATTTTATCGATTTGAAAGCATTTTCGTATGTCTCGGCGGCCTCGATGTATTTTTTCTGTTTGAAAAGCTCATCGGCTTTTTGGGTTACACTTTTGGTCTGGGCAAAACCCGAAACAGCACTCAAAACGGCTAAAACCAGTACAAATAGTCCTTTCTTGTAATTTTTCATCGTGCGTTTTTATATATGTTTTATAAATACAAACAACTGTTATACAATAATTTATACACAGATATACCGCTCCAAAGGGGCGATAAATCAAGTTGCTAAAATACGTTTTTTTTTTGGATTTTCGGCATTTTTTTGCTTTTTGGTCAAAAAAAATTGTTTTTTCTCGCCACAGCGTCGCAAATTGAAATAATATTTGTAACTTTGCAAAACCGTTTCCAAGCATTTTTTGCTGAGCGGAGAAAAACAAAACACATTGTAGCACAAAAAATTACGTAACGATGAAAAAAAAGATAGCCGTTGTGATGGGCGGTTTTTCGGGCGAACACGACATTTCAATTAGCAGTGGCAACGAGGTTTTCAAGGCTCTCGACAAAGAAAAATACGAGCCTTACCGCATTGTCATCGAACCCAACGAGTGGTTTTATCTTGCCGACGACGGCAGCCACCTGCCTTTGGACAAGAACGATTTCTCGGTCTGCATCGACGGACAGAAAATACGTTTCGACCTCGCTTTTGTGATAGTGCACGGCAACCCGGGCGAAAACGGCCGTCTGCAAGGCTATTTCGACATGATAGGGATGAAATACACCACCTGCGATTTCTACACCTCGGTGCTTACTTTCAACAAAGGCTACTGCAACCCGCTGGTGCGCAGTCTCGGCATTGTGGCCCTCGCCAAATCAAAGCTTATCTACCGCGATCAGGTGGACATCGACGCCATACTCAACGAGCTTGAGCTTCCCATTTTCGTGAAACCCGCCGCCGGTGGCTCCAGCGTGGGGATGACCAAGGTGAAACACCCCGAAGAGCTGCCCGCCGCCATCGAACGCGCCCTGCGCGAAGACGACCAGGTGCTGGTGGAGGAGTTCATCGAAGGTCGCGAGTTCGGCTGCGGCGTGATACAGACCAAGACCGACCTCATAGCACTGCCCGTTACCGAGATAATACCCATCGGACGCGAATTTTTCGACTACGAGGCAAAATACCACGGACTCTCCAACGAGGTAACCCCAGCCGAGGTGGAACCCGAAATCTCTAAAGAGATGCAGGAGACCGCCAAAAAGCTCTACAAAATGCTCAACTGCCGCGGCATAGTGCGTTTCGACTTTATCTACAACACAAATAAAAAGAAACTCTACTTCCTCGAAATCAACACCATACCCGGACAGTCGGCGGAAAGCATTGTGCCCAAACAGGCTAGGGCAATGGGCATAAGCACCTCCGAACTGTACACCATGGTGATAGAGAGTTTCCTCTAAAAAATCATCGGCAACCTGCAAAAATCATCTAAAAAAAATCGCTCCAAAAAATATCAACACATAATAATCTGTTATCGAAAATATTAAACGTGCGAACAGAAAATAGTACGAAAATAATATAAAAAAGCCAATTATTTTTCGTATCTTTGCACACTCGAAACAGATGAAAGAAAAACGTTGGATATTAAGGAATGACTATGACAATGAGGCAGTAAAACGGCTTCAGGATCTTGGCGAGAGCTGGCTAACAGCTTTACTCCTCGCCGAGCGTGGCATTACTACCGGCGAAGAACGCGACAGATTTTTCAACCCCAAGCTCACACATCTCCACGACCCGTTCCTGATGAGGGATATGGACAAAGTGATACCCCGCATCGAGAAAGCCTTTGCCAACCACGAACGCATACTCGTATATGGCGACTACGACACTGACGGCACCACCGCCGTGGCGTTGCTCTACTCCTACCTTCGCAGAAACTACGACAACATCGATTTCTACGTCCCCGACCGCTACACCGAAGGCTACGGCATTTCGCTGAAAGGCGTGGACTATGCCGTGAACACCAACGTGAAACTCGTCATCGCCCTCGACTGCGGCATTCGCGCCAACGAGCCCATAGCATACGCCAACCAGCACGGCATCGATGTCATCGTCGGCGACCACCACCTGCCAGGCGACGAGCTGCCACCGGCCTTCGCCATCCTTGACCCCAAACGCGAGGGATGCCCTTACCCCTACAAAGAGCTGTCGGGCTGCGGCATAGCTTTCAAAATTGTGGAAGCCATGCTCGAAAAGAAACTAGGCGTAAGGATGTGCGACAACCCCGACCCGCAGGACGAACGTTTTCTGCGTCTGAAGAACAACTTGGCCCGTTACCTCGACCTTACGGCCCTGAGCATAGCCTCCGACATAGTGCCCATCACAGGCGAAAACCGCGTGCTGGCCTATTTCGGACTCAAGATGATAAACTTCCGTCCGCGTCCCGGCATAGAGGCGATACTCTTCTACAGCGACATCGTTCATAAAAACGACGAACAGAAAGAGCATTATTTCAACAAAGAACTGACTATCTCCGACTTGGTTTTCCTCGTCGGTCCGCGCATCAACGCCGCCGGACGCATAGAGGACGCCAAGGACTCGGTGAAACTGCTGCTTTGCGACAACATGAAAAACGCCAACCAGTGGGCCGAGAAGATAAACCAATACAACTCCGAACGCAAAAAACTCGACCACGCTGTTACCGAAGAGGCCAAACACAAGATAGACTCCGACCCCAAGCTGCAAAACAAAAAGTCCATCGTGCTGTTCGACGAGGACTGGCACAAAGGCGTTATCGGCATTGTGGCCTCACGACTGGTTGAAGAATTCTACAAACCCACCATCATCTTCACCAAATCCGACAACCTGTACACCGGCTCGGCACGCTCGGTGAAAGAGTTCGACATACACTCCGCCATCGACCAGTGCAGCGACCTGCTGGAACATTTCGGCGGACACAAATATGCGGCAGGACTTGCCGTGAAACCCGAAAATTTCGACAAATTCGTGGAGCGTTTCGAACAGGTGGTGAGCGACACCATTCTCGACGAACAGACCACCCCCGACATAGAAATCGACGCCAAGGTAAGCATAGCCAAAGACATAGAACGCACCGGGTTCCTCGAACAGATAAAGAAATTCGCACCCTTCGGACCGGGAAACATGCTGCCCGTTTTCCAAAGCAATAACCTTGTGGATACCGGCGACGCCCGCGAGGTGGGCAACGACACCGTGAAACACCTCAAATTCAAGGTTACCGAATGCGACCAGGAGTCGGACAAATACTCCGCCATCGGCTTCAGGCTCGGCGAATACTGCGACGCCGTGAAAAACGGACACCATTTCAACATTTGCTACCATATAGAAGAGAACTTCTGGAACGGCAAGACCGAACTCCAGCTGAACGTGAAAGACCTCAAACTCCGCTCCGACGACGAGTACCTCGGCCCCTTCTAACCCGCCGACAAAAAAACATCAAAAAACCAACTTAACTGCCACAAAAACAAACATTTTTACCCCGTTTCGGCAAAAAGCGGGCAATAAAAACTATTTTATAATTATTTGGTTATCAATACTATATGTTTGGACTTTCAAAAAAATTGTGCGTAAACCGCTGAAATTGAAAAAAAAATCGTACCTTTGCAAAGAATTATTGAGGTAAACAAAAGAATTTTCTGAGATAAATTTGAGATATACAAAGGAGGGGACAATCTGTCCCCTCTTTTTGATAAAAAAACACAACCAAACATGGACAAAGTAACAGTATTAGGTCTGATAAAGGACAAACTGGAAGGCACCGACAAATTCCTTGTGGATATGCACATCTCGAGGGATAACCGCATCAGCGTGGCCATCGACGGCGACAACGGTGTAACCATCGACGACTGCATAGAGCTGAGCCGCCACATCGAACAAAACCTCAACCGCGACGAGGAGGATTTCGAACTCAACGTGGCCTCGGCAGGTCTCGACAACCCGCTCAAGCTGCACCGCCAGTACGTGAAAAACGTAGGCCGTTTTCTTGCAGTAACCACCACCGACGGCGAAAAAACCACCGGAAAACTGCTCGAAGTAACCGACAACGACATTACCATACTGCCCGACAACACCCCGCGCCGCAAAAAACAGGAGCCCGAAGCAGACAACACAAAGACAATTTCTTTCGACGACATTCAAACAGCAAAAATAATAGTAAAATTCTAATACAAAACATCATGGAAACATCAAATTTGATTGATTCTTTTTCCGAATTCAAAGAATTTAAAAACATCGACCGCGAGACGTTGATGCGCATATTGGAAGACGTATTCCGCAGTGCCCTGATAAAACGCTACGGCACCGACGAGAATTTCGACATAATAGTGAACGTGGACAAGGGCGACCTCGAGATATTCCGCAACCGCGAGATTGTAGAAGACGACAAGGTTGAGGACGACAAAAACCAGATAGCCTACTCCGAAGCCATCAAGATAGAAGCCGACTTCGAGGTTGGCGAAGAACTGTCGGAACGTATCAGCATGAAAGACTTCGGCCGCCGCGACATACTGGCCATCCGCCAGAACCTTGTGGCCAAAGTGCAGGACTACGAACGTACCGCCATCTACCAGAAATACAAAGAAAAAGTAGGTCAGATAATCGTCGGAGAGGTGTATCAGGTGTGGAACCGCGAGATACTTGTTCAGGACGAGGAAAAAATCGAACTGGTGCTCCCAAAATCGGAACAGATTCCCGCCGACCACTACCGCAAAGGCGACACCATACGCGCCGTGGTGCTGAAAGTGGAACCCAAGAACAACAACCTCGTAATCACCATCTCACGTACATCGCCCATATTCTTGGAACGTCTTATGGAAGCCGAAGTGCCGGAAATCTACGACGGCCTCATCACCATACGTAAGATTGTCCGCGAACCGGGCGAGAAAGCCAAAGTTGCCGTTGAGTCGTACGACGACCGTATCGACCCCGTGGGCTCCTGCGTGGGAATGAAAGGCGGCCGCATACACGGCATAGTACGCGAGCTTCGCAACGAAAACATCGACGTTATCAACTTCACCACCAACCCCGAACTGTACGTGCAACGCGCACTCAACCCCGCCAAGATAACTTCCATCAAGATACTCGAAGACGAGAAAAAAGCTGAAGTGTTCATGCACTCCGAAGATGTGTCGCTTGCCATCGGAAAAGGCGGCCACAACATCAAGCTGGCCAGCAAGCTCACCGGCTACGAAATCAACGTGTACCGCGCCGACGACGAAGGCTACGAGGAAGACGTTGACCTGCAGGAATTCTCCGACGAGATAGAACAGTGGATCATCGACGAACTGAAACGCATCGGCTGCGACACCGCCAAGAGCGTGCTCGCCATTCCCGCCGACGAACTGCTGCAACGCACCGACCTCGAAGAGGAGACTATCAACAACGTGCTGCAGATACTCAAAGCCGAATTCGAAAAATAATAATGAATAAGTGAAATAAAAAGTGCAGGAACCACAGAAAGAAAGTATGAATTAAAGCAAGGAGGAACAATGTCAGAAGAAACAAAAAGTATCAGATTAAGCAAAGCCGCAAAGGAATTCAACATCGGCGTAAGCACCGCCGTTGATTTCCTCAAAAAGAAAGGACATCAGATTGACGACAATCCCAACACGAAAATTCCGGAAGAGTTGTACAACCTTCTTGCGAAAAATTTCCAGTCGGAACGCGCTGTAAAGGAGAACGCCGACAAGATACAGATTTCCACCACGGTGAAAAACTCCGCCGTGCTGGACGCATCGAAAGAACAGAAAGACGAAACCTCCGAACAGCCCAAAGCTGACGACAAGGAGACGGCTGCCAAAACTGTCGCCAAAAAGGCTGCGGCCAAAGAGGAAGCCAAATCCTCCGAACCCGCTCCCGCCAAAGAGCCTGCCAAGAAAGCAAAAACCAAAGCCAAGGCAGAGCCCAAAGCGAAAGCCGAGCCCGCCGAAGAGCCCGAACAGGAGAAGAAGGAAGAGGTGAAAGAGGAGCCCAAGACAAAGATAATAGCTCCCGACACCCAAATCCCCGACGTGGCCACCGACCTTTCTGTGAAAGTCGTCGACCGTATCGACATTGACGCCATCACCGAGCAGAACCGTCCCACCAAAAGGACCAAAGAGCAGAAAGAGAAAGAACGCAAGGAGCGCAAAAAAAACTCCGAAGCCATCACCAAGGCAATGGAGAAAGCCGCCCATGAAGCCGAAGCGGAATCGCAGAAAGAGGAGGAAGCTCCCAAACCCGAACCCGCTCCCAAGCCCGAAACCATCAAGGCTGTGGCTCCTAAGCTCGAAGGTCCCAAGATTCTGGGCAAGATAGACCTGCCGACACCCGAACAACGCACCAAACCCTCCAAGAAAGAGGAAGGCGGACGTAAGAAAAAACGTAAACGCATAGGCGAAGGCCCCGTGGATATCAACAACCCCAATAACCAAGGCGGCAACGCTCCCAAAAAGAAAGAACAACGCAACGAACAGCCCGCAGGACAAGGTGGCGGCAAGAAACGCGACAAGAAAAAAGCCGCCAAACAGCCCGTGGTGATCGACGAGAAAGAAATCGAAAAACAGATTCACGACAACCTTGCCCGTCTGGCTCCTATGGGTAAGTCGAAGACCTCCAAACACCGCCGCGAGAAACGTAAGAAAATACAAGAGCAGATCGAAGACCAGCAGATGATGGAAATGGAGAGCCAGAATGTGCTCAAAGTAACGGAATTTGTCACCGCCAACGACCTGGCCACCATGATGAACAAACCCGTTAACGAAATCATCTCCACCTGCTTTATGGTGGGCATACCCATCTCCATCAACCAGCGTCTGGGCGCCGAAACCATACAACTCATCGCCGACGAGTTCGGATTCCAGATCAACTTTGTCAGCGCCGAGGTGGTGGATGCCATAAGCGAGATTGAGGAGCACGACAGCGAGAGCGACCTCAAGCCCCGCAACCCCATCGTTACCGTTATGGGACACGTGGACCACGGTAAGACATCGCTGCTCGACTACATACGCAAGACCAACGTCATTGCCGGTGAGGCCGGCGGCATCACCCAGCACATAGGTGCCTACGAGGTGGAGATGCCCGACGGACGTAAGATAACCTTCCTCGACACCCCCGGTCACGAAGCCTTCACCGCCATGCGTGCCCGCGGCGCCAGCATCACCGACATAGCTATCATCGTGATAGCCGCCGACGACAAAGTGATGCCGCAGACAGTTGAAGCCATCAACCACGCACAGGCCGCCAACGTGCCTATTGTATTTGCCATCAACAAGATAGACAAACCCGGCGCCGACCCCGACCGCATCAAGACAGAGCTGGCCAACATGAACCTCCTTGTAGAGGAATGGGGCGGCAAATACCAGAGTCAGGACATCGCCGCCAAAAAAGGCATCAACATCGACCTGCTGTTGGAGAAGGTGCTGCTCGAAGCCGAGATGCTCGACCTCAAGGCCAACCCCAACAAACGTGCCAAAGGCACCATCATCGAGTCGTCGCTCGACAAAGGCCGCGGATATGTGGCCAAGATTCTGGTGCAGGACGGCACCATACGCCAAGGCGACCCCGTGGTGGCAGGCAGCCATTTCGGACGTGTGAAAGCCATGTACAACGAACGTAACCAGATAGTGAAAGAGGCCGGCCCATCGACTCCCGTGCTGCTGCTCGGACTCGACGGCGCACCGCAGGCCGGCGACACTTTCAACGTGATGGAAAACGAGAAAGAGGCCAAAGAAATTGCCACACGCCGTCACCAGCTGCAACGCGAGCAAAGCATTCGCACACAGACACATATCACCCTCGACGAGATCGGCCGCCGCATAGCCCTCGGCGATTTCAAGGAGCTGAACCTCATCGTGAAAGGCGACGTGGACGGATCGGTGGAAGCCCTCTCCGACTCGCTGCTGAAACTCTCCACAAGCGAGGTGCAGGTGAACGTGATACTCAAAGGCGTGGGACAAATCACCGAATCGGACGTGCAGCTGGCCATAGCCTCCAACGCCGTCATCATCGGATTCCAGGTGCGTCCTTCGCTTACAGCACGCAAGCTGGCCGAAGCCGAACAAATCGACATACGTCTGTATTCCATCATCTACACCGCCATCAACGAGCTGAAAGACGCTATCGAAGGCATGCTTTCGCCCGAAATTCAGGAGAAAGTGGTGGCCAACCTCGAAGTGCAGGAGACTTTCCGCATCTCCAAAGTGGGAACCATTGCCGGTTGTGTTTGCCTCGACGGAAAAATCAACAAAAACACCAACGTGCGCGTTATCCGCGACGGTATTGTGGTTTACACCGGAAACCTCGCCTCCCTCAAACGTTTCAAGGACGAGGTGAAAGAGGTGGTGTCGGGACAGGACTGCGGTCTGAACATCGAGAATTTCAACGACATCAAGGTTGGCGACATTATCGAAGGCTACGAACAAATCGAGATAAAGAGAAAACTGTAGTCGTCGCCATTTCGAGTAAAACCAATTCAAGGGAAATCCGAAAGGGTTTCCCTTTTTTTGTGATTTTGAGGCCGATGGAGACTGACATTGTGGTCGCTGCGCTCAAAACTAATTATTTCTTTTGACCACAGATTACACGGATTTAACAGATTTATATATGGAGGTTATATAAAATATGAATTATTTAAAAACACCTGTTTTCTTGCAATTTTTGGTTCGTTATTTCTCGTGTTTTTAGATGTTTTATTTAGAAAAATTTGGTTCAAAATTATAAAAAAAAAGATATAAAAAACCACAAAATCTCACCTCGAACAGACAAAAAAAAGGCAAAAACAAAGCTTAATGCGACGAAAAACAGCAATGGCTAATTCTTTGTTTATCAAATAATTGTACTGACACAAAACAAAAATAGGACAAAATTTTTGGCTAATCGGAAAAAAAGTCGTACCTTTGCACTCGCAAAAAGAGATAGTTTGCACGGGAGCATAGCTCAGTTGGTTCAGAGCATCTGCCTTACAAGCAGAGGGTCATAGGTTCGACTCCTATTGTTCCCACGAAAAAAAGGACTTCGTTTCGGAGTCCTTTTTTATTTACATGTGAGGTTGAGTTGTTGAATTGTTGAGTTGTTTAACTGAAAACTGCAAACTCAAAACTACAAACTCATTAAAAATCCTTGAACTCTGAACTAAAATGGTCGCTCGTCATTTGTCCTTTGACTTTAGACTTTTGACCTTTGACTAATCTCGTTCCGCTCTCCGAGTTCCGCATTCCGAATTGAAAAAAAAATCGTATCTTTGCAAACTCAAACAACAAATAAAAAACATCAAAAAAATGAAAAAAACAGCTTTATTTTTAACCACTGTGGCACTGGTTCTTATGAGCGGATGCGGCAACAAAAACGCTGAACCTGCTGCCACCCAAGAAAAATCGGATATGCAGAAAAAAGTAGAGGAATTTGCCGAGGTCACCCTCACCACCGACCTCAGCGTGCTCAGCGAGAAAGAGCGCCAGATTATTCCTATCTTCATCCAGATTGCCGAAATTATGGACGACCTGTTCTGGCAGCAGACCTACGGCGACAAAACTCTGCTCGACACCATCAGCGACCCGTGGATGAAAGACTTCGCCATGATTAACTACGGTCCGTGGGAACGTCTGAACAGCAACAAGCCTTTCGTGCCCGGCTACGGCGAGAAACCAAAAGGTGCCTGCTTCTACCCCACCGACATGACCAAGGAGGAGTTCGAGGCTCTGGCCGACAACGCAAAAACCAGCCTCTACACCGTGCTTCGCCGCAACGACGAAGGCAAACTCACCGTGGTGCCCTACCACGAAGCCTACAAAGAACAGCTTGCCAAAGTCGACTCCCTTATGGGCGAAGCCATAGCTCTGGCCGAGAACGCCGGACTGAAGAAATACCTCACCGAACGCCGCAAAGCCTTCCAAACCGACGAATACTACAATAGCGACATCGCTTGGATGGACATGAAAGACGGCCTGCTCGATTTTGTGGTTGGTCCTATCGAAAACTACGAGGACGAACTCTTCGGCTACAAAGCCGCCTACGAGGCTTTCATCCTTGTGAAAGACCAGAAATGGAGCGAAGACCTCGCCAAATTCACCAAGATGCTGCCCGAACTGCAGAAAAACCTGCCCTGTGACCCCAAATATAAAAAGGAACTCCCGGGCACCGACTCCGACCTCAACGTTTACGACGTAATCTACTACGCCGGCGACTGCAACTCGGCCTCCAAGACCATCGCCATCAACCTACCCAACGACGAGAAAGTGCACGTGAAAAAAGGCACCCGTCGTCTGCAGCTGAAAAACGCCATGAAAGCCAAATTCGACCACATACTGCTGCCCATCTCCAACTTGCTTATCGACGAGTCGCAGATCGACAACGTAACCTTCGACGCTTTCTTCAGCAATGTTACTTTCCACGAAGTGGCCCACGGACTTGGCGTTAAAGTTACCACCAAAGGCGAAAGCCTCCGTGCATCCCTCAAGGAACAGTACAGCGCATGGGAAGAAGGCAAAGCCGACATCCTTGGCCTGTATATGGTTCAAAGCCTTATCGAAAAAGGCGAGATTACCAACATCACTGTTGAGGATGCTTACGTAACTTTCATCGCCGGACTGCTCCGCTCGGTACGTTTCGGTGCCGGCGAGGCCCACGGCCAAGCCAACATGATGTGCTTCAACTATTTCGAGGACAACGGCGCTTTCGAACGCACCAAAGAAGGCAAATATAAAGTGAATATGGACAAAGCCCAGGAAGCCCTCAAAGGCTGGGCCGCCAAGATTCTGCAGGTGGAAGGCGAAGGCGACTACGCCGAAGCTAAGAGCTACCGCGAAAAGAACGGTATTGTACGTCCCTCGCTGCAGGAGAGCCTCGACAAAATCTCCGAAGCCAACATTCCCGTTGACATCCGCTACAACCAAGGCATGAAAGCCCTCGGTCTGGAGAAATAAAAACACTGCTTTTTAGCAACTTAAGAGCCGCCAATACGAGCGGCTCTTTTTTTTGCCGTCGGTTATAATACGGTTTCGGTTTACGATTCTGTTTCCCCTTTGTATTTCTTTTTTCTCTTGAAATATGAAGAAACATTCTGTGAATGTTTCGATAGCGTAGCGGAGAACAAATAAACATTCTGTGAATGTTTCGATAGCGTAGCGGAGAACAAATAAACATTCTGTGAATGTTTCGATAGCGTAGCGGAGAACAAATAAACATTCTGTGAATGTTTCGATAGCGTAGCGGAGAATTGACAAACATTCTGTGAATGTTTCGATAGCGCAGCGGAGAAAGATGTTCTCCGCCACTTTGTGGCTATCGGAACAGCCACTGGCGGTTCCTTCACATTCCTTCCACCGCGCCACCGATTTTTTGCAAAAATCGTTTGGTTGGGGCAGGTGCCGTTTGTGCTAATAGTGGTTATATGTTGCTGTCCAACTGCCATTTACGGTCCTGTAGTTCAGGGTCATTGGTGTGTATTGGTAAGTTTTGGTCGCCCAACCTGCTTGCAATGCGTTCCATGCCGTTGTAGTAGTGCTTCGTATAATAGCCGTTGCTATTAAAGTTCAAATAGCTGTTGGGGTAGAACATGGCGGTGTGGGGGTTAAAGCTTACGTTTTCCAAACGGCCGTTCACCCAGTTGGGGTTTAGGTCAAAACTGTATTTGTATGTGCGGGTGTTGGCGGCGTTGTAGCCGTAGTGTACGTATAGCAGGTTTTCATACATATATGCCTGTAGGTTGCCGTTTGCAGTAAAACGGTAGTGCTCAATTTCGGGCTGGTTGCCGGGGATATTGGTCTCCCTGCGTTGCAGGCTGCCGTTTATGCCGTACTGCTCGTTCACGTTGGTGCCGTCGGCATAGCTTATGTTGTTTGGGGCAAAGGCGGTCTGCCCTTCATTTAGGCTGCCGTAGCTGTAATAGCGTGTCTGGCTGGTGGTTGTGTTGCTGGCAAGGTCGGTCTGTTGCAGGCCGTACTGCTGTATCTTACCCCACGGGCCGTAGGTTACGCTCAGGGCGTAGGTCTGAGCGTTGGCGGCGCTTACCAGCTGGTTTGTACTGTCGTAGGCAAAGTTTTCCGTAAAGGTCTGGTTTGGCAGCCACGGGTAGCTGCTTACGGCCTGCGTAATGTTGCCTACAAGGTCGTAGGTGTATGCCGTGTGCGACAGCTGGCTGTTGCCGCTAAGGGTTGTTATGTCCGTCAAACGGCGGTTTTGCGGGTGGTAGGCGTACTGCATCTTAAGGCCGTTGCCGTACTTGCGGCTTGTAACGGCCCCAAACTTGTCGTACAGCACGCTGTCCAGATAATTGCTCATCTTAAACAGCTGTCCGCCGCGGTCGTAGTCGTAGCTCACCGTCTCGCCGTCGGGGTAGGTTATGGAGGTGGTGCGTCCCCAGCTGTCGTATTCGTACTGCGTGGTAAGGGCAAGGTCGGTGGCAAGGAAAGGCAGCGCGTAGGTGC
>JAEEGF011917212.1_pt1 | contig 46411 bp, 35 predicted proteins | sample 9134171 | NCBI WGS metagenome assembly JAEEGF01 (sample SAMN16246542, study PRJNA631951) | gut metagenome | biome: gut microbiome; feature: rumen; material: AP-attached | host: Bos | place: Iran: Karaj | collected 2018-10
AACGCGGCCTAGCGTTCCCATCGAGCACGGCACCACCGCCATGCCCGCAATATCGCTAGAACCACTTGCGCATTCCGCAAAAAAATCATCCACGTTGCACACGTCTTTGCAATAGTCGAAAAGTGCACTTTGTCCTTCGTATTCGAGCACTTGCTTGCCCGGATGCGTCACGATAAGCGTCACTTCATGGCCGAAACGTTGCAAGTACATCGCCGTACGGGTCGCATAAATGCAGCCGCTCGCCCCCGTCACACCAAGAACAAAACGACTCATGCGTTCCCCGACTTGTGCAAGAATACGCCAAACGAAATTCCGCCATCGAACATCTTGACTTTTTTGACTTCAAAGCCGCATTCTTCGGCCATCTTGCAGAATTCATCGACCGGCAAAAAGCGGATAATCGAGTTCACCAGATATTCGTAAGCGTCACGCTTGCCGCTAAAAAACGCCCCCATCACCGGAATGAACAGCGGAGCAAGCACTTTGTAGAAGAACTTATTGAATAAGTTCCGTGGTGAGAAAAATTCCAGAACGCAAAGGTAGCCGCCAGCGTCGAGCACGCGGTAAGATTCCATCAAAGCACCGCGAGCATCAGGCACGTTGCGCATGCCAAAGCCGTTCAGAATCACGTCAAACTGGCGTTCGGCAAACGGCATTTTCATCGCGTCGAGCTGCACCGCATGCGCATCGATTTTTTTCGGCTTGACTTCGGCGAGCATCCCGTACGAAAAGTCGCCAATCACCGCAGGGTCCACGACAAAATCGCGCGAAGCCCCATTTTGCATCGAAACTTGCGCAGCACCCTTTTGCGAAGCATTCTCGCACGCATTCCCGCGCAGCGTTCGCGGCAAGCAACAGCAATTCCGCTCAAAAATCTTGCGGAACGTATTCGCAAAATCGCCCGTGCCTCCGCACAAGTCCAGCAAACGGACCATCCGCGCAGCACCTGCCGCGCATTCAGCATTATCCATCGCATTCCTTGCAATCCGCGCAGACCCCGGCGCATTTTCCGACACGGCGTTCGCACCATCCACCGCCATCATCTTTTTCAAATGCTTGCAGCAATAGCGGCGCCACAGCACATCCTGATAGCAACTCAAGAAATGATTCAAAAAATCGTAACGGCTTGCAATGCCATCGAACATTTTTCGCACAGGGCTTATCATATCGCAAAATGTAGAAATAAAAAAGCGACCTGGATTTTCATCCAGGCCGCGAATTTCATTTAAGCATCACAGCTAAGCTAAATGAAGTTAGCCGTAAAGGACGCTCCTTCTGTCGGGTTTACCATACGCGGATTGTCATTCACGCCATCGCTCCAGCCAGTAAACGTAGCACCTTCAGCCGGAACAGCCTTGAGTTCCATCTTCACGCCACCAAAGAACTTGCCCTTGAAATCCTTGCTCGGAAGCGTCATGCCTTCCATAAGCACAGAACCGTTTCCATTAGCCTTGATGCTCACAGAGACCGTGCCGCTCAAGCCGAATTCTTCCTGATATTCCTGAAGTACTTTCGGATCGCGTTCACTAGCCCACTGCTTCAAGCAAGACCCCGTCCTGCTGAATCCATCGTGGCAATAGTTTTCGTACCACTTCTGATCCTGCTTGAACTTCTGAAGGTCACGGGTCATTTCGGCATCATCAATCTTGCTTACCATTTCATTGACAATCTTTTCCACATTCTTGCTGTTCGTGTAGCTATTGAACATCACCGCAGAATGGTTGATGAACAAACGCTTGAAATCTGGATTCTTGATAAGCTGGATATAGAGGTTAGCAAAGCAGCCTTCTTCCTTGCACGGATGGTTTCCGCCGCCCTTCTTGATCCAAGAGAACATATTGGTTTCCTGAGTGAATTCCTTATCGTTCACGCCCCACATCCAATCAAAACCATGGTCAAGGTCATAGACCATGAACTTCCACGGATGTCCCGGAGCAGACCAGGCACGCACGTTGTTGTTCGGCCAGTCACCATTGTGCATATAAATTTCGGCAGCCATGTAATCGGCCAAGTTGCCCACATCGAGCATCGTCTTCACTTTTTCATAGTTGGCGTTGTTTTCACCCGAGAAATCATTAGTGGCCACAAAGTGAAGCATGTTCATGTAAGCGTCAATCGTACCATTGCTAGCCTCTACTTTGTCTTCCAAATGCTTGATGAAGTTCACCGAATTAGCATTAATCTTGTAATTCGTTTCTACATAATGCTTGTTGAAGCGTTCGCGCATGTCGTGAATGCCTTGGTACTTACCGTTGTAGAACACCACCACCTGACGGCTTCTCTGATAATCCACGCTAGTACCTTCGAGGAGAGCACCACCCATGGCATCTTCAATGTAGTCACTCACAAAACGGTTACCGTTATTGCGCAAGTTGAAAGACTTGTACTTGTCGTTCACGCCCTTGCGAGTTTCGAACAACGGATAATTAATGCTACCATCTTCGTATTCTTCGCGGAGGCGGATAGAAACGGACTTCTTGTCGTTCAAGCGGCTATAGCCACCCATCAAAGAAATACCGGCATCCTTTTCCCAAGTCGCACCCTTCGTGCTAGAACCCTTCTCGAAATATTCCACATGGACCGGCACTTCGACATCGGCATAGAGACCAGCGCTATCCGGGCAATTCCTTGGAGCACTGCAACTCGTCTTGATGTAATGTTGACGGAAGAAGCTAGAATCCACACTGATAGCCACAATCGGCATCTTCACTTGGTCTTCATCAACAAAGAACGTACGAGTGATAACCTTGGTCGAAAGAGCTCCTTTCTTGAAAGATGCACAACGAAAAGCCATGTTATGGTCAATCTTCATAGGAGCATTGAATTCCTGGGAATTTTCAGTCGGCTCAGATCCGTTCGTCGTGCAACGGAGCTTCACGCCATCTTCAAGAGCCGGAGGATTCAAAGTAAACGGCTCGCTATAGAAACCGGACTTGATTCCACTCATGTCGGGAACTGGAACAATTTCTTCATAGCCCTTGGATTCCGAATTCGGCCTTTCCGGAGTCGGCTTTTCAAAATAATCCCAATAGCCGCCATTGACAATGCCCCAACTAAGACCGCTGGTCAGCTCTGGATAATCAACCGAATCTCGGATTCCGTTAAATTTATCCAACAGGTAAACCGTACCGCCTTTTTTGTCCAGCTTCCAGTCCGCATGCGGACGCGTATGGCGACCTTCCTTGTCTTCGCTCTTTACAGCAGAAATGTTCTTGCCGTCGCAAAAGATAACTTTAAAGGATTTCGCCTTGATGATATCGCTTCCAAAAACGAACTTGCGGATATTCTCATCCTTACCGATGAGCTTCTGCAAGTTTTCAATAAGGACATAGCCCTTCAGGTCCACATCTTTATCGCTCGAGTTGTAAAGTTCCACCCAAGCCGGGTCTTTCCCTTCTTCGTCAAAGAAATCCAAGTTGAGAGGAGCGATTTCCGTAATACGTAGCGCAGACTCTCCGACCCACTTGACAGATGTATCCGGAGGCAGAGGAATAGTATCGTAAACCCAAAGCGTATCGGTTCCAATAATAACCTTCGTGGTATCAATGCCGTGACTCCAGTTGATACTACCAGCCTCACTGCTCGAAGAATTTCCTTGCGGAACACTTGCAGACGAGCCGCAATTATTCAACGCTTCACACGTACTAGTCACATTGGACATCGGTACAATTAATGCGTTTTCATTATCATCAGCGCAAGCGACTAAGAAAGCCGAGCCAAAAGCCGCTAGCAGGGAAACAGACGCTTTAATCCAGTTTTTTTTGCGAATCACGACGACCACCTAAAAAAAAAGAACACACTTTCCCATAGCAAAAACACTATGAGACACCAAATAATTCCATCCAACGAAAATAAATTTAGTTTTTTTTCAAAAAAATAACAGTAATATTCTATTTACCCTTGACAATGTGTGATATTTAAACTATCTTTGGGACATCAAAATGGTTCTGTAGCTCAGTTGGTAGAGCAGTGGACTGAAAATCCGCGTGTCGTTGGTTCAATTCCAATCGGAACCACGAAAAAGCCTCGGCAAAAGCCGAGGTTTTTTCTTTTTGAATTCCTCCTATTTAATTTCACCTATTTTAAAGGCTTGCCATCAAATCCATGGCAAGCCGTCTTTTTACTTGATTCTCAGTATTTGTACGTCCTTAATCCAGAACGTCCTCCCGCCTTTCCCTAAATTCAAGTCTAGGCGAGCAAACGGGTCAGTCACTTCGGGCGTAAATTCGTATTCTATCGTACGCTTCTTCGTACCGACCTTGACATGTTCCTGGAATCCATTGGTTTCGTAACGGATGTAAGTTCCCAATCGGGCAGTAATCTGCCCTTCGACATCAGACCAAATCGTGAAACTAATTTTGTACTTTGCACCAGCAACTACGGATATATTTTCATGGAGCAGCTGCACGCTGTACGAATATTCACCGCCCTTGCTCACATGAACTTTCATCACGTTCGACTTGTCCTCCTTGACTATCGATGTATCGGCGGCGCCGTTCAACTGTGTATGCAGAATCCAGTCAAGACTCCCTTCATCAAAGTTTCCGTTAGAGACAAGATTATTGTTTTTCTTTCCACTAAGTTCTTCCCAAATATCATCGACGTAATCGATAACGGTCTTGCCCGAAGCATCAGAATATTCGTAACGCAAAGCTTGGAAACTGGGAATAAAGCGCTCGTTCAGCGACTTCCAAAGTTCTACGTTTTCCGACTTGCTGAAATGAATAACTCCGTCTTCGCCTACTTTTGCCAAGTCCAATTTTAGACCATCGACAAAGCGGTGCACGCGGAACGCAACAGACAAATTCACTACAGAATCTTGGACATCAATCTGCGAATAATGGTAACGCAACAGGAACAGCTGGATATCGGATAGTTTATACTCAAACGGAACGTTCTTGCCGTTCTTGCGGATGCGTCCATAAATAGCGTCGTAGCCTTTCTTTTTCCCGACTTCAAACGCGACTCCGATTTCTTTCAGCCGGCCTTCGGTCTGCAAATTGATATTTTCGAAAGCCTCCTTGACAACATCGCCGTCCGTAAACGAAATGGGGAGCACGGCAGCCGGGTCTTCTTCGTAAGGCCAAAGTATAAGCCCAGACTCCAAATCGACGGACATGCCCGCATAGAAACTGCAATAAGAGCGGACTTCGGTCAGCGTGAGGCGGAACGTATCAATGACGATATTTTCATCCGCAGCCGCCGCCTTCGCAAGCGAAATCTGCTTTGCGTCAGAATAGTCAATCGAGAAATCAGCCGTAAGCCCGATGTTGTGGGCCACTTCCGGGTTTCCAATTTCAATACCGGCGGTAGTGTCGGTGTCAGAACAGCCGACAGTCCACAATGCCACTAGCATGCAACCGATTATTGAACATAAAGAACGCATCATACTCCCCGTGTTAGAGGGTACAGCTGGATGTTGATTTGTACAACTTCTTCTGCCTCACCCGCTTTTGCTGAGAAATCTAGTAGTTCTTTGCGCATGAGTTGCAAATGTTTTTTCAAATTGGGGAAATCTTCGCGTTTTATGCTAAAAGTCAATGCCGAAACATCCCTCTGCGGGGCCGAAAGCTCCGAAAGCATGGTCGCCGAGAGCTTCAGCATCTGCAGATGGTACATTTTCACCATCAAATCTTGAACTTCGTCGTCGGTGGTAATCAAGGGGTCGCGCTGGCGGAAGCCGTTCGCAGTCTTTACCAGGAGTCCCAGTTCGACCAACAGCTTGAGCGATTCGGTCACCTGCGCGGGAGTCACAAGGCCGCCAAGTCGTCTTGCAATCCAGTCGGGAATCGGCCTGAATTCCTTGAGAGCGACCATTTCGAGAATCGCGGAGTGGTGCCATTCGCGGAAAATGCGAAACTGTGCCTTGTCCATCTTGTGCAGTTTGGAACGCGGGCTAGCCTTCAGAAGCTGGGCGTAATAGACCTGCTTGTCCGCATCGGTTTGTGCCTGATTGAAAAAGACGAGACTTTCAAAATACGCTGCACGATGGCTTTCAAGTCCGAGACCGTGAATGAGCTTTACCACCGTATTCTTTGTAATGTTTCGTTTGCCGTCAATAGTGAGCTTCAGATGGGCATGGCTCGAAAGGCCTGCCTTTTCTGCGAAGAACCGGAGGCTGAACGCCGGAACAGTCTTCTTCTTGAACTCATAGTAATCCCGCAAATACATACGGTAGTTGGTGTATTGCAGAACGTCAGGTTCAACTATGTGATTTTCTCCTGTTTCCATACTTTATAAAATAGAAGTGTTTTGGAGCAATATCAATAGGTAAAAAGACTTTCTCGTTTACCTAAGTAACCATGTTAGACGAAAGACGAGAGACGAAAGACGACAACCATGAAAGGCGAGTGACGCGACCAACGAAGTTGGGCATGGCCGAGTCGAATGGTTGGGACAAGAGCGAAGCGAGTGTCCAAAGACGAGAGACGAAAGACTAGAGGAATGGGATGTGAGCTATGGGAGCGCTTGCTACGCAAGCTTTGAGCTATGGGCAAAACCATCTGGATGGCAATTTTGATAATACAGCGTTTTTCATTCTGAACTGCATCGTTGAACGCGTCATCCTGAACGGCGAAAAGCCGTGAAGGATCCAGTTAAATCTTGTCATACGATGCAGAAATTGACTGGATCCTTCGTCCCAAGCGTAGATACGAGAAATAATGGTTGGGGTAGGCCCCAACCTCTTAGGTTCGGTTATATCCATGCAAGAGCATACAAAGCGAATGCCGCAAAAAATGCTTGCATTTTTTCCTCATAGAGGATAACTCAACTAGAGAACAGATGTTCTAAGTTTCGTATATATGGCTGAGCTGAAGTTGCAGACGCGAAGCGTCAACCATGGCTGCAACACTCACCTTTTGAGGTTGTCCTATCGCCAAATGCACTCCAAGAAATAATAGTTCCCCTCCGCAAGTGTAAAACAAGAAATAATGGTTTCCCTCCGCAAGTGTAAAACAAGAAATAATGGTTTCCCTCCCTTCGGTCGAGAATGACGGCTTCGAGGATGACAGGCTCCAGGATGACTGATCCTCTGGATGACAATCCTAAAACCTAACCCCTAAAACCTATTACCTAATACAAAAAAACACCTCGGAACGTTCGTCCCGAGGCGTAACAACGCCTTTCAGCGTCATTAGGGTGTGTGGTTTAGGAGGATCGTTCGGGCATTAGGCCCACATACGGCTGTAAAATAGCCTTATAAACTCAAATACATCCCAAATTTTCACCAGCAATACAGCAAAGCTTTCCAAGATGGAAATTAGATTATCTTGGCTTAAAAAGAGCCTCCCCATGAATTTTTATCATTGACATTTTGGTAATGGGGAAAATGCGAGGGAACCATGTTTTTATTTTATCTACAATCCTATCCAATTTTGGTCCATTTTCCGCAAAAAAGCGTGCAAAATGAGCGTCGCAGAAAAATGGTTGACGCTTCGCGTCCATTTCTTCGGCTCACAAATAGAAAACATAAATGTTTTCTGCTTGCTTCGCCTTGTGAACTATTGCATTTTCTATGACCGAATGCAGCTCTGTGTGGCTCGGAACTTTAGTTCCGTTCACGGTTTATATTGATGAAATAGCCACCGATGTAACTAGCACATTCATAGAAATTTTAATTTCGTTATGAATGTAGCTGGGTACTGCGGACGCGGTAGCGTCAAAAGCGTGTTAATATAAAGGACAGGGAGCTGTTTTCTGTCCATGGACCCGACATTTTCGGGCGTTTAACAACGGACAAATATGGAAAATAACAACGCCGAAATTAACAACGCGGAAACCCAAATTGGCCACGGCGAAATGATTGGCGAGGCCAAGACGAATGACGCGACAAAATACGTGCGTTTTGGTATAGCAAAGCCGAAGAGCGTTATACTTGTACAAATCTGGGGTGATAAAAGCAAAAAAACACTTTGGGAATCGCCCAAAGTGTTCTCGATATTTGGTTTCGGAATATATAATGTTTTAAATTATCTTGCGACGGAGGTCATAAAGGACTTGCGACCGTCAACGCTCTTGAGCATGTAAACACCCTTAGTGAAACCTGCATCGGAGAGTGCAACGCTGGCCTTTTTGCCCGTCATATCGACAGAGCCCAAGAGCTTTCCGCCAACGTTATAAACACGGTAAACCTTGGAAGACGAAGTAGCAAACTTCACGCCAGCATTGATTGCATCGGTCTTGACATCACCAAGGGAGAACCAATCGACGTTTACGTTGTCGCCCGTAATCACGAGACGGATCACGTGAGTGCCCTTGGTAAGCTTGGCCTTGCCGCCTTCGAATTCCTTATAGACGCTCCAGTCCTCGCCAGTCTGCGGAACCGTAATGGTATCGCCAATCGCCTTGCCGTCGGCCAAGAAGCAGAAGCTCGTGCCATTTTCCATGCCGGTAGAAGCCGAGGCCTTGATAGCATAGTCGCCATCTTCCGGAACTTCGACCGTGTATTCCAGCCATTCGCCAGAAGCGGTGTAGCCAATCGCCATGCCCGTGCCGCCTTCGACAATGTCAACGCCCAAATCTTCGCGGAACTTGGCATCGCCCTGATTTTCGGAATCGTTGTCGCTGTAAGAATCCACATCGCCGCCGCGACCTGTTCCCGGAATATCATACTTTTCAGCTTCAATCTTTGCCGGGAGCTTCACCGCGACACTATCGTAAGGAACCTGCGGAGTCGGCGGAGTCGTGCCGCTGCCTTCGAAGCCCCAAGCCTTGATAGCCATCGTGGAGTCTTTTGAACCCTTGAACACAAGGAACAACTGTTCCACAATGCCCTTGAGGCCAGTCACTTCGCAAGAGTTGTCGGCAAAGGAATTCTTGTTGCCGGTATTCTTGAGCGTGCAAGTGCCAGCGAGCGTGCCCGTTGCAGAACCCGTGTGGATTTCAATCTTGTTGCCATCATCGGTGCTTGCGGCCTGCACCGTGAAGCCCGTTGCAGCCGTGCCGAAATCAACACCCGAGACGCGAATCCAGGATTCCTTGGTGGAAAGCGGGAGCAAGAGGTGTTCAGCGACCTTGCCAGGACTCCAGTTCGAACGGCTGCGGATGCCCTTCTGCTTGGAACTTGTCAAAGCCGGGTACCAATCGTACGGATCAAAATTCTCGATTTGCTTCGGACCTTCCTTCGTGAAAGTCAGCTGCTTCATCGTGCCATCGGCATTGTAGGTAAATTCATCAACGCTTACGCTACGGTGGTATGCCGGATTTGGATTCGGCCTTCCATCTTCAGCGGGAATTTTTTCCAAGCCGTCATAGCCATTAGCAATGCGGCGGTCATGGTAAGCCACATACCAGTGGCCCTTGAATTCTGCAATACCATGGTGGTTGTTGTTATTGGCGTTAATATTTTGTCCATTGATGCTCGGGTTCCCCATGAAGATACCCTTGTATTCGTAAGGACCCATCGGGTTCTTGGACATACCGTAGGCAATACGCAAATCAGCCGTACTGTAAGAGAGGTAATAATTGCCTTTGTACTTATGGATGTAAGAGGCTTCCATCGCCTTCGGGCCACCAATTTTCAGGTGAGTCTTTGTTCTTACATCGTAGCCCTTCATATCCTTGTCAAGCTTATAGATATTGAAGATATCGCTGTTGTTGTCGTTGGCCGGACGAGAATCGCTGCTACCGCCACCAAACGTGAAATAGCCCGTGCCGTCATCATCGAAGAAAATTGCCGGGTCAAAGCACCAACCGATGCCGTCGCAATCCGAAATAGCGCCGCCGCCCCAGCCAATAAGTCTCTTGCCTCCAGCTAGCGGGTTCGTCCACGGCCCAGCAATGCTGTCGGCACCAATCATGACAATGCCGCCACCGCCGCCATCCGGGAACACGATGTACAATCTGCCGTCATTCGGATTCACTGCAATACCAGAAGCCCAAATGGCACCAATTCCATCGACTTTGCGGGCATCGTAAATGATACCGAAGTCGGTCCAGTTTTTCATGTCCTTGGTACGGAATCCATAAAGAGCCTTAATTTCGTAGCCATTGGCATTCGCAGGGGCCGGGTCATCCGAGTCGGTAATGACATAGAAATACGTATCGTCAGCGGCGGCACCTGGGTCCGCCAAATAGTGATAACTCGAAATAGGGTTATCCGCCAGCACGCCTGCACCCAAGCCCGCAAGCAACCCAAACATCGTTACGCTCTTAAGTAGTCTCATTGTTCACTCCTTAGGACCGACACACACCGTGAGTCCATCTCTTTTCCATAAAACTATTTTCAGGCATGCGAAAAAAAAAACGCCCTGCCATATCTATTATGGATAAAAAGTCAATGAGGTAGAGGAGTGGTTAGTGGTTGGTGATTAGTGGTTAGTAAAATGCAAAGGGAGCCGTATCAGTGACGAGAACAGACTCGAAGCGGTCATCCTGGAGGGAGCTTCGCGACCGATAGGATCCAGTGAATTCTAGAGACTAGAAATCAGAGGTCAGAGGTTAGTGGTTAGTGGCTAGTAGGCAGTAGGAAGTGGAAGTTGGCAGAACCTGAAACTGTCATTCTGGAGGGGCAATGCCCCGATAGAATCCATAACGACTGAATGCAAAAAAAGGCTCCTCGTTCGAGGAGCCTTTCTTGGATGGGTGCGTATGAAAATTAGCGGGTAGTGCGGACTTTCGCAATCATGCCGTTGTTACGATTGCGAATTAAGCAGATTCCCTGCACACTCTTGGCCTGAGCATTTTCGCGCCAGAGTTTCTTCGCTTCGAACATGTTGCGGGCGGTAAAGCTTGCCACCTTCTTGCCCGTCAAATCGAACACGTCGAAGGTTCCAGCTGCATTGGCGTTCATGCGGAAATTCTGACGGATTCCCGTCTGGTCGTCCGGATCCTTCGCGTCCTTGCCTTCGACAAACTGGATGTAGTCGATGTCCATCCAGTCGCCGGTCACAGTAAAGCGGAGGATATGTTCACCTGCAGCGAGCTTCACATTCGCATTCACCTTGCCGTAATCGTCAAAGTTGTCTTCGCCCTCGTTCTTCGGGACAGCGATTTCTTCGGTGATGTCCTTATCGTCGATAGACAGCTTGAAGCTGCCGCTCGTACCGCCAGAAGCCACCGCCGCAAACATCGTGTAGTCGCCTTCTTTTGCAACGTTCACAGTGTATTCGAGCCATTCGCCAGCCTGATTGTAGCCGACGATGTAACCGGTCGCTTTCTTGTAAATATCAACCCCTGTACCTTCGCGGTAGCTCTTGCCGCCATTGCTTTCGGCACCGTGGTCATCGACATCGTTTTCGCTATAGGAATCGACACCAGCACCGCGGCCAGTACCCGGTTCGTCAAAGTTTTCCATCTCGATTTTGCCGGGGATTGCCCAAGCCTTGCCGCCAAAGGGTTTCTGCGGTTCCGGAGGCGTGGTGCCGCTGCCTTCGAAGCCCCATGCCTTCACGTACATGGTAGAATCCTGGTTGCCCTTGAATACCAAGAACAGCTGGTTCACAATGCCCTTGAGGCCTTCAACTTCGCACTTGTTCTCGACATAAGTATTCTTGTTGCCGGTGTTCTTGAGCGTGCAAGTACCCGCGAGCGTACCTGTTGCAGAACCCGTGCGGATTTCAATCTTGTTGCCGTCGGCGGCACTCGAAGCTTCGACTGTAAAGCCGGTCGCCGCAGTACCGAAGTCAACGCCACTCACGCGAATCCAGGATTCCTTGCTAGAGAGCGGAATCAGCACGTGCTCGGCCTTCTTGCCCACGATAAAGTTAGAACGGCTGCGGATGCCCTTCTGCTTGGAGCTCGTGAGCGCCGGATACCAGTCGTATGGATCAAAGTTCTCGATTTGCTTCGGGCCTTCGTCCGTCACCTTCACGGTTTGAATCGTGCCATCGGCATTGTAGAACATTTCATCGACAGAAACGCTGCGGTGGTAGCCTTCGTTCGGCTTTGGCCTGCCGTCATCAGCCGGGATGATTTCCAAGCCGTTGTGGCCCTTCGCAATACGGCGGTCATGATAGACAACGTAAGAATGTCCCTTGAATTCGGCAATACCATGGTGGTTGTTGTTGCCGTTGATACTACGACCGTTCATGCTCGGGTCACCGAGAATCGTGCCCTTCCAGGTGTACGGCCCCATGACGTTGTTCGACATGCCATAGTCAATAGTCGGAGCACCCTGCTGCCAGCCGGTACTGTAAGAGAAGTAGTAATTGCCCTTGTGCTTGTGGATGTAAGACGCTTCGAGCATCTTGCGGGTCGGCAAGTTATTCACCTTCACGTGAGAACCGTTGCCCACCGGGGCGTTCTTGGCATCGTTCAATTTCACAATGTCAAAGTTGTCTGTATTCGGGCGGCTGTTGCTTTCGCCACCGCCCCATGTGACGTAGGTTGTGCCGTCGTCATCAATGAAGATGCCCGGGTCAAAGCACCACGAAACACCATCGCATCCGATGATGCCGCGGCCACCGACTAGCTTGTCCTTGCCTTGGCCCACAGCATTTGCCCACGGCCCATCAATTGCAGGAGCCTTGATGTATCCGATACCGCCGCCACCGCCATCGGGAAACACAATATAGAACGTGCCGTCATGGACAGCGATACCCGAAGCCCAAATGTCGTTAATGCCGTTCACCTTGCGGGCATCGTAAATAATGCCGTAGTCGGTCCAGTTCTGCATATCCTTGCTGCGGAATGCATAAAGGGCGTAAATCTTGTAGCCGTCAGAGTTGGCAGGAGCCGGGTCGTCGGAGTCCGTGATGATGTAGAAGTATTCATCATCGGCTGCGGCACCGGGGTCCGCCAAGTAATGATAAGTAGAAATCGGGTTATCTGCAAGCGCGCTTACACCAAAGCCCGCAAGCAAACCAAACATTGTCGCATTCTTAAGCAGTTTCATAGCACTCCTTAGGATGGTCCCACACACAATCATCCCATTTACTTTAAAAATATTCTCAAAAGCACAAAAAAAGACCTGCAAAACACCACAGGTCCATTGATAAAATGTCAATGAATTTGAGTAGCGGCAGGTTGGCAGTATGAAGTTGGGATAGCATCAAAATAGGTTGTTTGTAACAAGTTGTTCGTTAACAAACCTCTGTTATCCAAAACGTCAAATGTCGTGAAGAATCCTATGCGGGACTGGGGCATGTGGCGTTTACCCCGAGTTACATCGAAGGGGCATTCTGTAATCGATTCTGCAATTTCTGAAAAAGGAAAGGCTTCTCGTTCGAGAAGCCCTTATTGGATGGATGCTTGTTTTTAAAAACTAACGGGTCACGCGGACTTTCGCGACCATGCCGTTTGCACGATTGCGGATAAGGTTCATGCCCTGCACGTTCTTCGCCTGTGCACTTTCACGCCAGAGGCTCTTCGCTTCGGCCATGTTGTGCGCGGTAAAGCTCGCCACCTTCTTGCCCGTCAAATCGAACACGTCGAAGCTCTTGAGGGAGGTCGTTTCAAGGCGGAAACCCTTATGGAGTGCAATCGTCTCGTCGTCCGGATCCTTCGCGTCCTTTCCTGCAACAAACTGAATGTAGTCGATGTCCATCCAGTCGCCGGTCACGGTAAAGCGGAGGATGTGCTTGCCCGCCGGAAGCTTCACGTTCGCCTTCACCTTGCTGTAGTCGTCAAAGTTGTCTTCACCCTCATTCTTCGGAACCGCAATCGATTCCGTAATATCATCGCCATCGATGGAAAGCTTAAAGCCAGAGGTCGCATTGGCAGAAGCCACCGCCGCAAACATCGTGTAGTCGCCTTCTTTTTCGATTTTCACCGTGTATTCCAGCCATTCATCAGCCTGGTTGTAACCGACAACGTAACCCGTCGCCTTCTTGTAGATATCGACACCAGTGCCTTCGCGGTAGCTCTTGCCGCCATTGCTTTCGGCACCGTGGTCGTCGGAATCATTGTCGGAATAGGAATCGTTACCTGCGCCATAGCCCGGTTCATCGAAGTTTTCCATTTCAATCTTGCCCGGGATTGCCCATTCCTTACCGCCAAACGGTTGCTGTGGCTCCGGTTCACGCTTCGTGCCCTGGAATTCCCATTCGAGAACGCCCATGGTCGAATCCTTGCTTCCCTTGAACACGAAGAACAGTTCATCGACAACGCCGGTAAGGCCCGTCATGGCACAATCGTTATCGGTAAAGGTCATGTTGTTCGCGGTCTTTGCAATCTTGCAAGTACCGGCCAAAGTACCGCTCGCACTACCCTTGTGGATTTCAATCGTGTTGCCGTCGGCCACGCTTGCAGCCTTGATGCGGAGATTCTCTGCACCCTTACCGAAATCCACGCCAGAAACGCGAATCCAGGATTCGCTACGGCTCGTGAGCGGCAAGAGCACGTGCTTCACCGGCTGTCCCTTGGTCCAGTCCGTACGGCTACGGATGTTCATCTGCTTGGAACTCGTCGTCGCCTTGTACGTCTTGTATGGGTCAAAGTTCTTGATTTGCTTCGGGCCTTCACGCGTGAAGGTGAGTTTGTTCATCTTGTCGCCATTCCACGTGAGTTCGTCGATGGACACGCTTCTGTGGTTTTCGTAGTTCGGGTTTTCAGAACGCACGCCCTGCTGCGTCGTTGCGGCCGGGTGGTTATTGGATGTCACCAGGCGGCGGTCGTGATAAACCGCATACCACTTGTCCTTGAACGGAGCAAAACCGTGGTGGTTGTTGCCGCCTTCGCCATGAGCGTCCGGCACGGAACCGATGCCCGGAATGACCTGGCCCACATAAGTATAGGGTCCCATGATTTTGTTGGACGTACCGTAATCAATAATCTGGCTACGGTTATTGAAACTCAAGTAATAAGTGCTCCCCTTTTTGTGCAAGTAAGGAGCTTCGAAAGAATTCGGCAACTGGACTCTCGTAAGGGAGTTCTTGTCCATGGTAATTTTGCCGTTGCTTTCGGTAAACTTGATAATGTCGAAGTTGTTGCCGTAGGGGCGCTGGCCGCTTTCGCCACCGCCAAAGATCACGTAGCCCGTGCCGTCGTCATCGAAGAAGATTCCCGGGTCAAAGCAGTGCGCGATGCCGTCGCAACCGCCAATAACGCTACCGCCACCGCCGGCGATTCTGTTCACGCCATGAGAAGCCTGAATCGGGTCGGTATAGGGGCCGTCAATCGCAGGTGCCGTAATCATGCCCACGCCGCTTGCGCCATCGGGGTAAACAATGTAAACCTTGCCATTCTTCACGGCGATGCCCGATGCCCAAGTGTTGTTCGGATAGTTTCCGAATTCACGCCTGGAACGGAAAATCATGCCGTGGTCGGTCCAGTTCTTCATATCTTCGGACGTGAAGGCATAAAGGCCGACAATGTCGTAGTTCCAGTTGGTCTGGTTGTTGTAGTCATCCACATCGGTCAAGATGTAGAACGTGTCACCATCAGAGGCACAGGAAGGGTCTGCCAAGTAATGGTAACTGGAAATGGGGTTATCTGCAAGGGCGCTTACACCAAAACCAGCAAGCAAACCCAATGTAGCCAAACGATTCATGTTCATACACACTCCTTCGGATTGACCAAACACGGTCAACCTCTTGAATAAAACTATTTCCGCGTGCAAAAAAAAGACCCACGGCAAACCGCAGGTCTCATGGATAAAATGTCAATAATGGATAAAACTAGTCTTTTTTCTTAGGATCGCTCTTTTTCAAAGCATTTTTTGTAACAGGTGCGTACGGATCAAAGATTCCATAACCATAGACCTCGATATCGTCAACCCAAACTTCAGTACCCATGGCACCAAAGATGCTAATCTTCGTCACATGTTTCTTGACAGCATCCCAACCGACGTTACCGCCATTGCTATCCGCAGTATCCAATTGTGACGGAATCACAGTATAGCGAGTCCAAACCGTATCCACTTCAAAATGACGCCAAGATTTTATATTGTCCGTACTTGTCACGGAATCGGTATTCACGAGCACGTCAAATGCGAATGAAATCCGAGACTTGACAGAACCGCGAGCCCAGAACCTGATGGAATCAAGTTCGCTCATATCGACAAAGCCACCGAGTTCTCGACCGATGAGAGCCCAATCCCATTCAGCTGCAGAATCCCGTTCACAGACAAAGTGTGCAACCTTGCCCTTACGGTCACGCCCGGCAGATGTTATGTTCAGCTTGACCTCTGCATTTTTGGAAGCCGAAGGCGTCCAATCGCCCGCACCATTTTCGAAGTCATCAAATACAAAGTATTTCTTGACGTACGCGGAGTCGCCAAGATAAAGTTCGCCTTCGCTGGACTGCCCACCGACGTTCATCGCTATTCTGCCATATTCCGTGACAGAATCTTCTGCGGCATCGTTGACGAATGCAACAATTTCAACATCGCCACTCGGCAGCGATTCAAATTCAAAGTAACCGGTAGAATCCATCGGGACCTGGTAGTCCAGTCCCTGCACAGAAACAGTCGCCGAACGGCGAACCATCTGTGGAAGTCCGACATGACCGGAGACCTTGGACGGTTCGGAAACTTCGACAGTAAGTGGAGTGGTAGAATCAGCTTCGACATAGGCAATCTTCTCGAAGCCCTTCAAATTTTTGACATCGCTACGAGCTTCAATCACATAGGAACCCGACGGAACATCCGTCAGAACAACGCGCCCCTGTTCGTCGGTTTCAAAGTGCAACTGGTAAAGAGAATCCGACCCAAGTTCGGATGCACCAGCCAAATAAGATTCAGGGCGAACAATAACGTCCATACGTGCAGCAGGCGTGCCATCGGCCAATTGAACAAGCACCGCAATGGAGTTTTCCGTTTCCATTGACGATCCAGCGGTTTGACCGCTATCGCAGGCAACATAGCAGAAGGCCAATGCCGCCAAACTATATGTCCACGCCCGTTTTATCATTTCTTATCTCCTGCACCTTCCCCTATTATTATAGTATTTTCCGATGCCCCTCCTTTACGGGCAACCGGGTAAAATGCCATAGAAAGTTGCATAACACGATCAGGATTCTTGGCTCCGTCAACTCTTTTCTGGACTAAGCGGCGGAATTCCCTCAACATGTCTCCCAAATCCTCGAAGCAGGATTGATCTACAGAAAGGGTCAGTGTAGAAATATTGCGTTCATTGACGGGGATGTTTTCGAGCGCATCGCTCGCGAGTTTCAAGACTTGTCGCTGGAAATTGCGCACAGCCTTGGCCTTTTCGGGGCCCCCTACTGTCAAATGGGCTTCGGTAAGTGCGAGCTTGCCCGATGCAAGCTTTTTCACGAGACCGACGCTCTTTAAAGTTTCAATGGCTTCGAGAGCCTGCTCCTCGGTAATCGGCGGACAGATATCCTTGGCGATGCGCTTGACGTTCACCACCCCACCGTTCAATTCCAGGTAGGCGCGTACCGCAGGAATCCACCAGTTTTCAAGGAGTTTAAGTTCGGCGGCTTGCAAAGAATGACGCTCCACGTCACGGAGCGAGAGGGCTTTCGCCATCAATTCTTCGCGCTTGGTCTTATCCTTGCTGACAGCAGCAGAATAGAGGAGGTCGAAGTACTCGGCCTCGCGACCAGCCAGCGCAAGGATTTCCTTAGCCGCAGGTAATGCATGAGCAGGCAGATGCTGCTTTTTTTGCAATACCCGATAGAGATAGCTGGAGTCTAGCCCTAGCTTATCACCCATCATGCGGTAGCTGTAGAAGGGCATCTCGACCTTGCGCCTGTCGTAGAATTCCTTCAAGAAGTCGCGGTAGTCCGCTATGTCAGAAAAAGTAACCATCAATCATTAAAATATTTAAATCTTACGCATGTCGCTATATTGTGTAAATATTTGGTATGGATTTTTTGTCAATGGGTATTAGGTGATAGGTTTTAGGGGTTAGGGAACGTGTCATCCTGAGCGGAGTCCTGTCATTCTGGAGCCGTAGGCGATAGAATCAGGCGAAGTCGAAGGATCTAGTCAATGGTCAATGGTTATTAGTCAATAGTTGTTAGTAGGTTGCTAAAGATAATAAATGTGTAGAACGGCATTTTTTGGGGAAATGGCGAAATTATAGTGGGAACGATTAAAATTTAGCGAGAACAGCGGAATTTACGTAAATTCCGCTTGGCTTTTAGCTTTTCTAATGAAAAAAAAATGATTGCAATTAATTCAAAAAAAAACACTAAAATCAGTCTGTTGATTCATGAATTACAAGCAATAACTAATTCATCTTTTTCACAATATCATTTATGTCAATATCATTTTTCCCCATAAATAAAGAAATAATATAGGCATAAACAACATCCTTATTCGATTCGATTTTATCAACTAATTGAATCGAAGACAAATACCGTTGAGTATCCAACAAACTACCAAAAAAAATATTGATTTGCTGCATGGAACGATTATACAGATAAAAAAACAAACCTGCAATTACTTCAACAAGCGAGCCAGATATCATAGAATAAACATAGACATCCTTATCATAAAAAATCATCGCAGCAATTCCAACAACAAAAACCAAAAAGCCCAAAACGCTCATTATCAAAGCAGCCCAAAAAGACTTTCTAGCTTGCTGTTTATTTATCGTATAATATTCCTTCAATTCAAGAAGATTATGAGACATCAGCTTAATTACGTCCGTATCATTATCCTTCTCAATAAGATCCTTAAATTCTAATTTTATTGTTTTTATTTCTTCATCATCACCTTTGCGTGTTGTTTCGTAACCCTTATAATAAGTCAGCATTGCGACCAAAGCAACAAGCAAGGGTAACAGAGATATACTCAAAATTTCTTTAAAAATTTCCATTTTTTTTGTACCATAAAAGCACTTTCTTGAACTCACTCTTCGCCGAGGTATTCCACAGCAAAGATGAGCGTGGCTCCTCCAGGAATCGGACCTGCGCCGCGACTGCCGTAGCCAAGGCCAGGCGGCACCACGAGGATTCTCTTTTCGCCGGGAAGCATGCCCTGCACGCCTAATTCCCAGCCGCGAATGACGTTGCCCGCGCCAAGTTCAAAAGCAAACGGCTGGCCACGGTCACGAGAACTGTCGAACTTGTAACCGTTCACCATCCAGCCCGTGTAATGCACAATCGCGCGGTGTCCAGAACGGGCCGGTTCGCCTTCGCCCTGCTTCACAACCGCATAACGCAAACCTTCAGGGCCGTTTTCGTACTTGAGGAGCGTCGTATCCGGGAAGAAATCCATCTTTGCAGCAAGCTCCGGATCTACGTCAGATGACATCAGTTCCACGCGGAACAAGAGCGAGGAATTCGGCGGAATCATCGAAAACGCCATTGCGCCATAACCCTGCGCCGGAGGAATACGCAACCAACGCACGCCACCCTCACGCATGCCATCAAGGCCCGCTTCCCAGCCCTTGATCATCTTGCCGGCACCCATCACAGCTTCGAGCGGCTTACCCAAGTCCTTGGAGCTGCCGAACTTGCGACCGGAGAGGAGCCAGCCCGTATAATGCACCTTGATGGTATTGCCCGCAGCATTTAATTTACCTGTACCCGCCTTTTCGTCATAGACCTTTAAGCCGCGTCCTACATCGCGCCACTTCATCTTTTCGACATCAGCAGGGAATTTGTCTGCTTCGAGCGGCTTCTCGGCATGAACAAGTTCAACAACGAACATCAAGTCGCTGTTCGCCGGAATGCCTTCAAGGGAATTATCGCCATAAGCCATGACCGACGGAACGGAAAGCTTACGCACTTCGCCCACCTTCATGCCCACAAGGCCCTTGTCCCAGCCTTCGATGACCTGCCCTATGCCAATTGTGAATTCGAGAGGGGTACCGCTGTAATAGGAATTTGCAAAATAAGGAACCTCGACCGTCGAATCCGTTGCCGCCTGGTTCACAAGAACACTATCTGTAGCAAGATATCCTTTATAATGAACTTGAATCAACTGCCCCGCCCGAATGGGCTCTCCACTACCATCTTTGACAATATCAACCTTGAACGGCACCGCCCAGACAACACTAGAAGCAAGCAACACAAGAAAAAACTTTAATTTTGACATAATATCTCCTATCTTATAAAATAGAAAATGCTAGTTTTTTAGAGTAATGATTTATCGTAAACGGATTTAAATATGCTATCAATCATCATCGTCATCGCAATTGTGCTACTCTCCATTGTCCTTGCCGGCATCGGCATTTACGTGGGCATGCACAATTCCGACGAGAAAGAAGAATCCAAACCAGTCATCGACGTATCGGGCCAGTACGCCGCTATCGGTCGCCCCGCACGCGAGACACTCACCGCCGTGAAGCCATCCGAAGCATCCATCAAGGCATGGCTAGAGACGCAGGACTTGACTCCAGAACAAAAGCAATTTTATCTCGACCAGTGGAACGACACACTCGAACAGACCATCAAGACTATTGACGAAGGGGACAAGCAAGGCATCGCCACTTACAGGATTGAACTTGGCCCGAAAGGCAAGAATTATTGTAAATTCGTCAGCGAAGAAAATTTCATCACCCGCGAACAGATTCGCAATCACGCGGAAATTTTACCCCCCTATGTTTTGGGCTGCGACTGTAAGCTCTTACCGAAGCAACCCTGGGAAAACCCGAGTAAATCCGGATGGAAGGCAGTGATCCCGACACACGGAAACACCTACAACGTCCCGGATTGGAGGCAACTTGCGTAAGTCATTATTATCAGCTATTCTTTTGGCACCGGCCATGGCGCTCGCCGCAGGTTCGGCAATCATCACCCTTCAGATGCCGGTCGGCGCACGCCAGCTCGGCATGGGCGAAGTCGGAGCAGCACTAGCCGATGACGCAACCGCGATGTACTACAACCCGGCGGGCCTTGCGTTCGGGCCTCTCGCCGACGAATGGCGCAGTTCTTACAAGGCCGACGCCAAGCAGACTCCGTTCTTTACGCACATGGCATCCCGCTCCAAGAACGGATTCTTCGACAAGAGCGAACTCTGGGCAGGCACCACGAACGGCATTCTCAAGTTCGACGGCGAACAGTGGGTCGATTATTATTCCGTAACCCTGCAAGGCAACGCAAAGATTAAAGATGCCGTACGCACCTACATCGGCACGGAACGTGGACTTGACGAATACACGCGAATCGTGAAAAAATTCAACGATGTCAAAAACGCGGACGACGAATCACATGTGGTCGAAGTCAAGATGCCTTGGAACCTAGTCGTTAAGGATACCATCACGGCCATCCTCTACGAAAATCTCACCGAAAAGCTCTGGGTCGGCACGCCGAAGGGCCTCTTCCGCTTTGACGGCAAGGGTTGGAAAACATTCGACAAGGAACTCGGCGAACGTCATGTGACAGCACTTGCAAAACAAGGTGCTTCGCTCTGGATTGGCACGGATAACGGTCTCTTCGTCTATCGCAACGGCGCATTCGAACAGAAAGGCAAGGTCCTCCCGAGCCAAAAGATTAACGCTCTCGTCTGGTCCGAGAACCGCAAGGAACTTTACGTGGCCGTCGATGGCGCAGGTGTCGCACGCCTCACCCCGAAGAAGAGCGCGAACGACAAGGACCGCTGGAGCTTGTTCAATCTTGAAGACGGCATCATGGACCTCTCCCCGACGGCACTCGCTGTCGATAGTTCGGGCCACGTCTGGGCGACCCACAAGGGAGGTCTCTCTCACTTTACGCTGCGCAAATGGGAACAGGTGCAGTTCGCGAACAACACCGTGAACGACGTATCCGTTGACCGCAAGGGTGCACTCTGGATTGCAACCGACCTCGGTGTCTGGCGCCATATGCCAGATTACGCGACCGCCAGTGGACGCAAGGCAGAACTCGAACGCAGTGCCAAGGGCGAAGATACCGAAATCAGCAAACGCGACGACGAATGGACGCACTACCACCAGGGCAACGGTCTTTCGACGAATAAAGTTTGGGCAGTGCTCCCCGAAGGAAACGACGTGTGGTTCAGCACGGCGAACGGCATGGAGCAGTACAAGGACGCCGACTACCAGCTCACTGCATTCTACGAAAAACTCTTGCCTGTTTTGAACATCCCGGACCTCTACCACCTCTATGGCGGCATGACCATCCCGCTGAACGACTGGGGAACGCTTGGTGTGCATGTGAACTTCGTCTCGTTCGGTTCGACCGTCGTTTCTGGCGACCTGGACGCAGATGATCTCGTCGCCTACAACAGCTCCGAAATCGTAGGCGGAATCAGCTACGGCACACGCTTCCCGAACGACTGGGGTCTCGGCCTCTCCATCAAGTTCTTCTACTCCGACTTGAGTTCCGGTGCAGCCGCTGGCGAAGAAGAAGCCACCACATTCGGTTACGCATTCGATATTGGCATCTTGAAAAAGAACCTCTTGGTGCCGAAGCTCAACTTCGCATTGGTACTCGCGAACATCGGTCCGAGCGTCTATTACGTCGATAAGACCATCGAAGACCCGATTCCTTTGACATGGCGCCTCGGCCTCTCTTACGAAATCCTCAGCATGGCCGATTACAAGTGGACAGTCGCCTTCGACTACAACCGAGAAGTCGTGATGGACGATGACAAAGGCGACCCGGAGCCGTTCTACATCGCTTGCTGGAAAGACCTCTTTGACCCCGACGACGACACAAACTCCTTCCTCCAAGGTGTGTTCAACTTCGGTACGGAATTCATTTATTCTAACACGATTGCACTCCGCTTGGGCTACCTCTACGACCGCGTCGGCAAACGCAACGAAGTCGATTTCGGTGTCGGCGTGATGCTCTCCGACGTATTGCAGTTCGACTGGGCGACCATCAAGAACGTAGGCCGTGCAGACGGCGTTCGCGACGGCCAGATGCGCTTTGGCATGCTGTTTAGATTCTAGGCGGCTTCGCCGCAGTGGGCAGTAGGCAGTAGACGGTAGGAAGTGGGCTGTAGACAGGAAAAGCTGTCGCAACGTTTCCATCCAATGTCATGCCGGACTCCGTTCCGGCATCGCCTTTTTTAAGCAACATTCAAAAAAGCAATTAAACTACAGGAATAAAAATCCGGCTTCAAAAAGTCGGATTTTTTTGTTAAAATTATTGAAGAACTTTTAAAAAGAGCCCCCATGCACAACATTCTTGCCCAAATTACCGTTGCAAACATTGGAACATTTGAACAGGCCGAATTCAAAACCATCGTTGATACATCTTCAAGCCAGACTATTCTTGAAATTCTAAAATCGTTTGGCGTTGAAGGTCAAATCGTCGGAACGGAAACCGGCCCCATAGTAACCAGCGTGTATTTTGCGCCGGCACCGGGAATTCGCATCAATTCCATTACAGAACGCACCGACGATTTGCAAGTCGCATTGGGAGTTTCAAGCTTAAAAATTACTCTTGCGCCAGAAAAGAAAGCCGTCGCCATCGAAGTCCCTAACCCGCACCCCTGCAAAATTCCATTCGGCAACATTTTCCATTCTGCACACAACGGAATGCGCCTGCCCGCAGCACTTGGAGTGGATACAAAGGGCAACCCTGTTTATCTTGACATTGCGCAAACTCCGCACTTGCTCATCGCGGGGCAAACCGGTTCTGGGAAATCCGTCTGTCTCAATTCCATTATCGTATCCTTGGCGCTCCACTGCCGCCCTGTCGATTTGCAATTTTTGCTCATTGATCCCAAACGCGTAGAGTTCTTTCCTTACGAGCAAATGCACAACCTCATTTCTGGGCACGTCATCAAGAATGTTGATGAAGCTATACACTCGTTGAAATGGCTAGTGCAAGAGATGGAAGTCCGCAACACCATTCTTGAAAAATGCAAGTGCCGAAACATCAATGATTTCAAGAAAAAGTTAAATCAAGGGCAAATCGAGGGCATGCCAATTCCATATACGCAGGATATGCCCTACATCGTCGCTGTCATCGATGAATATGCAGATTTGATGATGCGTTCTTCAAAAGACTTGACCGACTGCATCATGGCTCTGGCACAGAAAGCTCGAAGCGTCGGCATACACCTGATTCTCGCAACGCAAAGACCCAGCACAAAAGTTATTTCAGGAGATATCAAAGCGAACTTCCCGACAAGAATCGCATTGAGAACAGCAGTGGCGACCGATTCCTCGACCATCCTCGGATGCGGTGGAGCCGAAAAGCTTTTAGGCAAAGGAGACATGCTCCTTTCGTGCGACGGAGACATCAGGAGGATTCACGGATGTTATATATCCGACGAAGAAATCGACAAGGCTATATCGGCGTTGCCGTCCGATAATTTATTCTACTTCAACAATGAAAATATTTTCACAACCGATTTTGAAACGTATTTATGCAATCAAATCAAGGAACGCCCAACATGGGGCGAAATCAACGCCGTATGCAAGGCATACCTAGAAAATTTCAATGATTATTTTGTACAAAAAGAAATCGCCGTTAATTTAAATGTCAGCAAAGAAGAACTAGCCGATATTTGGCAACAAATACGAACCGCTTGCGAGAACCCAGAAATTTGCAAACAAATTGCAGAATATTACATTAAAAATCCGACAATAGCGGAATCGAAATTTGTAAAATTTATCATTTATACGAATTTTAATTTCAAGGATAGCGAAGGAAACAATCCCTTTATAACGCATATTCTTGAAAAAGCCATCAATGAAAGCGACAAAACGGCCCTTATTTCTGTAGGGTTCTTCTGCAATTCCATCGGTTATGACAATGAGTTAATCAAAAAAGAAATAACGGCCATGTGCGAAAGCAACGAGAAAGCAAAAGAATTCATCTACGAGCACTTTGAAAATTTCAAGTCGATTATCATCGAATGGGCGCAGAGTGGAGAGGAACGGGCGAAAAGTTTCCAATGTTCGCATTACAAAGATTGTGCAGAATTCAAGGAATTAATGATAGAGCAGGCATATCATTTAGATGAAAAAGCAAAGGATTTCGTTATTCAAAATGCATCAGAATTTAATGAGTCTATAGTTGTTTGGGCCAAAAACGACATCGAACATATTTTCAAAAATCCTTTCAACCATAAATTTGTCATAGTAGATTGGGCTATCGCAGGAATCAAAAATGCAGACAGATTTATATGCAATCAAAGTAGAGAATACGATGGATTTAGATATCGCTTAGGATGGTTAGCTAATGAAGGAAATAAAAAAGCCATTGATTTTATCTTGGACCATAGTCAATTCTTTGAATTTATATTTTCAAAAAAATACAAAGCATTCGATGGTTTAGACAGCGTTATTTATAGTAGAGCGAGAGAAAGAATTTCGGCAGACAAAAACGATAAAGCCACAAAAATTTTCATTTGCCAACATCCAGAGCACTTTAAGGATTTCATAATTGAATGGGCGAACAACAACGATTCGAATGCTTTAGATTCCATTTTAAACAACTATGATCTTTTTGAAGAAATAATTGGCGATGAGCTAAAAAAATCCGTACATAACAGATCCTATACTCGCACAAACTATAATAGAAATGATCCAAAAGCCAAAGAATTCTTCTTCAAAAATATTTTCCTATTTGACCAATTCAATAATTACAGAGACGCAATATCAAAATGGGCCAATGAAGGAGACCTGAATTCCATTAATTTCATTTACGAGAACTACACAAACTTCAAAAAAACAATAGAAACCTGGGCGACCCATAGTGAAAAACATGCGAAACACTTTATTTTTTATCACATGATCGATTTTGAATCTACTATAATCAATTTAGCAAACATTCAAGAAGACCGAGATGCTGTAGAATTTATTTGTACCCAGCCCTCCTTTTTTAGAGAAATTATAAAAGATCGAGCGGTCAACAAAAATGATCATGCCGCAAAACAATGTATTTACAGCCATCCATACGATTTTAATGAAACCATAAAGGATTGGGCCGTCAATAAAAATGATCAAATTGCAAAACAATGTATTTATAGCGATCCATCCAATTATAAAGATATCATAAAGGATTGGGCAAACCGCAATAATGACTACAAAGCCAAAAGTATTATTTATAGCAATTCAAGTTTATTTAAAGAAACAATAATTGAATGGGCTAACAACAATAACCAAAAGGCACAAATTGCGATTTATAATAATCCATCCAGCTTTAACGAAACAATCACTAAATGGGCAAACGATCACAAGGATGAGAGAGCGATAAATATCATCTATAGTTTACCGCAACATTTTCAAAAATCCATCGTCGATTGGGCCGAAAACAGAAATAACAACAAGGCAAGAAATTTTATTTATGCATACTACGATAAATTTAAAGAAATGATGGGTGGATACCACATTTTTAAAGATGCCATGATTAAATGGGCAAACAATGGTGACGTAAAGGCAAAAGAAATTGTTTACAAGCACTCTCAAGCGTTCAAAGAATTATTGACTGATTGGGCTAATAATAAGAATGATGAAAACGCAAAAAAAATCATTTATAACCTTTTGCATAATAACGAAAGTGAGAATTCAATCGCAAATATCATTGACAATCCAGACAACTGGATAGACCCCACTTGTATAGAACTTATAAAGAAAGAGGCTATAGAAGGCAATGAGTATGCACAAAGTATTATAACAAGTAATGACTTTCTAGAAATATATGGATTTTTTGGGGAGAAATCAGAATTTGATCTGGATTCTATAATTGATTTTTTTGTCATTCATAGAGATTTAGATTGGGTTCATGATTTTATTTGTGAATGGTGGAGTAGAAAAGAAATAGAAGAAATCTTTTTTGAATGGGTTAGAAAAGGTGATTCTCTTGCAAGAGAAAGGTTCTTTGAACAACTTGACGACAACATTAATCAATATGAAGCACGAGAAAATAGTGACTTTAGAGAGACCGTAATTACACTTGCAAATGAAGGCATCGAAAAAACAAAAAAAGTTATTCTTGAAAATTTTGACTTTTTCAGAGATGACAAAATTGAAAACACTATAATTAAATGGGCTAAAAGTGGAGATAAAGACGCTGAAAATGTTATAGCAACTATTTATACTCATTATGATGAATTTGAAGATTCCATAATTAGACTGGCTGAAAGAGGAGAAAAAGAGGCTATAGCAATTGTTTATGACCATTATGATGAATTTGAAGATTCTATAATTAAATGGGCAAATGAAAACAATGAAAAAGCTCAAAATTTAATTAAAGAAAATCTGTATCAATTCAAGGATTCCCTCATCAGTAGTGCAATAGCAGGAGAAGAGTGGTCTAAAAATATCATTCTCGATTCATATTATGATTATTTTGAATACGAGCACGATCTCGACGATTCTATAGTCAAATGGGCAAAAGAAGGCGATAAAAGAGCGCAAAAGATAAAAGAAGATTTGGATATTGCAAAATCACCAATTAAAGACATCACCCCAAGTGAACAGGAAAAACGAGATACCGGGGGCATGAACCCGGACGATTTCGATTATTTGCAGTCTCTGTTCTAAACTCAGTAACTTTTAAAATAATTCTTCTTTTCCGGTTTACATCTGTAATTTTCGAGTCGATATATCTAATGCAAGGGTCGAGAGCTTTCGCATTTGAAGCGGGAGGTTCTGCCAACGCATCGAAGGGCTCGATTCTAGCCTGAACTACACATTCTCTAAAGCCCTGCCGCTTTCCAGCAGGACTCTTTTAGGGAGTTTTGCAAAAAAGTTTAAAACGTCAGTCACAACTGGCGTTTTTTGCATAAAAAAGGACAACACTATGGAAAATCAGATACAAACCACCCAGAACAACGCCCACTTCGTCACGTACGCCTACTCCAAGGATTTCCACGGCAAAGCGCCCGACTACGCTGTCGATCACGGCGAAGGTATCGGCTACGACCTCCAGCTGGAATGTATGATTTACACCACGAGCTTGGAAGAAGCCGAGCACGACATTTTCGAATACGCGAAGAAATACACGAACAAAGAAAAGCCGCTCTTTGGGTTCCACGTGTTCGAGCGTCCCGGCAACGCCTACATTATCACGACCAAGGAAGGAGCAGTCGAACGGACTTCTGAACGTTGGTACGGCCCCGACGGCACGCTTATAGCAAAGAGCGACACCTCTACGGTATCAAGCGACCCCGAAGAAAAACGAATGTTCAAAGGCTGGGAAAGCACCCATTTTAAGAATGGCGATATCGTCGAATTCTATACGCCTAAACGTCATTACATTGCTCTGGGGATCGTGATGAGCGACGTTTGTCCGCCAGACGTAGCAGAGATGTTGCACGACAGGCACGGCAACAGACGCGGATACGACGCAGACAAAGTCCTTATCGTCACGCCGAATTACAACGAGCAAGGCTCATTCGGCATTGGTACCTCTCTCAAGTATTCCATGATTTGGGTCCACACCATCAACGTCTTTAAGCTGAGTTTGCCTTTGACAAAGACAGACGAAATCATGCTGCGATTCGTTGAAGAAACCGAACGCAGAAAAGGCGAAGCGCTGGAACAAGTCAGCCAAGAATTATCGAAAGAAAAGCAGTTGAAAGAAGCGGGGAATCTTTAAGATGAAACGAATCGCCGTCTTTTTCATCGTGTTCTTTGCTACGGTTTCACACGGCATCGCGCAGGATTTTCGCATGCCGACTCGACCGAAGTACGACTACACCCGCTCTACTCACGGAGAGCCGTTTGCTTACGAAATCAAAGGCGGAAAAGCCATCGAAGTAAATGGAGTGGCAGTCTGCGAATATCAAATGGCAAACGGAAAGATCCTTCGCTACAAAGCAAGCGAATTCGATGTGAAATTTAGTGATAAATGTCCCGATTTAGGATTCTCGTTTCTGACCATGTGGGAACCATACACAAAGCTTGGCAAAAGCAAAACTTGGGTCTGTTCTTACGGGTGGGGCAGTCATAACGGCTATGTATTTCGCTTTATGAAAAGTTCATGCCCAGACGTGATTATCGCGACAAGCGTTGGAGCGTGGCTCGAAGAACTTCATTTCGGACAAGGCGGATTCGAAGTTAAAGATTTTGCCAGCATTCCACAGGTAAGAGCAAGATACAACTTGAACACCTTAGAGAACAATCCAAAATTCGCTGAACGCGTGAAATACCGAGCGGCAGGAGGATTGATTTACAAGCTAGAGCCGTAAGCTATATTATTCTTCTCTTTCGAGAATAATCAATGCACGGTCTTGGGTGCTGTTCGGGATGGTGTAGAAATGTTTCCCGATAAATTTGTAGCCGAAATCTTCGGGATAAAACGTTTTTAATTCGTCTGCAACAGCAGGGCCTTTCATGAAATATACGCGACCGCCGACCTTGAGTGAATTCGCGATACGCGGAAGCGTTTTTTCCATGAGTTCGAACGCTCGGCTAATTACGCCATCGACGGGGATGGTCATGCTGCGGCTCGTAACTTTGTGGCCAAAAACATCAATGCCCTTGAGGCCCATTTTTTCGATGACCATGTTGAGGAAGTTGATGCGGTTCGGACGCGGTTCGCACAAAGTCAGCTGAATACGCGGATTCACGATTTTAAGCGGGATTCCCGGAAAGCCTGCTCCGCTGCCAACGTCAATCATTCGGGCAGGCCACTTGGGCACGTAGGCGTTGATGAGCGTACAGTCGGCGTAATGGCGTTCCACCATCGTTTCAAAAGCGTTGAGGCGGGTCAAGTCCTGGTCGTCGTTGTTCGCACGGAGCAGCTGGTGGAACTCCCAAATTTGCTTGAGCGTCTCTTGCTGGAGTTCTACGCCGTAGTAATGCAATAATTTGTCGAGGCCTGCAAGCGAAGGCGTTACACGCTTGCCGTTGAAAAGCGGAAAGTCTGTGCGAGGGGCCTTGAGGTGCGGCACAAAGTCGCGACCAGCCGCCGAAGCGTTGCGATTCAAGGATTTATCCGCCAAATTTGCACGCGGCTTAGAATTTTTCGACCAAGAAGAATTTGCCATACCTCAAATTTAAAAAGATTTAAGTTCATTTTTGGTCCAAAAGTACCTCTTTTGCGTGTTTATATAATGGAGGTACTCTTTTGACTAGAATTCTCATTTTTGCATTTATTGTTTTCGCGGTGGCCATCGCCACTCCCCACGCATACGCGTCACAGCCCGAGCTAGACGAAACGCATTTTTTATCGCCCTTTGACGAAGCGCAAGTTTTTGAATGGTGGGACGACGGCATCATCACGCCCGAACAGGCCGATGAAATCTTTACGCGGCTCGAAGAAGAAAATTACGACGAAGCCTGCCTGCTCGCCGAAGTTTACGCCCAAGAGCCATGCGCTGCCGCCCCAAAGCAAGAAAAAAAGCCCCGCAAGAAAAAGTCAAAAGTCGCAAAGGACAAACCGCCGAAACGAGAACAAGCGGCATCCATCGTTCCGCATGGGCATATCACTTGGAAAGGCCAGTACGATTCCGACGGACACTTGAAAAAACACCGCAAGGAATTACAGGTCCAGTTTTACTATTTCAAATTGCATCTCGGTTCGCAAGAACTGCTGAGCTACCAACGCAACGGTTTCGAGTCGCATTTCGGACAAATTTCAACCGTCGAACTGCATAGCCATCTGCCGCTCGACACGCTATGGGGTACAGCCATGTTCATCCCTTTCGGCAAATTCCAAGTGGGAGCGATGCTCGATACGTCAAAAACGTTCCAAGCACAAATTGATTTTTCTGCAAACCGGAGCCATAAAATAGCTACGGCTTTTTGGAAATTCCCGGACGCAAACGCCGTCGCATTGCAAGCCCGCTCGACGCTAGGACAAGTTTCCGCATGGTATCAATTCGGGCAAGACCGTCCACTCGTCAAAATCCAACTGCAAAGCGACAAGCGATGGCTTTCATGGAAAACGACGGCCTACCTTCACGGCGACAGCATTCCGCTGGGGCTGAATTTAAGCAAGGGCATCGCCGAAAACTGGCTGTGGGCATCGCAAACCATCAACCTCCAATGGCAAGAACTGCACAACGCGATTTTCTCCGCCAAAGCACGCGTCTTGAGTCCTGTCGCATCCGATTCCGTCAGTGCCCGTTTCACGGCTGCGTTTGCCGCAGGCCCAAAGCATCTCCGCCCGAGTTTAAACATGACCTGCATCGAAGCGAGCGATAACTGCACTGCCACCGAATGGAGGGGCAACGTCGAATCCGCGTGGGAACAGTTCTCGTTCAAAGCGAGCACCAGATTCCGCCACGACAGCCGCCAAGCCGATAAGCCGCCCAAAATCGAACTCGCCGCAAGCTACCGCTCACCTCTCGCTTTCGCAAAATTGACCGTCGCATTCCCCGAAACAAACCCCGCCAAAGCCATTTCCGTCCAAAACGAAATCAAACTCGACAGCGATTTTCTCGACTGCAATTTCGTTTTCGCATTCAAAAAGACAAAAACAAAAAACTTCCAGCCCAATTACGCACACTTGAACGCTTCGTTAAAATTTTGAGACAAATATTCCCAAAACAGGAAATTTCAAAAAAAATGGACACTGTTGTAACCAAGAAATTCAATAATATTACAACTTGGAGTATGGAATGAATATAATATTAATAATACCCAAACACTCTCGGACTCCTTTAGGTTACCTCCTTTGCCTGAAGGGGTTCTTTTTTTATGTCCATTTTTTTATCTTAGCAATATGTTTTTTATTGCTGCAATTATCGGGGCAATCGTCTTTTTGCCGTCACTCGCACTGAATATCGCACTTGCATGCGGAGCGCCGCTTGGCATGTACGCCATGAACGGTCGCCATAAAGTCGTCCCGAAAGAAATCCGCCGGGCGTTCGTGATGCCGATTATTCTGCAATTCGTGGCTCTTTTCACGATTCTAAGTGCGGGGCATGTGCTACCGGAGACGATTCCGTTCGGAATCATACGCATTCTCGCCTTCTTTTTCGCGGTTTACTTGACGTTTTACACGGCGACGGTCTTGTTCAGCTTGAGTGCGAAAGAACGGCATGTCATGGGATTTTTCGCCATCGCATCGACCATCTGCTTCTGGATTGTCGCGGTGGGGACAATTTAGACGAAAGAACGCCGCTTAGGTTGGTGAGCTCACCGAACCACGCGGCTACAGACGAAAGACGAGAGGTGAGAGACGACAACTGCGTAAAGCGAAAGGCAATAGAAAATGGAAAAGGCAGCACCGAAACACAATTACCAAGTCGTCGCAGACTTGAAAATGCGCTCCGGAATTGAAGTGCCATAATTTACTTACAAATTGCTTTGAGCATGGCTTTGCAGCCTTCGTTCACGTCTTGCCAGGTGGATTCGAAATCGCCAGTGTACCAAGGGTCTGCGACATCGCGGCTTTTGTGAGCCCAGTCCATCAATAGCGAAATTTTGCAGGGTTCGCGGGTTTCGCGTTCGTAAATATCGCGGGGCAAAATCCAGCGGAGGTTCCGCAAGTTGTTCTGGTCCATAAGAACAATGTAATCGTAATGGTTGTAGTCAGCGACTGTCATCTGGCGGGCCGTTTTCCCGCTACAGTCGATGTTGTGGCGAGCGAGCATGCGGCGCGCTGGCGGATAGACCGGGTTCCCAATTTCTTCGGTGCTTGTTGCGGCGGAGGCAATTTCAAAATCGTCAGCCGTCAATGTTGTACTTGCAGAAATGGCGGTGGGCAAATCGCGTACCATCTTTTTCATGACAAATTCAGCCATGGGGCTACGGCAAATATTTCCGTGGCAAACAAAGAGAATCTTGATCATCGGTTATCCTTAAAGCTGCCCAAAATTTTGTAGAGTGTGTCGTATAAGGTTTTCGCTTCGTCTGGCGATAAATTCACGCAACTTGCCATGGATTTTGGAATGCTTTTCGCCTTGCTTTGCAACTGTTCGCCTTCGTCAGTAAGGCAAACGGAAAGACAACGCTCGTCGGATGTTTCGCGGGTGCGTTTCACGTAGCCCTTGGCTTCTAGTTTTTTCAAAAGCGGAGTGAGCGTTCCCGAGTCGAGAAAAAGCTTTTTCCCGAGTTCGGTCACGTTGCACTTTTTCTCTTCCCACAAGACGAGCATTGCGATATATTGCGTATAAGTGAGTCCAAGCGGTTCCAAAAACGGCGTGTAGCGTCGCGTGATTTCTTTAGAAACCGCATAGAGCGGAAAGCACAGCTGGTTTTCGAGTTTAAGTTGCGGGCAATTCATAATGTCCTAAAGTAGTTTTTCGACGCAGGCGCGGACATCTTCCATTTTGGCGGTTGGCTCAAAACGGGCGACGACGTTTCCTTCGCGATCGACGACGAATTTAGTAAAGTTCCATTTGATGTCGGGATTGTTCTTGTAATCTTTGTCGATGCTCTTGAGCAAGAGCGCCATTGCGGCGGCTTTCACGCCGAGTCCGAAACCTTCGAAACCTTTTTGCGATTTCAGATAGGTGTAAAGCGGGAGTTCGTTTGGACCGTTCACGTCGGATTTTTTCATTTGCGGAAATTCCGTGCCGTAGTTGAGCGTGCAGAATTCGTGGATTTCTTCATCGGTGCCAGGCGTTTGGCCTTTGAACTGGTTGCAGGGAATGTCGATGACTTCGAAGCCCTTATCGTGGAAGTCGGAGTACATCTGTTCTATTTGCTTGTAATGCGGGGTGAATCCGCAGCCGGTTGCCGTGTTCACGATGAGCATGACTTCACCCTTGAATTTAGAGAGCGGAACTTCGTTGTCTTTACCATCGGTAAGTGAGAAGTCGTAGATTGTCATAATTTTTCTCCATATACATTGTTTTATTTTATACAATTAAATTTTATAAAATTTAATTGAAAAAGTCAAGAGGTTTTGCTATATAAATTTCCTATGGGCTTGTTTTTAGTGATTTTATGCAATTTTTGACGTTAAATCCTGTTATTTCTACATTTTACACCATGAAATCTATAGAAGTTGTCGCAGGTGTTATCGTAGATGGCAGTCGTATTTTCGCCACACAACGCGGGTATGGCGACCAAAAAGATGGTTGGGAGTTCCCGGGCGGCAAAATGGAACCGGGCGAAACGCCTGAACAGGCGCTTGTTCGTGAACTCCAGGAAGAGCTTGCTGTTAAGGTAAATGTTGGCGAGAAGATTTGCACGGTGGAGTACGATTACCCGAAATTCCACCTGACGATGCATTGCTTTTATTGCACACTTGCCACGGGTTGCAAGCCGAAACTCTTGGAACACGAGGACGCCAAATGGCTTGACCGCGAAACTTTAAATACGGTCAACTGGCTTCCCGCCGACGTGGAAGTTGTGAAACATCTATAGCATCACCGTCATTTGCGAGTGACGCAATCCTGCTTCTCCGTCATCCTCGACCGTTAGGGAGGGGATCCATTATTTCTTGTTTTGCAATTCTCGCGCGAGTTCGGTGCCTTCGATGAGTTCGCCTAAGAATTCGCAGTAGGGCGTCGGAATTTCGTGCGCTTTGCCGAGTTTGCTGATGGTTCCGCAGAAATACGCGTTTTCCGTTTTGCGTCCGGCTTCGATGTCTTGCAACATGGAGCATTTGCCGAGCGGCGTGTAGTTACATGTGAGGCGCAAGTTTTCTTCGAGGTCTTCGTTCGTGAGCGCAAAGCCTTCGGCGTTTGCCACCAGAATGACTTCGTTCCCAATTTTGCGCACAAGTGATTGCATTACCGGGAAGTTGAAACCCGCGAATGTGGATCGGCAAATTGCTCCGATGGAATTGAAAACCGTGTTCATCAAGAGTTTTTTCCACATTTCCAGACGGATGTTTTCTGGAATCTTGTGGACGATGTGCGCTGTTTCAAAAAGCTGGTGGACGGCCTCAACGCGTTCGGAATGGCGGTTGTCTTTTTCGCCAAAGAGGATGATGCCTCGGCCAGCGCAGTCGATGTTTCCGTGCTTGTTGATGGACTGCAAATTGACGATGAATCCGTACAACGTCTTTTCTGCTCCGTAAACGCGCTCGATTTCTGTTTCGGAATGCACTCCGTTCAAAAGCGAAAGCAAGGCTGTGTTCGGACCGACCGCATTTTTCGCTTCTTCGATCGCTTCGTTGAATTGCAAATTCTTGGTTGCAAAAATCACGAGGTCAACGACCGGGACTTCATCCGGCGTGACAAAGTTGAAGTCCGCTTTTTTCCCGTTGATGACGATTCCGCTTGCCTGATAGCGTGATTTGCGTTCGGCATCCATCACGCAATAAAGCTTGTTCCCGAGAACGCTCAAAAGCTGTTCTGCCACAACGGCACCGACAGCCCCGAGACCTACAACTGCAACACTTTTGATTTGGCTCATGGTGGAAAATATATCAAATTCTAGAATAATTGGCGGTGAGGATGGAGCCCGCACATTGGCAGACTTGACTGGTTTAAATGATGCATGACGAGTGTAAAGCGTTTACGATCTTGTTCGGCTACAGCGGTAAACGGAGGGTACAAAATTTTTTGATGGTTTCGAGTGTCGGCAATTTATATTTACTGCATGAAAACTTTGAAATTTGCAATTCTTGGATGCGGTCACATTGCGACGAAGATGGCTGCTGCTGTTAAGACTTTGGAAAAACAGGGGATGGGCGTGGAATGCTATGCCGTCGCCTCTCGCAGTTTGGAAAAGGCTACGGCTTTTGCCAAGGAATATGGATTTGAAAAAGCGTATGGCAGTTACGAAGAACTCGCAGCAGACACCGCTATTGATTTGATTTATATTGCGACTCCGCATTCGCACCATCATGAATTTGCAAAACTTTGTATTGAACATGGCCGGAACATCTTGGTCGAAAAGACCTTTACGGCGAATGCAAAACTTGCGGCAGAAGTGATTTCGATGGCTCAAGACAAGGGTGTTTTCTTGTGCGAGGCCATGTGGACGCGATTCTTGCCGGCGTTAGAGACTATTCGCAGCTGGATTCGCGATGGGCGTATCGGGGACATCGAAACTGTAGAAGCTGATTTTTCGATGCCCTTGAGCCATGTGGAGCGTTTAAGGAACCCGGCGCTTGCTGGCGGTGCGCTTTTGGATATCGGTATTTACAGCCTCACGTTTGCGGACTTGTTCCTCGGCAATCGTGTTAATGCAAACGGAAAAGCTGTCCGTAACGAAATTACATCCATGGATTGCAAATGCGTCAAGTTCAAGACCGGTGTGGATGCAAGCGACTGGATAAACCTCACGTACGAAAACGGCCAAAAGGCTTATCTCAAGACTTCGATGGTCTCGCCGACACATAACGAAGGCGTAATTTATGGAACGGCAGGGCAAATTCGTGTGCAAAACTTGAATGACATGGTAAAACTTGAACTGCTTGATGATGCCGGAAATGTTGTTGAAACCGTTGAACCGCCACGTCTCTGCAACTGCTACGAATATGAAGTTCTCGCTTGCAAGGAAGCGATAGAAAATCCATCGCAGTTCCGGCACGAAATTTGCGAACCATGCGCTCTCCACGACTTCTCGAATTCTTTCGAGCTCTCGAATGACGCAATAACTAGCGGTGCATTCACGAAACAAATTATTTGGGAACGCCCGGAAATGACGCATGCGAAGACGATGGAATTCATGACGTTCATGGACAAAATCCGCGAAAGCTTTGGCGTGAGCTACACGTTTGAAATTTCTCCGGGTGAAACGTGGAACCGCGACGGCGACAAGTCTATTTTGCAGGTCTTTGACGTTGAAACCGGTGAAGCGAAAGTCATCAAGGAATTTGACTGCGTTATCGAAGCGCCGAACTGGAGTGCCGATGGAACGTTCCTTACGTACAACAGCAATGGTCGCATTTACAAATTTGAAATTGCGACGGGCGAAGTGACTGAAATCGAAAGTTATTTTGTTGATAACTGCAACAACGACCACGTTCTCGACCCGGATGGCAGTGGCGTTTACGTAAGCCATCACACAAAAGAAGACGGGCTTTCGCGTATTTACAAGATTTACTTTGACGGCCGCGAACCGCGCTTAGTGACGCCTCTTGCCCCAAGCTACCTCCACGGCATTACGCCAGATGGCAAGACACTTGCGTACTGTGCGGATCGCAACGGCAGATACGATATTTACACGATACCTACGGAAGGTGGCAACGAAACGCGATTGACGACAGCGTTCGGACTAAATGACGGCCCTGAATACGATTGCAATGGCGAATATATTTGGTTCAATTCTGAACGCTCCGGGCGCATGCAGGCTTTCTGCATGAAGGCGGATGGATCCGGACAAACGCAAATGACACACGACTTGCATTGGAATACTTGGTTCCCGCATATTTCTCCAGACAATCAAAAGGTTGTAATGGTCGCTTATACGGAAACGGATGTGCGTCCGGGCGAACATGTCCCCAATAAGAACGTGGAGTTACGCCTAATGCATCGCAATTCCAACGACGTTCTTCAACGCGATGGAAACTGCGCTTGCGAAAATGATGCTGCAAACTGGAGCGAACCCAAAACAATCCTCAAGCTCTTTGGCGGACAAGGGACGATCAATGTCAATTCCTGGGCACCTGACAGCAAACGATTTGCTTTTGTAAGTTACGTTCACGGCGACGATTTATCCAACTAAACACCCCTCCTCGAAACTGAAACGTTCTTGCGCAAGCGAAAAAAGCCCTCGCGAATACTCGCGAGGGACTTTTACGTTAAATGAATAGCATCGTCAAGAGTTAACTGGATCCCCTACGCTTCGCTTCGAGGATGACTGCTTTGTCGCCTACTGCCAGCCGCAATTACGCATTCTTCACGCAACGGATAGAAATTGCGTCCGATCTATACACACCTTCGATATCGATGGAATTGTCGGTGAGTCCAAGGCGGAACGCGTTCGATTTGCCGTATTCGTCCTTGCTCCAGAATCGGGCTCGTCTGCCAAAATGGTTGAATGTGCCGTTGTCAAAGCGGTAGCCGGCAGGCAACGCAAAGAATCCGAAGGAGTCGTAACCAGGTTCGAGCCAGAAACATGTGCTACGCAGCTCTCGACCGTTGGATTTTTCGCTAAGATTACCTAAAAGTTGTTCCCATTCCTTGTTGCTTGGGATGTGCCAACCTTCAGGTGCAATTCCCTGATAGTTTTGCTCTTTCATCTTGCGGTACATTTCAATGTCTTTGGCTGGAGACTGTTCGCTAAATTCAGGAGGAATGTCCAAAGCGGATGTCCAAGTGTAAAGGCGACCGAATTTTTTGACGTTCGATTCGTCGTTGTCAGGAGCGAAACTGTCTTTGGCCTTGAAACGCAAGTTTTCGGCCATCCAGATTTGGTCGCCGATTTGGATGGTGCGGTAAGTTTCGCCATCACGAGCATCCGTGAACGTACCGTAGTTGTATATTTTTTCGTTATGGGCAAGACAATCTTCGTATGGTGTAGGATTTTTAGCATCGGGCGATTCTTTTTCACTTGCCTTGCTAACCTTAACGCCTAAGCGGAATGCCGCGATGACAACAACAATAAGAACAATGATATTGAAAATGATGAATGATGTATTCATATAGACCTCCGTGTTTAAAGATATATAATAGTTTTTTAAATAGCGTGTTTAACTTACATTATTAAAATGGAAAAATTATAGTTGTTATGAAAATATTTGCCGCAAGGATGATAAAATTCATCGGAACCCCGATTTTAACAAAATCTGTAAAACGATAACCGCCGGGTCCATAGACGAGCATGTGCGTCGGGGAGCCGATGGGCGTTGCAAAACTGCTGCTCACCGAAATCATCAAAGCGATGCAGAACGTGAGCGGATTGACACCGAGAGTTGTCGCTGCGCTTATGGCAATGGGGCAGAACATAGCCGCAGTCGCAGTGTTGCTAATAAATTCTGTAATAAAGGTCGCGACAACGCACATAACCCCAAGCGATACGTAAGGGTTACTTCCGCAGAGGCTTAAAAGGTTATTTGCAATCATCTGCGCGACACCCGTAGTTTCCAAAGCTTTCCCCAGGCAGATACTGCCCGCGAAAACCATGAGGATTTCCCAGTTGATGGAATTCATTGCTTGCGTACTTGTACAGCAGCGGAAGACAATCATGGCCGCCGCGGCAAGCAGGCAAGACGAAAGCAACGGCAATATATTGAATGCCGAAAGGAGGACCATCGAAATCATTATTGTTGCGGAGATGACTGTTTTCTTGCTGTACTTTTTGACGAGTCCCGCATTTTCGAGAACGCCTTCCAGATGCTCATTTTTCAGGTGAAGGTTGTTGCAAATCCATTGGAGCTGATCTGCTTTGCCCGAAACGATGATGGCATCTGCGCCCATGATGATGGAATCGGGTGTAGCGACTTCGACTTCGTTGTCAAAACGGCGGATGGCGAGAATCGAATTCTTGTCTTTTTCGAATCCTCGCGGATTGTTCTCGTAGATTTCTTGCAGTGTCATTCCGATGAAATTGTGTTTCGAAGGCACTCGGAGCTCCAATGTCAAATCGTCATCTTCGACACTGCTTAAAGGCGACTTCCGTTCGGGTAAAAGCTTTTGCATGGCGATGATGGACAACACGCCTACAGTAAGGCAGAACAGCCCGCAAAGCGTTGTCGAGAATATGCCGAGCTGGACTCCGGTGGTGTCGTTGTAAAGCCCCGAAATGATGATGTTTGGCGGCGTGCCAATCAATGTGCAGATGCCGCCCATTCCAGAAGCGTAACTGAGCGGAATCAAAAGCTTGGAAGGCGAAATGCCAAGCTTTTTAGACCATATCTTTACGATATTGATAAAGAGGGCGACGACAGTCGTGTTAGTCAGCAAAGAACTCAAAAAAGCGACAGGGAGCATAAGACGTGTGATAGCACCCGTCAACGTTTTTGGAGAACCCATCAAATGTTTGACAATCCAGTTTAAAACGCCGGTATGGTTGAGGCCTGCGATAACAGCGTAGAGGACTCCGATGACAAGGACAGATGGAGAGCAGAATCCGCCAAAAGCACCTTTGACATCGACAACTCCGCTTACGTACAATACAGCCATAGCGGCGAGAAAGATGATGTCTGTACGCAGTTTTGAAAAAATCATGGCTGCAAAAAGCGCGAGGACTACAGCTATTGTAAACCACGCGTTTCCTGACAGCCCCAACAATTCAAAAGCAAGAATATCCTGTAACATCATTTCTCCTTCTGAATTGGAAATGTATAATAATATTACAGGAAATTCAAACGTCTTTTTATTTCAATTTGGAATGTTAAGGTTAGCCTTTGCTTTTGGCGATTCCCTTGATGATTTGCACGACAGCTTGCATACCTTCGACGGTCACATGCTCGAAAGGCCCGTGGTAGCCGTAGCCGCCTGTGCCGAGATTCGGGCAAGGAAGCCCCATGAAGCTGAGCTTTGCTCCGTCGGTCCCGCCGCGGACGGGTTCGCTTACGGCTTGAATCCCGATGGATTCGATAGCGGTGCGTGCCCTGTCCAGAATTTCGGGCGTTTTTTCGATGACTTGCAGCATGTTGCTGTAGGAATGCTTGAGTTCAAGCTCGACGATTGAGCCGCCGGCACGGTTTTCGCTAGCTTTGGCAAATGGCGTACCGCCGAATTTTTCATTGAACTTTTCCGCAATTTCCTTGAGGTAATTTTGGCGGTCTTCGAATCGCGTCTGGTCGTGGTCGCGGACGATATAGTTGAGCGTCGCTTCGGTCACGTCGCCTTGCATTTCGGTCAAGTGGTAGAACCCTTCGCGGCCTTCGGTCATGGCAGGTGTTTCTTTGTCGGGAAGCGCCATCGCGATTTCGGCGGCCATGAGGCTTGCGTTTTTCATGATGCCTTTCGCTTCGCCGGGGTGGACTCCTTTGCCGTGGATTTTGAACGTGGCACTTGCGGCGTTGAAGTTTTCGTACGCGATTTCGCCTTCGTAGCCGCCATCGACGGTGTAAGCGTATTTCGCTTTGAAATAATCCAAGTCCAAGCGGTCGGCACCGCGTCCGATTTCTTCGTCCGGCGTGAAGCAGACCCAGATATCACCGTGGCCGGAAAGGTTTTCGTAGCCGCGACTTTCGGCGTGGCGGTCCGTTTCGGCGAGTTCTTCCATGGCGGTCACGATTTCGGCGATGCCCGCTTTGTCGTCTGCGCCGAGGAGCGTCGTGCCGTCGGTCGTAATGAGCGTGCGGCCCTTGAGCCACTTGAGCGTCGGGAAATCATCGACTTTGAGCGTGGCACCTGAACCTGCGAGCAAGACGTCGGCCCCATCGTAATCTTCTATGATTTGCGGTTTCGGATTTTCGCCCGAAAAGTCCGGCGATGTATCCATGTGGCTGATGAAACCTATCGGGGTGTCTTTTTCACGCCCTGCGGTAGCCGGCAAAAGCCCATAGACGTAGCCGTTTTCATCCATTTTCACTTGCGAAAGCCCGATATTTTCCAGTTCTTCAACCAAGTATTTTGCGAGTTCAAGTTGCTGAGGCGTGCTCGGACAAGTTTCGCTAGATTCATCGGATGTGGTCGTATAACTGATGTACTTTAAAAAACGTTCTTGGATATTCATAATGAGCTCCCCCAAAAAATTAAAATAATTGTTCCTTTTTACACATATAAAATTTATCTTTTTTTTGATGATAAAGAAACCATTGGGGTGACATTTTTTTCGATTTCGCTGTTATAAATGGAGTGACCATGACTTTAGAAGAAGCTGTTTTTGCACGCCATTCCGTGCGTAGGTACAATTCTACACCGCTTAGCCAAGAGCAGGTGGAAGAATTGCATGCCCGGATTGCGAAGTTGAACGAAAATTTCGCGCTCCACATGCAACTTGTTTTGAATGACGATGTGGCGTTCAGCGGGCGTTTGGCACATTACGGCTCGTTCAGAAACGTCAAAAACTACATTGCGGTTGCCGGGCAAAAGACAGTTGCGGGTTGCGAATCCTCGTTCGATGAACGCGTAGGCTATGCGACTGCGGACATCGTGCTTTTGGCACAGACTTTGGGGCTGAATACATGCGTAGTGGGGCTTACGTTCAAGAAAACTCCGACGATTGAAATTGACAATGGCGAAAAGCTGGAACTCGTGATTGCGATTGGCCATGGCGAAACGCAGGGCGTGCAGCACCCGATGAAACCTGTAACGCGGATTGCCCCCGATTACGATTCTGCCCCGGAATGGTTCAAGAAGGGAATTGACTGCGTGATGCTAGCACCTTCGGCTTTGAACCAGTTCAAGGCTCGTTTTACAGTAGATGAGAACGGTCGCGTGACGGCGAAACACCGTTTGGGCTATTTTGCCAAGGTGGATCTCGGTATTTTCAAGTATTTCTTTGAGTTGGGTGCGGGCAAAGAAATTTTCCGCAGATCCATGCAGACTTTACGAAGTTCGGATGACGCTTAGAGCGTTTTTTCGCATTACCGTCCCGGCTGTATCGCTTTGTCATCCCGGCTGTATCGCTTTGTCATCCCGGCCTTGTGCCGGGATCGCCTTTTTGTTGATAGAGAATAATTCAAAATTTTTAAATTTTATGGTAACACTTTTGACCTCCTCAGGTGTTACATAAACGTGAAAAGCCTAGAAACCTTAAAAAAAGCAGGATTTGCGAAGATTTACGAGACGTACGCGCCTATGGTTTATAGACGCTGTTTGCAACTCCTTCAAGACGACGCTGAGGCGAGCGATTTGATGCAAGACGTTTTTTTGCGGATTTATTCTGCAACGGAACGCTTGGATTTGGAATCGCCGAGTAGCCTTTTGTGGAATACGGCAACGAGACTATGCCTAAACCGCATTCGCGATAAACGTCGTCGCGGACTTGACGTAGATTCTTCAAGCTTGCTTTTGAATATCGCCTGTGCCGAAGACGAATGTGACGATTACGAGACGAAAAGCAAGTTGGCAAAACTCTTTTCGAAGGAACCCAAATCGAGCCGCACGATGGCGGTACTCCATTATGTTGACGGAATGACGCTCGAAGAGACGGCTCGTGAAGTCGGGCTTTCGGTGAGCGGAGTGCGCAAGCGTTTGCGTGGGTTACAGGCCAAAGTTAAAACTCTGGAGGTAAAGTGATGATTCCCGATTGGAAATTAGAACGATTCCTGACCGGCGATTTGCCGGATGAAGAAATGAATATGCTTCGTGAACTCGAAGCGACTGACGTGGTGTTTGCAAATCGCGTAAAAATGCTCCGCGAAGACAATAAAGCCATTTTGAACAAGTTGCCGTTCGAAACGTTGGCCGGGAAGTTGGCCGATGTGCCAGAAACTGCGGATGTTCTTGAAACAGCGAACGCCGCGGACGCTGCGGAAAATGCGAATGCAGCGAGAATTGCGCCGCGCTTTACGCTTATGAAATTTGCGGCTGCGGCCATGTTCATTTTCGCAGTGGCCTTGGTGGCGTTCATGGCGCAGCGTGAAACCGTCGTGGCTGGTGGAAATGCAGCCGGAAACGGCGACGATGTTGCTGCTGTCGATGGTTCGCAAAATACACAGGTCGCATTTGCTGAACCCCAGTCTGATACGCGAATCAAGGGGCTTGACGCTCGCATGGAAGTTTGGAAAAAGACGGATGCAGGAATCGTGCAGTTGCAGGACCTCGATGAAGTCCGCGAAGGCGACGAAATCCAGTTGCGTTACGCAGTGCCAGAAAAATGTTTCGGCCTCCTTTTCAGCATGGATGGCAATGGAGCCTTGACGCTCCACATGGGCGATGGTGTAAAAGCGATTGAGCTTACTCCCGGTAAAATGAACTCGCTGCCATTTGCTTACAAATTAGATGATGCCCCTTACTTTGAAAAATTCTTCTTCGTGACTTCTCCGAAAGAATTTGCGGTCGAAGAAAATGATGTCGATAAGTTGCTCAAGAGAAGCGATGTAAAGGTGATTGGTTTTACTCTCAAAAAGGCGGGTAAATAATGTTTATGATATCTAATAAAACTTTTGGCGTGCTTTCTGCAATGTCTTTTGGATTTATTTTGGCGTTGTTGTTATTGGCAGCTAATGCGAATGCGGCGAACGCAAATGCCGCGAATACTGCGGAAGCGGCCCGCATCAATCGCTACGTGATTGCTGTAAGCGCAAACAACGGCGGTTCGGGCCGTCCGATGTTACGTTATGCAGAAAGCGATGCTCGTTCCTTTGCGAAAGTACTCAAGGAAATGGGCGGAGTGATGCCGCAGAATGTGATTCTCGTGAAGGAACCGTCTGTTGAAGCATTGCAAAAGGAACTCTCGAATCTTGATGCAAAAATTTTGCAGGACAAAAAATCCAACGGACGCGACGAAGTGCTTGTCTATTACAGTGGACATGCGGACGAAAACGGCCTTCGTTTGGGTAATGAAACTTACACATGGAAAGATTTACGCAATCGCATTGACGCTCTCAGTGCCGACGTGAAAATTGCAGTGATTGACGCTTGCGGTTCTGGTGCAATTACCCGCGTGAAAGGCGGCAAGGCGGTGCCCGCGTTCATGGTCGATCAGAGCAGCGATATGAAAGGCTATGCGTTTATCACAAGCAGCACGCAAGATGAATCGAGCCAGGAAAGCGATAAGCTCAAGGGATCGTTCTTTACGCATTCGCTGGTAAGCGGACTTCGCGGAGCTGGCGACTTGAGCAGCGACGGAAAGGTGACTTTGTCCGAAGCGTACCAGTTCGCCTTTAACGAGACGCTGCAAAAAACAGAAACGACGATGGGCGGCGCTCAGCATCCGAGCCGCGACATGAATCTCGCCGGTACGGGCGACGTGGTGATGACGGATTTGCGTACGACGAGTGCGGGGCTTGATTTGGATGAAGGTGTATATGGACGCTTGTACATCCGCGATGCAAATGGCGAACTCGTAGCAGAACTCAACAAGAAGCGTGGCCATGCAATGAGCCTTGGCCTCCCGGCTGGGCGTTATGCGGTGAACCTCCAGCAAGATATTGATTACATGGGCGCAACTGTAATACTTTCGAAGGGTAAACGTGAAAAGATAACGCTTGACAATTTCAAGAGCGTTTCGGCGGAACAGACGGTGCTTCGCGGTGAACTGAAACGCAGAGGGACTTGTGAAAACGGAGACGCTATCGCATGTTCCCTGGATTCGCTCGACCACAATGGAAGGTATCGCACGACGTTCAATATCATCGATAGCGATAAAGAGCCACGTAAAGGTTTGCAGGTAGGATTGCTTGTGACACGTACAAGGGATTACATGCTCGGCTCTCAAATTAGTTTGGGTGCAAACATCGCTCAAAAGGAAATGCACGGTTTGCAATTGACGACCGGAATCAACATTGCAAGACATCGTTTTGAGGGAGTTCAGATTTCGACAGCCTTGAACTATGCCGGTTCTTTCGACGGAGTTCAGGTCAGTTCGGGTGTAAACCTTTCAAGACAAAAGTCTTCGGGCGTTCAAGCAGGTATCGTGAATTTGGCTTTAGACACTCTTGACGGCGTTCAGGCCTCGGCAGGTATCAATTATGCCAAAGTAACGAAAGTGCAAGCGACAGCAGGCATCAACGTGGCGAACTTAGCGAATGTGCAGGCTGTAGCTGGAATCAATGTCGCGTCAAAATCGAACGTCCAAGTGACGGCGGGCATAAATGCGGCCAAGGAGAGCGATATTCAAGTGGCTGCTGGCATAAATGTATCCCATGAAAATAATAAACTTCAAGTAGGCGTTATCAACTACGCATCTAAAGAAAAAGGCCGCCAATGGGGCATTGTCAACATTTGTGGAAACTGCGAAAAATCTCCAGTCGGCATCATCAACATCGTCGGTAACGGCGTATGGAGTGCAACTCCTTACATCAACGAAATGGGTGCGCTCGGCGGCTCAGTGCATTTGGGAACTGCTTATTTCTACTCCAATATCGAATGGGCGGGATTTTTCAAGAAAGGCTCTGGCTTCAGCAAGTTTGAAAAATTCTACGAAAGCGGATTCGGCATAGGAACTCAATTTGGAAAGTACGGAAGCCACTTTGAATTAGAATACACGTTCTTTAACGTTTATGACAAATTTGACTTCGACGAACGTGACGATTTCAAGACGGGATTCCACCATCGCGGAAGAGTAGGTTATGTGTATCAGTTGTTCCCGTTCTTTGGCATTTCAGTCGGCGCAACGCTGAACTTGACGAGCGAAGGTTATCTGAACAAGCTCTTGCTCAAGCCCCTTGTCGATTACCACGATGACGTGAGCTACAAGAACCATAAAGGTCGTTGGTGGCCGGGATTCTATGCGGGGCTGACTGTAGGTCGATTCTAGTTTGGATGTTGAACAACAGCCATTGGCCAGTAGTCATTAGTTATTGGTTGTTGGGAATGCTCGCCAGGTTGTTTTCTGTGCGGGCATTTCCTTTTATATTGAGCCTTTTTGCATGGTCTTCCCCGATTTAGGCGGGGATCTCCCTACACGGAACACTTCACTTTGTCTTCCCCGACTTGTTCGGGGACCTCCCTACACAGTACCTCTCACAGATACGTTCCCACACACATTGTCATCCTCGACCGTCAGGGAGGGGATCCAGTGCAGAACTTCTTACAGGTACGAAACCTATTGCGTTTTCTAACCACTGCCTACTGCTCACTGCGGCTCCGCCGCCCCTATGCTTCATATATTGCAGGAAGAGGTAAGATTATGTAATTTTAGTTCGAGGTATCTTATGACGGACGAAATGAAATCCATAGACAGGGCGATGTACGTGTTCATGAAACAGGAACAAATCGCGAAGAAAATGCTTTTGGATGGAGATTCTGTAGAACGGGTTGCACGTCTTACAGAAGTTCCGTTGTACATGGTCCGCAAGCTCAAAAAAGAGATGGAACTGGCTGAAGTGTAGCTGCAGGCCTCCCCTTGCTGCGTTA
>JAEEGF012274409.1_pt1 | contig 46397 bp, 42 predicted proteins | sample 9134171 | NCBI WGS metagenome assembly JAEEGF01 (sample SAMN16246542, study PRJNA631951) | gut metagenome | biome: gut microbiome; feature: rumen; material: AP-attached | host: Bos | place: Iran: Karaj | collected 2018-10
GCAGGGGCTCGAACCCTGGACACCCTGATTAAGAGTCAGGTGCTCTACCAACTGAGCTACGGGTGCATCTTTTTCGTTTTGCGGGTGCAAAGGTACACACTTTTTTCCATTCCACCAAACTTTTTGGTGATTTTCTTCCAAAAAAGTTATTGTCTGGTGGTGTGGAAACCGTCTATGTTCTCATAACGGCGCTGCATCATCCGTTTATAGATGTGCCGGATCCATATCGGATGAGTGACGATGAAGGCCAGTCCTATCAGCGACATAAAGATGAAAGTATAGGTGGGTCCGACCAGCAGGAAACCGATGGTGGCGATGGCTCCGGGGGCGAACAGCGACAGCAGTTCGATTACCAGTTGCATGCCGTTTTCAAAGTTTCCCTTGGCGGTCACCTTCTGCTGCAGGGGCAGCGTCTGTTTGTTATACACCGCTAACTGGAAGATGACAAAATGCAGTACGCCCGCTGTCAGTAGCATATACGCCACGAGCATCAGCAACGTGAACTTTCCGGTGAACACCGCAGGCAGCATCACCAGGAAGGGGATGAGAAGCACGGCACTGTAGAACCAGAATTTAGCCTTCAACAGGGCGATGATATTCTCGCGGTGCATCATCAACAGGTCGATGTAGTTGCCTTCTTGTCCCATGATCTTGATGAGTGCCGTCACGCTATAGATGGCAAAACAGTAGAGACACCAGAAGTTCTGCATGTACACATTATCATATATAGATGTGTACGCGATTAGCATCGAGAACATGACAATCAGCGACAGGCTCATGATGCAGCGTGTACGCATTGTCTTGTTGCGGAGGTTTGACTTTACCTCAATCTTCAGGTATTCACCCACAAGTCCGAAACGGTTCAGGAATGCAAACTGAGACACATGCTTCAGCGCCCGCTCCTTCTTCTTCGAGATCTCCTCATACACATACTTGAACTGGAAATGTCGGTTCACCATAAACAGCAGCGCTATCACGATGACGACGACCAGCAGGAACCACCAGGCTCGTCCTGCCTCGGCATAAGTGTCAAGCAGCCGTCCCGCTGTCTTCTTATTAGGGTCAAGGATCCAGGGGATGTATGGGATGGCATACACTACGACACTGGCCAGAAACCACAACACATTGCGGTTGATGAGCGTACGGAAGAACAAATACACCTGACTGTTCAGCATGATGATCAGCAGACAAGCCACCAACTCTAACATAACGGGCCAGAAGCCGGCACCTGCAAAGAGCAGGATGATGGAGTAGGGCACGAACATACAGAGCCAGAGGAAGTTGTAGCCGCTCAGATGCGACGACAGCAAGAAACACTCGATGGCGGTATAGCGGGAGATTGGCAACAGAATATAGGGCTTCACCATCATACCCGGCGTAGTTTGGACCACAAAGCGGAACAGGTAGTCGATGACGAGTATCAGGGGCATGAACGAGATCATCCGTCCTGCCTCACCTTCGGCCGTCATGGCGATGATACTACCATAAAGAATCATATAGAGCGCCAACATGGCGGCACCGAAATAGGTCATCACCTTGGCCCATTTGTTCTGCTCGAAGATCGGACTGCGCTTATAACTCAGCATCGTGTTTTTCCGCAGTAGCCTATACAATTGAAGTCTATTCATCTGTAAACTGTAAACCGTAAACTGTAAACTATCTCAAGTCTATAATCTCAGCGTGCGGGAAATCCTTGGCGTTGAAACGGAACATCGCGTCGTTGGCAGACTGTTTCTTCAAGTTGCTGATGTCGAAAACAGTCCACTTCTTCCCCTGCAACAGTTTCACCTGAGTGGGATGGTTCGTTTTCTTGTCAATTGTAATAAATAGTTCCTTGATCTTATTGCTGGCCGATGAGGCGGTCAGATGGACTACATGATTGTTGCCGTTGCTGTTCAGCGTGGCGTCGTAACCCTTTTTGTACAGATGGAGGAAGTTGTAGGGGTTGATGGTCTGTAACTGTGCCTCTGTAGGGTTGACGATGTTCACCTCGTCGTTGTCTTTCACATAGGTCCATTGTGTCTTCCCGTCGAACCATATGCTGGCTTGTGGGGTGGTGGCGTGGAACTTCTTGCCCTTGATGATGATGGTGCCGCTGGTCGATCCCATGCTCCCCGTCATCTTGAAGTCTGCCTTCACGCCATCCTTCATCGTCACGGTGGCGGCAGCCTTGTCAAGCACGCTCTTGGCCGTCTGGGCCGAAGCGTTTAAAGGTGAAAAGGTGAAAAGGTGAAAGAATAAAACTCCTGTCACCACAGCCTTTACCTTTGTTATATTTCCTATTTTGTTCATATTAATATCCTTTTGTCTTTTTACTTTTTTACTTTTTTACCTTTATCTCAGGCTTGCCAGCAGATTATTGAGGCTGTTCTCATCCTGGATCATCACCTCACGGGGCTTGGAACCCATAGCGGCACCGACGACACCAGCCTTCTCCAACTGATCCATCAGACGGCCTGCACGGTTGTATCCGATAGCAAACTTACGCTGGATGAGCGACGTTGAGCCACTCTGGTTGATGACGATCAGACGGGCGGCGTCCTCAAACAACGGGTCAAGGTGCTGCATGTCCACATCCTTGTCGCCACCGTCGCCCATATCTGCCTCTGGCGTATCAGGTTCTGGCAGTTCGAAGGCCATATTATAACTCTGCTGTTCAGCGATGTATTCGTTGATGCGCTCCACCTCAGGCGTGTCGACAAAGGCACATTGCACACGTATGGGTTCTGCACCACCCAGATAGAGCATGTCACCCTTACCGATCAACTGCTGGGCACCCGTGCGGTCGAGGATGGTCTTCGAGTCGATGCCAGCACTCACTTTGAAGGCAATTCGGGCGGGGAAGTTTGCCTTGATGTTACCGGTGATGATGGTGGTCGTAGGACGCTGTGTAGCAATGACCATGTGGATACCCACGGCACGGGCCAGCTGGGCGATGCGGGCGATAGGCAGTTCAATCTCCTTGCCGGCGGTCATAATCAGATCTCCAAACTCATCGATGATTACCACAATATAAGGCATATAGCCGTGACCACCGCGAGGTGGAATCTTGCGATCGATGAATTTACGGTTGTACTCCTTGATATTTCTGGCACCCACCTCTTTCAGCAGGTCGTAACGGGTATCCATCAGCTTGCAAAGTGAATTCAGCGTGCGTACTACCTTCGTCACGTCGGTGATGATGGGATCAGCATCGTCGTCGGGCACCTTCGCCAGGAAGTGGTTGATCAGCGGGTTGTAGATCGAGAACTCTACCTTCTTTGGGTCCACGAGCACAATCTTCAGCTCTGCGGGGTGCTTCTTATATAATAAAGAGGTGATGATGGCGTTCAGACCGACGGACTTACCTTGTCCCGTAGCACCGGCTACGAGCAGGTGGGGCGCCTTGGCGAGGTCGAACATGAATACCTCGTTGGTGATCGTCTTACCGACGGCACAGGGCAGTTCCATTGTTGATTCCTGGAATTTCTTTGAATTGAGGATTGATTCCATCGACACGATCGAGGGCTTTGCGTTAGGAACCTCGATACCGATGGTACCCTTGCCTGGGATAGGGGCGATGATACGTATGCCAAGGGCTGAGAGGCTCAGGGCTATATCATCCTCCAGCGAACGGACCTTCGAGATTCGGACACCGGGAGCCAGAGTGATTTCGTAGAGCGTGATGGTTGGACCCACCGTCGCCTTGATGCTTGAGATCTCTACGCCGAAGGTGCGCAACACTTCCACGATGCGGTTCTTGTTAGCCGTCTGCTCAGCCATGTCGATATACGGCTTACCGTCGTTATCGTATTTCTTCAGAAGATCGAGGGTGGGATAGTGGTAGTTCTCCAGATCACGTTTAGGATCGTAGGGTTCCATGTCTTCCAAGGCTGTAGCTACCGTTTTCTTGTCAGCAGATTCCTCATTATGCATGGCCTCTACGTCAAAGTCTACGTCTTTGTCGATTTCTCCAGTTTTACCGGATTCTCCGATGTCATAGACATTGTCAATAACCTCGGCAGAACCGTCATTTTTGAATTTAACCACCTGCTCAACAGGATTATCAAACACGGTGGGCCCATCGTCTTCATCATCTTCATCATCGTCTTTCTCCATTAGGTTTTCGTAGGAGTCGGGCTTCTCGTCTGGATTGTTGTTCGCAACCACAAATTTAACCTTATCCAGGAACTTGCTCGGGTTCAGTAATTTTCGGACTATCAGGATGGTTTCTGCACTAAGGTATGTCAGGAAGGCGATGGCCGTCAGTCCGAGGATGGCCGTCAGTCCTGGAGTACCCACGAGATTGCCGAGGAAGTGACAGACGTACAAGCCGTGGTCTCCTCCGGGACTGTAACAGTTCTCCGAGAACAATGGTGATAGTAGCAGCGACATTGCCACCGAAGCCCACACCATGAGGATCATCAGCGAGAAGAACCACTTCCATAAGTTTACCTTGTAGGCTCTGGTCAGGTGCACACCCACTAAAAGCAAGAACAGCGGGATGAGAAATGCCGGCAGACCGAAGCACCGCTTGATGAAATACCAGGAGCACCAGGCACCGAAACTGCCGCAGGTGTTCATGAACTCATGGTTCTGGTTCAGGATTTCAGCTTCTCGTGGATCCTCAATCATGCTCTGGTCTGCGGCTCCAGTCGAGAGATACGACACGAACGCCAGCGACAGGAACACTGCAACAAGTACCACTGCGATGCCAAGGGTGAAATTGATTGTCTCGTTGTGGAATATTTTGTCAAAGCTCAGCACACTCGACAGACTGCTGTTACTGCTGCTCTTTTGCGACTTTTTTTCTTTCTTTTTTGGGGCCATATCTTGTCTCTTTTCGATATTTTGATGCAAAAGTAGTCGAAAAAACTTAGATTTCATCATAAAATGCTGTTTTTTTTTGTAATTTTGCACCAAGAAATGAAAAAGTTGATATATAACAAGGTCGATAAGGCCATGATTTCGCTTCTTAAGCGTGTGGAGTTCTACGGCAAAATCTATGTCGTGACATCTTCAGCCGAAGCGGAACATGTCGTTGACTATCTGTTGTCGCAGCCCATCCTCGGATTCGATACAGAGACGCGTCCTGCCTTTGAAAAAGGTAAGCATTACTACTGTTCCTTGCTTCAGGTGTCTACACGCACCGACTGTTTCCTCTTCCGACTGAACTTCTTAGGTCTCTGTCCTGCCATTGTGCGGCTGTTGGCCGACAAGGAGGTGACTAAAGTGGGACTGGCATGGAACAATGATATGCTCTCCCTCCGACAGCTTGGCAGCTTCGAACCGGGCCGTTTCATCGATCTCCAGGACATGGTGCGCGAGTTGGGCATCGAGGACCAGAGCTTAGTGAAAATCTATGCCAACCTCTTCGGCGAGCGCATCAGCAAGGCCGAACGCCTATCCAACTGGGAGCGGCGCGAGTTGACAGAGAGACAGATGGAGTATGCAGCCATTGATGCCTGGGCTTGTGTACGTATTTATAATGAAGTGAACCGGCTGCTGACCACCCGTGAGTTCGAGTTGGAGGTCAAGCAGGAAGAAAATAAGAGTCAAAGCAATGAGACAGGTATATCTTAAACGAGGCAAGGAGGAGAGTCTGCTCCGCTTCCATCCCTGGGTGTTCTCCGGGGCTATCCAGCATGCCGATGATGGCATCGGTGAGGGCGATGTGGTGCGTGTGGTCAACAGTCAGGGCGATTTCATCGCCGTCGGACACTATCAGATGGGGTCCATCGCCGTGCGCGTGCTCTCCTTTAACGACGAATCCATCGACGAAGTGTTCTGGAGCCGTCGGCTGACATCGGCTCTGCGTGTAAGACAGTACATCGGGCTGGCAGACAATCCTCAGAACAACACCTATCGTCTCGTTCATGGCGAGGGTGACTTGCTGCCGGGACTGGTCATAGACGTCTATGGTCAGACGGCGGTTATGCAGGCCCACAGCGTCGGCATGCACATCAGCCGCGACGCTATCGCCCGCCAGCTGGTGAATGTGATGGACAGCCGTATAGCCCATGTCTATTATAAGAGCGAGACAACCTTGCCGGGTAAGATGCGCACTGATGAAACCGAACTTTCCGATGACGGCACGCTGAGCTACTTCATCTACGGCGGCTCTGAAGACAATACTGCGATGGAGAACGGGCTCCTGTTCTATGTCGATTGGCTTCGCGGACAGAAGACGGGCTTCTTCGTCGATCAGCGCGATAACCGCCTGCTGCTTGAGCGTTTTTCCAAAGGAAAGCGGGTACTAAACATGTTCTGTTACACCGGTGGATTCTCGTTTTATGCCATGCGGGGCGGGGCAGAGCTTGTCCATTCCGTCGATAGTAGCGCAAAGGCTATTGAACTCACCAACCGCAATGTAGAACTGAACTTCCCCGGCGACAAGCGTCATCAGGCCTTCTGTGAGGATGCTTTCCGATACCTCGAACAGGCTGGCAGCCAGTACGACCTGATTATTCTCGACCCGCCAGCCTTCGCTAAGCACCGCGGTGCGTTGCACAATGCCCTGAAAGGCTATACCCGCCTGAACCTCAAGGCATTCCAGAAAGTCCAGCCCGGTGGAATCCTCTTCACGTTCAGCTGTTCACAGGTGGTCACGAAAGACCATTTCCGCAATGCGGTCTTCACGGCTGCGGCTCAGGCAGGCCGACAGGTTCGCATCCTCCATCAGCTGCATCAGCCTGCTGATCATCCGATCAACATCTACCATCCCGAAGGCGAATACCTTAAAGGCCTGGTGCTCTATGTGGAATAGGGTAGAGACGTACATCAGAAAAGAGGGGTTGCTATCCCGCGAAGGCCTGCATCTCGTAGCCCTCAGCGGTGGTGCCGACAGCGTTGCCTTGCTGCGCATTCTGCTGGATATGGGCTATCGTGTTGAGGCTGCCCACTGCAACTTCCACCTGCGTGGCGAGGAGAGCAACCGAGATGAGCAATTTGTTAAAAATCTCTGCCTAAATCACGATATTCCGATTCACTTAATCCACTTTGATACAACCGAATACGCCTCATTGCATCAAGTAAGCATTGAGATGGCGGCACGCGAACTCCGTTACCGCTATTTTGACCAGTTACGCCAGGACATTGGAGCCGAGACCGTCTGTGTGGCCCATCATAGTGATGACGCTGTGGAGACCTTTCTGATGAATCTCCTCCGAGGCTCGGGCATCCACGGCCTGACGGGCATCCGTCCACGCAACGGCTACATTATCCGTCCTCTGCTCTGTGTCAGCCGTCAGGACATCCTCCAATACCTTGATAGCATCGGACAAATCTACGTCACCGACTCTACCAACCTCGTCGATGACGTCCTCCGCAACAAGATCCGTCTCCGTCTGATCCCTATGCTTGATGAAATGAGTCCTGGGGCTTCCGATAATATCGCCCGCACCGCCACATACCTCTCCGAAGCCGAAAAGGTTTATAACGCCTTTTGTAGCACTTGGTGTCGCACACGGGGACTGTCCCCTCTGTGCGCAGTTCACGAAGCACAGGGGGACAGTCCCCTGCGTGCGACGGAAGGGAACGTATCGCCGCTTTCCTTGCCTATTTCAGATCTCAAAGACTTTCCTTCCCCTCTCTGCCTCCTTTATGAATGGCTGTTACCCTTGGGCTTCAACCGTACTCAGATTGAACAGCTGCTTGTAAGCCTCGATGGCAGTTCGGGCAGTAAGGAGTTCACTTCCCCCACGCATACCCTCGTCATCGACCGCGACCGCCTTGTCGTCGAGGCCGTTTCCGAACCCATGCACCCTGTATCCATTCCTGAGACCGGTAACTATCGTACGTCTGACGGATGTCTTCTAAAAGTAGAATCATCATCAGATGTAATCGTCTCAAAAACACCTGATTGTGCTACGGTAGATCTATCAAAGGTTCAATTCCCGTTAACCCTTCGTCCTGTCCGCGAAGGAGACGCGTTCTGTCCTTTCGGCATGACGGGGCATCGTCTTGTCAGCGATTACCTCACCGACCTTAAGCTATCCGTTCTTGAAAAGCGCCGACAACTCGTCATTACTGATGCTACAGGTACCATCCTTTGGCTCCTCGGGCACCGCACAGACAACCGTTTTCGTGTCACCAACGACACCAATAACATTCTCCGTCTGACACTTATTTAAGTTGCTTTTGTGACACTCAAGGAAAATACTTTATAGCCGTTTCTATCAAGCGGCGGTCGGCCATGAAGGATGTATAGGCTGTCTTCACGAGATCCCAGTTCCTGGTAAGGAGTGCAACGCCGATGCATTTCTTGATAGTTGGCCAGAAGGCTTTACGGTTGGTTCGCAGATAGTCACTGACGATATCCTCGTCGCTGACGCCGTAAGACTTCAGCAGGGCCATGCTTACGATGCCAGTCCTATCCTTGCCCGCCGTACAATGGAAGAGCGTGCATTTGCCCATCTCCGCGTTCTTCCTCAGTATATCGACGGCTTTATTCAGCTGACTGCGACTGTATGCCTCCGTGACTGTATCCTTATAGAGCGCGTTGAAGTCGGGCACCATCTCCTTCAGTTTCTCGGGATTTTTGCGCAGGTTACGGATAATAGTCATCGCGTCAGATCCTATCTCGTGGGTAATGCCGAGGGTAGCATCCTTGAGGATCGGGATCTGCAGGAATTCCACGCCTGGTGGGATAGGGTCGGGGTATTCGGCTGATTCGATAGGCGTACGAAGGTCTATTACGCAGGCGATGCGGTGCTTCCTGCATAGCCTCGCACACTCGTCTTTCGTGAGGATGCTGAGTTTACCGCTACGCAGATAGAGCCCTTTGGGGATGATACCTCCTGCAAAAGACTCTCCTCCAAGGTCGCGCAGGTTCAGTTCAAGTCGTTTCATGATCCAATGGTCAGTTTCTCACCGTCGATTCCTACCTTGACCTCGCCGCCCTGTTTCAGACTGCCGAAAAGTATCTCCCGCATCAGCAGGGGTTTCAGCCGCTGGGCGATGACACGATCCATCTCGCGGGCGCCGTACTCACGAGTGAAGCCCTCCTTCAGCAGCTGTGCGAAGGCCTCGTCTGTGAGGTTCATCGTCACCTGCTTGGCGGTCAGCTTCTCCTGCAGTTCTCCGAGTTTCTTGCGCAGGATCAGCGTCGCCATCTGTTCGTCCATATCGTTGAACACTACCGTGCCGCTGAGGCGGTTGATGAATTCTGGCTTGAACGTCTTCTTCACCTGTTTCAGCATCGCTTCGCCACGCGACACCTTGCCCGTGAATCCGATGTTAGCCTGTGCTGCGAACTGCGCTCCGGCGTTGGAGGTCATGATGAGGATCACGTTGCGGAAGTCGGCCTTGCGGCCCTTGTTGTCCGTCAGTCGTGCATAGTCCATCACCTGCAGAAGGATGTTGTAGATGTCCTGATGGGCCTTCTCTATCTCGTCGAGCAGTAGCACGCAATTGGGTGTCTTTCGGATAGCGTCCGTCAGCAGGCCACCGTCTTCATAGCCCACATAGCCCGCCGGCGAACCGATCAGCTTCGCTACTGTGTGCTTCTCGGTGTACTCGCTCATATCGAAGCGCTGCAGGGTGATGCCCAACTCCTTCGCCAGCACTCGTGCCACCTCCGTCTTGCCGACGCCAGTAGGCCCTACGAACAGCAGTGAGGCTAACGGTTTGTTGTCATCAAGCAGACCAGCCTTCGACAGCTGTACCGCCTCTACCACCTGTTGGATGGCATCTTCCTGACCGTAGATTTTCGCGAGCAGTCTCGGTGCCAGCGTTTCTAATTGGCTGTTGTCCGCGTCTTCCTTCATCGCCAGCGCATCCACCTTGCACGTCTTTGCCAGAACCTCGGCGATTTCTGCTTTTGAAACTATATGTACATTATGCATTGTGCATTGTGCATTGGCTGCTGCTCCGGCCTCGTCGATGAGATCTATCGCCTTGTCTGGCAGGAAACGGTCGTTCACGAACTTATAGCTTGCATCCACCGCGTAGTCGAGGGCAGGCTCTTCGTAGGTCACCCCGTGGAACTGCTCATACTGCTCCCTCAGCTGTCTCACGATATGCTTCGTCTCCTCAGGCGTCGGCTCAGGGATGTCTATCTGTTGGAAACGCCTCACCAGTCCCTTAGAGCGCGAGAAATGACGGTTGTATTCCTCATAGGTGGTCGAGCCGATGAACCGGATGTTGCCCGACTCCAGGTACGGTTTCAGCATGTTCGATGCGTCCATCGATCCCTCGCCCGTCGCTCCGGCACCCACCAGTGTGTGTATCTCGTCGATGTAGACGATGTTCTTATGGCTTTCCTCCTGTATGCCGTCCATGATCTGCTTGATGCGGTTCTCGAAGTCGCCGCGATACTGCGTGCCAGCCAGCAGCGTGCCGATGTCGAGCTGGTAGATGCGGCTGCCCTTCAGGCGCTCGGGCACTTGTCCTTCCTGAATCATCCTCGCCAGTCCCCACACGAGGGCGGTCTTGCCCACGCCGGGCTCACCCACGTGCAGCGGATTGTTCTTGTCGCGTCGGCAGAGCACCTGGATAGTTCGTTCCAGTTCCTGTTCACGGCCTATCAGCGGGTTGTGCTGCTGGTAGAGGTCGTTCATGCAGGTCACCAGCCGTCGCCAGGCTGATTCGTGCTGTCCTTCGCCCGTGTCTTCTTCAAGATGGTCGTCAAACTCATAGAAGCCGATTAACTGACTCATAAAGTCACTTTCCCTGTCGCCCAAAGCCTCTTTCAGCAGATAGCATGCCCATGACTCCTTCAGGCTTAGGATGCCCATCAAGAGGTGAGGCAGGTCGAGTGCCTTTGCGCTGCTGTTCACAACCTGCTGGCAAGCAAACTCGATGACTTGTCCCATCTGTACCGATGCCTCAGGTTCGTACTCTTTGTCTTCAGGTATCGTCTCGACGTCCTCCAGCTTCTCCTCGAGCCGCTCCACGAAAATATCTATCGGATAGAATATATTGAGCGCCCTGTTGAAGTTGAACTCGTCTGTCAGTACGAACAACAAGTGTTCGGGCATCACGAACTCGTGTCTGTACTCCTTACAGCACGCCATCGTTTCTTGCAGCGCCTTTGCCGCCCGGTCTGTCTGTTTTATCTCAGCCATTTCTTTTCTTTTAACTCTGTGTAATCTGTGGCTCTTTTCACTCTTTTTCCGGCTCAACGGTCAGTCTCAGCGGGAATCCTGCCTCGCGGGCCATACCCGTCGCCTTCCTCACCTTTGATACTGCCACATCGTAACTGTAGATACCCACTACCGCCTTGTCCGAGTGGTGCACCTGCAGCATCAGCTTCTCAGCCTCTGCCTCGCTCTTCAGAAACACCTGTACCAGTATCTTCACCACGAACTCCATCGTCGTGAAGTCGTCGTTGTAGATGGTCACCTTATAGCGTCTCGGCTCCTTGAGGTCTGTCCGTTGCCGTTCCCGCGTTGCTGATTGTTCCTTTGCCATAGTTCACCTTTTAATAATACTGATATACTCCTCGTAGGAGATGTGTCTGCCGCCCATCGTGCGCAGGTGGGGTGTTTCAAACTGACAGTCGATGAGCTTGCCGCCCAGCGCTCCGAACATGCGTGCCAGATGGATCAGTGCCAGCTTCGACGCACTCGGCACAAGCGAGAACATGCTCTCGCCGAAGAAGCTCGCACCGAGGTTCACGCCGTAGAGGCCGCCCACCAGCCGGTCTTCCTGCCACACCTCCACGCTGGCGGCAAAGCCCTGCCTGTGCAGCTCGGTATATGCCTGGATGATGTCGGGTCCCAGCCAGGCGCCATCCTCCTCGATGCGGTCTTGGGCGGTGGAGCAACCATGTATCACACCTTCGAAATCCATATTGACTGTCGTTCTCAGCGAGTGCTTCTTGATCAGCTGACGCATCGAGTGGCTCACGTGGATCTCATCAGGGAAGATGACGAACCGCTGCAGCGGACAATACCACCACGGCTCATTTTGGTCTCGGAACGAGAACCAGGGGAAGAATCCGTTGGAGTAGGCGAGTAACAGCCTGTCTACGCTGAGGTCACCCCCCACCGCCACCAGTCCGTCTTCCTCACCCAGATGCGGGTCAGGAAACCACAGCCGATTGTCCAACTGAAACACTGACATATTTACTTTTTCTGCTGCAAAGTTACGATATTTTGCCGAAAGTGCCGCTGCGGGCAATCTTAAATTCATTTAAATCCGCCACAAAAATGGTAATTATTCTCGGAAAAGTCATTAACTTTGTGGCGACTATTGAACATTATTTAATATGAAAAGGAACTTAACCATTGTGATGCTCCTCTTCGTGGCCCTGACTACCTGGGCGCAGGGAAGCACCGCACTCGACCAACTGAAGGCCGACCCGAAGAAATCGTACGGAACAGACTATCCGTACTTGTTTGCCACCCCCAAGCTGACGAAGGCACGGAAGGGCTATAAGCCGTTCTACATCAGCCACTACGGCCGTCACGGCTCGCGCTACTATTGGAATGCGCTGCTCTATCAGGAGATGGCCAACCTGCTGACGACGGCCCACGACCGCCATCAGCTGACTCAGGAGGGCGAGGCCTTCTACGGACGCTTCATGGCAGCGAAGGATGAGTTGCAGACGGGTGTGAGCGAACTCTCCAACCTCGGTTGGGAACAGCACCAGCGCATTGCCCGGACGATGTACAACAACTTCCCCGAGGTGTATAAGAAGGGCGGCAACGTGTTGGCCATCGCCTCGCTGTCGGGTCGCTGCGTGCTGAGTATGTCGGCTTTCTGCCAGGAACTCGTACAGTGCAATCCGGCAATCGAGATCCGTGAGCAGTCATCGCGATTCACCCTCGACGGCGTGGTGCCTACAGACCGCCAGAACCCCGTGAAACACAAGTTCCCCAAGTCTACGCCGAAGTTCGAGAAGAACAGGGATAAGTTCGTCTACAACGACAACCTGCGTGACAAGGCTATCGCCCGCGTGTTCACCAGCACCGACTCGCTGCCGGGCAAAATGCACCACATCGGCAGCAACCTCATCAACCTCTACACCTCGCTGCCCAGCATTGGCCACGAAGGGATGATGGGCAATATCATCACCGACGAGGATATGGTAGACCAGTGGGAACTCTCCAATCTCGGCTCGTATGCCTGGGTATTCGGCCCGCAGAACGACATGATTCCCATCCTGCAGGACATTATCAAGAAAGCCTCCGACGTGATTGAGGGCCGTACGGACCGAGTCTCAGACCTGCGCTTCGGTCACGATACCTGCATCGGTCCGCTCACCGTGCTGATGGGCATCAACGGCGCCGACAAGGATCCTGAAGACCCCTACGAGGTGAAGAACATCTACCAGAACTGGCAGACGTGTAAGGCGTCGAACCTTCAACTGGTGTTCTACCGCAGCAAGCGTGCATCGGACGACATCCTCTTGAAGGCTCTGCTCAATGGCTCTGAGGTCTCTCTACCCGTACCCACCGACAACTATCCTTATTACAAGTGGTCGGACTTCAAACAGTATTACCTGAATAAAATCGCTGCAATACCAACGGAGAAATGAACGACGAAGGATTTAAAATGTATGAGTTGGCAGGGAGGCTGTTCCCCATCTGCCGCAGCATCACCGGCGACGGGTTCCGGCAGTCGCTGGATATCGTCCGTGAACAGGTGCCAGAGATGGTGGTGCATGAGGTGCCGTCGGGTACAGAGGTGTTCGACTGGACGGTGCCCCGCGAGTGGAACATCCGAGGTGGCTGGATCAGGAACATGAAGGATGAGACGATCATCGACTTCCGCGACAGCAACCTCCATGTGCTTGGCTATTCCGTTCCCATCCACAAGACGGTGAGCCGCGAGGATCTGCTGGAACATGTCTACACGCAGCCAGATCAGCCCGACTGGATTCCCTACGTCACCTCTTATTATAAGGAGCGCTGGGGATTCTGTATGAGCGAGCGGCAGAAGGAGCGCCTCACCGACGACGAGTATGAGGTCTGTATCGACAGCACCCTCGAGGATGGTTCGCTCACCTACGGAGAATTGATTCTGCCTGGTGAGACCAAAGACGAGATATTCTTCTCCACCTACCTCTGCCATCCCTCGATGGCGAACAACGAACTCTCGGGACCCTGCCTCATGACCGCCCTCATCCGCTATGTCAAGAGCCTGCCACAGCGACGTTACACCTACCGCTTTATCATCATCCCTGAGACCATCGGATCCATCACTTATCTGAGCCGTAACCTCGCAGAGATGCAGGCACATGTGAAGGCCGGCTTCGTGCTGAGCTGCGTCGGCGACAACCGTACCTACTCGATGGTGTCGACGAAATACGAAGACACGCTGGCCGACCGCGTGCTACGCAATGTGCTCCACTACCACTATCCCGACTACATCTGCTACTCATTCATGAAGCGCGCCTCCGACGAACGCCAGTACGGCTCCGCAGGTGTCGGACTGCCTGTCTGTGCCTTCTGCCGCAGCAAGTATCATGAGTTCCCGGAATACCACACCTCTGCCGACAACATGGACTTCATCAGTCCCGAGGGCCTGCTGGGCTCCTACGACGTGATGGTGCAGGTGATTGACGCCCTCGAGCACAACCGCCACTACGTGATGACCTGTCCTTGCGAACCCCAGTTGGGCAAGCGAGGACTCTATCCCACCATCAGTCAGAAAGGTACATACGACGCCGCCCGTGCAATGCAGCACTTCACCGCCTATGCCGACGGCCGTAACGACCTCATCGCCATCAGCGACATCATCGGTGTACCTGTTCAGAGGCTTATCCCCATCGTGCAGAAACTGTTGGAGCATCATCTCATCACCTTTGACTGATCTCTCAGACGATGAAACGTGCGATAGTCATAGGTGCCTCTTCAGGCATCGGGCGTGAGGTGGCGCGACTGCTGATTGGTGAGGGTTGGGAGGTTGGTGTGGCTGCCCGAAGGGAGGCGATGCTTAGCGACCTTGGTGCCGCCGCCACAGCTTGTATCGACGTCACTGCCGATGATGCTACCCAGCGGCTGCAACAGCTCATCGCCGACCTTGGAGGTATGGATCTTTTCTTCTATGCCTCCGGTATTGGTCATCAGAACCGCCAGCTGCGCGAGGAGATCGAACTATCCACCATGCAGACCAATGCCTTGGGTTTCACTCGCATGATTGGTGAGTCCTATCGTTACTTTGCCGCTCGTCAGGAGCAGGGTGGGGAAGAGTCTGTCGACTGGGCTCACATCGCCGCCATCACCTCCATCGCAGGCACTAAGGGTCTCGGTCCAGCACCCGCCTATTCCGCCACAAAGGCGATGCAGAACGTCTATCTGCAGGCCCTTGAGCAACAGGCCCGTCAGCGAGGTCTCCGCATACGCTTCACAGATATCCGCCCTGGATTTGTCGACACAGCCTTGCTTGCCGGTGATTTCCGTTATCCCATGATGCTACGTCCGGAAAGTGTCGCCCGCGACATCGTCAACGCTATCAACTCCCACGCACATATCCGCGTTATCGACTGGCGTTATCGCATCCTTACCGCTTTTTGGCGCCGTATCCCCCGCTTCATCTGGCGTCGGCTCCGCCTGTAATTTGTCAGCTTCGCTTCTCCTTCAGAATGCCGTGACGATAGGCGTAGAGGAGATTCTTGAGGTCTGCTACCTGGGTACGGAGCTCTTCACCTTTGTCGGTATCGGCGACGAGCATACGGTGGGCGGACATCTCTACGATCTGGGTAGTCGACTTGATGTCGGTCTCACGGACGATGGCATCGCGGGCAGAGGTGAACGGCTCGTGCTGTACGAGCTGGAAGCCGCGTGAGTGGTATACAAGCGTATAGCCGGCGATACCTGTCTCGTTGTGATAGGCTTCAGAGAAGCCACCGTCGATAACCATCAGCCGTCCGCCGGCCTTGATGGGGTTCTCGCCCTTGGACGCATGTACGGGCACGTGGCCGTTGATGATGTGTCGGTTCTCGCCCTTCACCTCGAAGGCGTCGAGGATGCGGTCACAGATTTCGGCAGAGTCGCGTAGTTTGAAATAATTGCCTTTCTCCTCCTTGTAGGTCTCCTTGTCTTTGAGGAAATAACGCTCAAAGGTAGCCATCTTCGACTTGTCGAACAGTGGGGAGTCCTTGCCGCACCAGAGGTAGAGGAAGTAGTCGCGGGCATAGTCGCGCGGGAACACCTGTAACTCTTTATCGGCACTCGACTCAAAGGCAGCGCGGATCATCATGCCGATATTGTGCATGAGGGCCTTACCGCTGTAACGGTGGCCGGGGAATATCTCGACTTCCTTGAGCGAACAGTCATCGTTGAGCGGGATGGAAGCGTGGAAGAGGAGATTGGAGTTGGTGACGGTGTACATGCACCCGTGAGAGAGTAGCGTGCGGATGTGCTTGTGCAGCTTCTCGGAGATGCGGAAGGAGTGGTGTAGTTTGTCGATGAGATCCTTCTCCTCAGCGGTGAGGGTGTTGGGCAAAGCGGGATCGACGGTGGGGAAGTGGTAGCTCTTCATCTCATAGTTCTTACCGTCGAGACGGCAAAGTCCATGCTCATAGTCGATATGCTCCAGCAGACAGCGGTCGTCCATCTGCCATTCGGGATGCCGGCGGAAGATCTTTGCCTCCTCCTTGAACTGGATGACGGCGATGGCCTTGTGCATACGGGCTGTCAGCAGGAGTGTCTTCTCGTCGAGCTGCTGGTTGTCGTCGAGCACCTTGGGGATAAACTCCTCACAGGGGTCGTCGCCGTAGGTGTCGAGTGCGAAGGTGGCCAAGGGCACGAGGTTGATGCCGTACTCCTCGATGGTGGCGAGGTTGGCATAGCGCAGACAGAGTCGGAGCACGTTGCAGATACAGGCGTTGTTACCAGCGGAGGCTCCCATCCAGAGGATATCGTGATTGCCCCACTGGATGTCCCACGAGTGATACTGTCGCAACGTGTCCATGATCTTATGGGCACCCGGTCCTCGGTCGTAGATATCGCCCAGGATATGCAGCTGGTCGATGGCCAGGCGCTGGATAACGTTGCAGATGGCGACGATGAAGTCATCGGCGCGACCTGTGGAGATGATGGTATTGACGATGACACTGACGTAGGCGGCCTTGTCGTTATCACCCAGACTCTCGTGGAGCAGTTCCTCGATGATATAGGAGAAGTCGGGCGGGAGTGACTTGCGCACCTTCGAACGGGTGTACTTCGACGATACATCGCGACACACCTTCACCAGCTGGTGGATGGTGATGCGATACCAGTCGTCGAGGTCCTGCTCCTGCGCCTTGATGAGCTCAAGCTTCTGCTCAGGATAGTAGATGAGCGTGCAGAGTTCCTTCTTCTCCGACTCACGGATGTCGTTGCCGAAGAGCTCGTTCACCTTACGCTTGATGTTGCCGGAGGCGTTTTTCAGCACATGCTGGAAAGCCTCGCTCTCACCGTGGAGGTCGGCGAGGAAGTGCTCTGTTCCCTTGGGCAGGTTCATGATGGCCTCGAGGTTGATGATCTCAGTAGCGGCTTCTGCGATGTTGGGGAACGACTGCGAGAGCAGCTGCAGGTAGTGCATGTCAGTATTCATATCCATAATCTTCAATATTCAATGTTCAATCTTCAATGTTCAGATGGTTGTCAAGTTGTCGGCGAATCTGCCTCGTCAGACGGTTGTCGGCCGGCGACAGCGGCATATAGCCTTCGTCGAGGGCCGTCTGTTCGTCAAGCACCTGCATCAGCGAACGGGTGAAAGCGGTGAGTTTCTTTTCTTCGAGACGCTCTGCCAGCTGGTCGTCGTCGACGGTATCGCGATAGAGCTCACGCGTCAGTTCGATGAGATGAAGCAACAGCGGCTGCTGGCGGATCTGATGGATGATACGCATAAGGTAGTCGGTCTCCTTTCCCTTATATTCGCCCACCTTCTCACGGATAGGTCTGGGTGCCTCGTAATGGTCGGGGAAGTAGGCGGCGATACGTGAGGTATCGATGGCTGGTACGTTGAGTCCGAGGATGCTGATGCCGTAGTCGACGTAGTTGCGGATGTTCTCGTGCTCGGCGTAGAGTAAGAGATGTCGCCAGTTGACTTCCTCGGATGGCAGCACTACGGTCCAGCGTCGGTCGCCCATAATACCGATCTTGATGATGGCGCGGAGCATTCTGGCTGTTGGCTCGTCCATGAGCTCGAGGGTGTTGGAATCCATCACCTTCTGATAGACGGCAAAGGTGGCCGTACACATCTCCTGAAGACTGATGGTGTTGGTGGTGACAGCGTTGTGTATCTCCTCCGTGCGACGGTTCCAGCCGAGCTTCTTGAAGTTGGTGAGTTCGAGCCGTCCTAAGAGGATAACAGCGTATGCTCTGGTGATAAGCTTCTTCTGCAAATAGACGGCGGGCATCTTGTTGTTCTTTTCCTTCGCCCAGGGCTCCATCTGTCCGTGAAGGGTGAGCACAAGCCGCACGCCTTTGTTGACGGCACTGAGGATAGCGCGGGAAACAGAGACGGAGGGACATCCGTGACAGTGGATAATATCGGGATCCTGTTCCTTCACCGCCTTGCGGATGGCACTCACACTATCGGCCATACCTATCGTCACACTCTGTCGCAGTCCGTCAGCCAGCATGCTGACATGACAGCTGATGAGCGCTTCGGATTTCGGATAGACAAACAGGACTTTCATAAGCAAATCGGTAGTCAGGAGACAGGAGTCAGGAGTCAGTTGGAGAAGGGTAGAGCAGGGTGGTGGACGAACGTCGCAGGAGGTTCTTCCACAAGATGCCCAAGCGGATGCCGAAGAGATTGAGGCCAGAGATCTTCTGCTCGAAAAGTTTTAACAGTTCGAGGCTGCAGTCCTTCCTGACGATGATGAAGTCATATCGGCCCCAGACGTAATTTCCGAATTTACATTCATGCACCTTCCTCAGCTTGCGCTCCAACCTGCGGATATGTCCAGCTGCCTCAGCTATCGTGTCGAAGGGCTGCAGGCGGATGTGCTTCTTCGTCACATAGCCCAGGGTGAGCTCTGTCTGCTGGTCGAGCACTTCCCCAACAGCCTTGAAGACATCCGTATCGGCTGGTGATTTATTGGCTTTTGCGATGATAATGAACTCATGATGAGAGGCTTTGATGCCGATGTTCAAGGCAATCTTCCGACGATACGTCTGGGCGCTGGCCTTCGGCAGGAAGGTGCTGTAGAGATGCTTGTATTCGTTTTTCAGCAGTTTCAGCACATCAGGGGTCTCGTCTGTCGACGACTCGTCGACGACGATGACCTCATAGCCCGGCTCATACTCCTGTTTGAGGAAGGCGGGCAACTGTTCTTCCAGATCATGAGCCTGGTCGTAGACAGTGATGATGACTGAAAAAGGATGCTGTCCTGTACTCATATTATGAAAAAATTACACTTCATCACTCATATAGCCCTTGGGCAGACGGCGCAGATTATACTGCGACGCCATAATCTCACCATAGGCTCCGGCCGAGCGGATGGCGAGCAGGTCGCCACGTTTGGCCCGGTTGAGGTCGATCTGCTTCGCGAACACGTCCGTTGACTCACAGATGGGGCCGACGACATCGTAGGCCTCCACAGGTTCATCGCTGCAGATGTTCTCGATCTTATGATAGGCCTGATAGAGGGCTGGACGGATGAGATCAGTGAAGCCGGCATCGACGATGGTGAACTTCTTCACAGTGCCTTCTTTAATATATAAGGTACGCGTGATGAGTGAGCCGCACTGCGCCACAACCGCACGGCCGAGCTCGAAGTGTAGCGTCTGACCGGGACGAAGCTTCAGTTTACGGGCGTATGTGTCGAAGTAGGCCTTGAAGTCAGGAACAGGCACACGGTTGGGATGGGCGTAGTCCACACCCAGTCCGCCGCCAACGTTGATATGCTCCACACGGATGCGGTGACGGTCGAGTTCGTCCTGCAGTTCGTTCACACGGTTGCAGAGGGCTTCGAAGTCGCCCATGTCAAGAATCTGTGAACCGATATGGAAGTGCAAACCCACGAACTTCACGTTCGACAGTTTCTCAGCCTCACCGATCACACTGAGCATGTCGCGCATGGCGATGCCGAACTTGTTCTCAGCCAGTCCTGTGGTGATGTTCGCATGGGTATGGGCACCCACATTGGGATTCAGACGGAAGGCCACACGGGCTGTCTTGCCTTTTGCGGCTGCCAGTTCGTTGATGACCTCCAGTTCCGGGATGCTCTCCACGTTGAAGCAGAAGATATCGCTGTCGAGGCCGAGGTTGATCTCCCAGTCGGCCTTACCCACACCTGCATAGACGATCTTCGTCGAGGGGAATCCCGCCTTGACGGAAGCCTCGATCTCTCCGCCGCTGACACAGTCGGCGCCCAGTCCTGCCTCACGGATGATGTGGAGGACACGCGGGTTGGCGTTTGCCTTGACGGCGTAGTGCACCACGAAACCCTCGTGTTTCTGTGCCTCGGCGTTGATGCTGCGCAGCGTCTCGCGCAACAGTTCCGCATCGTAGTAGTAGAAGGGCGTCTCGATCTGCTGCAGCTTCTCTACAGGGAATTGTCCTTTAGCCATTATTTCTTGTAAAATATCGTATTACTGAGATTCTGCAGGGCACGCTTCTTGTCCTCCTCACGGATGAGGAAGGAGATATTGTAGTTCGAGCCGCCGTAGCTGACCATACGCACAGGGATATCCTTCAGCGCGTCGAGGGCGAGGGTCTCGAAACCGATGTTCGACCAGTCGAGGTCGCCGACGACACAGACGATACACATGTTCGTGTCGACGGTCACTGTGCCGTACTTCTTCAGTTCATCGACGATCTCACCCAGATGGGAGGAGTTGTCGATACTCATCGACACACCCACCTCAGAGGTACAGATCATGTCGATACTCGTCTGATAGCTCTCGAAGATCTCGAACACCTTGCGCAGGAAACCCGTTGCCAGGAGCATGCGTGATGACTTGATCTTGATGGCGGTGATGTTGTCCTTGGCGGCGATGGCCTTGATCTTGCCGTATTCGGTCTTGTTCGAGATGGTCGTACCCTCAGCATCAGGATCCATCGTGTTCAGCAGACGCACGGGGATGCCGGCATACTTCGCAGGCTGGATGCAGGTGGGGTGGAGGATCTTCGCACCGAAGTAGGCCAGCTCGGCAGCCTCCTCGAAGTGCAGCTGATGCACGGGATCGGTCTTGTCCACCACACGCGGGTCGTTGTTGTGCATGCCGTCGATATCGGTCCATATCTGGATCTCCTCAGCGTTGATGGCTTCGCCGACGAGTGAGGCGGTGTAGTCGCTGCCGCCACGCTGCAGGTTGTCGATCTCGCCATAGGCATTGCGGCAGATGAATCCCTGGGTGAGATACACCTGTGCGCCCTCGTTGTCTGCGAGGATGGGCTTCAGCTTCTCACGGATATACATGGGATCGGGCTCGGCGTTCTTGTCGGTACGCATGAAGTCGAGGGCGTTGAGCAGCACGGCGTTGATACCCTGCTCCTTCATGTAGTTCACGACCATGTTCGTCGAGATGATCTCTCCCTGGGCGACGATGCTCTTCTCCTCGAAGCTGGTGAACAGCTCCTTGGTGAACGAACGGAGGAAGTCGAACTCACTGCGCAGGAACTCACGTGTGGCAGCCTTTGTCTCCTCAGTGCTGTAGAGCTCCTCGACGTGCTTGTCGTACTTCTGTTCCAGACGGTTGATCACCTCGTTGGCGCCGTCGGGGTTCTTCTTGTACAGGTAGTCTGAGATATCCACCAGTGAGTTGGTGGTGCCAGACATGGCTGAGAGGACAACGAACACGGGTTCGCCAGACTTCGTGACCAGCTTGGTCACCTCTTTCATTCTCTGTGGGGTGCCGACGGACGTACCGCCGAATTTCATCACTTTCATAATTATGCTGTTTATATATTCTATTTTTTCACTTTTTACTTATTCACCTATTCACCTATTCACCTATTCACCTTTTTACCTTTTTACCTTTTTCAGATTTCCATTCTCTGTGAATAGCGGACGGTGATCTCATCCGTATCCGGCGTATCTTCGAACATCACGAGGTTGTTGAAGTCGGAGGTGATCTCCTCCATCCGCTCGTCCTGACAACGGTAGATGATGCTGGGGTTCTCCTTGATCATCGGCAGGTTGTGGGTCGACATCACGACAGCCGTTCCCTTGGCGGCGATGTCGAAGAGCAGCTTGATGATCGTGTCCGACGTCTCTGGGTCGAGGTTGCCTGTGGGCTCGTCTGCGAGGATGAGCTTCGGCTTGTTGAGGATGGCTCGTGCGATGGCCACACGCTGCTGCTCACCGCCGGAGAGCTCGAAGGGCATGCGGTCGCTCTTGTCTGCCATATCCACAGCCTCCAGCACCTCTGTGATGCGCTCGCTGATGCCGTCTTTCTTCTTCCAGCCTATGGCCTTCAGCACGAACTCAAGGTTCTTGTACACCGTACGGTCGGCCAGCAGCTGGAAGTCCTGGAACACGACACCCATCTCCCTTCTCAGGGCGGGAATCTCCTTCTGACGGATGGTCAGCAGATTGTGACCGAGCACCATCGCCTCGTCGGCCTCGTCCATCTCCAGCTCACAGTAGAGCGTACGCATCAGCGTGGTCTTACCAGAACCCACACGGCCGATGAGGTAGATGAACTGTCCCTCATCCACTTGGAAGTTCACGTTCTTCAGCACACAGATCCCGTGTCGCTGGTAGATGTTTGCGTTCTTATAACTTATTAGCATTACCTTTTTTTTTCTTTACCACGAATTTCACTAATTTCACGAATTTTGCTGCGTGCAGAAAGAATTCGTTTAATTCGTTTTAATTCGTGGTCGTTTTTATTTCATCTGTCCCTTAGCTTTGGCCTCGCGGCGCTGTTTGTCCCAGTTGGGATCATGACGGCGGTGCAGTTCCTCCACGAGATCCTCGATGCGCAGGCCTTTGGCGGTCAGCAGCACGATGAGGTGATAGAGCATGTCCGATGCCTCGTAGGTCAGCTGTTCGCTGGTACCCGTACAGGCCTCGATGACGGTCTCAAGGGCTTCTTCTCCCACCTTCTGGGCGATACGCTTCACACCGTCCTTGAATAGCTTCGTCGTATAACTCCCCTCCGGCATCTCCTTATGCCGCTTGTCGATAAAATCCTGCAACTCCTTCAGGAACATTAGACTATCTTTTTCCCCTCCTAAGTTAGGAGGGGTAGGGGTGGTCTGAACAATGCTCTTATTCTCCTCCCCCCAACACGTATCCGTACCTTTATGACACGTTGGCCCGTGAGGATTGGCCCTCACCAGCAGCGTATCATTGTCGCAGTCCACCTTAATACTCACCAGGTCGAGGAAGTTCCCGCTGGTCTCGCCCTTCGTCCACAGACACTTACGACTTCGGCTCCAGAAAGTCACCTTCTTCGTGTCGAGGGTCTTCTGGTATGCCTCTTCGTTCATATAGCCGAGCATCAGCACGTTCTTCGTCTCAGCGTCCTGTACTATCGCAGGCACCAGCCCGCCGCACTTCTCAAAATCTATCTTCATTTTTTTCTATTTATTTAAACAAGGATTTAAGGATTTATGGATTTTTCCCCATCCTTGATTCATCCTTCCAATTCTTTAATCCTTTAATCCTTGTTTTTATTATTATTTACTAGATTCTCACGTTGATCCCTTCCCCGCGCAGGTACTGCTTCAGTTCCGGGATGGGAATCTCGCCGAAATGGAACACGCTGGCGGCAAGAGCGGCATCGGCGTGACCTTCAGTGAAGGCGTCGCGGAAGTGCTCCTTACAACCAGCACCGCCGCTGGCGATGATGGGTATCGACAGGGTATCTGCCAGTTCGCGCAGCGCCTCGTTGGCATAGCCCTCCTTCACGCCGTCGTGGTTCATCGACGTGAAGAGTATCTCTCCGGCTCCACGATCCTGAGCCTCACGCGCCCACTCGAAGAGTCCGCGCTCCGTGCGCTCACGACCGCCTTTCAGATAACAGTGCCAGCCGTCTTCGTCCAGTCGGGCGTCGATGGCACAGACACACACCTGGGAACCGAAGCGTGTGGTGATCTCATTGATCAGTTCCGGCCTGCGGATGGCGGCAGAGTTCACGCTCACCTTGTCGGCACCGGCATAGAGCAGCCGCTCCACGTCAGCCAGTTCGTTGATGCCTCCGCCCACGGTGAAGGGGATGTTGATTTCCTTGGCCACGCGGGTGACCATCTCCGTAAAGGTCTTGCGGCCCTCGAAGCTCGCGGTGATGTCGAGGAAGCACAGTTCGTCGGCGCCCTGCTCAGAGTAGGCCTTGCCCAACTCCACCGGGTCGCCAGCACTCCGCAGGTTCACGAAGTTCGTTCCCTTCACAGTCTCACCGTCCTTCACATCCAGACAGGGTATGATTCGTTTTGCTAATCCCATACTCGGTTTTATTTTTGCATCGGATTGACACGGACAGACTCAGATTCCCGTGTTTTTCCGTGTTCATCTGTTGCTATTAATTCATGAAGGTCGATGCGACCTTCGTAGATGGCCTTGCCGAAGACGACGGCCGGGATGCCCGCCGCATCGAGGGCCTCGATATCCTCTTTCGACGACACACCGCCCGAGGCGATGAGGTGCAGCTGCGGATAGGCGGCCATGATATCTTTGTAGAGTCCGATGGCGGGTCCTGCGAGGGTACCGTCCTTCGAGATCTCCGTACACAGCACGTTCCTTACACCGGCGTCGATATATTTCTTCAGGAAGGGCAGTAGGTCTTCGCCCGAATCCTCCTTCCAGCCGTTGATGCTGATCTTCCCGTGGCGCACGTCGGCACCCAGGATGATCTTCTCTGCACCGTATTTCTCTAACCAACCCATAAATAGATCTGGCTGCGTGACGGCGATGCTGCCGATGGTCACCATCGAGGCACCTGCGGCGAAGGCCGTCTTGATATCCTCGTCGGTCTTGATGCCGCCGCCGAAGTCGACCGTCAGCCGGGTTGCCGTCGTGATCTGACGGAGCACCTCACTGTTCACGATGTGCTTCGACTTAGCACCGTCGAGGTCTACGACGTGCAGCCGTCTGTAGCCTATGCGCTCGAACTCAAGCGCCATATCCAGAGGCTCGCCATACACCGTCTTCTGGTCGTAGTCGCCCTTGGTCAGTCTCACGCACTGGCCTCCGATAATGTCTATGGCTGGAATCAGTTCTATCTTCATTGTCAATTATCCATTATCAATTGTCAATTGGAGAAAGTTCTCCAGAATTTTCTCGCCCACGCGTCCGCTCTTCTCCGGGTGGAACTGGCAGGCGTAGAAATTATCCTTGTGCATCGAGGCAGAGTAGGGCAGGATATAGTCCGCCGTCGCGATGGTCTCCTCGCACACCGGCACATAATAGCTGTGCACGAAATACACATACGGCTTCTCACCCAGACCCTCCAACAATGGATTCTTTCCATTATCCATCGTCCATTGTCCATTATCCATTATATTCAGCTCGTTCCACCCCATACACGGCACCTTGTCCTCGTGCCGCTGTGGCTGGAAGCGCTTCACCTCCGCATCAAACACGCCGATGCAGTCGGTGTCGCCCTCCTCGGAGTGACGGCACAGCAGCTGCTGACCGATGCAGATGCCTAATACGGGCTGTCGCAGGTCGCGGATCAGCTCGTCCAGCCTGCGGGCCTTCAGATAGGCCATCGCCCCGCTGGCTTCGCCCTGTCCGGGGAAGAGCACCTTGTCCGCCTTCCTCAGCTGTTCGGCATCATCCGTCAGCGTCGGCTCGATACCCAGCCGCCTCAGTGCATTCACCACCGAATACACATTCCCAGCGTTATATTTCACGATTGCTACATTCATTCTCTTTCATTTTAAGTAAACAGGGAAACAAGGAGTTCAAGGAGTTCAGGACAAATGTAGGATGCTCCAAAGATGATTTAAGAAACCCAAGACGATATAAATGTATTGTCTTGAACTCCTTGTCTCCATGTCTCCTTGTCTCCATATCTCCTTAACTAAAAATTATTGTTTTATTCTTGTATGTCAGGATCTTGCGCTGGATGTGCTTTGAGACGGCGTGCGAGAGCACGATCTTCTCCAGGTCCTTGCCCTTCAGCACGAGACTCTCAGGCGTGTCCTTGTGGGTGATGCGCGTCACGTCCTGTTCGATGATCGGTCCTGCGTCGAGCTCCGCCGTCACGTAGTGCGATGTGGCACCGATGATCTTCACACCGCGCTCGTAGGCCTGATGATAGGGCTTGGCACCGATGAATGCCGGCAGGAACGAGTGGTGGATGTTGATGATGTGGTGCGGATACTCGGCGATCATCTCGTCGGAGATAATCTGCATGTAGCGCGCCAGCACGATAAACGAGATGTCCTCCTTCTTCAGCAGTTCCATCTCCGCCTTCTCCACCTCCTCCTTGTTCGAGTGGTCCTTCTTGATGCTCCACACGTAGTAGGGGATGCCGAACTGGTCGGCCACGTAGCGCAGGTCCTCGTGGTTCGAGACGATGCAGGGGATGTCGCAGTTGAACTCTCCCGCCTTCCAGCGCGCCAGCAGGTCGTAGAGGCAGTGGCTCATCTTACTCACGAAGATCGCCATCCTCGGACGCTTGTCGCTGTAGTAGAGCGAGAACTTCATCTTATATCTCTGGGCGTAGAGCGTCGTGATGTAGTCGTAGAGCTTGTCGCGCGGGATGAGGAAGCCCTCCAGCTCCCATGCGATGCGCATGAAGAACATACCCTCCACCTTGTCCACATACTGGTCCAGGTACACGATGTTGCCCTTGTTGTCGGTGATAAACTTCGTCACTTCCGAGATGATGCCCTGTTGGTCAGGGCAGTGCAGAAGCAGTATTGCTGTTGTGTCCATTTGGTCTTTCTTTGTTTCCATTTTCTTTTTTCAGGGTGCAAAGGTACTAAAAATTATTCTTTTCCCACACATATTAGCGCAAAATTATTAAATAGGTGGTAAAATAATGGCATGCGGAGGGAAAGTCGCTCCGCATGCCTGCCTGATTTCAGGTCCTTTGGACACTACGAAGTGTCATTACATTACAAATTACATTGTACTGATTTTATGTTTGGGGATTGGAATATGGTTACATGTATAAAATATATATTAGTAATATTATAATATTACTAATATATTGTGATAGAATAATGAGTACTATATTCAGTTTTTATATCATGTAATGTGTAATGCGTAATGAAGGTGTAGAAAATATTTACAAAACGAATGATGATTAATGTGTCGTAGGTAATGCAGAAAGGAAACAGGAATTTTAGCGCCTGTAAAGCAGTAGTTTCATTAGACTACAGCAACGGTTTACAGTAAGTAAAATTATGGGCTGAAGGCTGCCGGCCCTTACCTTATTAATAATAAATAGGCGAAATGCTTGCATATATCAGGGAAATGTCGTAACTTTGCAATCGCAAAAAGAATAACGTTCAGAAGTAAAACCAAAAACCATTGAAGTTATGAAGAGAAATCTGAGAATCATGGTCGTATCGGCAGCCATGCTGCTGGGTATGACGACAGTACAGGCACAGGTTGCGAAGAGCACGGGCAAGAGCACGAGCAAGAGTGCCGTCACTTCGAACAGCACGCAGAAGAAGGTGCGCGAGTACAAGATTGAGAAGGGCAGCGCCCGCGGGTTCGTCGATGCGAACGGCGTGGTGTATAACTGGTCTCACAAGAAGGTGGGGAAGTTGCCCAAGGGTAATGGCGACATCACCGACGGCACGGGCCGCAAGATCGGCAGCATCTGGTCGGGCGACATCAAGGACGCTTCCGGCAAACTGCTCTGCAGCGTCACTTCGGGCGGCTCCATCGCCGTGAAGGGCTCGAATGCTACGGTGGCCGAGGTGAAGGCGGCCGGTCGTGTCGACATGTCGAAGAACTCGAAGACACTCGGCTATTGCAATTGCAATAACCACGTATGGACGGCTGCAATCATTTTCTGCAACCTGTTCAAATTCTAACTCCAAGAGAAAAGCTTAATCACTCTTCGCTGTCGGAGGCCCTCAGGATAATGCTGGTGGCCCCGATGGTGAAGAGTGTGCCATCGGTGATGACGCGACGCTCGCGGGGCGTGAGCTCGACGTTGTCGACGAAGGTGCCCGTGTTGCTGTTGTTGTCCTTCAGCGTGTAGCGCAGGTCGCCGTGCTTGTCGCGGCTGACGGTGACGGTGCAGTGGTTGAGGTCGACGCTGGGGTCGACGGTCTCGAAGGGCGTGTTGATGGGGTTGCCCTTCTGATGGCGGCCGATGACGTTGTCGCCCATACGGAGGGGGATGACCTGCTTGTAATGGAACATGTTCTCGATGACGACGATGGAGCCGCAGCCCTGTTCGTCGGCCTGCTCGTCGGGGTTCTCGTCTTTCTGGCGGTCGCGCAGCTTGCTCACGCCGATGCGGATGGCGAACTGCTTGCCGCAGTCGGGGCACTGGAACACGAGCGACTGGCCGTCGGCATAACGGGTCTCATCGAAGGTGATGAAGTTCTCACATTTGGGACAGCGGACGCGCTTCATAGTTAAACCACAGATTACGCAGAGATTACACAGATTCTATAATGACATGACCCAGGCCTCAGAGGTCTCGGACAGGCCATGAAAGAGACGGAGATCGTCTTGGGCGGCTTCCTCAGAAGGATAATAGCCGTAGATGACGCGGCGGACGTTGTTGCGCTCGAAGATCTCCACACGGTCGAAGCCTTTCTTCCCGAGGCGCTCGATGAAGTCGTTGGCGTTGCGCGCGGAGACGTGGCTGGCCAGAACGATGCAGTAGGTCTTTCGCACTTCACCGGCCGTCTCGACGGGTTCCGTCTCAGGGGTGGCGACGGTATCGCGCTGGAGGGTGTCGCGCAGGGCGACAGAGTCTTTGACGACCACCTTTGCGAGGTCGGCTTTCTTGATCTCGATCTTGCTGGTGTTCGTGTCTTCAGACATCATGCCGAAGAGGATGCCGTTGTTGAGGTTGCTGATGGTGCGCTGCATCATCTCGGTCTTGCCGGTGGGCAGGGCGAGGATGAAGATGGCGATGAGGATGGCGGCGATGGCGACAGCGTTGCGGATCCACGTGTATTTGATACGGACGTAGTTGCCGTCGTCTTCCTCCTGATCCTCCTCGATGTCCGACTCGTCGGTCTCCGTCCCGTCCGTCTCTGTGTCGATGCCGACGATCTTGGCCGTAGGCTCAACAGCGGGTTTGGGCTCCTGGACGACGACGGGCTGGGGCTGCTCGGCCTTCGCCTTGATGGGGAAGATCTCGAACGAGCTGAGACCGTAGAGGGCTGGGGTGAGGATGCCGGCCTCGCAGGGGGTGAAGACGTAGTTGCCGTCTTCGTTGAGCGACAGCACGCCGATGTCGTTCAGCTCGTAGCAGCCCTCGTTCTCCACATGCTGGCGGAGTTCGTTCACCTCGTCGTCGATGCGCTGGAGAGCTTCGGGGTAGCTGATGTCGTAGGCCTCGATGTAGGACTGCACGAGCAGCGAGTCGTTGATGTTGAGCTGCGGATTGAACCCGAGGGTGCGCAGCGGGGGCAGGAACATGCTGTCCCGCTCATCGTAGCGCGCCTCGACATGATGCGTCATAAAGCCTCCCAGACCTGGGACAATGACGCAGTCGTTGCTCAGCAAAAGTATCTCAATATGTCGTTCAAGTTCTATCACGTGTGCAAAATTACGGCAAATTTTGGAAATAAACAAATAAAAGAAACTTAAAATGCGTATTAAATGAATTTTTTAGTGTACCTTTGCACAAAATTTCAAGGTTATGGAATATATTGAGACCAAAATCAAGGGTGTATTCATTATCGAGCCGAAGGTGTTTCAGGATGCCCGCGGCTATTTCATGGAGGCCTGGAAGCAGGCAGAGTTCGACGAGCATGTCGGACGGACGGTGTTCATCCAGGACAATGAGTCGAAGTCGTCGTTCGGCGTGCTGCGCGGCCTGCACTACCAGAAGGGCGACGCTTCGCAGGCCAAGCTCGTGCGTGTGATCAAGGGCAAGGTGCTCGATGTGGCGGTGGACATCCGCAAGTCGAGTCCGACGTTCGGCCAGCACGTGATGGTGGAGCTGAGCGAGGAGAACAAGCGCCAGTTCTTCATCCCGCGCGGATTTGCTCACGGCTTCCTCGTGATGAGCGACGAGGCGATCTTTACCTATAAGGTGGACAACCCCTACGCGCCCCAGTGTGATGCCGGCATCCGCTGGAACGACCCCGAACTGGGCATCGAGTGGCCCATCGACCCGGCGAAGGTGCTGACGAGTGAGAAGGACTTGAAGCAGCCCTTGCTGAAAGACGCAGAAGTGTTTGAGTAAGAGGTAGTTAAAGAAGTTAAGGAAGTTAAAGAAGTTAAAGGACAAATGAATATTGCAATTGTAGGAACTGGATATGTAGGATTGGTGTCGGGAACGTGTTTCGCTGACACAGGTGCTAATGTGACGTGCGTCGATGTGGACGCAGCGAAGATTGAACGTCTGCAGAACGGCGAGATTCCCATCTATGAGCCGGGTCTCGACGAACTGGTGAAGAAGAATGTGGCTGCCGGCCGACTGAAGTTTACGACCGACCTCGCCTCTGTGCTCGACGATGTGCAGATCGTGTTCTCGGCCGTAGGTACGCCTCCTGATGAGGACGGCTCGGCCGACCTGAAATATGTGCTCCAGGTGGCCCGCACCATCGGACAGAACCTGAACCACTATGTGGTGGTCGTCACCAAGTCGACGGTGCCTGTGGGTACGGCGAAGAAGGTGCGCAAGGCCATCGAGGAGGAACTGGAGAAGCGCGGTGTGGACATTGAGTTCGACGTCGCCTCGAACCCTGAGTTCCTCAAGGAGGGTAACGCCATCAAGGACTTCATGTCGCCCGACCGTGTGGTGGTCGGTGTGGAGAGCGAGCATGCGAAGAAGGTGCTCACGAAGCTTTACAAGCCCTTCCTGATCAACAACTTCCGCGTGATCTTCATGGATATCCCCTCGGCCGAGATGACCAAATATGCCGCCAACTCGATGCTCGCCACGCGTATCTCATTCATGAACGACATCGCCAACCTATGCGAGCGCGTGGGCGCGGATGTTAATATGGTACGCGCGGGAATAGGCTCCGACACCCGTATCGGCCGCAAGTTCCTCTATGCCGGCTGCGGCTATGGCGGCTCGTGCTTCCCCAAGGACGTGAAAGCACTCATCAAGACGGCCGACCAGAACGGCTACTCGATGGAGGTGCTGAAGGCGGTGGAGCGCGTGAACGAGCGCCAGAAGAGTGTTCTCTATGAGAAGCTCGTGAAGGCCTTCGGCTCTGAGGAAGCCCTGAAGGGCAAGACCTTCGCCATGTGGGGACTGTCGTTCAAGCCTGAAACCGACGATATGCGTGAGTCGACGGCCCTCGTGATGATCGACAAGCTGCTGAAGGCAGGCTGCACGCTGCGCGTGTATGACCCCATCGCAATGGATGAGTGCAAGCGCAGGATCGGTGATACGGTGACCTACTGTCGTGATATGTACGACGCCGTGCTCGATGCCGACGCGCTGCTGCTGCTCACGGAGTGGAAGGAGTTCCGCCTGCCCGGATGGGGCGTCATCAAGAAGGCGATGAAGCGGCCATTGGTGATCGACGGACGAAACATCTTCGACATCGAGGAACTGGAGGAAAACAACTTCGAGTACCACTGCATCGGTAAATGAAAAAATATGTCGGCATAGTGGTGGCGGTTCTGTTGTTGGCGGGATGTTCCAGCAAGCAGGAACAGACGGCACAGGAGGGGGAAGACCGTGCGGCAAAGGCACTCATGCAGGGTGTCTGGGTCGATGCGGAGACGGAAGATATGTCGTTCCGCGTGGTGGGCGACACTATCTTCTATGCCGACTCCACCAGTATGCCGGCCTACTTCAAGATCGTCGGCGACTCGCTGACACTCTCCTCAGGCACAGCTTATGCCATCGAGAAGCAGACGGCCCACGTCTTCAGCTTCCGCAACCAGAACGGTGACTTGGTCACGTATCACAAGGCGGACGATGTGGAGGCCGACTCGCTCTTCGTGCAGGAAACGAAGCCTGCGACGGTGATGACCTACACGCATCAGGTGAAGACCGACTCGGTGGTCAGCTACAACGGCGCCCGCTACCACTGGTATATCGCCATCAATCCCACACGCTATAAGGTGGTGCGACGGACGTTCAACGATGACGGTATGGAGGTGGAGAACGTGTACTACGACAATATCATGCACATCAGCGTGTATAACGGAGCCCAGTGCATGTACTCGAGCGACTTCCGCAAACAGCAGTTTACGAATATGGTGCCGGCGGCGTTCCTCGACGAGGCCGTGCTGGCGAACATGGAGTACAGCAAGGCTGATGCGGCCGGCCTGCACTTCAACGCCACGCTCTGTATCCCCGACGGCGCCAGCTGTTACCTTGTAGAGGCGGTTATCTCGTACAAGGGAGAAATGACGATGAAGCTGCTGGAATATTAGTCCAGGAGGATGGATAAGGAACTGGAGAAAGACTTCCTTGAGATGATTGACGCCCATGAGCGCGTGATCTACAAGGTGTGCTACTTCTCTGCCAAGAATCATGACGAGCTCGAGGACATGAGTTATCAGACGATGGCCGACATACTCGGAACGACGACTAACAACATAGGGGTGAAACTCAACCATATCAGGCATAAACTGAGGAAGATGTAAACTCACCCGGACACAACACAAAAATGAAATTAGAAGACTTAAAGAGCAAATGGAAGACTCTCGACAAACAGCTGCCTGAAGGCAAGATCGTGAACCGTCAGGCGCTGATGGACCTCATCAGAAAGACTGCTGAAGAGGACGCAGACAGTCTGTCACTCCCCGAGCCAGGCGTCGAGGAGCATACGGGCGATGGAGAGCTTCTCGGGGATGGTGGGTAGGTTGTCCTTACGGAACCAGCCACCCTTGGCGATCTCTGAGCGCTGGAGGTGGATGTCGCCGCTGACGTAGTCGGCATTGAAGCCCACCATCAGTCCGCAGGGGTAAGGCCAAGGCTGCGAGGCGAAGTAACGGATGTTGGTAATCCTGACGCCCGTCTCCTCGAAAGCCTCACGGGCGACGGCTTCCTCAAGTGTCTCGCCTGTCTCGACAAAACCGGCCACGAGACCGTAGAAGTCCGTACGGAAGTTCTTTGCACGGACGAGCAGCACCTCGTCGCCCTTATGGATGAGTACGATGACGGCTGTGGCTAACTGCGGCCAGATCTCCTTGCCGCAAGAAGTACACTTCTTCGAGATGTCGGTATCCATCCGCATCGGGGCACCACAGACACCACAGTATTTCGTGTTCTGGTCCCAGTAGAGCAGTTCCTGACACTTGCCGGCCTTCAGGTAGAGCGGCTTCTCCAAATGATAGAAACTCTTGCGCAGGCCGATCATCTCATAGCGTGCGTCGTCCGTGATGGGGGCGTCGATGCGATAGGTGATGACGGGTGTGCCGTCGGCCATCGGGGTGATGGTCATCTGGTGCGTCCAGGGCTTCACCTCCGTAGGCGGCTCCTCGCACAGAGGGATCGTATAACTGCCGTCAGACTTCTTCTCCAACAGCAGTTCTTCCTTGCAAAATACGAAATAATAGGTCATCTTCATTTCTTTTTATTTCCCCTCCTGAGTTAGGAGGGGTTAGGGGTGGTCTGAACAAGCGCATGGTCTGAGGTAGTTCAGACCCCCTCTGACTCCCCCTAACTTAGGGGGAGAAACAGTTACTTATTTCCCAAACAGTAGCTTCCTGTCGCGCTCGATGGCGGGCTTTACCCATTCCTCAGGAACGAACTTCCAGTTGGCGTTCGGCTGGGGGTTGATGGAGCCTAGGCGCTTGATCTCCTCCGTCAGATAATGGCGCTGGTCGAGTTCGCTGCAGTAGATCACGCGGCTGGCAAGCGAGTCCTTGGGGATGCCGGCACCGTGAGTGAGCAGCTCGCCGCCACCGTTGGCGCGATAGCTGTTCATCGCTACCTTGTACCATTTCTTCTCATTGAAAGGCTGACCGTTTGACATACGGAGGATATGCACCTTCTCACCATCGGGCTTGGTGACGTCCACCTCGTAGTCGATACCGGCGGCAGAGTCGAAGTTGAAGGTGTAGTACTTGAAGCCCGCGCGCTGCTGGTCGCCCTTCATCTCGTCGTTGAGCAGCAGGATATGGTCATCGGGCGACTTCATCTGGTTCGTCCAGATGTCGTAGCTCATCTCCAGATGCTTGCGGATCTCCTCGCCCGTCATGCGGAGCACGAGCAGCAGGTTCTCGAAGCGGTAGAGCTTGAACATATCAGCCTGGGTCACGTCGCCCGCATCGATCTTGGCGTTGAACGAGAGGGGAGCGGTGATGGACACGTCAGCGCCTGTGATCTCCATTTGCAGGTTGTGGATCAGGTCGGCGAAGGCGGAGTTGCCGAAGAAGCAGTCGCGTGTGTAGATTGTGTTCTCGAAGGTGCCGATCTTACGGTCTACGTATGCTTTCACGGCGTCGATGCGAGGCTGGAAGTGGGTGACCATCTCTTCGTCGACCTGCTCGTCGAGCACGCTGACGATCTCGCCCTTGATGTCCTTCTTCACCAGACGGCCGTTCTCAATGGTCAGCTCAATCTCTGCCTCTGCCACATTCCTGACATAGCAGGAGGGGTCGATGATGAGCACCTGCTGACCCTCTTTGTTCGTGACCCACTCGTTGTGTACCTGATGGTCGTGTCCGAAGAAGATGACGTCGAAGCCGGGCACCTCACGGGCGACGGCCTCTGTGGCGTTCTCCTCGTAGGTGTCTGTGATGATGCCGCCGTCCTTGCCTGAGTGGAAGAGTCCGAAGATCAGGTCGGGCTTCTCCACCTCCTTGATGTATTTCACCCATTTCTTCGCGCAGGCAGTCATCTCCTCGAACTCCATTCCCTTCCACACGTTCTCTGTCAGCCAGTTGGGGATGGCGGGCGTAAGCATGCCGATGATGCAGATCTTCACACCGTCGATAACGTGGACGGAGTAGGGGTGCAGGCCGTCGTAGATGTTCTTCGGATGGGCTGTGCCGTCGGAGCCGGCCTTCACGATGTTTGCACCCAGCAACGGACAGCGCACCTCGCGGATCCACTTGTCGTATACCTTATGGCCGGGCTCGATGTCGTGATTGCCGACGGTCTCAGCGTCGTAGCCCATGTAGTTGATGACAGAGGCGGCGAGGTTCTCGTCCTCAGGCATCACGTAGTTGGACCAGTAGACGCAGGGCTGGCCTTGCAGGATGTCACCGTTGTCGATGAGCAGCAGGTGGTCGCCGTACTTCGCGCGTTCCTTTTTAATATAGGTGTTCGCACGGGTGAGCGTTCCCTTGAGGGGCTTGCGCTCCATGAAGTCGTAGGGGAAGAAGTGACCGTGCACGTCGCTGGTCTCGATGACTTTCATCCGGATGGTCTTCGTCTGTTGTCCTGACATCGGTAGCATGCTCATGAGCAGGAGGGCTAAAATGATGACTTTCTTCATAATTGATTAATTTTTCGGCAAAATTACGAATAAAAATCCAAACCGCCAAGAGTTTATGGTGTTTTAGGCACACTTTTTGCAGTTTTTTTGTAGAAAACAAATAAAAGATAAGGAGGAAACGATTATGGCATTTATTGACTATTACAAGATTTTAGGCGTTGACAAGACGATTCCGCAGAAGGATGTGAAGAAAGCATACCTGAAGCGGGCGAAGCAGTTCCATCCCGACCTGCATCCCGACGATCCCAAGGCCCAGGCGAAGTTCCAGGCCCTGCAGGAGGCGTATGATGTGATCGGCGATCCTGAAAAGCGACGTAAGTACGACCAATATGGTGAACAATGGAAGCAGGCTGAGCAGTTCCAAGGCTTTGGCGGAGGTGCTGGCGGGGGCAACCCCTTTGGCGGCTTCGACTTCTCGCAGTTCACGTCGGGCTCAGGCGGCGGGTTCAGTGATTTCTTCGAGAGTCTCTTTGGCCGCAAAGGCCGGGAGGGTGGGGGCTTTGGCGGTTTCCAGGGCTTCTCGTCCGGTGGCGCAGGCTATGGCCGTCAGGCGCGTACGAACTCTGGTGAGATGAACGCCAATGTGACCATCGATCTCTATACGGCCCTGCTTGGCGGTGAGGTGATGCTCTCGCTGAGCAACGGTCAGAAGGTGAAGATGAAGATCAAGCCGGAGACGCAGCCTGGTACAAAAGTACGTCTCCGCGGCAAGGGATATGACCGCGGAGACGGAACCTTCGGTGATCTGATCATCACCTATCAGGTGAAACTGCCTACGAACCTGACAGAGCGGCAGAAGGCGCTGCTCCAGCAGATGCGTGAAGGCTGATTTAATAGAATATCATCGTGATGAGGTAAGCGACGATCGTTGAGGTGAACACGCAGATCAGACCTGGCATCATGAACGAGTGGTTCAGCAGGTATTTTCCGATGACGGTCGTTCCTGAACGGTCGAAGTTCACGGTGGCGATATCAGAGGGATAGTTGGGGATGAAGAAGTAACCGTAGACGGAAGGCAGCACACCCAGCAGCACAGGACCAGGGATGCCTAACTTGTAGGCCAGCGGCAACATGGCCACCACCACAGCACCCTGAGAGTTGATGAGCACAGAGACCAGGAAGAACACCAGAGCGATGCTCCAGGGATACTGGGCTACGATGTCCTCGAGGCCAGCCTGCATCTCAGACATGTAGTTTGAGAAATAGGTGTCGGCCAGCCAGGCGATACCGTAGATGGCGACAACGGCCACCATACCTGACTGCCAGACGGGTCCTGCGACGGCCTTCTTCGGAGCAGCCTTACAGAAGATGATCATCAGCGCTGCGGCAGAGATCATCACAATCTGGATGACGAGGTTCATCTTCAGGCCAACCATACTCTTCTGCGTCATTCCTTCGGCAACAATACCTGCTTTTGCAAGTGCATCTGCAGAGATCGTTGTATTACCATCGATGATGGGGAGTGGAGCAGCACCCTTGATGGCCTTGATGGTCTCGTATGAGGGCAGCAGTTCGGGTAAGGCAGCGAACATCACGATGACAGCGAGGGCACCGAGGAAGATGAACACAGCGTTTTTGGCCGACTGCGGGATCTCCTTGTCGAGGGTGGTGGCACCAGAACCGTAGATGTAATCACGCTGAACGGGATCGGCAATCTTCTTCTGGAACTCAGGATCCTTGTCGAGGTCGAGACCACGACGGTAGGAAGCGGCAGCAGCAGCCATCAGACCACACACACAAGCCGGGATGGAGACCATCAGCACACGGGGAATGGTGATGTCGAAATGGTTGGCATTGGAGATGGTGACGAAGGCCACAACGGCGGCGGCGATGGGTGAACAGGTGATACCCACCTGAGAGGCGATAGAGGCCACACCACAAGGACGCTCAGGACGGATGCCTTTCTTTAACGCAATGTCGCAAATAATTGGCATCAAGGTGTATACGACGTGACCTGTACCAACCAAAACCGTCAGGAAGAACGTACACAGCGGGGCGAGGAAGGTGATGCGGTCCGGATGTTTGCGGAGCATCTTCTCAGCAATCTGGATCAACCAGTCCATACCACCTGATGCCTGCATGATACCCGCACAGGTGACGGCTGCGATGATGATGTAGATCACATCCGTCGGAGGCGTACCGGGCTTCAAGCCAAAACCGAACACGAGAAGGGCCAGTCCGATACCGGAAATGGCACCAAGGGCGAGAGAACCGTAGCGTGAACCCACCCACAAAGCTCCTAAAACGATGCAGAGCTGAAGAATCATTAATACCATAGTGTCGTTTTTTAATTAGTTATTGCATATTTGTGTGCAAAGATAAGAAAAAAATCTGAAAGAAAAAACTTTTTATGAGAAAAATCTAAAAATTATTTATTTCTTTTGTCAGGTCGGATAATTTATGTACCTTTGCACGCCAAAAGAGAAAAGTATAAAAAACGACATAAGATGGCTAAAAGATTTGCCGAACATAACGGCCTGAACCTGACAAAGGTGAATGACGACATCCTTGAGATGTGGAGAGAGAAGAACGTGTTCTGGCGCTCTGTTGACGAGCGTGAGGGCTGTCCGCAGTTTGTATTCTTTGAGGGTCCTCCCTCTGCCAACGGACATCCTGGTATCCATCATGTGCTGGCGCGTACCATTAAGGACACCTTCAACCGCTACAAGACGATGAAGGGTTTCCAGGTGAAGCGTAAGGCGGGCTGGGATACGCACGGACTGCCCGTGGAACTGGGTGTGGAGAAAGAACTCGGCATCACCAAGGCCGATATCGACAACAAGGAGAGCGACAAGTACATCTCGACGGAGGACTACAACAAGAAGTGCCGTGAGAACGTGATGATGTACACGGAGGAGTGGCGCGACCTCACGGAGAAGATGGGATACTTCGTGGATCTCGACAATCCCTATATCACTTATGACAACAAGTATATCGAGACGCTGTGGTGGCTGTTGCAGCAGTTCTACAAGAAGGGACTGCTCTATAAAGGCTACACCATCCAGCCGTATTCTCCTGCCGCAGGTACAGGTCTTTCAAGTCATGAGCTGAACCAGCCCGGCTGTTATCGTGATGTGAAGGATACGACGGTGACGGCACTCTTCAAGGCCGTGAATCCTAAGGATGAGTGGACGAACTGGGGTACGCCCTATTTCGTTGCCTGGACAACCACACCTTGGACGCTCCCCTCAAACACAGCCCTCTGCGTAGGTCCGAAGATCGACTATGTGGCTGTGGAGACCTACAATGCCTATAACGGTGAGAAGATCACCATCATCCTGGCTGAGAGTCGTCTGAATGCCTATCTTGCTCCCGAGGGTGCGATTACCGACGGCGGCGAGATGCCTGATTACAACAAGGGCGAGAAGTTTGTGCCTTATCGTATCGTGGGCCGTTATACGGGTGAGGAGCTCGTAGGTCTGAAGTATCAGCAGCTGATGCCTTGGGTGAAGCCCTCGGCCAAGCTGGATCAGAATGCTGCCGACTATGTGAAGGTTTATGCTGAAGCTCATCCGGAGAAAGTGTTTATGGGTGAGAACGGCAAAGATCAGTTCGTAGAGATGGAGAGTGAGGCTTTCCGCGTGATCCCCGGTGACTATGTGACCACAGAGGATGGTGCCGGTATCGTGCATATCGCACCTACCTTCGGTGCTGATGACGCCAAGGTGGCCAAGGATGCCCACATCCCAAGTCTGTTCCTTATAAATAAGAAAGGTGAAACGCGTCCGATGGTTGACCTGCAGGGTAAGTACTATGTGTTGGAGGAACTCGATGACAACTTCATCGCCAAGTGTGTGAACAAGGAAGCCTACAGTCATCATGCAGGCGACTTTGTGAAGAACGCCTATGCACCAGAATATAATAAAGACGGCAAGTATGACGAGCAGGCAGCCTCGAAGGCAGAGGACCTGAACATCGTCATCTGTATGGAGATGAAGCAGGAGGGTACGGCGCTGAAGATTGAGAAGCACGTACACAACTATCCTCACTGCTGGCGTACGGACAAGCCCGTGCTCTATTATCCGCTCGACTCCTGGTTCATCAGAAGCACGGCGAAGAAAGACCGTATGGTGGAACTGAACAAGACCATCAACTGGCAGCCTGAGTCCACAGGTACAGGCCGCTTCGGCAACTGGCTGGAGAACCTGAACGACTGGAACCTCTCGCGTTCCCGTTTCTGGGGAACACCGCTGCCCATCTGGCGCGATGAGGACGGTAAGGAGATCTGTATCGGCTCCGTTGAGGAACTCTACAATGAGATCGAGAAGGCTGTGAAGGCTGGCTTCATGAAGAGCAATCCGCTGAAGGACAACGGTTTTGTGCCTGGTGACATGTCGAAGGAGAACTACGATAAGATTGACCTCCATCGTCCGTATGTGGACAACATTGTGCTCGTCAGCGAGAGCGGCAAGCCCATGAAACGCGAGAGCGACTTGATCGACGTGTGGTTCGACTCTGGTTCTATGCCTTACGCACAGGTTCACTATCCGTTTGAGAATAAGGAACTCATCGACAAGGGCATCGCCTTCCCCTGTGACTTCATCAACGAGGGTGTGGACCAGACGCGTGGTTGGTTCTTCACCCTGCACGCCATCGCCACGATGATCTTCGACTCTGTGGCCTTCAAGAATGTGATCTCTTCTGGTCTGGTGCTCGACGCCAAGGGCAACAAGATGTCGAAGCACGTGGGTAACGTGGTGAATCCCTTCGATATGATCGGTAAGTTCGGCTCTGATGCCGTCCGTCTGTATATGATGACGAACTCTGAGCCTTGGGATAACCTGAAGTTCGACCCGGAGGGTGTGGATGAGGTGCGCCGTAAGTTCTTCGGTACCTTATATAATACATATAGCTTCTTTGCGCTGTATGCCAATGTCGACGGCTTTGATCCTCAGATGGCTCAGGTGGCATTCGACAAGCGTCCGGAGATCGACCGTTGGATTCTCTCTTGCCTGAATACCCTTATCAAGGGTGTGGAGGCAGAGCTCGACGGCTATGATCCCACCCGTGCCGGCCGACTGATTGATGCCTTTGTGAACGACGACCTCTCCAACTGGTATGTCCGCCTGAACCGTAAGCGTTTCTGGGGCAAGGAGATGAGCGATGACAAGCTGAGTGCCTACCAGACGCTCTACACCTGTCTGATGACCGTCGCCAAGCTGTTGGCTCCGTTTGCTCCGTTCTATGCAGACCAACTGTATAAGGACCTGGGCGGTGAACTCGACTCTGTGCATCTCGACAAGTTCCCTGTGGCTGATGAGTCTCAGATCAACAAAGACCTTGAAGCCCGTATGGAGATGGCCCAGAAGATTACCTCTATGGCACTCGCCCTGCGTAAGAAGGTGAACATCAAGGTGCGCCAGCCGCTGCAGGCCATCATGATTCCTGCCGTCGATGCTGAGCAGAAGAAGCACATCGAGGCGGTGAAGGATCTGATCATGAACGAGGTGAATGTGAAGGAACTTCGTTTCGTGGAGGGCGCCGGTGTGCTTGTCAAGAAGGTGAAGTGCAACTTCCGTACGATGGGTAAGAAGTTCGGCAAGCTCATGAAGGGTGTGGCCGCAGCGATGGATGCCCTGAGTCAGGAGCAGATCGCAGAACTGGAGCAGCAGGGAACCATCGGCATCGAGGTGGAGGGTCAGCAGCTGACCGTCGAGGCCGTCGATGTGGAGATTATCTCTGAGGATATCCCGGGCTGGCTGGTGGCCAACGAAGGCAACCTGACCGTAGCCCTTGATATTGTTATCACTAGGGAACTGCGACTTGAGGGCATTGCCCGCGAACTCATCAACCGCATCCAGAACATCCGTAAGGAGAGCGGACTTGAGATTACCGACCGCATCAAGGTGGAAATGACTCACACAGACAAGACTGAAGAAGCTCTACAGATGTGGGGTGACTACATTAAGACGCAGGTTCTGGCCGATGCTATCGACAGCGTTGAAGGCTTTGCCGACGGCACGATTGTTGAGATAGACGAGTACCAGGAGGGTGCCGAGGTGAAGGTCAATGAAATCGAATTGAACATTAAAGTGACAAAACAATAAACAACAATAATTAAATAACTTAACATCTCACATTATTATGGCAGAGAAGACCCGCTACACTGATGAAGAACTCGAGGAGTTCCGTCAGATTATCAATGAGAAGTTGGCATTGGCCAAGCGCGACTATGATCAGATGATGCGCGTACTGACCAATCAGGACTCTAACGATGTGGACGACACATCACCCACCTACAAGGCTTTGGAGGAGGGTAGTGCCACGCAGTCGAAGGAGGAATTGATATCTATGGCAGCCCGTCAGCAGAAGTTCATCCAGGGCTTGAAGGCCGCACTGGTGCGCATAGAGAACAAGACCTACGGCATCGACCGCATCACAGGTAAGCTGATTCCCAAGGAGCGCCTGCGTGCTGTTCCGCATGCTACGCTGAGTGTGGAGTCAAAGATGATGCAGCAGAACAAGAAGTGAGCCAGACGAAGCCAATACTGACAAAGGGTAGGATGGCGGTACTGATCGTACTCGCCGTCCTCTTGATAGACCAGGTGATCAAGATCTGGGTGAAGACATCGATGACCCTGCATGAGAGCATCCATGTGACCGACTGGTTCTACATCACCTTCATCGAGAACAACGGAATGGCTTTCGGCATGCAGTTAGGCAGCAAGATCATCCTGTCGCTGTTCAGGCTTATCGCCATCTCTGCCTTAGGATATTACATCTGGCTGGAGGTAAGACGACAGGCGAAGACCGGCTATATCGTCTGCCTGTCGATGGTGCTGGCCGGAGCAGCAGGCAACCTGATCGACTGCATGTTCTATGGCCTCATATTCAATGCCTCCTCACCTTATTATCTGTCTTATTTCGTTTCCTTCGGCACAGGCTATGCACCCTTCCTGATGGGTAAGGTGGTGGATATGTTCTACTTCCCGCTGATAGAGACGGAATGGCCCACGTGGATGCCATTCGTGGGGGGAGATCACTTTGTGTTCTTCAGTCCGGTATTCAACTTCGCCGATTCCTGCATCAGTGTGAGTGTCGTATGGCTCCTGCTGTTCTATCGGCAGGAGATCGGGAAGATGTCCCTCAGAAAAGTCGTTGAACAACCAAAAGAACAAGCAGAACAGGAGGAATGAGACGTCGGGGCGTACATCTGTTCATCGTAGGGGCAACCGTTATGGTGCTTTTGTCTGCCTGTAAGCCGCAGGTACCGTCAAAGTATCTTCAGCCCGACGAGATGGAAGACCTGATGTACGACTACTACCTCTCTCAGGGCATCACCAACAGCAAGTCTTTCACCAACGACTATGACCGCCGCTACAACATGCAGGCGGTGCTCAAGAAACATGGTCTGACCAATGCTGAGTTCGACACCATGCTGGTCTACTATTACAACCACATGGAGCTGATGGACGAGATTTATTCCCATATCCAGAAACGCCTGGGCAGCGAAGCCTTGGAGCTGGGTGCCTCAGAGGGTGAGGTGGAACGCTTCACCATCCAGTCTGTTTCCGGCGACACCACCGATGTGTGGGAAGGGAAGCGTCAGCTCATGCTCCTGCCCATACCGCCTTATCACATCGTGCAGTTCACACAGAAGGCCGACACCTCTTTCCACAAGGGTGATAGCTTCCTGCTTACGTTTGGTTCCCATTTCCTCGTCCAGAGTGGTTCCAGGAATGCCACAGCCTATCTGGCTGTGACCTATGAGAACGACAGCGTGGTCTCCACCACGTCATCCGTCAACGTCTCGGGTGGCTCTACGGTTCGCATCAGCCCTTGCAGCCTGAAGGTCAAGCGGCTTGACGGCTACTTCTATATGCCCCGCCGTAGTCAGACCGACAATGAGAGCGAGTCCTCTGTCTTGTTGCTCAACCATATCCAGCTGATGCGCTTCCATCACAGGGAGCAGTCTGACGAGAAGAAGGACGGCTCAACACCTCCTCTGGCTGCGCCTGCTGAGAAGAATGACACGACCGACTCCCTCAAGCCTCGTGCGCGCCGTCTGGGTGAGCGTCCTGGTCAGAACCGTCCTGTAGAGAATAGACCTATAATGAATCAACCAACAATTAGTAGATAATGAAACATTTGAAATTCCGTTTGTCACTGATGAACTTCCTGGAGTTTGCCGTCTGGGGAGCCTATCTGACGTGTATGGGTAATTATCTGGGCGTAGCCGGTCTGGGTGACAAGATCGCCTGGTTCTACGCCATTCAGGGTATCGTGAGTATCTTCATGCCCACATTGATGGGTATCGTGGCCGACAAGTACATGCAGCCGCAGCGGGTGCTGGGACTGTGTCATCTGGTGGCCGGCGGCTTTATGCTTGGTTGCTGGTGGATGGGTATGCAGGCTGGCTTCGGACAGGAACTGACAGACAAGTCGCTCTTCATCGCCCTGTATACCCTGAGTGTCGCCTTCTATATGCCCACCATTGCGCTGTCCAACACCACCGCGTTCTCCATCCTGAAGAAAAACGGCCTTGACACCGTGAAGGACTTCCCGCCCATCCGTGTGCTGGGAACCGTCGGATTCATCATGACCATGTGGTTTGTCAACTGTGCGGTCATCGACGATGGAGGCTTCTCCTTCACGTTTGCAGAGAGTGCCCGCAAGTTCCAGTACACCTATATGCAGTTCTTCGTCTCTGGTTTCCTGAGCATCGTGCTTTTCCTCTATTGCTTCACCCTGCCTGAGTGTAAGCTGGAGAAGAAAGACACCAAGGTGTCGCTTGCAGAGAGTCTGGGACTGAATGCCTTCAAGCTGTTCAAGACGAAGAAGATGGCTTTGTTCTTCATCTTCTCTGCCTTGTTGGGTATGTGCCTGCAGGTCACTAATGGCTATGCCGGTCCGTTCATCACCAGCTTCAAGGGCAGCGCCGATGCGGCTGTGGCTACCTCGTTTGCAGCCAACAATGCCACGCTGCTGACGAGTATCTCCCAGATCAGCGAGGCCCTCTGCATCCTGATGATCCCGTTCTTCCTGAAGCGCTATGGCATCAAGATAGTGATGCTGATGTCGATGTTCGCCTGGGTGTTCCGCTTTGGCTTCTTCGGCATCGGCAATCCGGCTATGCCTGGTGTGATCATGTTCATCCTCTCCTGCGTCGTCTATGGTGTGGCCTTCGACTTCTTCAATGTCTCTGGCGGTATCTTCGTCGATCAGGAGTGTGAGCCGTCCGTGAAGGCTTCGGCCCAGGGACTGTTCATGATGATGACCAACGGCATTGGTGCTACAGTGGGTACGCTGGCTGCCGGAGAGATTGTGAACTACTACTGCCACTGGGAGAATGGATTCCTGATGGGCGACTGGACCACCTGTTGGTTCATCTTCGCCACCTTCGCCCTGATCGTAGGTGTGTCGTTTGCCCTCGTTTTCCATCCGGAGAAGAAATGAAAGAGGCCAGATACTTCTACGTTCCTGATGCAGCACAGCAGAGAGAGTTGCCTGCCGATGAATGCCAGCATGCCATCCGCGTGCTGCGGCTGAAGGTGGGCGACGAGCTGTTCCTGATGGATGGGGTAGGGAACTACTACCGTGCTCAGGTGACCGACGCCAGCTCTCATCACTGCTGCTATGAGATCGTTGAGACCTTGCCTCAGGAGCGCCAGTGGACAGGCAATGTGCATCTGGCCATCGCTCCGACGAAGATGATGGACCGCATGGAGTGGATGACGGAGAAGGTGACGGAGATAGGTATCGACGAGCTGACGTTCCTCGATTGCCAGTTCTCTGAGCGCCAGGTGGTCAAGCTGCCCCGCATAGAGAAGATTGTCGTCTCTGCCGTCAAGCAGAGCCACAAGGCCTGGATGCCCGTCGTTCATGAGATGACGGCCTTCAAGACCTTCATCAGCCAGCCCCGCGAGGGCCGCAAATACATTGCCCACTGCTATGAGGAAATCCCCCGCGCCTATCTCTTCGATGCGCTCGGCCAAAAGCCCTCAGACTCTGAAGATGCTACAGTCTTGATCGGTCCTGAGGGAGACTTCTCCATCGATGAGGTGCGCTTAGCCGTTTCAGCAGGCTGGCAGTCTGTCCATCTTGGCAAGAGCCGCCTCCGTACAGAGACTGCCGGCCTCTCTGCCGTGATGATGATGCAACTGAGTAAATTATAAATCTTAGAATAATAACAATATGACTGACGAGAAAATCATGGCTACTATCAAGCCTGACGGTGAATGTTGGCAGCCGGAAATCGAGAAAATGCCAAGAGAGCAGCTGGAAGCGCTGCAGGTGAAGAAACTCAAGGAGAGCATCAAGGTTGCCCTGAACTCTCCCTTCTACAAGAAGCGTCTGGGAGATCTCGGCATCACGCCCGACTCCATCAACTCGCTGGCAGACCTCCGCAAGATCCCCTTCACCACGAAGCAGGACCTGCGCGACAACTATCCCTACGGCCTTGTAGGCAGGAGTCTGGACGACGCTGTCCGTATCCACTCCACCAGCGGCACGACGGGTAATCCCTGCGTGGTAGTCTATTCTGAGCACGACATCTGCTCATGGGCTAACATGATTGCCCGTAACCTCTATATGGTGGGCTGCCGCAAGAGCGACATCTTCCAGAACTCCTCAGGCTACGGTATGTTCACTGGCGGTCTGGGCTTCCAGTATGGTGCTGAGTGGCTGGGTACTATGACCGTTCCTGCTGCTGCCGGTAACACCAAGCGCCAGATCAAGTTCATCAAGGACTTCGGTACCACCGTTCTGCACGCTATTCCTTCATACGCCATCTATTTGGCAGAGGCCATTAAGGAAGAAGGTATTGATCCAAAAGACCTGAAACTCCACACGCTCTGTATCGGAGCAGAGCCACATACCGAGGAGCAGCGCCGTCGTATTGAGCGCGTGCTCAACGTCAAGGCCTACAACTCGTTTGGTATGACAGAGATGAATGGTCCCGGTGTGGCCTTTGAGTGTAAGTATCAGGAGGGTATGCACCTCTGGGAGGACAACTACATCGTGGAGATTGTCGATCCTGACACTTTGGAGCCTGTGCCCGACGGTCAGATGGGCGAGATGGTGCTGACCACCCTCGACCGCGATATGATGCCTGTGCTGAGGTATCGTACCCGCGA
>JAEEGF010821464.1_pt1 | contig 46388 bp, 42 predicted proteins | sample 9134171 | NCBI WGS metagenome assembly JAEEGF01 (sample SAMN16246542, study PRJNA631951) | gut metagenome | biome: gut microbiome; feature: rumen; material: AP-attached | host: Bos | place: Iran: Karaj | collected 2018-10
GATTGCCGCCGTGGGCGGCGTGGTGATGCCGGCCGTTATTTTCGCCCTGATCAATCATGGTACCGAAGCCTCTTCCGGCTGGGGCATCCCTACCGCTACGGATATTGCCTTTGCCGTGGGTATCCTCTCCATCCTGGGAGACAAGGTGCCCGTTTCGCTCAAGGTATTCCTGACGGCCCTCGCCATTGCCGACGACCTCATAGCCATCCTGGTGGTGGCCCTCTTCTACGGCGGCAACATCAACCTGCCGCTGCTGGCCATTGCCATTGTGGTCATCATGTTTGTGGCCCTCATGAAAAAACTGGGAGAAAAACGTCTTGGTTATTATTTCGTCCCGGCCATCATCGTATGGGTGCTGTTCTACTACAGCGGCATTCATGCCACCATGTCTGGCGTTGTGATGGCCATGCTCATCCCCATGGAGGCCCGCTACAACAAGGCCAAGTTCCACCGCCGCGCCAAGATTCTGTGGGACGGCCTGCTGGAGGCCGAAGAGGTGCACACCTACGAGGAGTTCCCCAACGGACCCGAGCGTCATCACCTGCGCCGCCTGAGCAGTCTTACCAAGAAGACCATCCCGCCGTCTTACCGGCTGGAGCACAAGCTCAACCCCATCGTGAACTTTGCCATTATGCCCATCTTTGCCCTGGCCAATGCCGGTGTGGAAATCACGGACCCTTCGTATTTCAACATCTTCAAGGCCATTGATCCGGTGCTGGGCAGCGTGGGCCTAGGAATCTTCCTGGGTCTGGTGCTGGGTAAACCCCTGGGCATTACCCTGGCATCCTGGGCGGCCATCAAACTCAAGGTGGGAGCCATGCCTTCCCGCGCCACCTGGCCCATGCTCTTTGCCGTGGCCTGCCTGGGTGGTATCGGCTTTACTATGAGCATTTTTGTGGATACTTTGTCCTTCGCTGGTCCGGAAATTGCTCCGGAGGTAACGCAGCACCTGCGTGACGCCGGCAAGATTGCCATCCTCCTGGGATCCCTTACCGCCGGTGTACTGGGTTCGCTCCTTATCACAATTGTAGACTCAATTCAAAAGAAATTCTAAAATGGGACTTTTAGACGGAAAAGTAGCGCTCATTACGGGCGCAGCCCGCGGAATCGGCAAGGCCATTGCCCTTAAATTCGCCGCGGAAGGGGCCGATGTAGCCTTTACGGACCTGGTAATCAACGAAGCCGCCGAGCAGACGGTCTCCGAGATTGCCGCCTTCGGCCACAAAGTGAAGGCCTATGCCTCCAACGCCGCCGATTTCGAACAGACCCAGACGGTAGTGGCCGAGATTGAGAAAGAGTTCGGCCGCATTGATATTCTGGTAAATAACGCCGGCATCACCAAGGACGGTCTGGTGATGCGTATGAGCGAGCAGCAGTGGGACGCCGTCATTGACGTGAATATGAAGAGCGCCTTCAACTTCCTGCACGCCGTAGTTCCCGTGATGGCCCGCCAGAAGAGCGGCAGCATCATCAATATGGCCTCCATCGCCGGCCAGACCGGCAACCCGGGCCAGGTGAACTACTCCGCCTCCAAGGCCGGCCTCATTGCCATGGCCAAGTCCGTGGCCAAGGAGATGGGTCCCCGCGGCATCCGCGCCAACGCCATCGCCCCCGGCTACGTGATCACGGAAATGACCGAGGTCCTGCCCCAGGCCGTCAAGGACGAGTTCATCAAACTCATTCCGCTCAAGCGCGGAGCCACCGTGGAGGAAATTGCCAATACGGCTCTCTACTTGGGTTCCGACCTCTCTTCCTATGTGTCCGGTCAGGTAATTGCCGTCAATGGCGGTATGTATTGCTAAAGATAATTTGTTATATTTGCAAAAAAGGACCGCGATATGGAAAACGTAGATCTGGAAGTTTGGTGGGCGTCTCTTCCCGTAACAGAGAAAGAGCGCATTGCCCGCAAGGGTCTGGCCAAGGCCGGTGACAAGGATGAATCCAAGGCCCAGTATCCCGCCTGCACCGTCTGGTGGAACGGCCTGGAAGAAGCCCGGAAAGAGTTTATCTACCAGCATTGCGTAGTCGCCCACGGAGACGAACTCCGTGAGTGGAAGGAACAGAACCCTTACGGAGACTAGTCCTTCCTATGTGGAAGGAGTTGGCCGATGTGGTTATGCCGCGCACCTGCCTGGTGTGCGGAAAAAAGTTGGGTGCGCAGGAACAGCATCTCTGCATCTGGTGCGAGTCCGATTTACCCCTTACCTACTACTGGGAACAGGCTCACAACCCTATGGCCGACGAGTTCAACTCCGTGCTGGAGCGTCTGCGTCCCGCTGAGGGGCACTTGGACTACGCCAACGCCGCCGCCCTCCTTTTCTACCATCACGAAAACCCCTACAAGCGCATCCCCCAGGAGCTCAAGTACAAGCGCAATCTCCGGGCGGGGCGCTTTTTTAGTGCCCGGTTGGGCCGATTCCTGGCAGCATCGGCCCCTTTCTCCGATGTGGATACCGTCATTCCCGTGCCGCTTCACTGGCTTCGCCATTGGAGAAGGGGTTATAACCAGGCCGAAGTAATAGCGTCCGAGCTGGCCCGGGCGCTGGGTGCCTCTTTGAGGACCGACGTCCTCCGCCGCACCCGCCGCACCCCAAGCCAGACCTCCCTTTCGGCCGAAGAACGCCTCCACAATGTCTCGGGCGTCTTTTCCCTGAAGCACATCCCTTCATCGGCCCGGCATATCCTTTTGGTGGACGATACCTTTACCACCGGGGCCACGCTGGCTTCCTGCCTGATGCTTCTGCGCAGCGTCCTGGACCCCTCCGTACGCATCTCCGTAGCCACATTGGCCGTGGTGGAGGCCTAACTATTCCGTAAAATTGTTATATTTGTGGAAATGGAACTGTTTTATGCATATGAGGTGAGCGGGCGGTTCTGCCGGCTGGACGCGGAAGAAAGCAGCCACTGTGTGCGCGTGTTGAGGCACCGTACCGGGGATGCCGTGGACGTGATTGACGGGCTGGGAACGCTGTACCACTGCCGCCTTACAGATGACAGTCCCAAAGGGGCCGAGGCCGAAATTCTCTCGGAAGAGGCTGGCTGGGGAGCCCATCCCTACCGCCTCACCATAGGCTGCTGCCCCACCAAGAACAACGAGCGGTTCGAGTGGTTTGTAGAAAAGGCCACCGAACTGGGTGTAGACCGTATTGTTCCGCTCATAGGGGAGCACTCGGAGCGCAAGGTCTACAAGACCGAGCGGGCGCAGCGAATAGCCCTTTCGGCCACCAAACAGTCCCTGAAGGCCCGCATTCCGGAGATAGCGGAGCCTATGAGCGTGAAGGATTTCATTCGCGAGACCCCCGGTCAGGCCGGGGGTGACGTAAGGCTCATCGCTTACTGTTTCGAGGATCCTACCATCCCCCGCCAGAGCATCATGGATGTGCTTAAGATGGCCGGTCAGGCCGGCCATGACGGAGAGCCCGACATCACCATCCTTATCGGCCCAGAAGGGGATTTTTCTCAAGAGGAGGCCGCTCTGGCCCTTAAGAACGGGTATCAGCCCATCCATCTGGGCCCGTCCCGCCTGCGTACGGAAACCGCTGCCGTTACCTCCGTGGAGGCAGTCTATTTATACACGCTATGACAAAAAGACTCCCTATCCTCTTTTTCATTGTAGCCTGCCTGCTCAACCTGGCCGGCCTCATCTGGAATCCGGAACTGGCCAGCATCGTAAAGCCGGCTCTGATGCCCCTGTTGGCTGTCGCCGTCCTGACGGCCGCTGTTGAGAGCGGTGCCAACCGCCATCAACTGTACCTTCTGATTGCCGCCGAACTCTTCGGCTGCGCGGGAGATACCTTCCTGCTCCGGGATGAGTTTGTGTTTTTCGCTGCAGGAATAGCCGCCTTCCTCATAGGCCATCTCTTCTATATCTCCCTTTTCGGACGGCAGTCCCTGAAGGGCATCAATCCTATGGGCTGGATTCTGAGCCTGATCGTGATGGGAGGACTGGTGTTCCTCCTGGTGCGCTTCCTCAAGATTGAAGGGGCCCTGCTGGCGCCTATGGCCGTTTATGGGATGACGTTGATGCTGCTCATCTTCAGCACCTTGTGCGGACTGCTGCGCTTCCGCCAGAAACTGACCTGGACACTGCTCTTTATAGGCGCCGTGCTGTTTACCTTCTCAGACTGTCTCATTGCCGCCGGAACCTTCAAGGTGGTCCAGTTCGAGCAGTTGGGTTTTGCGATTATGGTCACTTATCTGCTGGCCCAGTCGCTGCTGGCTATCGGCGCCCTCCGCCTCTGCCGGAAGAAATAACCGGCTAGGCTTTCAGGGCGCGCATAGCGTTGAGAACGGCCAGAACCGTCACACCTACATCTGCGAAGACAGCCATCCACATGGTGGCCAGGCCCAGTACGGCCAGCACCAGCACCAGCACTTTGATACCGATGGCCAGGCCGATGTTCTCCTTGGCGATGCGGATGGTGCGGCGGGCGATGCGCACGGCGGTGGCAATCTTGGAGGGCTTGTCGTCCATCAGCACCACGTCGGCGGCCTCGATGGCGGCGTCAGAACCCAGGGCACCCATAGCAATACCTATATCGGAACGGGTAAGGACCGGGGCGTCGTTGATGCCGTCTCCCACAAAGGCCAGGGTTCCCTGAGCCAGGAGTTTTTCCACCTCTTTCACCTTGTCGGCCGGGAGGAGCTGGGCGTGGTATTCGTCCACCTTCAGCGTCTGGGCCACGGTGGCGGCCACGCTTTCCTGGTCTCCGGTGAGCATCACGGTCTTGTTCACGCCGGCGGCCTTGAGGGCCTGGATGCCCTCGGCGGCATCTTCCTTGATGCGGTCGCTGATGACGATGTGACCGGCATATTCTCCGTCAATGGCTACGTGGATGATGGTGCCGCTCTGCTCGCAGGGGTGCCATTGGGCGCCCACTTTTTCCATCAGTTTGCTGTTGCCCACGGCCACTTTCTTTCCGTTCACGGTGGCAATGATGCCGTGACCGGCGGTCTCCTCGATACCCTCCACCTGGCAGTCGTCGGCCTCGTTGGGGTAGGCGTTTCGGAGGGCCATGGCGATGGGGTGCGTGGAGTGGCGCTCCACGTGGGCGGCCAGGTGCAGCAGTTCGTTCTGGTCAATCACCTCCGGATGGACGGCGGTTACCTCGAACACGCCCTCGGTGAGGGTGCCGGTCTTGTCAAAGACCACGGTCTTGACCTGGGAAAGTTTGTCCAGCAGGTTGGAACCCTTGACCAGGATACCTTTGCGGGAGGCTCCGCCCAGACCGCCGAAGAAGGTCAGCGGAACGGAGATGACCAGGGCGCAAGGGCAGCTGACCACCAGGAAGAGGAGGCCTCTGTAGATCCAGGTGACCCACTCGCCGGTAATGAGGCTGGGAATCACCGCCACCAGCACGGCCAGGGCCACTACGATAGGGGTGTAAATGCGGGCAAACTTGGTAATGAAGCTTTCGCTCTTGGATTTGGCCGATGCGGCATTCTCCACCAGGTCCAGGATCTTGGAAGCCGTGGATTCGCCGAAGGCCTTGGTGGTCTTCACTTTGAGGACACCGCTCTGGTTTACGCAGCCGGACAGGATTTCATCCCCCTCGTGGACACTGCGGGGAACGCTTTCTCCGGTAAGGGCTACGGTATCCAGGCTGGATTTGCCTTCCAGTACAATGCCGTCCATAGGCACTTTCTCGCCGGGCTGGATGAGGATGATTTCCCCTACGGCCACCTCTTCGGGCTTGACCGTCTCCAGCTTGCCGTCCCGCTCTACGTGGGCGGCGTCGGGCCGGATGTCCATCAGGTGCGAGATGCTCTTGCGGGAGCGTCCTTCGGCCAGCTCTTCAAAGAGTTCGCCCACCTGGAAGAAGAGCATTACGAAGACGGCCTCGGGGAACTGCGTCTCGGCGCCCGGCATAAAGCCGATGCCCAGCGCACCCAGCGTGGCAATGCTCATCAGGAAATCTTCGCTGAGGGCTTCGCCTTCAAACAGGCCTTCGACAGCTTCCTTCAACGTTTCCCAGCCCACGATCAGATAGGGGACCAGGAACATCAGCAGATACTGCCAGGTGGCCCAGTTGGTCTTTTTCTCAATGATGACGGCAACGCCCAGAAGGACGGCGGCGACGATGATTTTGATCAGCCTTTCGCGGCTTTCTCCTTCTTCTCCGTGATTATGTTCGTGCTTGTGCTCGTGCTTGTGTTCGTGATGATGCTCTTCCATAGTCTTTAACATTTTACTGGTGCAAAGGTACGGACCGGCGCGTGCAACTGGGTTGCGAAGTTGACAATTATTTGGTACTTTTGTGAGTTAAAGAAAAGAGTCATGGCCAGTTTGTTCAATTTTGGGTTTTTCGGCAACCAGCCGCACCGCGTGTTCAACTACAAGCCCCGCTATTACGATCCTGAAGAGGAAAAGCGGCGCCAGATGTTCGGAGACGTGGACGGCACCAACGAAAAGGCCCGCGAAAACGGAGAGTACGTGCCCGGCAGCAGCCTGCGGGGCGCCTTCCGCAACGGCAACTACCAGAAAACCCGCTCCTCGATGGGCAAGGCCCACGGCATCATCACCCTGGTAACCCTAATCCTCATCGTCGTGGTCCTGGTCTACATGACCAAATTCTTTGAAATGTTATAACGAAGAGGAAAGATAAGTCCCTCTGAAACCTGTTGCCACCCTCGGCACATTAGAGGGAGGGGCCCGGGCCGAAGGCCTGGGAGGGACGGAGGGCGAAGCCCGGAGGGTTTCAGAGGGACTTATCTTGGAACGTAGTATATATGGAATTAAAGATACTACCGAAAAATATTGCAGATATGATTGCTGCGGGGGAGGTTGTTCAGAGACCTGCCTCCGTGGTGAAGGAGCTGATGGAAAATGCGGTAGATGCGGGCGCGACGGATGTGAAGGTAGTGGTGGCCGATGCCGGCCGCACGTTGATCCAAGTCATCGACAACGGCTGCGGAATGAATCCGGACGACGCCGTCCTGTGCTTTGAGCGGCACGCCACCAGCAAACTCGCATCGGCCGAAGACCTGCACCACATCCTTACCTTCGGCTTCCGCGGAGAGGCGCTGGCTTCCATCGTCGCCGTGGCCGAGGTAACCCTCCGCACCCGGCAGGCCGATGCCGAACTGGGCGTGGAAGTGACTATGGCGGCTTCGGAAAACAAGGGCACGCGGGAAGTATCCTGTCCGGTGGGCACCAACATCGCCGTTCGCAACCTGTTTTACAACATCCCGGCCCGCCGCAAGTTCCTCAAGAGCGACAACGTAGAGTTGAGGCACATCGTGGAAGAGTTCCAGCGCGTGGCGCTTACCCGGCCGGATGTGGCCTTCACCCTTACCCATAACGGAAAAGACATCCACGTGGTGAAACCGGCTCCCAGCTTCAAGTTCCGCATCCAGGACCTCCTGGGTCCCGCGGTGGTAGGGGAGTTGGTGGACATTGAAGCCAGCACCACGCTGGCCCAGGTGCAGGGCTATGTGGGCAAGCCCGAGAGCGCCCGCAAGGCCCTGGGCAACCAGTTCTTCTTCGTGAACGGCCGCTACTTCCGCAGCCCGCTGCTGCACAAGGCCGTGATGAAAGCCTACGAAAACCTGATTCCGGAAGGCTACACCCCGTCCTATTTCATCTATCTGGATGTGGATCCTGCCACGGTAGACGTAAACATTCACCCCACCAAGGCGGAGATCAAGTTCGAAGAAGACCAGATCCTCTTCCAGACGGTGTTTGCCGCCGTGAAGGAGGTACTGGGCAAGGTGGGCGTGGCCGGCTCCATAGAGTTTGACAACCCCGAGGCCCGGGATATCCCCGTGATGGGAACCCGCTTCGAGGACTACCGTCCCTCCAGCGTTCCTTCCGGTGGCGTGGACCTTACCTTCAACCCGTTTGACCAGATGCCCGGTCAAGCCGGGCATGACGAAAAGTGGGCCGGGCATGACGAAGAGTGGGCCGGATCCGATCAAGTCTGGGGTCAGGAGTCCCGTCATGGCCGACCTGATCGGCCATCTTATGCGTCTTTTGTAGACAAGAACGACAACTACGGAGCCCTGTTTGAGGACCGGACCCTCCCTACCACTCAGATCCTCATCGTTCAGGGCAAATACATCCTCTCGCAGAGTGCGGGAGGCGTTATGGCCGTGAACATCCGCCGTGCGCAGGAGCGCCTGCTGCACGACCGTTTCCTCAAGGCCCTGACGGCCAACGCACACGTCTCGCAGGCTGCGCTGTTCCCGGTGCAGGTGCCCGTGGGCGTGGAAGGCCGGCTGCTCATAGAGGAGCACGCCGAGCTGCTGCGGAGCCTGGGCTTTGACATAGCCCCCTTCGGCAACGACACGGTGGTGGTGAGCGGCGTGCCCGAAGGCTACAGCGCCCAGCAGGGCGTGGTGGAAGGCCTTGTGGCGGATCTTCTGCTCATCCTCAAGGACGAGCATTCCGCCCTCCCGGGCGTGATGGAGCAGAACCTGGCGCAGCAGTTTGCGGTGCTGGGCGCCTGCAGTGCCAGCCCCATTACCTCCCCGCTGGAAGCCCAGCGCCTGCTGGATGCCCTCCTGCAGAGCGAGAACCCCGAATTTACATCGGCCGGAAAAAGAATCATAGCCATTATCCCGGCCGAAGACCTGGAAAAAAGATTTTAACTTATGACTGGAAATAACGGATTTTTGCAGAATATCCCTCCCGTAACCCGGAACCTCCTGATTGTGAACGTGATTATGTTTATAGCCACGCTCATCAATCCTGTTTTTATGAAAGGAACCTTCTCGATGGCCTTCCCGCTGTCTACGGAGTTCCGCTGGTGGCAGCCCCTCACGCATATGTTTATGCACGACGGCTTCTTCCACATCTTCTTCAACATGTACACCCTGGTCATGTTCGGTATGGTGGTGGAGCGCGTGCTGGGCTCCAAGCGGTTCCTGTGGTTCTACTTCATTACGGGCTTCGGCGCCGTGGCCCTGCACACCGGTGTAGAGTTCTGGCAGGTACACGAACTCCTCCAGAAATATCCGCAGGTTCAGCCGCAGGCCATCTACAACAGCATCCCCGGCGTCCTGGGCGCTTCCGGTGCCATCTATGGCGTACTGGTGGCTTTTGCCATGCTGTATCCCGAGGCCAAGCTCACGCTCATCTTCCCGCCCATCACGCTCAATGCCAAATGGTGGGTCATCATCTTCATCGGCATTGAACTGGTTACCGGCATTACCGGTACGCAGATGGGTGTGGCTCATTTTGCCCACCTGGGCGGAGCCCTGTTTGGCTGGCTCCTCATCCGTTATTGGCAAAAGAAAGGACAACTGTACAGAAGCTGGTAAATGACCGACAACAAGAAACGGCATTGGCTGTCGCGCCTCTCCTTCGGCACCGTCTCGCTGGTGGTGTCGGGGCTGCTGGTGCTCAGCTATCTGTCCGTGGTGGTAGACCCCGCCAAGGCGTGGTTTTTCACCCTCTTCGGCCTGTTGTATCCCGTTTTTCTGCTCATTGCGCTGGTCCTTTTCGTCTGGTCCCTGTCCCGCCGTTCCTCGATGCGGGGCCTGCTGCTGCTGGTCCTGCTGCCTTCCTTCTTTTTTGCGGGCCGATACTACCAGTTCCCCTGGAGAACCGTTGAGGGAACGCCCACCCTCAAGGTGATTTCCTACAACGTGGGCCTGTTCGCCCACGCCGACGATGCCGGGAAGGACCGTCTGGAAGTGGCCGATTCCGTCTGCGCCTACCTCCTGAAGCAGGACGCCGACATCATCTGCCTGCAGGAGTTCTACCTGCCTTCCAAGGTCAAGATGGACCGCTGGCTCAAGGAGCATTTCCCGGGCTACAAGGCAGAGTACTATGTCCTCACCGGCAAAACCGGCAGCGCCGGCAACCTCACCCTGAGCCGCCGGCCCGTGGTCTCCCGCGGCAAGGAGGTCTTTGAAAAGTCCACCAATATGGCCATCTGGACCGACGTCAAGCTGGACAGCGGTACGGTGCGCATTTACAACTGCCATTTCGAAAGCTACAACATCTCCCTCCGCGCCCTGGTCAAAGGCGCCAGGGACGAAGTATTTCTGGAAGAGACCGGCCTCAAGATGCGCCGTTCCATCCGGGAGCGGCCGCGTCAGGTGGCCCACGTTCTGCAGAGCATGAACGAAGCCTCCATACGTTCGCTCGCCGTGGGAGACTTCAACGACACGCCGCTCTCCTATACCTACTTCCGCCTGCTGCGCGGCCGCCAGGACTCGTTTGTGAAGGCGGGGAAGGGCTTTGGCGCCACGTTCCGCGCCCTCTGGCCGCTCCTTAGAATAGACTATATCCTGTACCCCAAGGACTTGAACGCCGTTTCCTACACAGTGGGAGACGTAAAGTATTCAGACCATTACCCTGTAATATCCACGTATTATGAAGCCGCAAGAGATACAAAGTGAGGCCCTGCGCGTCCTGCGCGAAGGCGGAACCATCCTGTACCCCACGGACACCGTCTGGGGCCTGGGCTGTGACGCCACCAACCCTGAGGCCGTGGCCCGCATCTTCGAGATCAAGAAAAGGGCCGATTCCAAGTCCCTGGTCCTCCTGGCCTGTGACCTGGATATGGTGGCCAAGTACGTGAAGGAGGTCCCCTCCATTGCCGTAGACCTGGTGGAGGTGAACGACGCCCCTATGACCATCATCTACCCGCAGGCCATCTGCGGAGAGGCCGGTGCCCCCGGAGACCGCTGGCACCTGGCCCACAATACCGTGGCCGAAGACGGATCGGTGGGCATCCGCATCCCTCTGATGGACTGGTGCAAGGACCTGGTGTTCAAACTGGGCCGGCCCATCGTGAGCACATCGGCCAACATTTCCGGCGAACCCACTCCGCAGCGCTTTACCGATATCCCTCAGGAAATCAAGGACGCCGTGGATTTTGTGGTTCCGCCGTCCATCGATACCCAAAGTACCGGAAAGGCCTCCCAGATCCTGAAGGTGGGCCTCCGTGGAGAAATTGAAATCATTAGAAAATAACAGATATGAAACGACTTTTAGCTATTTCCCTGGGCCTTCTTATGGCCGTGAGCCTCTTTGCTCAGGAGGAAGATTTGGATGCCAAGTATGCAGCCGACCTCCTGAAACCCGGTACGGCCGCCCCTGAATTCGTTATGAACGACATCAACGGCAACACCGTAAAGATGAGCCAGTTCCGCGGAAAGACCGTGGTGCTCATTTTCTGGGCCTCCTGGTGCCCGGACTGCCGCGCCGAAGTTCCCGCCCTGAAGGAACTCCAGGCCAAGACCGATCCCAATAAGGTTGTATTTGTCTCCATCTCCTCCGACCGCACCGTTGAGGCTTGGAAGAAGTATGTGGCCGAAAACGACCTGAAAGGCGTTCAGCTGTACAGGGACAAATCCAAGGTAAGCGAAGACTACCACGTGAAGTGGATTCCTTCCCAGTATGTGATTGGACCGGACGGAAAGGTGGTTCTGGGCACGGTTGTGCTGGACAAAGTAGCCAAGGCCCTTAAGTAAAATGGCAACGGCGGTCAAGAAAACCAAGTCCGTGTGGTTCTGTTCCCACTGCGGCAATGAGTACTCCAAGTGGATGGGGCGCTGCCCCGCCTGCGGGGAGTGGAACACCATGGTAGAAAAGGAAGTGGTGACGGGCAGTCCCAAGTCCGGCGCCATTTCCGTTCCCGGCGCCTCCCGCAAGCCTATGCCGCTCAAGGAGGTGTCCACCACCGTGGAAGACCGCGTGTCGCTGGGCTCGGCCGAGGTAGACCGCCTGCTGGGCGGCGGCATCGTGAAGGGCTCCCTGGTGCTGATGGGCGGTGAGCCCGGCATAGGAAAGAGTACCCTCTCGCTGCAGTTGCCGTTGCACAGACCCGAATTAAAGACGCTGTACGTCACCGGAGAAGAGTCCGTCAAGCAGGTAAAGATGAGGGCCGACCGCCTGGGCGGTTCCTGCGACAACTGCCTTATCTTCAGCGAGACGGATATGAGCTCCATCCTGGCCGAAGCCGAGGAAGTGGCCCCCGACCTGATGATCGTGGACTCCGTCCAGACTATGTATTGCCAGCACGTGGATTCCACGGCCGGCAGCGTGAGCCAGATCAAGGAGGTGGCGGCGCAGCTGTTGCGTTTTGCCAAGTCTTCCGGTATCCCGGTCATCCTCATCGGCCATATCACCAAGGAAGGCACCATCGCCGGCCCCAAGATTCTGGAGCATATCGTGGACGTGGTGCTGCAGTTTGAAGGAGAGAACCGCGGAGCCTACCGCGTGCTCCGCAGCATCAAGAACCGTTTTGGTTCCACCTCCGAACTGGCCGTTTTCGAGATGACGGGAACCGGCCTGAGGGAGGTGGCCAACCCTTCCGAAATGCTCATCCCTATGCACGAGGCAGGCCTGTCCGGAACGGCCATCAGCGCTATGCTGGACGGCAACCGGCCTTTCCTCTTCGAGGTGCAGGCCCTGGTTTCTTCGGCCGTATATGGAACGGCGCAGCGCAGCGCTACGGGCTTTGATGTCCGTCGCCTGAATATGCTGCTGGCTGTGCTGGAGCGCCGGGCCGGTTTCAAGTTGGGTCAGAAGGACGTGTTCCTCAATATGGCCGGCGGCCTGCGCATCACGGACCCCGCCTGTGACCTGGCTGTCATTTGCGCCGTATTGTCCTCTACCTTCGACTACGCCATCCCGTCGGACGTCTGCTTCGCCGGAGAGGTGGGTCTGAGCGGGGAGATTCGGCCCGTATCCCAGGCGGCCCGCCGCGCGGTGGAGGCTGCCCGTGTGGGCTTCAAGCGCATTTTCGTAAGTTCTTACACCCACTTTGACCAGAAGCCGGACGGCATAGAGGTGGTCAAAGTAGCCGACATCCCGGCCCTGGTAAGAGCCCTGTTTAAATAGAATCGTACGCCTTGATGGCGCTGGCGAAGCGCTGCTCTACGTCCGAGAGGAGGTAGAGCCCGTCGGCGTTCTCCCTTAATCCGCTCAGCCGCAGACGGACGGCCACGGGCGGATAGGAGTAAGAGAGCCGGCGCTCTTCGCGAATCTGGGTGGTAGAAGCGTAAACAAACCACACGTCGGCGTATTCCGTGCCGTCCTTGGCCTTGAACTTTTCAAAGATGAGCTTGGAGCCGATGGGCGTCTTCTTCTCGATGGTCTGCGGAAGGTCGTAGGAGACGGTCTGCAGGGCGGCCAGAACGCTGATGATGTTGGAGTCGTGGCCGCAGAGGAAGGAGAAGCAGCGGTCTTTTTCCTGCAGTTCGGAAAGCAAGGCCTGCAGCAGTGGATGGGCCACATTCACAGCCACCGAGGGTGCCGAGAACAGGGCATCTCCATAACGTTCCTTGATCAGGGAAACATCCACCCAGTCCACGTCTTTGAGTTCGTGGCCGAAGGCGGCCTTGCGTGCGTCGGGCTCCTCATAGTACTGGAGCACCAGTGCGTCGGAAACCGTGCAAGCCATCTTGAGGCCGCCGGTCATATAGGGTTCTGCATTCATCTTGAATCCGATGGCCGAAGGGAACTGCGAGAAGGACATAGTGTCCGGATAGGCCAGGGCCTGGGTGATATCCAGAATGCTTTCGAGAAGGCTGTATTGGGTTGCCACACCGGCGTCCAGGTCTCCTATCCGGGAGAAGATTTCCTGCTGGGCCTTCTCTTCAAAACCCGGGGACAGTTTGGTAATCTGCGGATGGAATACCGGGTCCATCGTGTCGTATTTGACCTTCATTTCCACTTCCGCGTGGGTGCCGGGCAGCACGGCATCGGCAAAAGTGCGTGCGGTTTTCTGGCAGCGCTGTTTGGCGTTGGCATAAAAGCGGTACGAGGCCGGGTTGGCGTTGTATCGGCCTATGAAATCTTCGTTCTGGAGCCATTCGTGGAAGAAGGCACCCATGTTGGCCTCCAGCCGTTCCCCCTTGTCGGTAAGATGGCTGGCAGGGTCTTCCCACTGGAACCACTGGTAAGCCGGATTGGTGAGCCGTGTAAGGACAGAACCCTTCCCAACCATGGGCGTACGGATGTTGTGGCGGCTTAACACCACCAGCTGCTCCAACTCGTATTTGTCCTGAAAGCCTGCCGTGCGCTCCAGCCAATCGGCCTGCCGGACGGGGGTATTATCTTTATAACAGCCCCAAAGTACCAGGGCCGAAGCCAATACAAGAAATACTTTTTTCATAGTCAGTGTCTTAAAATGTGGTGTAAATATAAGCAAAAAAGTTGTATCTTTGCAACGAATTAATTCGGAATACTATGAATCTGAGAGACATCAAGAAAGACATTGAGTATGTAGTGGGTTCGTTCATTGACGACTGCACCCTGTTCCTCAATACCCACCCCGGCAAGCAGGCCGACGACATCACCAACCTCATTGACAAGGCCGTAGACGTTTACAACGATCTCCGTGAGAAGGTGGTCAAGAGCGCCGGAGCAGAAAAACCCAAGGTTTGCTTCACCAGCATCCGCAAAGAACTGTTGGAAAAGACGGACGCCCTTTACGACGAGCTCGCCGCCACGGTGAAGAAAGTCCTCGGAGACTAATCCCTGGCACTTAAGCGACTCTTACTCAAAGAGATAAATAAAGAGACGGATACCCAACCGGTACCCGTCTCTTTGGTTAATATACAGATAGTCAGGGGGTTATCTGCCAGGCTGTGCGACAATCAGCGCCGTGGCCCAGACTTCGCAGCCTTCACACCGTCCCACAAAGCCCAGCTTTTCGGTGGTGGTGGCCTTGACGGACACCCGGTCTTCCGAAACGCCCAGGATGGAAGCCAGCGTGGCGCGCATGGTGTTGATGTGAGGCGCCAGCTTGGGTTTCTGCAGGGCAATGGTGATGTCCACATTGCCCACCTGATAGCCGTGCTGATGGACCAGGTCCACTACTTTGGCCAGCAGCAGCTTGCTGTCTACACCTTTCCACTCGTCCGACGTGTCGGGGAAAAGATGGCCGATGTCTCCCAGGGCCAGGCAGCCCAGCAGGGCATCGCACAGGGCGTGGATGGCCACGTCTCCGTCTGAGTGGGCCACAAAGCCGGTTTCCGAAGGAATCTGTACGCCGCCCAGCCACATAGGGAGGCCGGGAGCTATGGCGTGAACGTCGTATCCGTTACCTATTCTGATATCCATCGTGTTTAGAATTTGAAGGTGTAGCTGAGACCGATGCTGATCCGGAAATGATCGTCGTACTGGGCCGAGAACAGACGCGTGCCCTCGCTGTTGGTGTCTATCAGATAATCCGCGAGATAGTCAACAAGGGCGTAAGGCTGGAGCACGTGATGTTTGCTCAGATTGATGTCCGTGCGGAAGATGGCGCGGTAGCGGTTGTTGTAAATGTGCGTGTAGCCAAGGGGCGTATAATTATAGTAGGTGGTGCCGTCGCTCTTGTAGTGCATAGTTCCATCCGCTTCTCCCCAGGGGTCGTTGAAGACGGTGCGCATCTCCAGGAACACACCGGGCTCAAAATAGGTCCATCCCTTATACTCCACGCCTATGCGGGATTTGAGCTCCATTTTGTTGCGGGTGGTCTGGAACTCGTTGAAGGTACCCGTGCGGTGCGTCATCTGGAAGCGTTCCTTGATGGACAAGGAGAAGCCATTGATGTTGAGATGGGCACCTGCGTCAAAGAATACACGGTGACGGGGATTCTTGAACTGCAGGTTGTTGTAGCTGTATGGGTTGATAAGGCTATAACCCAAACCCAGCTTCATCCACTTCACGGGCTTGTATTCCAGCTCCATATTGGTCTGGAGACGGCCCAGGCTCTTGAAGGCGCCCTCCATACGGACTTCCTCCTCCACGGTCAGGTGAAGACCCTTCCGGAGTTTCACATCTACGCCGGCAGAGGCGCGGGCGCCCGCTTCGGTGGTGCTTTGTGCCGCGGCGGCCAGGGGAAGCAGCAGGGCCAGAGTAAAGAGAATCTTTTTCATTATTCAACGTAATCTTTTGCCCGGGTAATCATATTCACGGAATTGCTTTCTCCCTTGGGCAGGTGATAGTATACTTTGATAAAGGCCGAATCTTTCAAAAAGTCCACGTGACCAATTTCCAGATTCTCAATGGGAAAGCCCAGACGCTTCTCCAAATCGGCCTTCAACTCTTCGCGCTTTTCGGGAACAATGAGGGCGATGTTGTCATAAAGCACCAGCTTGGCGGCGGTGTGGGCCACCAGTTTTTCGCTCTCCAGAACGGCCACCAGGGCTACCACAAGCAGGTTTACCAGGACCATCACGCCCACATTACCCCAGCTGAGGGCATAGTGCGGGGCGGTGCTTACGTCCACCATCTGGTACACGGGAGCCAGGCCGTTTGCCGCCGCCAGGGCAATGATCACAAAGAGGTAGGTCATTTCCCGGATGGGAACGGTCTCGGTGCGGTAGCGGATAACCCCAAAGATGGCAAACAGGCCCAGGGTGAGCCCCACGCCCACTTCCACGTTGCCCATAATATAGAGCAGGGTAAGCATAGCCGAAGAGAACACCATAAAGGTGAAGTAATAGTCACGGCGTTTGCTCTTCTTGTAGTAGAAGCAGTGCACCAGGATCCAGCACACCAGCAGGTTCAGGGCAAAGCGGATGCCCAGTTCGGCCACTTTCTGTGCCGTGGTCATCATAGCGTCCGTAATGGTCTGGACGTCCAGGAGGAGGTCGTCTCCGGCATCCAGGTCCCCAAAGGAGGCCAGGTCTTCTTGAACAAAACGGAAGAGGTGATCAATCATATTGTTGCCAGTTTATTTCCAATGGTTTTTTCAAGTACTCTCACTTTCTCCTTGAAGCGGCCGGGACGGGCCTGGGCGTCGGTGAGGGTAACGGCTGTACAGTATTTGCTCACGCGGACAGGCTTGATCCGGTGCTGCAGAAAAATCTCCCGCATCCGGCTTTTGGCCCGGCCGTCCTGCTTGAGCTCAATGATGACGGCGTCCTGCAAATTGGCATTCTGACCCGTCTGGAAGTTCTTGAAGCGGACGTCGGTATCAATGGTAAGCCGCTCCGTAAGGCTGGGATTCACCAGCGTGATGCGCGTAAACAGGGTCTCCAATACGGGCCGAAGGTCCCCGGCCGAAAACCAGGAATGCTTGGTCAGGTACTCGCAGGCCTCCGCATTGCCGGCAAACTCCATCAGTTCGAAAGGCTGGATGCCAATTCTCTTCTTGTTGGTTCGGCCGTGATTGTTTTTGCGCTTGATTTCAAGGTAGGCCTCCTGCGAACGCACATAGCAGCGGGTACGCACCTTCTGGCGGACCAGGTGTTTGTTGCGGTGGTCGTAGAAGTTCTTGAGCTGAGGGGTGTCAAAGTACACCGAATCGTACGGGCTCTGCCTTTCCCCTTCCGTTACCAGCACCCTGTATCCGGCTGCGGCAGCATCCGACAGGACACTGCGCAGCGTAGATTCGTTGGTGAGGTACTTGGCGTCTATGCGGTTCATCAGCTTGACGGATTTCATCTCCTCCAGCGTGACGGACTGCATCCGGGCCAAATCCTCCACAAATGAAATATGGGCGATTTCCGGCATATTTTACAAAGTTAATGATTTTTCGGAAGATGAGTATCACCATCCGGGGAAGCCGCCGGGACCGCCGCCACCGGGCATACCGCCGCCGCTGCTGGTATAGGCGCTCAGGGAGACATTGCTTCCTCCGCTCACCGTTCCGCCCAGGACGCCCATTCCGTTAAAGATTTGGTCGCCGCCGGTTACGGTCACGTTGGATTTCACCGTGGGCTGTGTGGCGCCGGACACCACCAGGCCGCTACCGCCTTTCTCGGGCGTATAGAAAGCGTAGGTGTTGTCTCCCACTGTAAGGGAATACCACTTCTTGGCCGTCCAGGAAGACGCGCTGTAGCACTTTTGGCTTTGGACAGCGCCGTTTTCCAAACCGCCAATGGCAAACAGGACGCCACCGTTGATATAGAGTCTGTAGCCTTTTTCGGTGTTGGCGTCCAGGGCCACTTCGGGTGAACCCTTGCCAATGGCGTAGGTAACGCCGCCTTCAATATAGAGGTTGCCGTTTGCGTCCATACCGTCGTTGTTGGTGGAATAGGCGCACACATAGCCGTCGGTGACAACCAGATTTCCGGCGCTGTTAATGGCATCGTCGTAAGCCTGGACATACACGGTTCCGCTGGTGATTTCCATTTTGCCCTTGGCTTCCATACCCTCGTGATGAGAAACTTTGACACTCACGCTGCCGCCGGAGACAAAGATATTGCCGTCAAACTTGACGCCCTTGGCACTCTTGTCGCTCTTGGAGTCGTTGTTGCCGGTTACGGTCACGTTCACGGTTCCGCCCTGGAAGTAAGCGTCGGCGTCTCCGTTGATGCCCTTTCCGCCGGCTCCGGAATTGGTGATGGTGAGGGTGCCGTCGTTCATTACAAAGAGCTTATCGGCCTTTACGCCGGCAGAAGCCTTGTACTCCTGATCTTCGCTGTCGTAGGCAGTACCTCCCGTAACGGTGACCGTGGTAACGCCGCCGTTGAACACCACCAGGCTGTCAGAGGCGATACCTTTTTTCATAGCGGCCGAAACGGAGGCCTGGATGGTTCCGCCGGAGATCATCACGGCATCTTTGCCGCGCAGGGCGTGTCCGGCACTGGAGCTCACGTTGAGGGTGGGTCCGTCCATCAGGTGGATGTAATCGTCGGAGGTGATGCCGGCCTTGCCTTTGGCGGTAACGGTGAGGCTGCCGCTGCCGGAGAAGATGAGCTGTCCCTCGGAGAAGAAGGCGGCTTTTTCGTCTTCTTCGGCCGGCGTGGCGGTATAAGTGGTTCCATCGGCCAGCGTGTTGGTACCGTTGACAATCACAAAGCAGCGTTTCTTGCCCTGGTTGTTGATGGCGGCGCCGTTGGGATTGGTGATGGAAACGTCGTTGAGCACGAGCGCCTGCTTGTTGTTGGAGTAAATCTTAAGGAAGCCGTTGGCGGTGGATCCGCGCAGCTCGTACTTCACTTTTTCCTTGGTGGTGGTGTTATCCACGGTAACCTGGTTGCCACTAACGGTCACAATGCCGTTTTCGTCACCCGATACGGTGGCGTCGCCTGTGTTGGAGAAAGTAATGATAATGGTACGGGCAAACTCGGTTCCGGCCACGTCGTCTTCCTCATCATATTCCACGGGAGTGGCAGTGCTGCCGGAAACTCCGGAAGAGCTGGCCTCTGCGGAACCGTTGTCAGTATTATAATTAAAGGGATCATCCCAATTGAGGATGTCCTCTTTGCCGCATCCGGTGGCCATCACGGCCAGGAGCGTCAGGATTGATAAAGCCTTCTTCATAATCGGTTGGTTTAAAAGTACACGTCGGCTTACCCTTAAATCAAAAATATAGCCAGCACGAAGGCATTTCAACGAACGGGCCATATTTTTCAACGAAACCCCGGAAAAATTCCTTATTTTTGCGAGGAATGGATACGCTTAGGAAAAGAGAGACGCTTCTGTACGTCGGTTTGTGGGCCGTCGTTTTTGCGATTGTGGCCCTCTCTGTGCGGGACCTCAAAGGCGCCGCTTTTGTGCTGCTGCCTTTTCTGGTCCTTTTTCTGGCGCACAACTATTCCCTCACGCCCCTTTTGTTTCGCAAGCAGAGAGTCCAGTACCTGATTCTGACCGGTATTCTCTTTGGGGTATTCGTCTTCTACTGCCTCCGCACCGGAGTCCGGCCGCCGGAGATGGAACCGTGGCGCCCCGATATGCCCGGTCCGGGAGGCCCTCCCAAACGAATCCTTCCCCCGGAAGTTACCAAGATACTCCTCGGGTTTCTGGTCTTATTAATTAATCTAGGGGTAAAGTCTTTCTTTGTGGCCCTACGCCGCGGCCAGGAAATAGCCGCCCTCCAGGCCCGCAGCCGGATTCAAAAGGCCGAAACTCCGGAGGAGGTCCCTTCCGTCCTGCATTTCAAGACCGACTACAAGACCGTTCCGGTCAAGCTGGCCGAGATTCGCTACATCGAGAGTATGAGCGAATATGTGAAGGTCTATCTGGAGGGCCAGCAGCAGCCGCTGGTGGTTCTGTACAGCCTTAAAAAACTGGTGGAGCAGCTTCCCGCCGGCCAGTTTATGCGCATCCACCGCTCCTATATCATCGCCCTGTCGCACATCAAGGAGGCCAGCCGCAGCGAGGTAATTCTGGACGACGACACCCGCCTCCCCGTGGGAGAAGTCTATCGGCCCGCGTTCCGGGAATATTTACATGGCAGATAACCCTCTGACTATCTGTATATTAAACGAAGAGACGGGTACCGGTTGGGTATCCGTCTCTTTAGTTATCTCTTTGGGTAAGAGTTACTTATGTGCCAGAGCTTTCTTGTATTCCGCCTGCGCTTTTAGCATTTGCTTTTGGAACTCCTGCGAGGTTTGCAGCCTGGCGTAACCCATACTGGCTATGGGTCGGCTGGCGTCCACGTCGCTTTGCCAGTGGCAGCCGGAGATGACGCGGCTCACGCCGGACTCCCAGGCCCGGTTGTAAACGGCTTCGGCCGTGCCGGGATGGATCTGGGCCATCAGAAGGGCGCAGGCCCAGGCACGGATGGTGTGGCCGGAGGGATAGGAACCCTCTTTGGACAGCCACTCATCGTCCTGCGGGAAGATGGAAGGCTCCTTGAAATAGGCAAAGGGCCGAATACGGAAGTAGTGGGCCTTGGGTTTGATGCGGATGGCCTCGATGGTGGAGACGCCACGGGTCAGAACTTCGTAGATGGCCGGGGTCTCCTCTTTGGAAATCTTAAGGCCGAAGGGCTCGGACAGGATAACGAGGGTAGTATCCAGATTCCAGACGGCATCGCGGATGGCCATCTGAAGGCGAAGGGAATCCTTGCGCTGCTGCTTTCCCCACATATAGCGGAGAATGTCGTGGTCAAATTCGGTGCTGGGATCCTGCGGCGGGGCGGGAACGCAGAGTACGGCATCGGGCAGCTCCTCTTCTGCGAGATAGGGGATAATCTTGTCCTGTGCCAGGGCGCCCAGTTGCAGACACAGCAGGAAAACGATAATCAGGGTCTTTTTCATAGAGAAACCTCCTATTGAGCTATGTATTCGTATTGTTTAATGCTGAGCAGTTTGCCTTTGGCATTATAGGTATACTGGATTTTCTTTTTGCCCAGCTCGTTGAACTCGAACTTCTTGTAGGTCTGGAGGCGGTTGCGGTTGTCGTACACCAGTTCACGGGACAGTTTGCCCTCTGCGTCGTACTCAAAACGCTTGCGCCATTTCTGGCCCTCCTGGGTGTATTCAATTTCTTCCAGTTTCTTTCCGTTGGCGTTGTAGGTGGTAACGTGGTCCAGCGTCTTGTGGTTGCCTTTGGCGTCGGTGTTCCACTCTTTGATGACCAAGTTTTTCTTGTCCATCTTGGTGGTCGTCTGCTCCTGGGCAAAGGCGGTGGGGATGAGCAGCAGCGCTGCTGCAAGGGATACTATGATTCTTTTCATAACTGGGCAAAGATACAAATTATTTGCCACGGATGTCGCTTTCAATCAAATTTTGCCTTTTGGCCGAAAATTTTTATCTTTGTATTGGTAAAAAATTGCTTATGCTAATCGTTCTGAAACTTCTGGGCTCCATCGCCCTCCTGATATACGGTATGAAGGTGATGAGTGAGGCCCTGCAGAAGATGGCCGGCCCGCAACTCCGTCACTTGCTGGGAGCTATGACCACCAATCGTTTTTCCGGTATTCTCACCGGCGCCCTGGTCACCGTTGCCGTCCAGTCTTCGGCCGCTACCACGGTTATGACGGTCTCCTTCGTCAATGCCGCCCTCTTAACGTTAGCACAAGCCATTTCCATCATTATGGGTGCCAATATCGGCACCACTATGAGCGCCTGGATTATGTCGGCCGGCTTCTCCTTCAATGTTACCAACTTGGTCTGGCCCGCCTTCCTGATAGCCATCATCCTTATCCAGACGGGAAAACACCGTTACATTGGAGACTTCCTCTTCGGCCTGTCTTTCCTGCTCTTTGCCCTGGGTATGCTCAAACAGACGGGAACGGAGATGGACCTGGCCAGTAACCAGGCCGTGGTAGATTTCTTCGCCAGCTTCAAGACCAATTACGTCACCATCCTGCTGTTCCTGCTCATTGGTTCCGTCCTTACGGCTATGGTGCAGTCTTCGGCCGCCCTGATGGCCATTACAATGGTGCTTTGCTCTACGGGAGCCATCTCCATCTATCAAGGTATTGCGCTGGTGATGGGTGAAAACATCGGTACCACCCTTACCGCCAACCTGGCGGCTATGAATGCCAACGTGCAGGCCCGCCGTACCGCTCTGGCTCACCTGGTGTTCAACGTGTTCGGCGTTATCTGGGTGCTGATTTTCTTCTTCCCCTTCGTGAGAATGGTCTGCGGCATCGTGGGTCTGGATCCCACCGCAGAAAGTCAGTCTCCCATCCAGCTTTCGTTTGCGCTGGCGGCCTTCCATACAGCTTTCAATATCATCAATACCGCCATCCTGGTCTGGTTCATTCCCCAGATTGAGAAGCTGGTTTGCCTGCTCATTACTCCCAGAAAGGAAGAGAAGGAAGACGAGTTCCGTCTGCAGTTTATCAAGTCCGGTATTATGAAGACGCCGGAAATCTCCATCCTGCAGGCGCAGAAGGAAATCGATGTCTTTGGTGAGCAGATGCAGCTGACCTTCGGCCTGGTCAAAGACCTTTCGCAGGCCAAGGAGGACGAAGAGTTCAAGAAGCTGTTTGACCGCATTGAGAAGAATGAGGACCTGAGCGACCGTATGGAGAAGGAGATTGGTCAGTATCTGGGACAGGTGGGAGACGCCCACCTCTCGGACGACACCAAGGAAAAACTCCGCGCTATGCTCCGTCAGATTGGAGAACTGGAGTCTGTGGGTGACAGCTGCTACAACCTGGCCCGTATCCTGGCCCGCAAGCGGGAGAACAAGGTGGTCTTCACCGAGCAGCAGGAGAACAACGTGATCCAGATGTATGCGCTGGTAGACGCCGCCCTGGGCCAGATGAATGTAGTTCTGAAGGGTCCCCGCGAGGCCAACAACATCTCCAAGTCGGAAGAAATCGAGCTCAAGATCAACGGTCTCCGCAACCAGCTCAAGCGCCAGAACATTGTGGATCTGGACAACCATACATACGATTACGAGAACGGTACTGTCTATATGGACCTCATCTCCGAGTTCGAAAAGACCGGAGACTACGTTATCAATGTGGTGGAAGCCCGTCTGGGCTTGGTTCGCAACAGCCTGCGCTTCAAGGGTGTCCAGCTGGATACGGACGGCAAGCGTGTGATGGTGGACGGAGAAACCATCCCCTTCACCAAGCCCGAGTTCGAGATGCTGCGTCTGTTTATGGAGAACCCCAACAAGGAGTGGGCCCGCCGCGATTTCCTGGAGGCCCTCTGGCCCGATGACGCCCTGGCTACTTCCCGTACGGTAGATGCCGCCGTCACGCGCATCCGCCGCAAGCTGGGTCCCTACGGTGAAGCCCTGGTTACCCGTGGCGCCGGTTACGTCTTTGAAGAATAATTTGCAAGTTTTTTAGTTAAGTACTTGCGGATTCAGAAAAAAGTCGTACATTTGCAGTCCCGTTTTCGGGACCATCATTGAGATATGGTGTAATGGTAGCACTACAGATTCTGGCTCTGTCAGTGAGGGTTCGAGTCCTTCTATCTCAACACATCGGCGCCTGCAGGCGCCCGGCCGTACCCGGGATTTTTTGGTACAAAAAATCGTAGAGGGAGAAAAGGCCGCAGGGGTGTATGAGGGGGCAGCGCCCCCTGTATTAATGGCGGGGTAGCTCAGCTGGTTAGAGCGTCGGATTCATAATCCGGAGGTCGTGGGATCGTGACCCACTCCCGCTACAAAACCAGCAAAGCCGGTTTTGTAGCAAAGAGTCTTAAGACTCATTGGGGGCCTAATCCCCCAAACCCCCTGGGTCGCTACGCTCCGTCACTACTCGAACCGTCAATACTTAAACTCACTATATGCTTCCGGCGCTATGCTTAGCGGCGGTTTTTTTGTTTACATCCGGTCTCCGATAAAGAGGTTGATGGCGGTCAGGAGTTTCTTTCCCTGAAGGTAAGGCAGATTGATATGGTAGGCCTGGGGCCACATACAGATGGCCTTTCCTGCCATAATCTGATCGATGCGATGCATCTTCTCCCTATGCTCCGGCGTATCCCAGACAGGACCGAAGTACTGCTTTCCCATGGCCTGATAAAAACGCGCAAGCATCTTTCTGTCCATGTGGAATAGGTGCTTGATCATGGGATTGGGACCGTACCCGCTCATGTGGGAGAGAATGTTGAAATCCAGCAGGGGATTGCCGTAGCCGAAATCGCCCAAATCTATCCAGTACACCTTGCCCTGCGCTGTAATGATATTGCAGGGATTAAGGTCTCCGTGCAGGCAGGTGGTTGCAGGCTCCAATTCGTCAAGATAGCCTGCCAGCCTTGCCTTGACATTGTCCGGAATCACCTTGTTCTCCATAATCATTTCCCGGGTACGCAAGGCAAGATTGTCAAAAGATTCCGTATTGCATGGAATGGAGTGAAGCGCCTTGGCATATTCTGCCGTAACGCCGGCCAGTTCCTCCAGCCGTTCGGGATGGTCGGCAATGATCCTTCCGAACGACTCCTTGCCTTGAATCCGCTGGACAGTCATGCCGTAACGCTGCCCGTCCGTTACAAACTCATAAGGTTCGGCCGATGGAATCCCCATTTGAAAGACTGCCTTGGAGCGTAGAAACTCCTCCTCCGCCTTGCTGGCAGAAATGCCGGGTTTATTCAACTTAAGGATTACGGAGTCGTCTGTCTTGTTGTAGTAGGATTCCCCGAAACCTCCTCCGCCAAAAGATACCCATTCTTGAAGGTCAACGATTTTTGCTTCCATCGTACAATTATTATGTGCAAAAATAAAAAAGATTTTTCGTAAATTTAGATCCAGCCGGAGGAAAACGGCGCGGCGCTTTATCAGGGAATCACCGACAGATACCAAGCAAGCTCTACCTACGGTCGGCTGCTTTACATTAACTAACAACAGGACGGTACCTGTCTAAAAAACGGAAGTACTATACAGGTTAGAATGGTACCAAGGTCGGGCTCTCTCCCTGTAGGTAAGGGTTTAAAGCGAGATAATGTGTACCAATTTGGTACTTTATGAAATAATACATATCTTTGCAGAGCTAAAGGAATTGAATTATGGTCGTTGTAAGCAGTAGAGAATTCAGGGCCAACCAGAGAAAATACTTTGATTTGGCCCGCGTAAACGATGTCGTGATAGTCTCAAGGTCTCACGGCAGCTATCGCCTTGTCCCCATCAAGGAACAGGATACGCTCATTGATCAGGCTACTCTTGACGCAAAGATTCGTCAAGGAATTGCTGATTATGAAGCTGGTAAGGTACATCGGATGCACGAGAACGAGAGTTCGGAAGCTTTCCTGGAGAGGATGATTAGCGAGGGGTAATATGTATAGCATCGTATTTTCAGAAGACGCAAAGAAGGACTTGAAATTGCTCCAAAAGAAAGCACCACAAGCCCTCTCTAAACTTGCAAAGTTACTGGATGAACTAAAAGAGCATCCCAGAACCGGAACTGGGCAAGTGGAACAACTCAAGGGTTATGATGGAACGGTTTATTCCAGAAGAATTACTCAGGAGCACCGGCTTGTATACAAGATATACGATGATGTGATTGAGGTCCTGGTACTCTCAGCCTTCGGTCACTACAAATAAGACATGGCGTTCACCCTAAAATCGGGGGACGTTATTTTATCATAGAAGCAAAAGCGTTTGTCTAGCTGTTGAATTGTTTATCTCTACCTATAAGGAAACGGAGTCTTTTGCGGCAGTTAATCTCGGCGGAAAAACACACGGCAGATAGGTACGGCGGTTAAACATGCGTCGTAAATCAATCCGCTGAATTTATGGGATCGTGACCCACTCCCGCTACAAAACCAGCAAAGCCGGTTTTGTAGCAAAGAGTCTTAAGACTCATTGGGGGCCTAATCCCCCAAACCCCCTGGGTCGCTACGCTCCGTCACTACTGGAACCGTCAATACTTAAACTCACTATATGTTTCCGGCGCTATGCTTAGCGGCGGTTTTTTTGTGCGCGGGTGTGGAGTAGGTAAAAATAGTGCTATCTTTGGTCTATAAAACGAACTTTTAACACATGAAACAATTGTTATCTACTTTCATCGTTCTGCTTATGGGCACTTTCTTGTATGCCCAGGAGTACGACATCGAGTTTATTTCCAATCACATTTACCTGAAAGCGGACGTTAATGGGAAGCCTGCGCATCTGGTTTTCGATACAGGTTCCGCCGATGTGTATTTGGATAGTACATGGCTTGCTAAAAGCGGTATCAAGTATCCACAGATGGGTAAAGCCATGGTACGTGGTGCAGGAAATGAAGCCAGGAAAACAACGATTGTTTTCTCTGGAGTCAGCATCTCAATGGGCGGAAAACAATACGCTCCCCAGATGGTGCCTGTTATTGACCTGCGCGCCATCCTTGGGGGTGCTACTGACGGCATTTTTGGCCTCAGGGACCTGAAGGGGAAAGTCATCACCATGGATTACAAGAATCGTAAGCTAACGCAGTCAGATAAGGTTACGTCGGCCCAGACAGAGGGCTTCACTCGCATTCCGATACAGACCAGTCCGAACCATCCGGGGCAAATCCTCATCCCCATTGAGGTTACCGTTTCTCCGGGCAAGGTCATTTCTGGCAAGGCGTTACTGGATACCGGGTCGGGCCAGGGTCTCGAATTTACCAGCAAAGCGGCCATCAAATATGGGTTGGACAAGATTGAAGACAAAGTCCGTTTCCACTATGAGCACGGTGGCGTAGGTGGAGAATCAGCCGGTTACGAGTTCGGTATTGACAAAGTGACGGCAGGTAACATCCTGCTCTCCCAAGGCAAGGCTCGATACAGTACAGACAATGCCGGAGCCATGGCAAGCGAAGATTATATTGCCGTCATAGGAAATGGCATCTGGCAACATCTTACTCTCATCCTCGATTTGAGTAAGTCCATTTTATATCTTAGGAAGGACCTGTAATTAAGAAGGCCCCTGTGCGCTGAGTGGTCAGACGTACAGGGGTCTCTGTCTTCCGGCGCTATGCTTAGCGGCGGTTTTTTTGTGCGTATTGGTTGTAGGTGGCCTGCATGGTCTGGTAGTCGGCGGGATCTCGCCAGTAGGAGGCGGGGAGGGTCACCGGAACAGCGGCGTAAGAGTCTTCAATCATGCCCGGCTTGGTGCACCAGAGATATTTGAAACGGGCCGAAGCCAGGTGCGGGCGTTCTCCCAGGCGGGTGAAGAAATTGAGGGTGACAACCCCTTCCAGGCGGGCCGGGAGGTCGTTCTGGTTGGAAAGGGCGTTGCCCAGGGAGTAGTAAACGGGGACCCCGTTGATAGACTCCATGTCCTGCACCACGTGCGGATGGGAGCCCACAATCACATGGGCGCCCTGCTGGATGAGCCAGCGGGCCATTTCTTCCTGCTCGGCGTTGTGGGTGAGGGCATATTCTACACCCCAGTGGGGGCATACCAAAACGATATCGGCGTTCTCCCGCGCACGGGCCATGATGGGTGCCAGGGAAGCTTTGTTCATTCTCTGCACCTTGGGCCAGCGGGCCGAAGCTCCCTGGTTGGTGCCATAGGTGAAGTTCACGATGGCCAGTTTGAGGCCTTTCACGTTCACGAAGAGGGGGTTGAGGAGGGTGTCGGCGGCTTCGTTGGCGGCTACGCCGGTGTAGCGGAGCCCCCGGAGTTCCATTTGCTCAATGGTGCGGCTAAGGCCGGCGGATCCCTTGTCCAGGACGTGGTTGTTGCCCAGCAGGAATACGCCAAACCCTACCTCGGAGAGGTATTCGGGGAAGGATTCCGGACCGGAGAAGACCGGATAACCGGAGTAAGGCTTGCCGGCCAGGGGGAACTCCATGTTGCAGATGGCCAGATCGGCCCCTTGGATATCTTCTTCTACGTATTTGAAGAAACTGCTGTAGCCATACTGTGCCGAACTTTCCATAACCCGGCCATGGCTCAGGACGTCTCCTACAATGAAAATACGGACGGTGTCCGACTGCGGGGCCGGAGCCTTCCAGAACTCCATGGGGAAACGGATTCCCTGGGCTGCCCCCGCCAACGGAAACAGGAGCCACAGGGTCAGCGTAAGAATATGCCGGACAAAGTGTTTCACAGGGCCACAAAGATACGTAACTTACAGATTTATTTCAAATAATTATGTTATCTTTGCGTGTACCACAAAGACTGATTGTCCAATGAACAAAGCAAACGCTAAAATCTTGTGCGCAATCCTCCTCACGGCGGTCTTTTTCTCCAGCACTGCTGTCGCGCAAAAGATAACCTTTGTGCCACAATGGACCGCGCAGGCGCAGTTTGCCGGTTATTACGTGGCAGAAGACATGGGCTTCTACAAAGATGCCGGTCTAGATGTCGAGATTGTACACCCTTCCGTTGCCCAGCCGGCCATAACGCGCGTACTCAACGGAGAGTGTCAGGCCACCACCCTTCAGCTGTGCCAGGCCATGGACGTAATTGATTCCGGAACGCCCATCGTGAACATCCTGCAAACCTCCATGAACAACGGAATGGTCATTGCCAGCTCCCGCGGAGTGGACCCTCTCACCCAGAAGGGAGCCCGCGTAGGTATCTGGAGTGTGGGATTTGGACAGGTGGCCATCTGTATGAGCGTGAAGGAGCAGCTGGATTACGAGTGGATCCGCTTCGCCTCCAATGTGAATCTTTTTGTGGCGGGAGCGCTGGACGCTACCCTGGCCATGAGTTATAACGAGTTTTATCAGCTGTTGCAGGCCGGTATGCAAATCCCCGAAGAGAGTGTCTACCGTTTCTGTGACCACGGCTACAACGTGCAGGAAGACGGCCTGTATATGACCCGTGCTTATTATGACAAGCATAAAGATGAGGCCAAGCGCTTTGCAGAGGCCAGCCGTCGCGGCTGGGAATGGGCGGCCGAACATCCGGAAGAGGCGCTGGATATTGTGATGAAGTACGTGGAGGAGGCACAGATTGCCACCAACCGTACCATGCAGCGCCTGATGCTCAAGGAGATACTCCGTCTTCAGGTAGACCGCGAATCCGGAGAGCGGGAGTTCCGCCTCCGTCCCGATATGGTGAAACTGGCCAGCAACCTCATGGTAGAGAACTTTATGCTGGGCCGGGAAATCACTTACGAAGAACTGATTGAACAATAGGAGGAGAGGATATGCAAAACGAATTACAAGGATACGTTCGCAAAAAACTCTCCGTCCGTGTGAGTTTGTGGGTGGTACTGTTTGCCGCCGTTATTTTCCTGGCAGCCCTGAGCTTCCTGTTTGTACAGTCCCGTACGGCCGTCCGTAAGGAGGCCATCAGCCATGCCACGGAGATCCTGGACAAGACCTCCCTTCGTGTAACCGGCATTCTCAACCGGGTGGAGGTGGCATCCAAAATGACCGAATGGCTGGTAGACCGCCATCTCGATGATCCGGAAGCCATGTTGTTATACAGCCGGAGCATGCTGGTCAACAATCCGGATTTCACTTCCTGCTCCATTGCTTTTGAGCCCTATTATTTCAAGGAGTACGGGCGGTATTTTTCGGCCTATACCAGATACGACGCGGATACCCTCCGCACCACGCAGGGAGGATCGGACGCCTACCAGTATTTCTATATGGACTGGTACCTGATGCCCAAGCTCCTGGATAAATCCACGTGGACAGAGCCTTACATGGAGCTGGATGCCGCCTCGGGCCATCAGGAGATGGTGACTTCCTACAGCCAGCCCCTGGTCAACAGCAAGGGTGAGTACGTGGGAACCCTTAACACCGGCCTTTCGCTCAACTGGCTGTCCCAGACCATTTCGGCCGTCAAGCCCTATCCCAACTCTTACAGTGTCATGGTGGGTAAGGGCGGTACTTACTTTGTCCACCCCGACGAAAACAAACTCCTCAAGCAGACCATCTTCACGCCCACCATGGAGAAGGCCGATTCGGCCCTCACCTCTTTGGGACACGCCATGCAGCGGGGAGAGGAAGGCATGACGGAGCTTCGCCTCAACGGCGAGCACTGCTATGTGTTCTATAAGCCGCTGGGCGTTACCGGCTGGAGTATGGCCATCGTGTGCCCGGAAAGAGATATCTTCCAGGGCTTCACCCGCCTTCGTACCACGGCCCTGTCCATTGTGGCGGTGGGTCTGCTGCTGATGCTGTTCTTCTTCATCCGCATCATCACGCGGGAACTGCAGCCGCTGCGGCGCCTGGCCGACGAGGCCGAAACCATAGCCTCCGGTCAGTTCCAGACGCAGCTGCCGGACTTTGGCCGCGTGGATGAGATTGGCCAGCTGAGCCAGTCGTTTGGCAATATGCAACAGTCTCTGGTGAACTATATCAAAGAGCTCCAGACCACCACGGCCCAGAAGGCATCGCTGGAGAGTGAGCTCAACGTGGCCGCCAGCATCCAGATGTCTATGCTGCCCAGCGTGTTCCCGGACCGCGAGGGCCTGGATATGTTTGCCTCCATGACCCCGGCCAAGGAAGTGGGTGGAGACCTGTACGGTTATCTGCTTACGGACAACACCCTGTACTTCTGCGTGGGAGACGTGAGCGGAAAGGGTGTGCCGGCCTCCCTGTTTATGGCCCAGGTTACGCGTCTGTTCCGTACGCTGGCCGGTCAGCAGCTGCTTCCGGCCGATATCTGCCGCCATATGAACGATGCCCTCTCCGGAGAGGAGAACCAGACCGATATGTTTGTGACCCTCTTCGTGGGCCTGGTGGATCTGACCACCGGTCATCTTTCCTTCTGCAACGCAGGCCACAATCCGCCCGTGATTGGCGGAGGAGAGAACGGCGGAGACTTCCTCCAGATGCAGTCCAACTTCCCTATTGGCGTGCTGCCGGGCCTGGTGTTCCAGGGGGAAGAGATCGATACCATCAAGAACCGCCCGCTGCTCATCTACACGGACGGTCTCAACGAGGCCGAAAACCGCCAGCACGAGCAGTTTGGAGACGACCGCCTGCTGGACATCCTGCGCAATACCCGCTTCGATTCGGCCCGCCAGGTGGTGGAAACCCTCTGCGAGTGCATTGAGAAGCACAGAGACGGCGCCGATCCCAACGATGACTTAACCATTATGTGCCTGCGAGTAAGTTAGGCTAATCAAATATGCGAAAATTCTTCAGTACCCTTTTCACGCTGGTGCTGTCTGTCAGTGCCGTTCTGGCCCAGGACTCCATCCAGCAGATCGTAGACCTTCAAGCCAGTCAGGAACCTCTGAAAGGTTCGGCCTGGGGCTTTTATGCCGTAGATGCCGCCGGCAATACGCTGGCCAGCCATAATGCCGGGATACGCCTGACGCCGGCCTCCAACCGCAAGCTGGTGACCACCGGCGTGGCCCTGCATGCCTTCGGCCCGGATTACCGTTTCCGTACGTCGCTGGGCTATACCGGTACCATTGAGCCCGATGGCACCCTCAAGGGAGACCTGTACATCATTGGTGGGGGAGACCCTACCCTGGGTTCGGCCGATACGGCTTATGTCCTCAAGGCCGATGCCCTCTTCTGGAAATGGAAGACCCTCCTGCGGGAAAAGGGCATCCAGCGCATCCACGGCCGCATCATTGGAGACGGAAGTGCCTACGAAGGGGATCTGGAGCACGCCTCCTGGGATTATAACGATTCCGGCACCTACTACGGTACCGGCGGCAACGCCCTCTGCTTTTACGAGAACGCCATTGATATGCAGGTGAGTGCTACCCGCGAGGGAGAGCCCATCAACATTACCCGCATTTACCCCGAGACCCCCTGGCTGCACGTCATCAACTACGGCGTTACGGGTCCCGCCGGCAGCGGCAACAGCCTCTTCCTGTTTACCACGGACTTTTCCCACAAGGCAGAGATGCGCGGCGTCTTTGGAGTGGACCGCCGTCCCAAGATTGAAAGCGCGTCCAACAAATATGGAGACCTTACCTGCGCCTACTACTTCTGGAAAAACCTCCGGGATACCGGCTGGGAAGTAACCGGCGGCTATGCCCACGTCAACCGCGGCGGCTACATCCAGGGCTCCGACTTTGTAGAAATGGGAAAGGCCGGAAAACCCGTTGTGCTGGGTTATACGGAGGGACCTCGTCTGGCCGATATTGCCCGTCTGACCAACGTCAGAAGCGATAATTTCTATGCCGAGGCTATGCTGCGCGCTATGGGCGAGAAGGCTACGGGAGTGGCCGAGTACGACAGCTGCCTGGTGGCCGAGAGCGTGGTGCTCCGCGACATGGGCCTGGACCTGGACCATATCCGTTTTGCCGACGGCAGCGGCCTGTCTTCCCAGAATTTTGTTACTCCGGAGTGGATGGTGAGTTATCTGCAGGCCATCCAGAAGAGCCCGGCTTTCCCCGCCTTCCTGGCTTCGCTTCCGCAGCCCGGAGAGGGAACGCTGAGTATGATCCGTTTCCCCGGAGCCGACCGCGTGCGTATGAAGAGCGGCTCCATCACCGGCGCCCTCTGCTATTCGGGTTATATCCTGGATGCCAACGGAAAGCCCGCCGTTACTTTCTCTATCCTTACCAACAACTCGCTGGTTGGTTCGTCTGAAGTGCGCAAGGCGCTGGTTCAGATGATTCGGAAACTCACCGAATAGAGAAAATTTTGTATCTTTGTAAGATGATTAAAAAGAAGATCTATATCTGTCTGCTGGTCCTTCTGGCTGCCGTTTCGTGTAAAACGGTGAGCCACTTGCAGGAGACGGCCACCGAGCTTTTCAGAGGCGAGGTAGTGGCCAAGGTGGGAGATCACCGGCTGCACCGTGCAGAGCTGGAGAGCTACATCCCCGCCGGCGTCTCGGAAGAGGACAGCACCTCCCTGGCCCGCCAGTTCATTCAGAGCTGGGCAGAGGATCTCCTGCTTATGGATATGGCTGAGGCCCAGCTTTCGGCCCAGGAGAAAGACGTAAAGGCCGAACTGGAAGAATATCGCAAAAACCTCATCAAATACCGCTACGAGCAGCTTTACATCCAGCAGCGCCTGGATACGCTGGTCACCGAGGACGAGGTAGCCATCTTTTACCGGGATAATCCGGACCGTTTCCGTCTGGAGCGCCCCATCCTCAAATCCCGTTATATGGTCATCCCGGCCGACGCCCGAAGCCTGAAGCTCATCAAGGCCAAAATGTCGTCGGACGACGAAATTGAGGTAGTGGAGGCTGACAGCCTGGCCGCCTCGGTGGCGCTTAAGTACGCCGATTTGTCGGAAACCTGGATGGACGCCCTGGCCCTGGCCCGTGAGGCCGTGATAGACTACCGCACGCTGGTGGCAGGAATCAAGAACCCCTTCGTGGAGGTAACGGACGACGCCGGCAACCTGCACGTGGTCTACGTGGTGGATATGGTTCCGGACGGCAAGACCGCCCCTATCGAGTATTGTGAGGAAAGAATCCGGGATCTTATCCTGAGTTCCAGAAAACACGCACTGGAAGAGGGTCTGGCCCAAGACTTGCTGGAGAACGCCCGCAAGAACAACAAGTTTGTAATCTATGATTATGAAAAATAGCATCGTCATTGCGGCAGGACTGTTTCTGGCCTGCCTTCCCCTGGGAGCCCAGAAGTACAAGGGCATTGTGGATAAATCCGTTGCCGTGGTAGGCGGAGAGACCATCCTCCTGTCGGATGTAGAGGCCGAAGTTCAGCAGCAGCGCGCTGCCGGCAGCTCCAGCGACCGTGACCTCCGTTGCGAGATTCTGGAAGCTATGATGGAGAGCAAGATTTTCCTTATGCAGGCCCGCATTGACTCCCTCACCGTGGGAATGGATATGGTCCAGAACAACCTGAGCCAGCGTATCGACTGGTTCCGTACCCAACTGGGCGGTGACGAAGAAATGGAAAAATACTTTGGCAAGCCCCTGTACAAGCTTCGTCAGGAGTGGACCAAGACCCTGGAAGAGCAGAGTCTCACCGAGCAGGCCCGTTACTCGGTGGCCAGCAAGATTTCCGAGGTAACCCCTTACGATGTCCAGGAGTATCTCAAGGCCACGGACCCCGAAGATCTTCCCGTGGTTCCCGTGAAGTACCAGCTTAGCCAGATCTGCCTCTATCCGGACCGTGCTGCAGCCGCTACCGCCGTGCGCGAAAAGCTGCTGAGCCTGCGCGAGCGTATTATGAACGGTGAAAAGTTTGCCACCCTGGCCCGCATCTATTCCGAAGATCCGGGCAGCGCCCGCCGCGGCGGAGAACTGGGTATGGCCTCCAAGTCCATCTTCTGGCCCGCCTTCTCCGATGCCGCTATGGCCCTGAGGCCCGGCACCATTTCCCAGATTGTGGAAACCCCCGACGGCTTCCATATCATTGAAGTCATTGAGAAGAAGGGAGATATGTTCAACGCACGTCACATCCTTCTCAAGCCCCAGTATACGCAGGAAGACCGCGAAAAGGCCTTCGCCCGTCTGGACAGCCTCAAGAACGCCATCCAGCAGGAGGAGATTCCTTTTGACCTGGCTGCCCGCTTCTATTCCGAAGACCTTCCCACCCGCACCAACGGCGGTCAGATGGCAGACCCTTCCACCGGTTCCTCCTACTTTGAAATTGACCAGCTCAAGCCGGCCGACTATGCCGCCATCAAGGATTTGGAGCCCGGACAGATTTCCGAGCCCGTGGAGTCTCAGGATAACGAAGGCTACCTCCAGGGCCGTCAGGGTAACCTGATTTACAAGATCATCCGCGTGGACAAGATTCTCCCGGCCCACACCGCCACTTTTGAGAACGACTACAACCAGATTCTGGAAACCGTTCAGCAGAAGAAGCAGATGGAGGCCGTGGATGCCTTCCTGAACAACAAGATCAAGAACACCTATATTGTCATTGACCCCTTGTTTGCCGAGTGTGACTTCTCCCGGGAAGCTTGGAACGCCCGTAAATAGTGCATTTTTCCGGGACTCATAAATGGCTGATGCCCGTGCTGCTACTGCTTTTCGCAGTGGCGGCTTTGGCTTATGAGCCCCCGCAGGAGCCGGTCCAGGAAAAAGACAAGGTCCACCTGATTAGCGCCCAGAGCGCCCAGCTCATAGAAAAAGATGGCGAGAACTACCGAAAAGTGGTGGGTCCCGCCAAATTCTTGCATAACGACACGTATCTTCTCTGCGATACGGCCCTGTGGAACGTGAATACCAACATCATTGACGCCACGGGCAACGTGCAAATTATCCAGGACCGCACCAAACTGTCCAGCGCCACCCTCCAGTACGTGGTAGACGACAATATGGCCAAGTTCCGAGGAGAGCTGGTGCAGCTGGAAGACAGCGACCACAACACCCTCCGTACCCGTTATCTGGACTACAACACCAAAGACTCGGTGGCCATTTTCCAGAACGGCGCGGCTATGCGGGACAAGGACGGACAGATCATAGAGAGCCTGTATGGCACCTACGATGCCAAGGCCCACCTCTTTATCTTCAACGACCAGGTGAATATGTATATGGACACCACGTTTATGAAGACGTCCCGCCTGGAGTACAGAAGTGACCTGTCCACCGCCTATTTCGGTTACGGCACCGATATGTGGCAGGACGACCAGATGCTAAGCGCCGACGACGGCTGGTACGACCGCAACAAGGAGTTGTACTTCTTCCGCCGCCGGGTGCACCTGCTTACCCAGGACCAGGAAATCTGGAGCGACTCCCTCTACTATCACCGCGTGGCGGGAGACGTGGAGATGCTGGGCAATGTGGAAATTATGGATACCACCCGCAATGTCTTCGGCCTGGCCGGACGGATGGAGTACTCGGATTCCCTTTCGCAGATCCGGATGACCCGGGACCCCGCCATTATGTCCATTACGGAGGAGAAAGAGCGCGTGGATACCGTTTATGTGGGGGCCGATATCCTCTTCTCGCGTGCCTACAAGCGCTGCGACATTCCCGAGGAGTGGGTGAAAGACGCTGAGAAGCGTACGAAGGACATCTCCGGAGACCCGGTGATGGAGTATCGCAAGAAAGCCGCCGAAGAAGCCGCCAAGAAAGCGGCCGATGCCCTCAAGAACGACCCCGCCAAACAGGCCGAAGAAGCGGCCCGCAAGCTGCGCGAACAAAAGAATAATCAGAAGGGAAAGTTGGAGGCCGCGGCGCCTCCGGACCAGGAGGATACCACAGCCGTCAAAAAGCCGGAACCCGCTGTGAAAGCCCCTGTGGATACAGTTCCCCCGCCTCCGGATACATCCAAAGTGAATATCGTCTGGGGTTCCAAGAACGTGCGTCTCTTCCGCCGCGATATGCAGATGGCGGCAGACTCCCTCTATTACACGGACCTGGATTCCCTGGTACGCCTGTATAGAGACCCTATCTTCTTTAACTCCGGCAACCGGCAGTATGCGGCCGACAGCATCTATATGGTCATCAAGAACCGCCAGATGCAGCGGGCCCATCTGCTGTCCAATGCCTTCATCACCATTGAGGAGGCCCCGCAGGCCTACGACCAGATTCGCGGAACCGAGATGGTGGCCTACTTTGACTCCACCAACGCCCTTACGCGTTTTGACGCCCTGGGCGGTGCTTCTTCCCTGTTTTATCTGGAAGAGAACGACGCCCTGGCCACGGTGAACAAGGTGGAGGCCAAGATGATTTACGCCACCTTCGTAAACGACACCCTCTCCAGGATGTACTATTACGACAATGCCAAAAACGACGGCTACCCCACGGTGCAGCTGCCGGAAGAGGACAAGACCCTCAAGGGTTTCCGTTGGGAGCCGGAGAGAAGGCCCAAGTCGCCGCTGGATGTGACGGCGCTGGAGCCGCGTCCCAGCGAGCGCATTGCCTACCTCTCCCGTCCGCACGCCAAGTTCCAGCAGACCGAGGATTACTTCCCCGGCTATATCAACAAAGTGTACCGGGACATTGCCATCCGCGACTCCCTGACCGTGGTAAGACAGCGGGAGAAGGAGCAGAGGGAAGCTATGGAGAAAGAACTGGCCGCCCTGAAAGCACAGGAGGTGCAGGAAGACACTTTGGCCGTTCAGGCCGATACGACGATGACTGCGCTCAAGGATACGCTGAAGGCACCTCTGGACAGTCTGGCAGCCGCCCCGCTGGACAGCCTTTCCAAAGCGCCAGTAGACAGCCTCGCCTCCGAAGTCAAGAAAGAACCCACCCCTAAGGAGCTCCGCCAGGCCGAAAAAGCCCGAAAGGAGGCCGAAAAAGCCAGAATAAGAAAGCAGAAAGACGAGGAAAGGAAGGCCCGCTGGGCCGAACTGGACCGCCGCGACGCAGAGAAGAAAGCCGCCAAGGAGCAGAAGAAACTGGAGAAGGAGCGGGCCCGAAAGCTGAAAGCCCTCCAAAAGCTGGAGAAGAAGGCCCAGAAGGAACGGGCGCGGTTTGAAAGATACCTCCGCAGGGAACAGGAGCGGGAACTCAGAAGACAAAACAAACGCAAAAAGTGATATGAAAAAGACCGTACTAGTATCCGGTGGTGCCGGTTTCATTGGCAGCCACGTTACTGTAGAACTCATCAATGCCGGCTACGACGTAGTGGTGGCCGACAATTTCTCCAACTGCGACCGCACCTGCTATGAAGGCGTGAAAAAGATCACCGGCCGCGAGGACCTTCCTCTGGAAGTGGTAGATTTCTGCGATATGGCCGCCACCAACGCTCTCTTTGCCAAGTATCCCATTGACGCCGTTATCCACTTTGCCGCCTTCAAGGCCGTGGGTGAGTCGGTAGAGCAGCCGGTCCGCTATTACAAGAACAACCTTACCAGCTTCCTCAACGTGCTGGAGGCCGCCCAGAACAAGGGTGGCTGCAATGTGCTGTTCTCTTCTTCGGCCACCGTATATGGAGAGCCCGATGTGGTTCCCGTGACGGAAAAGACCCCTCGTCAGCCCGCCACCTCCCCTTACGGCAACACCAAGACTATGTGCGAAGACATCCTTCACGACACCGTCAAAGCCAACGGCGGCAAGATCAAGGGTATCCTCCTCCGCTACTTCAACCCCATTGGCGCCCATCCCAGCGCCCTCATTGGTGAACTTCCCCGTGGCGTTCCCAATAACCTGGTTCCCTATATCACCCAGACGGCCATTGGCAAGCGCGAGTGCCTGAGCATCTTTGGCAACGACTATCCCACCCCGGACGGCACCTGCCAGAGAGACTTCATTGACATTGTGGACCTGGCCAAGGCACACGTGTATGCCGTTACCCGTATGGTGGAAGGCAAGATGAAGCAGGACTGCGAGGTCTTCAACGTGGGCACCGGCCGTCCGCTGAGCGTGATGGAGCTGGTCAACGCCTTCGAGAAGGTGAACGGAGTCAAACTCAATTACAAGTTTGCCCCCCGCCGTGCCGGAGACATCACCGCCATCTGGGCCGATCCCACCTTGGCCGAAACGGAAATGGGCTGGAAGGCCACCCGTACCATTGAAGAAACCCTCAAGTCTGCCTGGGCTTGGGAGTGCCACCTGGCCGGAAAATAGAACTTGACACAATATGGAAGAGAAAAAACAAGTCCAGCTGCCGGAAAACGCACACCGGGAGCTCAAGCCGGGAGAGGAGTATAAGCCCATCCTGGACCCCCAGACCAAGTTTGCCGAAGCCACCCCGTATTCGGTAGCCATCGGCCTTCTTATGGTGATTCTGTTCAGCGCTGCCGCAGCTTATCTGGGCCTCAAGGTGGGCCAGGTGTTTGAAGCAGCCATTCCCATTGCCATTATTGCCGTGGGTCTCACCGGCGCCCTGGGCCTCAAGCAGGGCCTGAGCCAGAACGTGATTATCCAGTCCATCGGCGGCTGCTCCGGCGCCGTGGTGGCCGGAGCCATCTTCACCCTGCCCGCCATCTACATCCTGGGCGTTGAGGTGCAGTTCTGGCAGATGGTGCTGAGCTCGCTGCTGGGCGGCGTGCTGGGCATCCTGTTCCTCATTCCTTTCCGCAAATACTTTGTCAAGGAAATGCACGGGAAGTACCCCTTCCCGGAAGCTACCGCCACCACGCAGGTGCTCATCAGCGGCGAGGGCGGCGGCTCCAGCGCCAAGACCCTCATCACGGCCGGCCTCATTGGCGGTCTGTACGATTTTGCCGTAGCTACCTTTGGCACCTGGGCCGAAACCATCTCCACCACGGTGATGGGTTGGGGCGCCGCCCTGGCCGACAAAGCCAAGCTGGTGCTCAAGATGAACACCGGCGCCGCCGTTCTGGGCCTGGGCTATATCATCGGCCTTAAATATTCCTTCATCATCTGCTGCGGCTCGCTGCTGGTGTGGCTGGTCATCATTCCCCTGATGAACCTCATCTGGGGGGCCGATGTCATTGACCTGATGGGCACCGGCATCACCACCACCGTTGGTGAGATGGCACCGGAAGAGATTTTCAAGACGTATGCCCGCCATATCGGTATCGGCGGTATTGCCACCGCCGGCATCCTGGGTATCATCAAGAGCTTTGGCGTTATCAAGAGCGCGGCCGGCCTGGCCGTGAAGGAGTTCAAGCGCAAGCCCGGCACCCTTACGGAGAAAGCCATCCGCACGGAGGAAGACCTCCCTATGAAGACCATCGTCTTTGGTGTGGTCATCGCTCTCCTGTGCATCTTCGCCTTCTTTGCCTTTGGCGGCGTGGTCAATAACGTATGGCAGGCCCTGGTGGGTCTGGTCATCGTGGCCATTGTCTCCTTCCTCTTTACCACCGTGGCGGCCAACGCCATTGCCATTGTGGGTTCCAACCCTGTGAGCGGTATGACGCTTATGACCCTCATCATCGCTTCCCTCATCCTGGTGGCCGTGGGCCTCAAGGGCAATGTGGGTATGGCGGCTGCCCTCATCATTGGCGGCGTGGTTTGCACGGCGCTGTCGGTGGCGGGCTCCTTCATCACGGACCTCAAGATTGGTTACTGGCTGGGCTCCACCCCTAAGGTGCAGGAAGGCTGGAAGTTCCTGGGCGTGGCCGTGAGTGCCGTTACCGTGTGCGGCGTGATGCTGGTTCTCAACAAGACTTACGGTTTCACCGGAGACAATGCCCTGGTGGCTCCCCAGGCCAACGCTATGGCCGCTGTGATTCAGCCTATGTTCTCGGGCGGCGGCGCCCCCTGGCTGCTGTACGGCATTGGTGCCGTGATTGCCCTGGTGCTCAACTTCTGCAAGGTCCCGGCCCTGCCGTTTGCCCTGGGTATGTTCATTCCCATTGACCTCAACCTGCCCCTGGTGGTGGGTGGCGCCATTTCCTGGTATGTGAGCACCCGCTCCAAGGATGCTGCCGTCAATGCCGCCCGTATGGAGAAAGGCACCCTCATCGCTTCCGGTTTCATTGCCGGCGGCGCCCTTATGGGTGTGGTGAGCGCCATTCTCAAGTTCGCCAATGTGGACCTCTATCTCACGGACTGGGCCGCCAACTACGGCGAGGCCGTGGCCATTGTGCCCTTCATCGGTATTATTGTATATATGATTTTAGCTTCAATGAAAGATGGAAAAGCTGTTAAATAGATTTTTGCGCTACGTAAGCGTAGATACCCAGTCCAACGAAGAGTCTGAAACCCAGCCTTCGGCCGCCAAAGAGTGGAACCTGCTCAAAATGCTGGAGGCCGAACTCAAGGACCTGGGCGTTGAGGTAACCCTGGATGAATATGGCTATGTAATGGCTTCCATCCCGTCCAACCTGGGTAAGGAAGTGCCGGCCGTGGGCTTCATTGCCCACGTGGACACCGCTCCCGATGCCAGCGGCGCCAATGTGAAGCCTCAGATTGTTGAAAACTACGACGGCAAGGCCATCGACCTCAAGGGCGTTCCCGGCCTGCAGCTCAAGCCGGAAGAATTCCCCGAAATGCTGCACTATGTGGGCCAGACCCTCATCACCACCGACGGTACCACCCTCCTGGGAGCCGACGACAAAGCCGGTGTGGCAGAGATTATGAACGCCGTCCAGTATATGGTGGAACACCCCGAGTTCAAGCACGGCAAAATCTGCATCGGCTTTACCCCCGATGAGGAAATTGGCCGCGGCGTGGTCAAGTTTGACGTTCCCCGCTTTGGTGCCAGCTTTGCCTACACAATGGACGGTGGCGAGGTAGGAGAACTGGAGTTTGAAAACTTCAACGCCGCCAGCGCCAAGATCCATATCCAGGGCCGAAACGTGCACCCCGGCTATGCCAAGGGCAAGATGAAGAACGCCATCCTCATTGGCCAGGAGCTCAACGCTATGTTACCGGCACTGGCCCGTCCGGAGCACACCGAGGGCTACGAAGGCTTCTTCCACATCATCTCCTTCAAGGGAACGGTAGAGGAGGCAGACTTTGCCTACATCATCCGTGACCACGACCGCGCCAAGTTTGAGGCCCGCAAGGGAATGATGCAGAAGGTGACGGACGCCATCAACGCCCAGTACGGAGAAGGCACCGCCACACTGGTGCTCAAAGACCAGTACTACAATATGCGTGAGCAGGTAGAACCCCACTATCACATCATTGACAAGGCTGTGAAGGCTATGGAGATGGCTGGTGTCAAGGCCAAGATTCAGCCCATCCGCGGAGGAACCGACGGTGCCAACCTCTCCTTCAAGGGCTTGCCTTGCCCCAACATTTTTGCCGGTGGACTCAACTTCCACGGCAAGATGGAGTTCGTACCTCTGGAAAGTATGGAAAAGGCTTCCCAGGTTATCCTGAACATTATTTCTCTCTTTGCAGAGTAAACTCTTTCAGGATAGAAGAGAAACGCAACTGGATTTTATCCAGACACAGATTATTGACGGAGCCCTCGTGCGTATGCCTGAGGGTTCCTTTGTAATGGAAGGTGCCGTTCTGCACGGCCTGTCCCACCTGTTTGTAAGCATCGCGGAAAGGAACGCCGGAGGCCACCAGGCGGTTCACTTCCTCTACGCAGAAAGCGGTCTCGTACAGCGGTCGGCTCATCAGGTCCTTGGTAACGGTAATGCCGGGAAGGGCAAAGATGAGAATATCCAGGCAGCTGTCCATCTCGTCAAAGAGAGGCAGGTACAGTTCCTTCAGGAGCTGCATATCGCGGGCATAGCCGGAAGGCAGGTTGCCGGTAATCAGACGGATGTCGTTGGGAATACCCTGCAGGCGGTTGCAGTGGGCCCTCAGGAGCTCAAACACATCCGGGTTCTTCTTCTGCGGCATAATGCTGGAGCCGGTGGTGTAGGCGTCCGGCAGGTGCACGAAGCCAAAATTCTGGCTGGTGAACAGACAGCAGTCAGTAGCAAACTTACCCACCGTTTCGGCCAGGCAGGCATAGGCAAAAGCCACCATCCGTTCGCAGCGGCCGCGGCCCATCTGGGCATAGATGGAGTTGTAGGCCAGGCTCTCGAATTCCAGCAGATTGGTGGTACGCGTGCGGTTGAGGGGGGCCGAAGAGCCATACCCCGCCGCCGATCCCAGCGGATTGCGTCCGTTCACCTCCCAGGCGGCCTTCAGCTGAACCAGGTCGTCGCAGAGGCTTTCGGCATAAGCGCCAAACCACAGGCCGAAGGAAGAAGGCATAGCCACCTGCATATGCGTATAGCCAGGCATAAGGACGTCCTTGAGTTCATCGGCCCTTTGGATAAAGAGGTTAAAGAGCTTGGAGACTTTCTCCAGCGTCCTGCTTATACGCGCGCGGGTGAATAATTTGATGTCAACGGCCACCTGGTCGTTGCGGGAACGGCCGGTGTGCACTTTCTTGCCCAGCGCTCCCAGGCGGGCTTCCACCTCGGAATGTACGTCTTCTCCGTGAATCTCAAAGCGGCCTTCCAGGGCCTCCTGGTGAAGCTTTTGAAGGGCGGGCTTGAGCTGGTCGTACTCTTCCGGAGCCAGCAGCCCCACCTCCTTGAGCATAGTAATGTGGGCCAGCGTTCCCTCTATGTCATAAGGGGCCAGCAGCAGGTCCAGCTCGCGGTCTTTCCCCACGGTAAAGGCGTCTACCTCCGGGGCATTGTCAAATCCTTTATCCCAAATTTTCATACTTTGAGTCCATCCAAAAGTTGTACATAAATGTTGGTGGCTTTTTCAATGTCGGCCACGTTCACATACTCGTCGGCCGTATGGGAACGGACCGAGTCTCCGGGCCCTATCTTCACGGAGGGGAAGCGGCAGAGGGCCTGGTTGGAAAGGGTGGGCGACCCCACGGTGGGGATGCCCAGCTCCCGGGCGCGCTGCACCAGCGGGTGGTCTTCGGCTATGGAGGAGCCGCAGAGCCGGGTGGAGCGGGCCTCCAACTGGCAGGGGGCTTCGGCCTTGATCATTTCCAGCAGTTCCTGGTTGGTGTACAGGCCGTTGGAGCGGATGTCCACCACAAAAGTGCAGATGTCGGGAATCACGTTGTGCTGCGTTCCGGCCTGGATCTGTGTCACGGTCATCTTGACGGGCCCCAGCAAGGGGGAAACCTTCTCGAACTGTTTGTTCCGGAACCAGTCGATGGCCGGAAGGGCCTCGTAGATGGCGTTGATGCCGGTGTTGCGGGCGGCGTGTCCGGCCTTTCCCTTCACCGAGCAGTCCAGCACCATCAGGCCTTTTTCGGCCACCGCCATTTCCAGGGAAGTGGGCTCTCCAAACACCCCAAAGGCAATGGGTCCGCAGGCTGCCTCCATCTCCGGGAGGGAGATTTCCAGGCCTTCCCGTCCGCTGGTTTCTTCCTGGGCCGAAAGGGAAAGGATGAGGGTATAGGGCTGCGGCTTGGAGATAAGCTTTTTGTATGCAGCTATGAGGGCCACCACCGAGGCCCCGTCGTCGTTGCTGCCCAGGCCATACAGGCGGCCGTCTTCCACCGTGGGGGTGAAAGGATCCCGGGTCCAGCCGGCCACGGGGCGCACGGTGTCCATATGGGCATCTATAAGAACGGCCGGCCCCGTTCCGTGGCAACACCAGAGATTGTTGCCGCAGCGGTGGGGGGCCAGGCCTTCTTCTGTGAGCCAGGACTGCATAAAATTGGCTATGGCAGACTCGTCCCGGCTCAGGGAGGGAATGGCTATCAGTTTTTGTAGGAGTTCAATCATAGAATTTCGTCCTCGTGCCGGTTGTAGTAGACCCGCAGCGGCGTAGACAGCACCTTGATGAATCCCTTGGCGTCTTGGGCCGTCCAGCCTTTCTGCATCTCTCCATATTCTCCAAACTTGGTCTTGACCAGGTCGTTGGCGCTTTCTACGCCCACGGTCTCAAACTGCTTGGGACCGTAATTCACAATCACGGTGCCGGTCACGTTGCGCTGGCTGGATTCCAGCATAGCTTCTATGTCGCGCATCACGGGTTCCAGGTACTGGCTCTCGTGCAGGAACATACCGTACCAGGTACCCACCTGGTCTTTCCAGTACTGCTGCCACTTGGACAGGGTGTATTTCTCCAGATACTTGTGGGCGGCAATGATGAGCATAGGGGCGGCAGCCTCAAAGCCCACGCGGCCCTTGATGCCAATGATGGTGTCTCCCACGTGGATGTCGCGGCCCAGGCCGTAACCGTCTACAGCGGCTTCCAGGGCCTGGATGGCGGCCACCGGGGAATCGAAGGTCTTACCGTCCACGGATACAATCTGGCCTTTCTCAAAGCCAATCTTCACGGTCTTGTTGCCCGTCTTGGTGCAGGGCTTGAGGTAGGCCGATTCCGGCAGACCCTGGGCCGAATCCAGCAGCTCGCCGCCGCAGATGGAGGTGCCCCAGAGGCCCACGTTGTAGGAATACTTGAGCTTGGCAAAATCGGCCGGGAAACCGTGCTGGTTGAGGTAGTCCACCTCTTCCTGGCGGGTGAGGGCCTTGTCACGGGTGAGGGTGATGATTTCCATCTCCGGGCACATCACCTGGAAGGTCATATCAAAGCGCACCTGGTCGTTGCCGGCGCCGGTGGAACCGTGGGCTATGGCATCGGCCCCAATCTCCTTGGCGTAGCGGGCAATGGCAATGGCCTGGAAGATACGCTCGGACGATACGGAGATGGGATAGGTTCCGCCGCGAAGGACGTTGCCGTATACCATATATTTAAGGCTCTTGGCGTAGTATTCGTCTTTTACGTCAATGGCCACAAAACCCTTGGCGCCCAGCTTGTAGGCGTTTTCTTCGTTTTTGGCCAGCTGGGCGGGGGAGAAACCACCCGTGTCTGCGCAGGCGGCGTAGACTTCGTGACCCTGGTTGGCCAGGTACATAACGGTATAGGAGGTATCCAGACCTCCGCTGTAGGCAACAACAATTTTCATATTATGATTCGGTTTTTAATATCGGGGAAAAAGGGAACAAGGGCGTCCAGGATTTCGGCCTGGGTGGCATCTACGCGGCCAATCAGGAGAATGGTGTCGTCTCCGGCCAGGGTGCCGATGATGGGGGAGATGACCTGCGTGTCTATGAGGGCGGCTACGGCGCTGGCCATTCCGGGGCGCGTCTTGAGGACGGCCATCTGGCCGGAAAACTGAATCCGGAGGACGCCGGACGACAGGTCGGTGCTGGGGAGGTGGTTCTTGACAGGCACTACATACCCTTCTCCGGGGATCTTGGAGATCTTCAGGGAGTTGAGGTCGCGGGACAGGGTGGCCTGCGTGGAAGAGATTCCCGCTTCGCGAAGCCGGCGGGCTAATTCTTCCTGGCTGTACACCGGTCCGGACTGGATGATATCCAGTATGGCCTGCTGTCTGATTTTGGTACTGCTCTGCATTTTATGGTATAAATATCCAATTCGCCGGCAAATATATGAATATTTATCGAAAAAACTTGCATATCTTAATAAATAATTTGTATTTTTGTGCCCGAAAAGTTGATATGACCTTATGGAAATCGAAGTGATGGTGGCGCAGGAGTGCCACACGGCCTATGCAGAGGCCATTTGTGAAGAGATTTACATATCTTCCCTGGAGAGGAAGACCGGTATAGCCAACCGTACGCCCGACTACATCAACGAAAAGATCCGGGCGGGCAAGGCGGTTATCGCCCTCACCGACGAAGGCGAGTTTGCCGGCTTCTCCTATATAGAATCGTGGGGCGGCAAGAGTTTCGTGGCCAACTCGGGTCTTATTGTGGCCCACAAGTTCCGTGGAATGGGCATTGCCAAGCGCATCAAGGAGCAGACTTTCATCCTGTCCCGCAAGCTCTTCCCGGATGCCAAGATTTTCTCCATCACCACCGGTTCGGCCGTGATGAAGATGAATTATGAATTCGGTTTCCGCCCGGTTCCCTTTGCCGAGCTCACGGACGACCCTGAGTTCTGGAAGGGCTGTGAGGGCTGCCGCCACTTTGAAATCCTCAAGGACCGCGACTACAAGATGTGCCTTTGCACCGGCCTCTTGTACGACCCCAAGGAGCATCTGACCATCCATCATCCCGGAGAAGCATGATCAAAGTAGGTATCATAGGCGGCGCCGGCTATACGGCCGGAGAGCTGGTGAGGCTTCTGGTGAACCATCCCGAGGCCTCTATTGCCTGGATCCATTCCGAGAGCCAGGCGGGCAAACCCGTGGCCGGCCATCATCCCGGCCTGGTGGGAGATACGGACCTGGTGTTTACGGACCAGGTGGACCTGGAAGGCATTGACGTGCTGTTTATGTGCGGCGCCCACGGAAAGAGCCAGGCTTTCTGGGAAGAGCACACCTGCCCCGCAGGCCTCA
>JAEEGF010737289.1_pt1 | contig 46350 bp, 44 predicted proteins | sample 9134171 | NCBI WGS metagenome assembly JAEEGF01 (sample SAMN16246542, study PRJNA631951) | gut metagenome | biome: gut microbiome; feature: rumen; material: AP-attached | host: Bos | place: Iran: Karaj | collected 2018-10
CGCGGGTATCCTTGACGTTCTTGATGCTGGCGGTCAGGTATCCGACCATGCCGGCGGAGAGCTCATCGCAGGGGATCAGCTGGCCCGCGCCGAAAGTCCCGACCTCCACCACGTCGTAAACGGCACCGGTGGACATGAGCTTCACGCGGCTTCCCTTGCGGACAGAGCCGTCCATGACGCGGAAAAAGACCACGACGCCGCGGTAGCTGTCGTAAAACGAGTCGAAGATCAAGCATTTTAAAGGCTTTTGAGGGTCCCCCTCCGGGGCCGGAAGCTTGTGGACCACCGCCTCCAGGACCTGGTCGATATTGATGCCGTTCTTGGCGGAGATGAGCGGGGCGTCGTGCGCCTCCAGTCCGATCACGTCCTCGATCTCGTCGATGACGCGGTCCGGATCCGCGCTGGGCAGGTCGATCTTGTTGATGACCGGGATGACCTCCAGATCGTTGTCCAGGGCCAGATAGACGTTGGCCAGCGTCTGCGCTTCGATGCCCTGCGCCGCGTCCACGACCAGAAGGGCGCCGTCGCAGGCGGCGAGCGCCCGGGAGACCTCGTAGTTGAAGTCGACGTGGCCGGGGGTATCGATCAGGTTCAGGATGTATTCCTCGCCGTTTTTGGCTTGATAGACCGTGCGCACGGCCTGCGCTTTTATGGTGATGCCCCTCTCCCGCTCCAGGTCCATATTGTCGAGGACCTGTTCCTGCATCTCACGCGCGGTGAGCAAACCGGTCTGTTCGATGATCCGGTCCGCCAGCGTGGATTTGCCGTGGTCGATATGGGCGATTATGCTGAAATTTCGAATGTGATCCTGCGGAATCGACATATCTTTCTCCTATGTGTTCTTACGTCAGATCTTCAAACAGCCGGATATTTTCACGGCTGAGCGGCAGCTCGCCCGCCTGCTCCTTCTTGATGACCTCCACGATGCGGTCGTTCACCGGTGTCGGGACGCCGGTCTTCCGGCCCCAGGCGCAGACCACTCCGTTGATGGCGTCCACCTCGCAGCGCTTGCCCTTCTTTAAGTCCTGCAGCATGGACGGCTCGATCAGGCGGTGCTTCTTCATCGCGATCGGCAGCAGGAAGTTCGCGAAGGCCTTCTTCAGATCGTTCTTATAGTAGAACAGCTTCGTGATGTCCTTGCCCTGCACCGGAGCAAAAACCGCGCCGGCCGCCTGGCCCACGTCGATGCACTCCTTCATGCAGGCCAGCGCGACGGGCCGGGCTTCCTTCGTTTCGGAAACGTCTCCGAAGCGGCCGCCCATGACCGTTCCCAGCCCGGAGAAGGTCGCGTTGATCAGCAGCTTGGACCAGCGCACGCCCAGCAGGTTTTCCTCGATCTCCACGGGGCACATCTTTTCAAGCAGGGACTTCACAAGCGCCAGCTGCCCGTCCGTGATCCCTTCCATCCGGCCCATGTGGAAGGACATCGAGTCCGGATCGGAGGTCAGTTCGCACTCGCCGGGACCCTTCAGAGTCGCGCCCCATTCCACCACGCAGCCGATCGTGCGCTGCGGGCCTACGATCTCCGCGATCTCCGGCTCCGGGATCCCGTTCTGCAGGGTCACCAGCACGCTGTTTTCCCCCAGGAAAGGCAGCAGCTTCGTTACCACCTCGCGGTTCTCCAGCTGCTTGGTCATCAGGAAGATCACGTCGTAGACGCCTTCCATCTCGTACGGCAGGATCGCCCGGACCGGCACGGTCATATCCACCGTCCCGCCGATCTTCGCGCCCTTTGTGTTCAGGGCTTCCACGTGGGCCCGGTTGCGGTTGATCAGATCCACCGGCACGCCGTTTTTCGTCATATAAGCGCCTAACACCGTTCCCAGGGAACCGGCTCCGTAAATCGCGTATCTCATGCTTCTTCTCCCGATTTTTTCTTTTTCGCTTTCCTGTCGGCAGCGGGCTCTTTCTGTCCGGTCATGGCTCTCGGCACATACGCCCGGATATGGATCCCGCCTTCCTCGTATTTTTCTTCCAGCACCGAGCCGTACTTGCGGATCCGGGCGACCTCTCCGGCCTCCGAATACGCGTAGACCCGGTCGATATAGACCTTCTGCTCCCGCAGGACTCTGGAGATGAGCTGCTTTAATTCATCCAGCCCCTCCCCCGTTAAGGCCGAGATGCGTACGCTTTCCGACGACTGCGCATCGTACAGCAGCGCCTCGCCCAGCGGCCGGTCGCATTTATTGAAGACCGTGATGACCGGCTGATCCTCCACTCCCAGATCCTGCAGCGTTTTATAGACCGTCTGCATCTGCGTTTTCATGCGCGGACCGGAGGCGTCCACCACGTGCAGGATCAGATCCGCGTATTTTGCTTCTTCCAGCGTGCTTTTGAACGCTTCGATCAGATGGTGCGGCAGCTTGCGGATGAAGCCGACGGTGTCCGTGAGCAGGATCTCCTCCCCGCCGGGCAGGGCCAGCATCCGCGTCGTGGGATCCAGCGTCGCAAAGAGCTTGTCTTCCGCCAGGATCCCGGCGCCGGTCAGCGCATTTAAGAGCGTGGATTTCCCCGCGTTCGTATAGCCCACGATGGCGGCCACGGGAATGGTCCCGAAGCGCCGCTTCTCGCGCTGCTGCTCGCGGTGGCGCACCACCTCGGCCAGCTCCGCCTTCAGGATCCCGATCCGCCGGTGGATAGCCCGCCGGTCCGTTTCCAGCTTGCTCTCGCCGGGGCCGCGGGTCCCGATGCCGCCGCCCAGCCTCGAAAGGCTTACGCCCCGTCCGGTCAGGCGCGTGGCCCGGTAGCGGAGCTGCGCCAGCTCCACCTGGATGCGGCCTTCATGCGTCGCCGCACGGCCTGCAAAGATATCCAGGATCAGCAGGCTGCGGTCCAGGACCTTCGTATCCAGCTGATCCGACAGGTTCCGCATCTGGGCCGGCGTCAGCTCGTCGTCGCAGACGATGCCGTCCGCGCCGAGCGCTTCGATCCGCTCCTTCAGCTCCTTCATGCGTCCGCTGCCCAGATAGGTGCCGGGATGCGGCTGCTCGCGGGACTGAATAAAAAGCTCCAGCGTCACGGCGCCGGCCGTGTCCGCCAGTTCCTCCAGCTCCTGCAGGGAGGCGATGGTATCCTCCACGTCCTCCTGCGCGATGCCGACCAGTATCAGTTTTTCCGCCTGTTCTCCGGTTTCTATCATTTCGTACTTAATTCCACCAGCGCCAGCTCCACGGCCAGCGCGTCGTTCAGATTCCCGCTTTTGACGGCATAGTCCAGTTCCGTGCAGCGTTCCAGCCGCCGCTGCCATTCCGAGGCGGATCTGTTTTTAGCCTGCCTGGCATATTTGCCGACGGCAAAGGAGCGTATGCCGAGCTCTTCGGCGATCGCCGCCGCCGGCAGGCCCTTCGCGTCCAGTTCCTTCACCGCCAGGATCCGCGAGACCTGCTGCGTGATCAGGTACAGGATCCGGGACGGCGGCTCTTTCAGCGTCATCAGGTCCTCGTACAGCAGATAGGCTTCGCGGGGCCGGCCCAGAAGGGTCGCGTCGATCATATCGAAGATCCGGCCCTGCACCGTCACGCTCGTGACGGCTTCCACGTCCGCTTCCGTGATCTCCTTCCGGTCCAGCGTGTAGGCCAGCAGCTTATCCTTTTCCCCGATCAGGTTTTCCAGATCATCTCCGCAGCGCTCCAGAAACAGATCCAGCGCGTCCCGCGTGATCCGGTATCCGGCCTGCTTAAAAAGAGCCAGCGCCGACTGGCGCAGTTCCGCTTCGTTGAGCAGCGCGCATTCCGCCGCATAGCCGCAGCGGACGAAGGCCTTGTACAGTTTCGAGCGCTTATCGGCGTCTTCCTCGACCATCACCAGCACGGTCTCCGGCGGCAGTCCCGGCAGAAGTTCCGCCAGCTCGTCTCCGCCCTTCTTTGCCAGGCCGGTGTTTTCCAGGACGATCAGGCGTTTTTCCGCAAAGAAAGGCACCGTCATGGCGACGTCCCGGATCTCCGGGAGATCTATTTTCCCCTCCCGGTAGGTATAGTTCAGTTCATCGTCGCCGACCAGCGCCTTCCGCAGGGCGTTTTTCGCCTGGCGCCGCAGATATCCCTCCGGCCCCCAGATCAGGTAGGCCGGCTCGAACGCTCTGTCCGCGATATCCTTCTTAAGCTTCTTCATGCGGCGTTACTTTCACCTTGCAGTCGGGGCCGTAGTCGGCCAGAATAAACGTGCTGCTGCCGTCCGCGCCCGTTTTCGCCTGCTTTCCCTGCAGTTTCTTTATCAGTAATTTTACAGCTTTTTCCGCATCCGGCGCTTCTATGGTCTGAGAAAGGATATAATCCCGGATCTCAGCCTTATCCTCCCGGCTGACCTTGCCGCGGGGAGCCGTCACCTGTGCGTCAAAACGAAAAACCATAGCTTCATCCTCACTTTATCTCAGCCGATCCAGCGCCATATTCAGCAGTTCGTCCTCTTCCGTCAGAAGATCATCCTCCCCCTCGATATCCGGCGTGATGCCCACGCCGTGGAAGTCCCGTCCCAGCGGAGAATAATAGTGCGCGATGGTCACCTTCAGGCCGCCGCCGTCCTCCAGCGTGAAGAAGCTCTGGACGATGCCCTTGCCGTAGGTCTTCGTCCCCATGACCGTCGCCCGCTCGTAGTCCTGCAGGATCCCGGTCATGACCTCCGAAGCACTGGCGGAATTGCCGTCCACCAGCAGGATCATCTCGCCGTCAAAAATGGCTTTCGTGCGGGATTTCTCCGTATACACCTCGCCGTCCAGATAGTCCATGCGGAAGATCAGCAGATTGCTCTTGATAAAATAGTCCGCGATGTTCAGCACGCTGCTGAGCAGGCCGCCCGGATTGCCGCGCAGGTCGAAGATCAGCTTCTTCATGCCCTGCTGCTTCAGGCTGTTGATCGCATCCCTGACCTGAGAGACGGAGACGTCGTCGAATTCCGTCAGCTCGATATAACCGATGCCGTCCGGCAGCATCTCGTAGTAGACCGTATCGACTTCCACCTGCCGGCGCTCGCAGCGAAGCGTCATCGTCTCTCCGGTTCCGGGACGGTAGATGGTGATATCGACCCAGGTGCCTTCCTCGCCGCGCACGTAGGTCACGATCTCATCCAGCGGCATCTGCGTCACGTCCATCCCGTCCACGGCCTTGAAGATATCGCCCTCCTTCATGCCGGCTTCCAGTGCGGGGCTGCTGCTGAAGACCGTTATCACCTGGCTTACCAGCGTATCGCGGTCCTGCGAGATCTGGACGCCGATCCCGCAGTAGGAGCCGGAGGAAGATTCCATCATGTCGTCCCATTCCTGCTGCGTCAGATAGGCAGAATAGATATCTCCGCTGCCCGCCACGAAGCCGCGGTAGGCCGCATCTTCACAGGCTGCGGGATCGAACGAGCCCTCTTCCATCCGCATGGCGACGATCTCCGTGATCTCGCCCAGCCGGTCCAGGAACTCCGAATCGTTCCGGTGGATGATGATGTCGGCGGGATCGTATTCCGCCACGGCGTTTTTATATTCGTCCCAGATGCCGCCGGCCGCCTCCACGTAGGCCTTCATGGCCGCCTCGTGCATGACTTCCAGATCGTAGTCCAGGACCTGGTTCTCCGTAAACAGCTCTTCTATCTCACCCATGCGGTCCAGAAAAGCGCTGTAGTTGCGGTTGACGAGCCGCGCTTCGCGGGAGCTTTCATCTGTAATGACCCCCGGCGTGGGGCCGGGATCCATCGTCGTGGGCGGCTCCGTCGAAGGCGCTTCCGTCAGCGCGGCGTCCGCCGCCGTTGTCGTTGTCTGCCATTTTTCCATCGCCCGGAACAGCGAACTGATCCCGTAGATCCCCAGCGCGCTGAGTACGACTACCAGCAGCGCGACGGGTATAAAGGTTTTCCAAAAGCCCGTTTTGTTTTCTTTGTCCATGGTTTATGCCTTCAGATGTTTTTTGATGGAGAAGAGGCTGCCCGCCAGGCCGATGCCCACGCCCAGGGCGACGGAGACCGGCGCGATGAAGCGGAACAGTTCTTCCCGCGAAATAAAGCCGAAAATGTTGACCAGGTTCGCATATTTTTCCTTGATGGAAGCGACTACCGCGGGATAGCCGAACCACATGGCAACGAGCGGGATGGCCGCGCCGAAGAGTCCGACGATCAGGCCTTCCAGCACCAGCGGTCCCCGGATGAAGCCGTTGGACGCGCCGATGTAGCGCATGATGTGGATCTCCTCGCTCCGCATGGAGATCGTCAGGGCGATGCTGTTGCTGATCAGGCTGACCGCGACGATCAGCAGGACCGCCAGGATCACGATCGTCCCCGTCCGCAGGATCGCCTCCACGTTGCTTAAGCCTTCAGCCACCACGTTGCTGAAATTGACCTGCCGCACGCCCTTCACCTTTTTGGCAAAGGCCACGAAGTCCTGCTGATTGCTGATATCGTTCAGAAACACTTCGTAGGAAGCGGAATTGGCCAGCGGGTTCGAATCCGCATAGCCTTCCGCGAGATGCTCGTTGCCGGCGAAATAAACCTTTTTATAGTTCTCCCAGGCTTCCTCGGCCGAGGTGAATTTCATGCGCGCCACGTCCGGATACTTGGCCAGCTCCGTGCCGACCGCCTTGATCTCCTCCTCCGTCATGCCTTCTTCGAAGAAGATCGTCACGCCGACGTTCTCCTCCGCGTCTCTGACGAAGGAACTGATATTCAGCATGATGGCGCTGGCCGCGTCGAACAGAAAGATCGTAAAGACCATGATCAGCAGGGAAAACAGCGAGGCGCCGATATGCCGGAAGATGCTTTTGAAGCCCTGTCCGACCAGATAGGGGAAATTACGCATTGTCATATCCTCCTTCCCTGATATCGCTCACGATCTGGCCTTCCTTCATGGTCACGACCCGCTTGCGGAACTGGTCGACCATCGCCACGTCATGCGTCACCACGATCACGGTGGTGCCGCTGCGGTTGAAGCTTTCCAGCAGCCGCATCACTTCCTCGGAATTGGCGGGATCCAGATTGCCGGTCGGCTCGTCCGCCAGCAGATACTGCGGACCGTTTACCACCGCCCGCGCCAGTGCCACGCGCTGCTGCTCGCCGCCGGAAAGCTGGGCCGGAAAGCTCTTCTGCTTCGTCTCCAGCCCGACGTCCGCCAGGATCTTCGGCACGCGCTTCTGTATTCTTTTGCGGGAAGCGCCGACGACGCGCTGCGCAAAGGCAACGTTGTCGTAGACCGTATAGTTCTGCAGCAGGCGAAAGTCCTGGAAGATCACGCCGAAATGCCGCCGGTAGCGCGGCAGCTGCCAGTTTTTCAGTTTGCCGACGTTGATCCCGTCCACCAGGACGGAGCCCGAGCTTGCCTTTTCCTCGCCCATCAGCAGCTTAATCATCGTGCTCTTGCCGGCACCGCTGTCGCCGATGATAAACACGAACTCGCCTTCTCCGATGGACAGACTGACGTCATTTAACGCGTCCGCTTTTACGGCGCCGTTATAGGTTTTGCTGACTCTTCGGAATTCGATCATAAGAAACCCGTCCTTGTTCCGATTTTGCGCCTTTTCCCTAAAAAGGCTGCACGAAATACGCCTCAAAAAGGCTCTATTATTTTACACGATTCTTCCTGTTTTGAAAAGGACTTTTTTTGCCGCGTCAGATACCGCCTCGCTGCAGCGCTCGGCGGAAAAGCGTGCGGTATGACAGCGTTTTTTATTTCACTTCTTCGATATGATCTTCGAATACGCGGATCTTTCCGGCTTTCAGAAGGTGGCCGGCCGCCCGCTTGAAGGCGTTTTTGCTCATGGAAAGCTCGGTTTTGATCAGCGCGGCATCGGATTTGTCTCCCACGCCCAGAATACCGCCGGCCGCCTCCAGATGCTCCAGGATGGTCTTTCCGTCCGGATCCAGCTGGGCGTAGGCTTTTCTGCGGGGTGAAAGGTTCAGCTTGCCGTCCGGCCGTTTCCGGATGACCCGCGCTTCCACCGTATCGCCGATCTTTAAGGTTTCGTACAGTTCCTGCTTCGGGATCAGGCCGAAATACTTGTCATCCACGGCCACGAAGGCGCCGATCTCCGGGTTCACCGCATAAACGCGGCCGCTGACCTTATCGTCTTTTTCGTAGGGCGGATCCGATTGCAGGAGCTTGTCGATCCGCATGCTGGCCGCCAGCCGTTCCGACTTATCCAGATACAGCGTCACCAGGACCTCCTGCCCGGTCTTCAGCTCGCCGGCCGTTTCCTTGAAGGGCAGAAAAAGGTCCTTGGACAGACCCCAGTCCAGAAAAGCGCCGATGCTGCTCAATGCTTTTACCTTCAGCAGCGCCATCTGGCCCAGTTCCAGCGCCGGACAGGCCGTCGTCGCGATCGGGCGGTCCTCCGAATCCTTATATAAAAACACCGTCAGCAGGTCGCCGGCCTGCGTGCCCTCCGGCACCTGCCGGGCCGGCAGAAGGACCGTATCCCGGCCCGTGCTTTCCTTCAGGTACGCACCCGCATCCGCGAAATGGTCCACAATCAGTGTCTGCGTTTTTCCCAACAGAAACATTTTTCTTCTCCCATCCGGTTTTTCGCATTGCTCCTACAGTATACCCAAGCGCGTGCCTTCCGTCAAGATGCGGCTCCTGCCGATCCTGTTGCAGAAAACACGGTGTTTTTGTCAAAACCCACATAAATCCACACTTTTCTTTGTTGTTTTTTGTGATTTTTCCTATCGTTTCTCTTGACATCTCACAGATTTCCGGCTATATTATAGTTGAAGTTTTTTATTCGGAGGAAAACCCATGCTGGCAGCGGAACGCCGCGACAGTATCAGAGAAACGCTGGAGACGGACGGACGCGTCCTGGTTGCCGACCTGAGCCGCCGCTTTTCCGTTTCCGAAGAGACGATCCGCAGAGATCTCGAACGTCTGGAGGAAGAAGGCTTCGCCCGCCGCTTTTACGGGGGCGCTTCTTATCTGGGCGAACGGGAGCTCCCTTTTGACATACGCAAACGAGCCAACGTAGCCGGCAAGCAGCGGATCGGACGCCTTCTGGCCGGCCTGATCCCAGACGGCGCCTCGCTGATCATGGATGAAAGCTCCACGGCGGTATTTGCCGCTCAGGCGCTGCGGGAGAAAAAGGACCTCACCATCGTGACCAACTCTCTGGAGCTGACCGTGAGTCTGGCTGACAAGACCGACTGGCATCTGTTCCTGACCGGCGGCCTGCTGCGCGGCGAGAGCCTTTCCATGACCGGCACGCGCACCGAGCAGTTCCTGGAGGATCTCCACGCCGACTACGTGGTGCTCTCCTGCTCGGGTCTTGACAGGAACTGGGGCTTTGCCGACAGCCGCGAGGAGGACGTCCGCTTCAAGCGCGCCATGCTGCGCAGCGCGGATAAGGCGATCCTTGCCGCAGACAGGAGCAAATTCGACCGCCGGCCGCTCGTGCGGATCGGCGAATGGAAGGAACTTTTCGCCGTTGTGACAGACTTTGAACCGGATGAGGAATGGAAAAAGACGCTGCGGGAAGCGGGCGTCATCCTGATCTGCGATACAGTACCGGCCGCCGAAGCCGGGGATGGGAGAAAATAATCATGGCAATCTGCATTCTGATGCCCAAGGTCGGCATCACCGTCGAATCCTGCATCATCGGAGAATGGCTGAAAAAGCCCGGCGATCCCGTATCGGAAGGCGACGTGCTTTTCACCTATGAGACCGACAAGGCTACGCTCGAGTGCGAATCCACGGCGTCGGGCACGCTTCTGGAGCGTTTTTACGAGAACGGCGACGAGGTCCCCTGCCTGATCAGCGTCTGCGCCATCGGCGAGCCCGGCGAGGACGTTTCCTCCCTGCGTCCGGAAAAAGCGGGCGCTGCGGAAGAGAAAAAGCCCGCTGCCGCTCCGGCGGCAAAGGCGGCCGCCGTTTCCCCCGTGTCTTCCGGCAGCGCTTCCGGCGCGGTCAGTCCCCGGGCGAAGGATCTGGCGGCACGCTCCGGCGCGGATCTTTCCTCCATTGCAGGGACCGGGCCGGACGGCCGCGTGATCGAGCGCGACGTAAGGCGCGTCCTGGCGGAAGGGCCGGATCTGCCTGCTCCCGCCCCGGAAGCTGCCTCCGCCGCACAGGCGGAGTTCGAAGACGTACGCCTTTCCACCATCCGCAAGACCATCGCGCGCACCATGTTCAAATCTCTTTCCGGCATGGCGCAGCTTACGCATAATTTCAGCTTCGACGCTTCGGCGCTTCTGGCCTGCCGGGCCCGTTTCAAGGCCGAGGGCGGCGACAGCGCCGGCATCACGCTGGGCGACATGATCCTCTTTGCGGTCTCCCGTACGCTGCTCTCCTGCCCGGACTTAAACGCCCACATGCTGGAGGAAACGTCCATCCGGCGCTTTAAGCACGTGCAGCTCGGCGTTGCGGTAGATACCGAGCGCGGCCTTATGGTGCCGACCGTCCGGGATGCGGACACCAAATCCCTGCTGGAGATCTCGAAGGAGGTCAAGGAGCTGGCGGCGGCCTGCCGGGCCGGCAACATCAATCCGGACCTTCTCTCCGGCGGCAGCTTTACGGTCTCGAATCTGGGCGGTTTCGGCGTGGAAAGCTTCTCGCCGGTCATCAATCCGCCGCAGACGGGACTGCTCGGCGTCTGTACGATCGTGCAGCGGCCGCGTACGGCGAAGGATGGCAGCATCGAGCTCTATCCCGCCATGACGCTCTCGCTCACCTACGATCACCGCGCCCTCGACGGCGCGCCGGCCTCCCGCTACGTGCAGGGACTGTGCCGGAAACTGGAGAATTTCACGGAATTGCTGTCAGAATAAGCAACACCATAACTATTCATTTTCGGAGGATGATATGGAACTGTTTGATATCGCCGTCATCGGCGGCGGCCCCGGCGGATACCACGCGGCACAGCTGCTCGGAAGCGCCGGCAAAAAGGTCGTTCTGTTTGAAAAGAGAAACGTGGGGGGCACCTGCCTGAACGAAGGCTGCATCCCCACCAAGGCGCTCTTAAACTGCGCCAAGCTCTACCGTCACGCGGCGGATTCCAAAGCCTACGGCGTCAGCGCGGATAACGTCAGCTTCGACCAGAAAAAGGCTGTCGCCCGCAAAAGCGGCACGGTCCGCCGTCTGGTCGCCGGCGTGGAGATGGGACTGAAAGCCGCCAAGGTCACCGTCATTAAGGAAGCGGCTTCCTTAAACGGCCGCGGGGAGAACGGCTTTGCCGTCAGGACCGAAAGCGGTGCGGACTATCAGGCGGCGCAGATCATTCTCGCGACCGGATCTGAGACCGTCGTTCCGCCCATTCCCGGCTTAAAAGAAGGGCTGGCGAGCGGTTTCGTGGTCACCAACCGCGAGTTTCTGGATCTGAAAGAACTGCCCGCCCACTTCGCCGTGATCGGCGGCGGCGTCATCGGGCTTGAGATGGCTTGCTATCTGGCCAGCGTCGGCGTGAAGGTCACCGTCGTGGAAATGATGCCCAAGATCGCGGGCCCCACGGATGCGGACGCCTGCGCGCTGCTCCAGAGCGCTTACGAAAAGCGCGGCATGCGCTTCCTGCTCTCCACTCAGGTCAAGCGCGTGGACGAGGACGGCCTCTACGTGGAAAAAGACGGAGAAGGCGAAAAGATCGTCTGCGACCGCGTTCTGCTTTCGGCCGGGCGCCGGGCCCATACCGCCGGCCTGGGACTGGAAACGCTGGGGATCGCCTCCGAACGCGGCGCGGTGCTGACCGACTCCCGCCTGTGCACCAACGTGGCCGGCGTGTACGCCGTCGGCGACGTCAACGGCAAGCTGATGCTCGCCCATACCGCCTATCGGGAAGCCGAGGTCGTCGTCAACAACCTGCTCGGCGGACGTGACGAAATGAATTACGACCATATCCCGAGCGTCATCTACACCAATCCCGAGGTGGCTGCGGTCGGCGAGAGCAAAGAATCGGCCGAAAAGAAGGGCTACAAGGTCCGCGAGATCAATCTGCCGATGACCTACTCCGGCCGCTTCATGGCCGAGAGCGAAAGCGGTCAGGGCTTTATCAAGCTGGTCGCGGACGAAGAAACGAAGCGCGTGCTGGGCGTGACGATGGTCGGCCTCTATGCCTCCGAAATGATCCTCTCCGCCGAGATGATGATCGATACCGAGCTGCCCGCCGAACAGTTAAAGAAGTACGTATTCCCGCATCCGACGGTGGGGGAAGTCATAAAAGAAGCCATATTCCGCATCTGACGAGGTGACGTTATGCCGAAATCCTTATTTGTTGACCCGCAGGAAATGCGTGCGGCCGGAACCATCCATTTTGAAGACATCCCGGTCAACCGCTACTGCAAGACCATTGAAGAAGAAAAAGCGAATTACTCCAGTGATGATTTCCTCCGGATCTGGCGCGATATCGCGATCCTGCGCGAATTCGAGTTCATGCTGAGCCAGATCAAGACGCAGGGCATCTACAACGGCGTGGAAACGACCTATCCCGGACCCGCCCACCTCTCTCTCGGACAGGAAGCGGCGGCCGTCGGGCAGGCCTATCTGCTGGATCAGAACGACTACGCCTTCGGCAGCCACCGCAGCCACTCCGAGATCCTTGCGAAGAGCTTGAGCTGCATCGAAAAGCTGAGCGACGGCGAGCTGATGCAGATCATGGAGAGCTTCCTGGGCGGCAAAACGCTGCGCGCCGCGGAAAAGCTGGAAAAGACGGATTCCGTAAAGGATCTGGCCGTCCGCTTCGTGCTTTACGGCACGCTCTCGGAGATCTTCGCGCGGGAGACCGGCTTCCATCACGGCATGGGCGGTTCCATGCACGCCTTCTTCCTGCCCTTCGGCGTCTATCCGAACAATGCGATCGTGGGCGGGAGCGCGCCCATCGCGACGGGCGCCGCACTGTACAAGAAGTGCAATCATAAGGACGGCATCGTGGTCTGCAACATCGGCGACGGCTCGCTCGGCTGCGGCCCGGTCTGGGAATCCCTGAACTTTGCCGCCATGGACCAGTTCCGCACGCTGTGGGAGGGTGACAAGAAAGGCGGCCTGCCGATCCTCTTCAACATCTTCAACAACAGCTACGGCATGGGCGGACAGACCCGCGGCGAGACCATGGCCTTTGATCTTCTGGCCCGCATCGGCGCCGGCATCACACCGGACCAGATGCACGCGGAGCGCATCTACGGACACGATCCGCTGGCCGTCATCGACGCGATGCGCCGCAAGCTTGAGATCCTGCGCAATAACGGAGGGCCGGTGCTGCTGGATACCGTCACCTACCGCCTGCTGGGTCACTCCACCTCCGACCAGAACGCCTACCGCAGCAAGGAAGAGATCGAAGCCTGGCGCGCCGTGGATCCGATCGTCACCTACCGTCAGAAGCTGGTCGAGGCCGGCATCGCACCGGATGGCTGGTTCACGGACAAGCTGGCGGAGATCTCTGGTCTCATGACGCGCATCTGCCGCCACGCTTCGGATCCTGCCGTTTCTCCGTATGCGGATTTCAAGGCGGACCCGCATTACGTCGAACGCCTGATGTTCTCCAATCAGAAGGTGGCCTCCTTCGGAACGGAACAGAGCGAGGTGACGGGGCCGAAGGAAAGCTGCTCGCGCGTGAGCCAGATCGCGGGAAAGAGCCGCTTCTGGAAAGACGAAAACGGCAAAGAAGTCAGCAAGATGAAGCAGTTCAATATCCGCGACGCGGTGTTTGAGCCGCTGCTGGATAAATACTACGAGGATTCGAGCCTCATCTCCTACGGAGAGGACGTGCGCGACTGGGGCGGCGCCTTCGCCGTTTACCGGGGTCTGACGGACGTGCTGCCGCACAGCCGGCTCTTCAACGCGCCGATCTCCGAGGCCGCGATCGTCGGCTCCGCCGTCGGCTACGGCATGTGCGGCGGCCGCGCGGTCGTAGAGCTGATGTACGCGGACTTTATCGGCCGCGCCGGCGACGAGATCTTTAACCAGCTCTCCAAGTGGCAGGCCATGTCGGCCGGCATCCTGAAGATGCCCGTGATCCTCCGGGTCTCCGTCGGCAGCAAGTACGGCGCCCAGCATTCGCAGGACTGGACAGCGCTCTGCACGCATATCCCGGGCCTGAAGGTCGCCTTCCCGGCCACGCCCTGGGAGGCGAAGGGCCTGATGCAGGCCGCCTTGAACGGCACCGATCCCGTGGTCTTCTTCGAGAGCCAGCGCATCTACGACATGGGCGAGCGCTTCCATGAAGGCGGCGTCCCGAAGGAAGCCTACGAGATCCCCTTCGGCGCCGTCAACAAGGTCCGCAGCGGCAAAGATCTGACCATCATCACCGTCGGCGCCGCGCTCTACCGGGCCCTGACCGCCGCCGATACGCTGGAAAAGGACTTCGGCCTCTCCTGCGAGGTCATCAATCTGCCAAGCCTGGTGCCGTTGGATTACACCGAACTGATCGCCTCCGTCAGGAAGACCGGCCGCGTCGTCCTGGTCTCCGATGCCTGCGAGCGCGGCAGCTTCCTGCACGACGTCGCGGAGCATCTGACCTCGCTCTGCTTCGACCATCTGGACGCCCCGCCCGTGGTCGTCGGCGCGAAGAACTGGATCACGCCGCCCTTCGAATTCGACGAATTCTTCTTCCCGCAGCCGTCCTGGATCATCGACGCGGTCCACGAGAAGATCCTGCCGCTGCCGGGCTATACCGCCTCGCACAGCGCCACGGATGCGGAAACGGTGCGCGCCGCCAAAGCGGGGGTGTAACGCCCGGTCCTGACAGGTTCAGACAACAAAAAACCTCAGCGTTCAGCTGAGGTTTTTTCTTTCGCAGGGCTACAAGGATTCGAACCTTGAAATGACGGAGTCAGAGTCCGTTGCCTTACCGTTTGGCGATAGCCCTAGGCGCCTTCTTCAGACGACGATGAGGATTATACAACCAGTCTCCGCAAATTGCAAGAACTTTTTTGAAAAATTTTTCGGTCCCGCCGGCCTCCCCGCTCCATGCGGGGAGGCCGGCGGATCGTACAATCCTCTTACAGCAGGCCCAGCTCCGCTTTCATGGCTTCGAGCTCGGAATCCACCTTGCTGTTGACGATCGCTTCGTGATAGCGCTCTTCGGCCGCCCAGGTCTCGTCCACCGGCTCCAGCTGCAGCTCGGCCATGGCATTGGCCTGATCCAGCATGTGGTCCACCTTCTCTTCGATGCGGGCGAAAGCGCCGAGGGAAGCTTCGGCCTTGTTGGCGGCGGAATTCTTGGCCGCTTCGTTGACCTTTTCCTGCGCCTTCGCGATCTTCAGCTTCGCTTCGATGATGGTCTTGCGCTGCTGCAAATCCTGCAGGTCGCGGACCAGCTTGTCGTGCATCTGACGCATCTTCGCGGAGTTGGAGGCCGCTACGTCGTACATCTGCTGCAGGGATTCGCCGATCTCCTCCAGGGACTGCTTCTTCTTGATGAAGATCTTGGCATCGGCTTCGTTTCCGGCCGCCAGCGCCTTCTTGGCCAGGTTGGTGTATTTCTCGATCTCTTCCTGGTTGGCGATCAGGTTTCTCTTGGCCTTGGCTTCATCCGCCATCACGGAGGCGGTCTCGCGCTTGACTTCAGCCAGGTCGCCGGTCAGCTCGCGAAGATACTGCTCGATCATCTTCTGCGGATCCTCCGCTCTGTCGAGAGCGGCGTTGATGTTGGAAGAAATAATGTCTTTAAAACGTGATAAAATTCCCATGGTCTGCTCCTTTGCTTTTGGTTCCTATTTTCACGGATCGCGGCTTTTTCTGCCTGTCCGTATTGTACGGAATTGAAACGGATTCGTCAAGATTTCTTCTCAAGGTTCACAAAAGATTCACCGTCCGGCGGCGCTTTTCTCCTGTTTTTCCTTCGCTTCCCGCTCTTTTCCCGCCTTCCACGCCTTCCCGAAGTCAACGGCCGTCACCGCGAGCATCAGCGTCACCAGCAGCACCAGCACGACGATCCAGCCGGTCCGGTCCTTGATGGACATGATGTTGCGGGCCGTTTTTTCGAAAACGTCGGAAAGCATCTCGTCCCGGGATCCCTGCGGATAATGCTGTCCGTCCCTGAGAGCGGTATCCAGATACGCCTCCAGGATCGTTACGGCCTCCTCGTCCACGACGGCTGCGGCGGCTTTTCCGACCACGCTGCCGTACAGGGTCTCCCCGCTGCGCCGGTTCTCGTATATGACCAGCAGCAAATGTCCCCCGTCCTGAAACAGGCCGTCATAAAGCTCTTCGGCATACTGCTGCAGCGTCTCCCGGTCCGGCTGATCCGCCTCCAGCCCCAGGTTGTTCGTCAGGAAAACGTAGGGCTGGACGCCCGTCTGCTTATAAAAATACCGCAGGCCCTTCAGTGCCGTCTCGTTGTTCTTGCCCAGCCAGTCCAGATGATCGGTATAAAAGCCCGTCTCCGTCACGGCGTTTTCGGGAAGACGCGTCCGCCGGACCAGCGAACGGGGAATGGCGGAATCCTCGGCCGTAAAATCGTTCCGGCTGCAGGATACCGCAAAAAAGGCCGTCACAACGACCAGCGCAGCGGCCAGAACGATCCAGAACCAGAGACTTTGTCTGTCGCTCAGTTCCGGAAGAAACCTTTTTTTCCTGTTCTCCCCGCTCACGGATCGGCGTCCTTCTGTCCGGGATTCACCCGGGTCCCGTCGCGCCAGATCCTTTCCAGGTCATACCACATGCGGTCTTCCTTTGAGAAGACGTTGACGACCACGTCGCCGTAGTCCAGAAGCACCCAGCGGCCGCCCCGCAGACCTTCCCGGCTGCGGCAGGGGACGCCGAGCTTTCCCATCGTTTCTTCCACGGCGTCCACCAGCGCGTCCACGTGGGGCGTGTTGTTGCCGTGCGTGATCAGGAAATAGTCCGCCAGATCGCTGACCTGCCGGATATCGATCACGGAGATATCCTGTCCCTGCTTTTCCGAAAGAGCCGCGTAAATGCGCTCCATCTGTTCTTTCGGGGTGATTTCCATAAAAAACTCCTTTATCTGACGCTCTTTTTGAGGTAATAATCAATTACTTCCATCGTGATGGGATCGATGTACTCACCGCGGGATTCCAGATAGCGGACCGTGCTCTGCGCCATGAAGCTCACGGCCTGATCCAGGTCCGTATAGGCGATCCTTCTCGCCTTGTCCAGATTCACCATCTGTCCCCGGAAGGGTTCGATATAATCGGCCACGTAGATGATCTTCTCCAGCTCCGTCATGCCCGGCCGGCCCGTCGTGTGCCAGCGGATGGCGCTCAGGACGTCCTCGTCCGTCACACCGAACAGGCGCTTTGCGATCTGGGCGCCGGCCGGTGCGTGCGCCAGCGCATTGGTGGAATTGTGCTCCGTCCGCCCGCAGTCGTGCAGCAGGCCGGCCAGCCTCGCCTTCTCCAGCGGAACGTTGCGGTACGCGTCCGCCAGCATCATCGCCATATGCATGACGCCCAGGCTGTGACGCACCCGGCGGGGATTCAGCATGGACAGAAGCTTGTCATAGTACCGGCGCTCATCCGCGGTGACGCCGCAGCGGTCCAGGATCTCCTCGTTTGAGAGCTCCGTCAGCGGATGGTACAGATGATGCGCCTCCATGTAGTCGAAAACGCCCTTCGGCAGATCGTCCCGGGTGATCTTTCCTTCCAGATATTCCCGGCGGATCTGCGTGGAGGAGACGGGGATGTTGTCCCAGGGGATAAAGCGGACGTCCGCGCCGTAACGTTCCCGAAGCTGGACCGCCGTCTGCTGCAGGGAACTGTCCGAGACCTGCTCCCGGCGGCCGGCTACCAGCAGGACCACCGCGTTGCAGATCAGCTCCGGCTCTTCCCAGTACTTCAGGCTGTTCAGCGTATCCGCGCCGACTACGTAGTACCAGACCACTTCCGGATAGGTGGCATTCAGCTGGGCGAAGGTTTTTGAGGTATAGGTGGAACCCGGCTGAGCGCATTCCCAGTCGGAAAAGACGAACTTCTCTTCTCCTTCGATCGCCAGCCGGACCATGGCTTCCCGGTGGAATTTTTCCGCCCGCAGCCCCAGCACCGAGCGATAGTTGTTCGAGCCGGAAGGCATGAACCAGACCTCGTCCAGATGCATGGCGGCGAGGGCGGCGCGTCCCAGCTGAAAATGTCCGTTGTGTATCGGGTCGAAGGTCCCTCCCACCACGGCTATGTGTTTTTCCTGTCTGTTCACGGTAATTCGATCACCTTTTTTGTCCTGGAGGGACGGTACAGAACGATCTTCCGGCCTATGACCGTCACCACCTGGGAGCGTGTTCTCCCGGCCAGCGCTTCCGCCACGTTGCGAAGATCATCAAAACAGTTCTTCAGCAGGCTTATTTTGACCAGCTCCCTGGCTTCCAGCGCTTCGCTGACCGCCGTACAGATTTCCGGCGTCAGTCCCGCTTTGCCTATTTGGAACAGCGGATTTTCCGCCGCTGCCAGCTTCATTAAATAGCTTCGTTGTTTACTCGTCAGTTCAGTCATAACTGCCCTTTCCGCGGCCCTTGCGGGCCTTCATTCTCCTGCTAAAGAATAGCACGGCAAAATGCAAATTGCAAGGCAGGCGCTATCGTTTTGTGCTCTGCGGCCCCCCGCCTTACTACAGTACGGTCTGTATAAAATCAAAGAAGAGCGGACCTCCGCCGGTATGCAGGAAGAGGACGTTTCCTCCCGGAAGAGGATCCTTTTCCAGTTCCGACCGCATGCCCCGGAAAGCCTTGCCGCTGTAGGTGGGATCCAGCGGGATCCCGAAGCGGCCGTACATATCGCGGATCGTTTCCGCGACGCCTTCGTCCCACGCGCCGTAGCCGCCCAGCAGGTATTCGTCCCGGACCGACGCTTCCGGCAGATCCGGCTCCGGCAGGTCCTTTTCCTTTCGGTAAGCCTCCAGACGCTCCCGGATCACGGCCCGGCAGCGCTCCGCCGGCCGGGCGATACTGATCCCGATGATCTCCCACGGCCTCTCCAGAAGGGCGGCGCCGAGCATCAGGCCGGCCTGCGTCATTCCGGTCCCCAGCGCCAGATAGATCCGGTCGAACTGAAGTCCCAGGCTTTTTTCCTGCGCGGCAATCTCGGCCGCAACCTTCACGTAGGCCTCCGCCGGCACGGCTTCGTTGCCGCGTCCGTCGGAGCCGCCGTAGATATAATACGGCGTCCGGCCGTCCGCACGGCATTCCTCCAGAACGCGTTCCACCGTTTCCCTGACCCGCGTTTTGGCGCAGGGAACGATCTTCGCCCCCGCCGCGCGCACCAGGCGGCTGTTGAAGGTCTCCGTCCTGCTGCCGTCCTCGTCGTCAGGCGAGATGATAAGGCAGGGCACGCCGCGTTCCCTCGCCATGGCGGAGAGCGCCCGGCTCAGGTTGGAACGGGCGTTGCCATAGCCGACCATACAGTCGGCCCCTTTCCGCTCCATGTCCTCAAAAAAGGCTTCGGCGATCCGGACCTTGTTCCCGCCAAAAGAAAACGGGAGAAGATCTTCCCGTTTCATAAATACGTGGCAGCCGTTTATGTCCGGCAGCGCCTGGATCGGTGTCATCTCATTCATTTTTTCTGCTTAACTCCAGGAGTACGATATCCTTCTGCCCCACGACGCCGATCCTCGGCCGGAAGAAGGCGGGATCCGCCTCTTCGCCTCTCAGCCAGGCCGTGATGGCGGCCGGCATATTGACGCCGGCCAGATGGCTGAAGGGGTAGCCTCCGCCGAAGCGGGCGTTCATTTCCAGAATATACGGGATCCCGTCCGAAACGATCAGGTCCAGATCCATCACGCCCACGTGACGGGTCAGCCCCGCCAGCCGCCGGGCCAGCGCCAGCAGCTGCGGATCCTCCACGATCTCGGCGCAGTCGGTCTCGCCCGAACGCATCGCCAGCTTTTTCCGAAGCACCGTCGTTACGTAGCGGCCTTCCAGGTCATCGATATTGTCCAGACCGTACTCCTGACCCTCCATCCTTTTCTGGATCAGGACGCAGCGCTCCGGTTCAAAGGCGGATTCATATTTCAGATAGGAACGGAAGATCTCCCGCCGGACCTTTTCATAAAAGACCCGAAGTTCTTCCTCGCTGTCCGCGGTAAAGATGGACAGCGAGCCCATTCCCCAGCGGGGCTTGACGATCAGCGGGAAACTGACCTCTCCCCTCCGCACGGCGGCCAGCGCCTCCTCCGGATCCAGCCAGGTCGGGATCAGCGGAAAGCCGTTATCGCGCAGGAACTGACAGGTCTTCCACTTATCGTTGCAGACGTCGACCAGTTCCGGATCCGATACCAGGACCCGCGTCCCGACCGCCGCAAAATCCGCTTTATGGCGGGCCAGGACGGGCAGGTCGATGTCGAAGAGCGACATCAGGGCGTCGATCTGGTGCTTCCGGCAGTAATCCAGCAGGAAGGGGATGTAGCCGTCGTCATAGATCAGCGGTGTAACGACCCCCTCGTCGGCTGCCTCAAGCGCAGTGGAAACGGGACTGCTGTTCGCCGCATAAACCCTGCCGTTTCCCTTCAGAGCTTCCTGAAAGTAGCGGATCAGGTAGGCGCGGCGGCCGGCAGAAGTAAATAGAAAACGCAGCGGTTTTTGTTCCATACGGTCGCCTTTCGGATAAAACAGGCTTATTTGATATATTTGCTGCGCAGGATCAGGCAGCCTTCCTTGTCATAGCGGCGAACGAAGAGCCCGCCCTTCTTTTCGGCCAGATCGGCGGCGTCCTCGATCATGTTCTCCGCTTCCTCCTTCGTCAGGAGCGTGCCGTTCGCCAGCCGGCTTTCCGCCGCGTTCTGCAGCGCCAGCTCACCCACGTCATCCAGCACGCAGTCGATGGAGGTCAGATAATTCTTGGCATACTCCACGAAGGCTTCTTCGCTCATGCCGATCACGCCGATCTTGCCCGTCGCGGTGCTGACCTTCTTGACGGCTTTCGTTTCGCCTTCCAGCGCCTTGCTGTCGGCAAGCGGCTTTTCCGCTTCGGCAGCCGCCGCTTTTACACCGCTGATCACCGTCGTTGCGGCTTCCGCGGCTTTGCTTTCTTCCTTCCGGATGATCTCTTCGGTCGCTTTCAGCTGGATCGTCGGAGCCTCTGCGGCAGACTCCGCCTTTTCCGAAACCGCGGCCTGCGCATCTTCCTGCTCTTTGATCGCCTCACGGATCCTGGCGGATGCGAAGACCTTGGTCTTTTCCGAAAGGACGTCATCCGCTTTTTTGACGTTCTCTTCCGCTTTCTTCAGAGGGGCTTTTTCCTCTTCGGGAAGAACGTCGTCGAATACGCCGACGAACGGAGCCCAGATCTCTTCCTCTTTTTCTTCTTTCTTTTCCTCTTCCGTGGGGGCGGGAGCCGGTTCGGTCGCTTCGCGGGCCGCCTTCTGATCACGCAGGAAATCATCGAAGGTCCACTGGACGCCTTCTTCATTCAGTTCCAGCTCCGAGAGCTGTTCGGCGGCGTCAGGCGTTTCTTCCGCCTTTTCCGGCTTCGTGCCGGGAGCCGCTGCCATGATTCCGGCCACGGCGGCCGATACCGCGGAGATAATTCCGGCATCCGCCTTTTCCGCGCCGGTCTCCGGCAGGATCTCTTCCACCTCCGCTTTTGCGGTCTCAAGGGCAGGCAGGATCTCTTCCGCTTCCGCCGCCGCTTTTTCAAGGGCAGGCAGGGCCTCTTCCGCTTCCGTCACCGCGTTTTCAATGGCGGGAACGATCTCCTCCGCCTCCGCTTTCGCGTTCTCAAGGGCAGGCAGGATCTCCTCCGCTTCGGAGACGGCAGCCTCCACTTTCTCTTTATCGATCTCAATATCCGGAATGATTTCCTCTACTTCAGGAGCGGAAAGCTCGATCTCCGGAAGCTTTTCCTCCACTTCCGGCAATTCGATCTTAACCTCGGGCAGTTTGATCTCCTCTGCGGGGGCCGGGATCTCCGCCTCAGGCGCAGCAATTTCCGCTTCGCGCGCTTCCGCTTCCGGAGCCGCGGCCTCTTCCGCCGCTTTCTCCTCCGCTTCCGCTTCGGGCGGCTCGATCTTCGGCAGCTCGGCCGTCATCTTGGCCGCTTCCGCCGCCGCCGCCCAGTCCTTGGGCTCTTCCTTCTCGGGCATATCGAACTGCAGCTCCAGCTGTTCGTCCTTCACCGGTTCTTCTGCTTTCTGCTGTTCGGACAGTTCGTCCTCCACCGTCTCGGAAACGTGCATCAGCACGTCCTCGGCATGCGGCTCGGATACGGCGATCTGCGGGACCACCACGTCCTTTTCCGTGAATTCGCCCAGTCTCGCGTCCAGATAGGCCAGCTGCGTGGGCTTGTCCGTCAGAATAAAGAGCTGCGGGTTCTTTTCGTATTTGATGCTGTGAACGATATCCGCGAGCAGGTCCTCCGACAGAGCGGAAGCCTCGTCCACCAGCAGATCCTTGCCCTTCATATGTTCGCGGGCCGCTTCAAAGCCGACCTCGTTGAAGCGCTCGGCGGAGATCCGGCTGATCTTGCCCATGGGAAGGCCCTTGGCGCGGTAGTAAATGGAGACGCGTTCGAGCGCCTTCGGCACCGCTTCCTCCAGATTTTCCGCTTCCACCAGCAGGATCTGGCGTGACCAGGCTTCCTCTTCCTTCTGCGCGGCCGCTTCGGGATCCTTTTCCTCTTCGTCCCGCTTGATCAGGGCTTCCTCACGGCTGTTGTACTCGTTTACGACTTCCTGATAACGCTGCTCGTAGAATTCCTTATTGTCCCGGTGTTCCTTCTGCTCTTCGCTTAAGGGGGCGTACTTTTCCTTTAAGGCCATGGCTTCGTCCACGTAATCGCCGACACCGAACCAGAGGATGATCTCGTCGCAGAGCTTGACGCACTCGTCGCCCATGCCGGCTTCGTCGTACATCTGCGCCAGCCGCAGGGCCCATTCCTCCTCGAATTCGTACTTGCGGTAGGTCTCCAGGATCGCGATCCGCTTATCCAGCGGCTCCTTCTTCAGCTCCGCCAGCAGATAACGCAGCAGGTAGCGGCCGTTGTCGTCCGAGGCCTCCTGCAGGTACATCTCATAGTAATGCTGGGCCAGCTCGACGTCGCCCATCGCGATCGCCAGGCCGGTCAGCTTGTAGAGGATCCGCTTGCCGACCGCAGATTCCTCGTAGGCCATCTGCAGCAGCTCGATGGCGGACTTATAGTCGCGCGTATTCTCATACGCTGCCGCCGTGATCGTCAGCAGACGGACGGAATGCACTTCCTCCCAATCCACCGTGTCCGCAATGCGGACGGCCGCTTCAAAATCGCCCTTTTTGACCAGTTTTTGAATCTTATCCGCTTTGATATTGTACGTATACTTGTCCATATTTCCCCCCGCGTTACAATGCTCTGCGCCCTTCCAGCGCACGATACAGCGTTATTTCGTCTATATATTCCAGATCCCCTCCCACCGGAACGCCGCTGGCGATCCGGCTGGTCAGGATCCCTGTCGGTCTGATCAGCTGATAGATATACATGGCGGTGGTCTCCCCCTCCAGCGTGGAGCCGGTGGCGATGATGACCTCTTTCACCTCGTCCGACTGCAGGCGCTGCATCAGCTCCTTCAGACGGATATCCGAAGGTCCGATCCCCAGCGCCGGCGAGATCACTCCGTGCAGGACGTGATACACGCCGTTGTACTTGCCGGTTCTCTCGTAGGCGGCCAGATCCCGGGGATTTTCCACCACCATGATCTGGCTGTGGTCCCGCTTCTGGCTGGCGCAGATCGGGCAGACCTCCTGATCGGTCAGCGTACAGCAGGAACGGCAGAAGCGGACGTTCTTCCGGGCTTCCGTCAGGGCTCTGGCCAGCGATTCCACGGCTGCCTCCGGCTGATTCATCAGGTGATACGCCAGACGGCCCGCCGTTTTCTGACCGATCCCGGGAAGCTTGCCCAGCTCCTCCATCAGCGTCTGCATCTGACGGCTGTAGTACTCCATTACAGACCAAAGCCTCCCAGACCGCCGGTCAGCCCGCCCATCACGGACTGCTTGTCGCTCTGCACCTGACGGATGGCTTCATTCACCGCGGCCAGCACCAGGTCCTCCAGCATCTCCACGTCATCCGGATCAACGACTTCCGGCTTGATATGCAGGGAAGACAGCTCCAGCTTTCCGTTCATCACCAGTTCGACGGCCCCGCCGCCGGTACTGACCGTATATTCCTTCGCTTCCAGTTCCTGGCTTTTCTCTTCCATCTGGCGCTGCATGCGCTGGGCCTGCTTCATCAGATTTCCCATATTGGAGGGCATGCCTCCCATGTATCCGCCGTGTTTTGCCATTACTCATCCTCCGTTTCGATCTTCATATGAAACTGCGACAGATCCTCTTCGCTGACCGCGAAGACCGGTTCGCTTTCTTTCAATCCCTTCGTCCGTACGTCGAAGCGTATCGTTCTGCGGTACTGTTCCGCTATCTTTCTGCTCAGCTGCTCCAGGACCCCGAAGCGTCTGGCCATATTGGCGGTAAAGTTATCCGGGAACACCAGTCCCAGCACGCCGCCGTCCTTCGGCTCCGCCCGGGCGTTTTTCAGGAGCTGCGCCGCCTGATGGTCCAGCGAGCGCCGCAGGCCGTCCCAGTTGTCCCGGATCAGCTTCAGATCCTCCCACTGCGCGGGACTCACGCTGACCGCGGCGGGCGCGGCTTTCTTTTCTTCCCCGCCCGCCGCAGCCGGCGGCGCCGACGGCCCTTCGGCCGCTTTCCGGACGGGGCCTTCCTTCTCCAGCTGTTCCAGCTTTCTTTCCAGCCTCGTCAGCCGGGCCATCAGGGCTTCGTCCGTCTTTTCCGCCGACGGCCTTGTGGCACGGATGGTCGCCACCTCCAGCAGCACGCGCTTGTCGGCGGCGCCCCGCATATCGTTGTACAAAGAGGAAAACAGACGGATGAAGACCATCAGTTCCTCCGGTTTTGTCATCTTGCTTTCCGAGGAGAGACGCATCCAGTCCTCTTCGGACATCTCCAGCAGGTCCGCCGGCGCATCCGCCGTCATAAGCAGCAGCAGATTGCGGAGATACCAGATAAAGTCCTGCACGAACTGTCCCAGTTCGCGGCCTTCGGCCCGGACCTGCTCGATCACGGCGAGGGCTCCTGTGGTATCGTCCAGCAGGATGGCCTGCAGATAGCGGCTTAAGATCTCGCTGTCCACGGTGCCCAGCGCCTTTAAGGCGTCTTCGTAGCTCAGCTTCCTGTCGTTCAGGGCGGAAACGCTCTGGTCAAAGAGGCTGATCGCATCGCGCATGGCGCCGTCGGCCTTCCGCGCAATATACTTTAAGGCCTTGTCTTCTGCTTCGATCCCTTCGCCCGCCATCAGCTCCTTGAGGCGCTTTACCATGTCGTCCGGCGTGATCCGGTGGAAATCGTAGCGCTGGCAGCGCGACAGGATGGTGGCCGGGATCCGGTGCGGCTCGGTCGTCGCCAGGATAAAGATCACGTATTCCGGCGGTTCCTCCAGCGTTTTTAAGAGCGCGTTGAAGGCGCCGGCGGAAAGCATATGGACTTCGTCGATGATATAGACCCGGTATTTTCCCTCCGCCGGACGGTAGGCGACTTCCTCCCGGATCTCCCGGACGTTGTCCACGCCGTTGTTGGAAGCCGCGTCGATCTCGATCACGTTGGTGGACGAGCCGTCCTCGATGCTGCGGCAGCTGGCGCATTTTCCGCAGGCGCAGCCGTCCGCGGGATTTTCGCAGTTGACCGTTTTGGCCAGGATCTTGGCGACAGAGGTCTTGCCGGTACCGCGCGAGCCGCAGAACAGATAAGCGTGCCCGATCCGGCCGCTTCTGATCTGGTTTTTTAGAGTGGTGACGACCGCCTCCTGTCCTTTGACTTCATCAAAAGACGAGGGACGCCATTTGCGGTACAATGCTACGTAAGCCATCTGCTTCCCTTCTGAAAAGGTCAATAAAAAACCTTTGGGGTAATAATAACATAGCTGCCGGAAAAAGGCAATAAAAAATCCGCGCATGCCCCATCGAACACAGATGAAAACGACCGAGATCCCCGGCTCGCTTACGGCACACAGGAGGGTTGCTTAGTGCTGCTTCGTTCCCGACCTGACACGGTTCACAATTCCTGTTGCGTAAGACCGAAGACCTTATACCGGTTCGTCTCCACCCGGCCCTCACAGAGCATATCACCCCTGCCAGCTGCAGGTACAAGGCGCGCTACTGCCCCGGCTGCGCGGAAAGAAAAATCGGTTTAGGCTCCTATTATAAACAGATTTCTGTCAATTCGTCAAGGACTAATCTTTATAATACCAGAGATAATTGTTCTCGCGGCGGATCAGCGCGTTCAGGTCGTCGATCGGAAGCTCGTAGGAGCTTCCGTCCTGCGGATTGAACAGCGTTACGTCGTTCCAGTTATAGCCGATCAGCCACCGCGGTTCCTGATCCGGGCAGACCCAGTAAACGGGGATCCCCTCGTTCAGATAGTACAGAAGCTGCCGGAAGCTGGCGCCGCTGATCTGTCCGCCCTTCTCTGCATCTTTTAAGGGATACGGGCTGGGCGTCAGGCCGATCACCTCCCCGCGAGAGCTCCAGCACCAGACCAGGCGGCCCGTCTCATCCAGCACGAAGCCGTAATCCGGCCCGGCCAGTACGATGGCCTCCCCGACCTGGCGGCAGACGCCTTTCAGTTTCCCGCGTCCGTAGGCAAAATACTGCTTGCCGTAGGTCTTTTCTTCGGCGCTGGGCAGGGTGACGGAGCGGCCGGGAATAAAGGTCTTCACGACGTTCCGCTCGATCCTCAGGGAATTCGGCAGATGCGCGTAGGAAAGGATCGCCAGCTTCTTCAGATCGTCATGATAATAATCCGTGAAATCCAGGGCCTCCGCCGGTTCTCCGTCGTTGCGCAGCATCACGTCCGGATCCAGATAGATATACTCTCCGGTCCCGGGATCCAGGCCGAAGCGGTGGATCGTCACCTTTTCGGTGCTGATCTCGATGTGGTCGATAAAGACGTTTTCAAAAGCGTAGCCGTGGAGCGGATTCAGATCCGCATCCAGGATCGTGAAGCTGACGTAGGGATACAGGGTGTTCAGGCCGTCGGACAGTGCGTTTTTGCCCCGCAGACCGTAGCCCAGGATCAGATCCTCGCGGATATAGCCCAGCGGCCGGATGAACTCCTCCGCCCTGGCGCTGACCGTTTCGTTCCGCCCCGTGTTCAGATCGACGACCCGGAGAGCCGACGGCAGGTCGGGATCGCTGCCGCTGCCCCAGGCAAACACGGTCCCCGCGTCGTTGATGACCAGCCCCGGATATTCCGCGGAGGAAACCAGCACAGCCGTTTCGCCGGTACTGATATCCATGACCAGCACTTCCCCGTCGAAGGCAAAATACAGGAAGTGATCGTTTCCCTTGGCCATCAGCCTGTCCAGTTCGCGGTTCAGGGCTTCCGCGCTCTGCCGCGAAGAAATGGAGATATGCTCCTGCACGCTGTTTTCGGCGGCGTCGTAGCTGCAGTAGGACATGCCGCAGTTGCCTTCCCGGGAACCGCCGTTCATATAGCCGCTGACGACGAATTCCACGCGGCCTTTATCGTCCACTTCCAGGATCTTCAGCTCATAGTCCCGCTGCAGGGTGCGCAGCTCGTGCTCCCCTACGCTGCGGAAGGAAAAGACCTGGGAAAGCTTCTGCTGGTCCGCGTCATAGCAGTACAGCTCGCCGGCGACCGTGAAAGCGGTGTATTTTTCGTTTTTGCTGCTCAGCCGCTGGAGGCCTTCCCCCTGCATGCCGAGAAGAAAGCCCTGCGAGGTGGCTATCGCCCCGGAGAAGTCCCAGAGCTGCTCCGTATGCCGGTCGTAATTCAGCACGTAGATCGTTGTTTCGCTGTACTGGAGCGTCAGATCCTCCGTGACCCTGAGCCTAACGTCCTGGGTCTCGGAAAAAGGCGCCTTCACCAGATATGCGAAAGAAAGATAGGCATAATTGGCCTGGATCCCTTCGATCGTCAGCCAGGTTTCCGAGATCTGCTCAGCCCCCGAACTGCCCCAGGAAAGCTGGTCGAAATTGCCGTGGATCGTCACCTCGGCCAGCGTCTCCTTGTCGGTCTGCGTGTCGGTCTCCAGCTGTGGCGCATATTTCCGGGCCGTATCCCGGGCGAACAGGTCCGCATGCATCGCCTGTCCGTAGCTCAGCAGCGCTTCGAAAGGCGCCGGATCCGAGAGCTTGATCACGCGGACGTAATAATTGGCGGTCTCCTGCCCGACGGAAACGGCAAAGCGCAGATGGTAGTAAACGTCCGGATCCAGAATATCCTCGAAGCGCAGGGTAAAGCTCTGACGGCCCGTCTCCCCGTTAAAGGACGTGACCTCGCCGCGGGCCACGAGACGGCTGCCGTCTTCGCTTCTGAGCTCATAGCTGAGGGACCGGATCCGTTCCCTGCCGTCCAGCAGATAGGCCGTCATTTCCAGGCTGCCGTCCGGGAAGGGAAAAACCGTCTGATGGTCCGCCCCGACGCTCTCCCCGCCCGTATAACCGTAGAGCGGGTCGATCAGGACATCTCCGCAGGAAAAACACATCACGGGAAGAGAGGCCGCCGATACGAGGCCTCCCGTTTTTTCCGTCTGTCCGGCTTCCGCTCCGCCCAGCATGCCTGCAGCGCAGGTCAGGACGAAGATCAGGGACAGGATCAGTGCTTTCCAACGAATCTTCTTCACCGTTTTACAGATGCAGCTCTACGACCCGGCCGCTGTGGGTATAGGGGATCATTTCAACGCCCGCCGCGTTCAGCATCCGCTTGGAAGCCCTGACGCCGGGCGTGTCCGCATATTTGTCGTCCGCATAGATGACCGTCCGGATGCCGCTCTGGATCACCGCCTTCGCGCATTCGTTGCAGGGGAACAGCGTCACGTAAAGTTTGCTGCCCTCCAGACTGCCGCCGCGGTAGTTCAGGATTGCGTTCAGTTCGCTGTGCGTCGTATAAAAGTACTTGTTGTCGTAAGGCTCGCCGTCCCGGTTCCAGGGGAATTCGTCGTCCGAGCAGCCGATCGGAAAGCCGTTATAGCCCATGGAAAGGATCTTGTTGTCCTGGCTGACGATGCAGGCTCCGACCTGCGTATTCGGATCCTTGGAACGGGCTGCGCTGAGCATGGCGACACCCATGAAATACTCGTCCCAGCTGATATAGTCTTCTCTCTTGTTCATCATACTCTCCTTATTTATCCGCAGCCTTTGCGTAAGCGGCGGCCGGTCCGGTCTCTGTTTCCGGCGCTTTGCTTTCTTCCGCTTCTTCCTCCAGCGGAAGGCGGATGATCCGGAAGCCTGCCGCTTTCCGCAGCCGGTTCATGATCGCTTCTCCCAGCGGGCCCTCCCCGAAAGTTTCTGAATAGACCCGGTCGAGTTCCAGCCGGTCCAGGCTGCGCAGCACCGCAAACAGACGGCGGGCGATTTCCGCGTCATCCTTCCGGCTGCCCAGGGGAAGCAGGATCAGGTCCCGCCCGCCGCCGTATAAGGGCAGCGTCTCCCGGCAGAGCAGCACGGCCGTTTTCTTTCCCTTTTTCGCCTGTTTCCGGATGTAGGCCGCCCGGATTTCATCTTCGCCTTCCACCAGCGTGAGCGACACCTTCGGCGCGTAGTGCCGGTACTTCATGCCCGGCGCCTTCGGCCGTTCGTTTTCCTCCAGGGAACGCAACACGGCCGGATCGACGGCTACGGTGCCCAGAAGCTCCCGCAGCTGCGGCAGGCCGTAATAACCGGGCCGCAGGACGGTCGGCACCTCGCCGCTTAGATCGACGATGGTGGATTCCAGGCCTATCCGGGATTCTCCTCCGTCCAGGATCAGCGGGATCCGGCCGTCCAGATCCTCCAGCACGTCCTGCGCGTTGGTCGGACTGGGCCGGCCCGACAGGTTGGCGCTGGGGGCCGCGATCGGACACCCGGCCGCGCGGATAAAGGCCTGCGCGACCGGATGCGAGGGAAAACGGATGGCGACCGTATCAAGACCGCCCGTCACCTCCGGCGGGACCATGTCGCTCTTCGGCAGGATCACGGTCAGCGGGCCGGGCCACAGAGCCTCGGCCAGCCGGCGGGCCTTTTCGGGAAATTCCCTGACCAGCGGCGGGATCTGCGAAAGATCCGCGACGTGCAGAATCAAGGGATTGTCCGACGGACGTCCCTTGGCTTCATAGATCTTTCTGGCGGCAGAGGGATCCAGTCCGTTCCCGCCCAGTCCGTAGACGGTCTCCGTGGGAAAAGCCACGAGTCCTCCGCTCTGTATGATATGCGCCGCCTGCTCACAGATCTGAGCATCCTCTCCGCTGTTCAGCTGCCTTACAATAGTTTCCATAATGAGGCATTATATCATAAGGGCGGAAGGAAAAACAAGGCGGACGCGCTATTTTTCAGCGTTCACTTTTCCGATCCGGCGGATTGCGGCGCGTCCGCGCGAAAAGGCCGCGCTTTTTCCCTTTTGCCCCGCCGGCTTCCGCGGCTCCTTCGCCCGGCCCCACCAGTTCCATGACCTGTGCAAAACTGACGTTTTCTTCGTGGCAGAGCTGGAACAGGTCATAGGCCAGAGACGCCGCAGCGGGATCTTCGTGATTGCATTTGCGCAGAAAGAAGCGCGACAGGCGCTGCAGCTGCTCCATCACGTCCTCTTCCTGATCCGGATAACAGCAGAAGGCCCAGCCGTCCCGGCCGCGGTACATAAGTCCCGGCTCCAGGATAAGGTTCCCCGGCTTCAGCAGGTATTTTTCCAGTTCCCCGCAGCTTAAGAAAACCGCGCGGACCAGTTCCCGGATCTCCCGGGCCTCCAGCGCCCGCAGACGGCAGACGGCCGCCAGGCTTTCCCGTCCGCTGATCTCAAAACAGTAACGGCGCGGGCTTTCCGGCCAGATCCGGAACGGCAGGATATGCGGCGGGCGGCCGCCCAGCAGCATCCGCTCCGCAAAGCTTTCCGTCTCTCCCGCCGTCAGCAGCAGGTAGCTGCCGTCCAGTTCCCTGATAAACTCAATACTGTCAATCTCCATCTTTTTAAACCTTTCTGTTATTTCGGGGGGATCCATTCCTGGATAAACTCGCCGATCCGGATCAGATCCACCGGTCCCAGGCCGGAATCATAACGGTCCGGAAGGCGGAGAAGCCGCAGCGCTTCCTGCTCGACCGCTCCCTGCCGGAGCATGGCCAGACGGATCAGGAAGGCCAGCAGCAGCAGGATCGTACTCATCAGCAGCGCGGCTTCTACCGTAAAACTTCCGGCAGGACCTCCGCCGTCAGCAGGCCGAAGGCGGTGATCCAGACGAAGGGCATCAGAGGCAGGCTCAGGTCCCTTTTCTTTTTCCTGAAAACCATGAGCAGAACGCCGAAAAGCGCCAGCAGCAGGACGGAAAGCAGCAGAAGCGTAAAGACAAAGGCGTTGTCCTTCCAGAACGCAAAGCTGATGAAGCACAGCCCATCTCCTTTCCCGACCGCCTGCCGGGCCAAAGCGCCGGCCAGAAGGAGCAGAACGCCCCAGGCCGCACCGGCCGCGTACGCGGAAAGAAGGACGCGCCACGAAAGAGTCCCGCTCATAAGCTCCGCGGCGCGCAGCATCAGGCCGCCGCAGCAGCCTGCCAGGATCAGCGGCAGAGGGATCCGTCCCGTCTGCCGGTCGCATCGGGCCAAAAGGCCCGTATAGAGCAAAAAACCGATTCTTTCCACCCATATCACGAGTCATCTCCTCCGCAGTAATGACAGGGCCGGTACTTCTCTTTCGCCTCTCCCTCCGAGATCTCCTGTATGGTCCGCTTTAAGGAGGGGCAGTCCTGGCGGAAGTGGTACCGAGTCCCCGGTTCGGTAACGATCACCGTCGTTCCCTCAGGGACTTTGTTCCTGGCGCAGCGGTCGCAGGGATAATACTTACCGCCGCTCGTATTCCGCAGGGAAGGCAGCTGCGAGGCCTCCACCGTCATGATCTTCAGGGCCAGGACCCGGCAGCTTTTCGTCGTGTGATACACCGAGCCGTACGCCGTGACGTAGCAGATGCCCTCCTCTTCTTCCTCGTCCTCCTCTTCCGCCTGCTTTTTATCGACCTTCGTGCCGATCCACAGGCGCCGGCAGCTTCGCTGGACGACCGGATAGCGCAGGGCCAGCGGAAAGCGCAGCGGGGATTCGATCTCATAGCTCAGGACCAGATCCAGCTCCCGGTCGTGCAGACTGCTGCCCGACAGAGACAGGCCGCCGTCCTTTCCCGCGATCGGAGAAGCCCGCAGCGCATCCCTTCCGACTTTTCCGCAGATCCACTGCGTCAGCAGCGGCTGCCAGAGCAGGGCCGATCCTTTTTCCGCCAGAAAGAGCTTGATCTCCTCCAGCAGATCCGCCTCGCCCCGCAGGAACGGCAGGATATCTTCAGTCCTGCCTTCCAGCGCACCGCTCAGCCGGCCTCCGTCGGCAAGGCTTAAGAGGTCCGCTCCGGTATAGTCTTCCGCAAAATCGACCAGGTACGACCATACCGCAACGTCCTCGCAGACCTCATCCAGCGCGTTCTGCAGGCGGAGCTGCCAGATCTGTCCGCTGAAGAAGGTGAAAAACAGACTGCAGAGCAGCAGGAAGAGGGGAAGCGCCAGCGCTGCCTCTACCGTCAGACTGCCGCGGACCTGAGCGGTTCCGGAAAAGTGGGCAGGGGAAAGACACTCTTTATTTTCTTCTCTTTTTGGGCAATGACTGGAATGAAAAAGTTTTGAGATTGTATTCAGTTTTGATGCAGGGCAATAATGCCGATAGACGATGGAATCGTTCCATAGAATTGTTTGGATGGGATGTTGCCGCTTTTCCCGGAACCGTCCGGCCATTCGTTTCACCTCCTTCCGTACGAGCGGCTTGCCTGCCGCACGTACCGTCTCCCCTTCCCCGTCTCTGTGAGACGGAGCGCGGGGGCCTGTATATACAGATATGCCGTCGTTACCGTAACGGATACGGCAGCATATACCATATATTCCCTCATCTGAAAAGCCGGAACCTTCAGACGGATCCGCTTTTCCATCACGTCCATCATGCGGTAGGACTGTTCTTCCGCATTTCCCAGATAGAACAGCAGCCGCAGATAGTCCTCATATGTCAGACCCGACGCGGTTCCGTTTCCGGCCGAAAGGTCCAGCGACAGGGCGTTCAGCTGCCAGCTCGCTGCCGTTTTGAAAAGCGGCAGTTTCCGCCCCTTGAGCAGCACCTTAACGTCCACGATGCTTTCCGCCAGCGCCCAGGCGGCCAGCAGCAGCCATTTCAGCACGACGGTCAGCTGCGGCAGCGCCAGCACGCTCAGGATGGCCGCCGCCAGCGTCTCCGCCTGCAGCTGCTTTTCTGCATCGCCGATCAGATAGACCAGATTAAAGCCCATCCGGATCAGAAGGATCTCCCCGACCACCGTTTCAAAGGCCGCTTTATCGCTGTTCTTTCCGCTGAGAACGTATTCGATCTCATACTGCGCGCCGTCCGCGCGTTTGTCCGTATAGTTTCCCATCCGGCTCAGCAGGAACTCTCCCATCAGGAAGTGCTGCAGCAGAGAGACGGAGGAAGAAGGATACCCGCTGTTGCGGTTCTTTTCCGACTGCGGAAGCCGGCTGGCCAGAGAATCGTCCTCCCAGGAGAAGGCCGAAAGCGTTTCGCTTCCCGTTATGACGGCGATCAGTCCGTTTTCGCGGATCGCCTGGATCTGCTCCAGCAGATCCGCCTTCACGTCCCCGGAGGCCGCCGCCGGCGTCTCTCCGGACGGCGCCGGAGAGCCCGATCCGCCGGATCCTTCCTCTCCCGCCGCCAGTTCCTGCAGCTTTGCCGCCTGTTCCTTCAGATCCCGGTAATTGTCCAGGATCCCTTCCGGACTGCTGTCCTGATCGCTCAGCATATCCCTGAGGCTGTTCAGGAAGGCAAAGCCCTCCTCTTCACTGTAGAGCCCCAGCCGCTCCAGGACCTCCTTCAGGAGGATACTGAGGCCGGCCGATTTCATGTAGTCCGTCACCTCATCCGCGAAGATCCGGCCCTGTCCTTCCGTTATGTAGACGCTCTCCACTTCCTCCGCGTTCACGGACATCGCCCGGACCCGGTCGGATCCGCTTTCCGAGCGTCCCACGCCGGGCGCCAGATATTTCTCCGCATAGCGCTGCGCCTCGTCCTTCCAGCAGTTCCACCAGGCCGTGCGGCCCCGGCAGAGGAGAAGCCCGTACTCCCGCCGGACCTCTCCCTGGTAAGCCGCAAAGACCGACTGCAGCGAGGATTCCGCCGCCAGCCTCGTCAGATAGTCCGTACAGGCGGCTCTGGCGCCTTCCAGACAGGTGCAGATCAGCGCGAAGATCAGGACGGAGGAAAGCGCCAGAAACACGCCGATCTGTCCCCGCGGCGCCTTCATTTCACGATGGAATCGACGCCGCTCTGGATGCCGCCGAAGATCTTTTCCACGATCTCCGTCAGCTGATCCCTGAAGATTACGATCAGGGCGATCAGCACCACCATGATCAGGATGATCTCCACCACGCCGACGCCGGATTCGTCCTCCCAGAACGCCCGGAGCCCCGGAAGGGCTTCCTCCCGGCTGTTTACCGTTCCCTGTGATTCTTTCATAATGACCTCCGTTTTCTATATTTTCGCCTGCATGCTGAGCATGGCAGGCACCATAACGATCAGCAGCGTCAGAGCAAAAAGCAGAAGCAGCGGCAGCAGCAGCTTCGTTCCTGTCTGTTCGCCCTTTTTCTTTACTTCCTGCAGCGCCTGCGTCAGGCTTGACGAGGCCTCCTGTTCCAGCAGAAGCAGCAGTTCCTTGTTTCCCTGCTGTACGTAGGTCTCCAGCAGGCCTCCCAGCCGCAGGTATTCCGGCCGTCCGCAGCGTCTGCCGAAGGAGCCGTAGGCACGGTCCTCGTACATGCCGCCTTTCAGGTCCCGCCACGTCGCGAGCATTTCCTCATACACGGGCGCGGTCCTGCCGCTGCGGCGCTTTTCCTCCTCGTAATTCCGGACCAGCTGCTCCCAGCTGCTCCGTAAGGTCAGTCCGGCCGTCATATACAGGCTTAACAGCGTGACCATCTGGCTGTAGTCCCTGGCCAGCTCTTCCTGGCGCTGCTTTTCGGCTTCCCTGGCCAGCTGGACCGGGTAGTAAAGCATGGCTGCCGCCAGCACGCTGCCGGCCAGAAGCAGCAGCAGGCCCTCCTGAAGGCGGTCTCTCTGCAAAAGGAGGGCAAACGCGAAACAGCCTCCCGCCAGGCTGAAGGCGGCGTACAGAACAGACCGGCTACGCTTCATAGCTTTTTTCCAGGATCCGGTTCCCCCACAGCACGCCCAGCGCATAAACTGCGAGAAAAACGGTCATGTACAGAGGGCCGCTGCCCTCGTACAGCGGGGCGGTCAGGTCCCCGGAACTCAGATCCAGATAGACCAGCATCCCCGCCGGGATCAGGCACATCAGGCAGTATTCCAGGCGCTGCCCTGCCAGCAGGACCGATATCTCCGCCCTCAGCGAGAAGCTTTCGTCCATCATCCGCACCATCGCCTTCAGGACCGGCAGATAGTCCCCTCCCTGCCGCTTGGCGACGCCGAAGACACGTGCCAGCTGTTCGCCTTCCTCAAGCCCGGTCCTGTCTCCGAATTCCCGAAGGAGCTGCTCTGGGGGGATCTGCAGCCGGATCTGCCGGCTCATCCAGGCCGCCTCCCGGCCCATCAGCGAGTCCTCCCCGTGCATCGTCATCAATTCTTTTTCGGCACCGGTCATGGCGTTTTCCAGCGCGTAGCCTGCCCGCAGGAAGGATATTACGGACACCAGATAATCCCTGAGCTGGCGGCGCATCCGCTCCTTCTTTTTCCGTGCGCTCCGGCGCCTGCCCAGAAGCAGCAGGCCGCAGGCAAACGGCAGCGCCAGCAGCAGGCCCTCCGGCCGTTTATAAAACAGCAGGCCGAACAGACAGCCGCCGGCCGCGCCGGCGCCAAGAAAAAGCAGATCCTCCCTAAGGCCGGTCCGGAAACCCTCGTAGCCGGCCTGCGGCAGCAGGCGAAAAGCGTTTTTTCCGGCCGGAGCCCGCCTTTTCGGCTCCGCGCTTTTCCTACGCTTCGGAAAGATAAAAGCCTTCCTGCCGATCAATGCGGGGTAAAGCGCCGAAGACTTCTTCCCATTTCTGCGTGTTTTCCGGCTGCCGGCCCGTAAAAACGAGCCCTGTTTCTCTTTCGTATCGGAATATGCTTTCAATCCGTATTTCGCCTCCTTCCATTCCCAGGATCTCATCAACGGACAGAACGCAGCGTCTGCCGTCCGGAAGCCGCCCCAGATGGACCGTCAGGTCCAGTGCCGAGGCGATCTGGCTGCGGACGGCCGCCAGCGGCAGTTCCCGCCCCATCAGGGCCATCGTTTCCAGCCGCGAGAGCATATTGGCGGCGCTGTTGGCATGGCCGGTGGAAAGGGAGCCCCTGTGTCCCGTATTCATCGCCTGCAGCATATCCAGGGCCTCTTCGCCCCGCACTTCGCCGACGATGATGCGGTTCGGCCGCATCCGCAGCGCCGTCCGGATCAGATCCCGGATCGATATCCGGTTCTCTCCTTCCAGATTGGCGGTCCGCGTTTCCATCCGCACCAGATTCGGGAGGCCCTGCAGCTGCAGTTCCAGAGAATCTTCTATCGTGATGACCCGCTCTTCCGGCGGAATGTAGGCGGAAAGCGCGTTCAGGAAGGTCGTTTTTCCCGAGCCTGTTCCGCCGCTGATAAAAATGTTGCAGCCGCAGCGCACGGCCGAGCGGAGAAAAGACGCCGCCGCTTCGCTGACGGCTCCCAGCGACAGGAGCTTTTCCATCGTCAGCGGGTCCCGGAAAAACTTCCGGATCGTCATCACCGGGCCCTCCGGCGCCACCGGCGGCAGCACGATATTGACGCGCGAGCCGTCCGCCAGCCTTAAGTCCGCGATCGGGGAGGCGGTGTTCACGATACGGTTGACGCTGGCCGCCATCACCTGGATCACGTCGTCCAGCGGCTCCCTTTCCGTGAATCTTCTGTCCCAGCGAAGGATCTCGCTGCCCCGCTCGATATAGATCCCCTGCGTTCCGTTGACCATGATCTCCGTAACGGAGTCATCCTCCAGCAGCGGCTGCAGCAGATCCATGCCCCGGAAGGAATCGAAAAGCTGCTTGCGGAAATCTGCTTTTTCTTTCAGACTCAGCCGCCGCTCCCGTCCCCAGACGGTCAGGACGCCGTCGATCCTTTCATACAGTTCCGCATCTGAGATGCCCGTGCCCGTGATGCTGCCGGCGATCTCCTTCCGGAGCCTTTTCACCTCCTGCTTCACGCCTCGCCCTCCGCCAGCGCCTTGATCGTCCGGCCCCAGACGCCGTAACGAAGCTCCCGGTACTCCATCATCCTGTCCGGCGCGGGAGGCGGCAGGCGGTAGGTCCGCAGTCTTGGAAGCAGGTCATCCGCGCCCTGCGCGGCCAGATATTCCTGCCATTCCGTCAGTTTTCCCAGCGCGATCTCATCCTCGCGGACCGGCACGTAGATCCTTTCGCAGAGGGACAGAAGCGGCAGCTGCCTGGCGATCCCGTCGCCGATATCCACCAGGATATAACGGTAGATCCCCAGGTCCCGCAACGTTTCCAGCAGGTAGCGCCAGTCCTCCGGCCGGCTCTCCGTCAGATCCTCCGCCTCGCGGGCGGGCGGCACATAGGCCAGCGGGCCGAAATACTCCGTCACCTCCCGCAGATGCGCCGTCAGGTCCCCCTGAACTTTGGCAAAATACAGAAGTTCCGAAAGGGTCCCCTCGCTCTGCGGCAGGACCCGCTTCAGGCCGGAAAAGCGTTCCAGGTTCAGAAGGAGCGTCGGTGCTTTTTCCGCCAGCACCATTCCCATCAGGATGGCGCTGATGCTCTGGCCCGCGCCGTGCACCGGCGAATAAAAGCCCAGCAGTTCCGCTTTGAAGGCCTTCCTTCCGGGATCCTCCGCGGTCATGTCCAGAAAGCGGCTGATCTGCCGGATCTGTTTGTCCATGCTCCGGTAAACGGGAAGCTCCCGTTCCTCCCGGCTCTCACTCTTTTCCGTGAAAAACAGGCAGGGGATGTTTCTTTCCTCCGTGACGGACAGGTCCGTTCCGGCCGGCACGAGCAGCAGATCCGCCGCGCCGGTCTTCAGATATTCGTAAAAGGAAACGGAGTCCGAAAACGCCCGGCAGCGGAGCGCGAGCCCGGACCGTTTTTCCAGATAAGCGGCAAAGCGGAATACAAAATCCGCTTCCGGATAGTAAAGCACCAGCATTTTTTCCCGCATGGCAGGTTCCTTTCCGGCAGAGATCCTCTGCCGCAGCGTATTATTCAATTCAATGGGGATTCAAAAAAGATCAGACGCGTTCATTATGCGGCCTGCCGCCTGCTTTTGTCAAGACTTCCGGGGGAAACGTTTCGTAGCCATTTTCTCTTTTTTCATCCCGACTTTTCCGTTTTTTCTTAAAGCCGCTCTTTACCTTCGGGCGCTTTTCTGCTATCATATGGGTGTAACAAGGAGCGATCTATGATTTCAGAATTAGATACTTATTTATTTGGAAAAGGAACGCACTACGAGATCTATCAAAAACTCGGGGCTCATCTGACCGAGGTGGGCGGCGTTTCCGGTTTTTCTTTTGCGGTCTGGGCGCCGCACGCCCTGTCCGTGTCCGTCGTCGGCGATTTCAACGGCTGGAACAACGCCAGAAATCCCATGATGCTAATCGAAAATTCCGGCATTTTTGCCTGTTTTATTCCCGAGGCGAAGCCGGGACAGCTGTATAAATACGACATCCTGACGCAGGAGCGCAAGCATCTGCTGAAAGCGGATCCGTACGCCTGCCATGCCGAGCTGCGGCCCGGGACGGCTTCCCGCCTGTTCGTGTCGGACTACGAGTTTCAGGATCAGGCCTGGCAGGATGCAAAACGCAGCCATGCCGGCCCGCACGCCCCGCTGGCCATTTACGAATGCCAGCTGGCGTCATGGATGCGTCATCCCGGCGCGGATCCCAGCTACTACTCCTATCGGGAGCTGGCGGACCGCCTGGGCGGCTACGTGCAGTATATGGGCTATACCCACGTGGAGCTGATTGGGATCTCCGAATATCCGCTGGATGCCTCCTGGGGTTATCAGGTCACCGGGTACTACGCCCCCACCTCCCGGCACGGGAATCCCGACGACTTTAAATATTTTGTGGACCAGATGCACCAGCGGGGCATCGGCGTCATCCTGGACTGGGTGCCGGCGCACTTCCCGCGGGATGCCCACGGTCTGGCGCTGTTCGACGGAGCGCCTCTCTACGAATACGCGGATCCCCGGCGCGGCGAGCACGCCCAGTGGGGCACCAAGATCTTCGACCTCGGACGTCCGCAGGTCTCGAATTTCCTGATCGCCAACGCGCTGTACTGGCTGAAGGAATACCACATCGACGGCCTGCGCACCGACGCGGTGGCCTCCATGCTGTATCTGGATTACGGGCGCCGGGAAGGGGAATACTGCCCCAACATCTACGGCGGGCGGGAAAATCTGGAGTCTATCGAATTCTTCCGGCATCTGAACAGCATCATCCACGAGCGCTGCCCCGGGGTGATCACGATTGCGGAGGAAAGCACCGCCTGGCCGAGCGTGACGCACGCGCCCGCGGAGGGCGGCCTCGGCTTTGACTACAAGTGGAACATGGGCTGGATGCACGACTTCCTGGAATACATGGAGCAGGATCCGATCTTCCGGAAATACCACCACAACAAGATGACCTTCGCCATGACCTACAGCTCGGCCGAGCACTTTATCCTGGTGCTCTCCCACGACGAGGTCGTGCACCTGAAGCGTTCGCTCTGGGAAAAGATGCCCGGCGACGAAAACCAGAAATATGCCTGCCTGAAGGCGGCCTACGCCTTCTTTATGGGGCACCCCGGCAAAAAGCTGCTGTTCATGGGGCAGGAATTCGGCCAGCGCCGCGAATGGTGCGAGGACCGCGAGATCGACTGGTTCATGCTGGCCGACGACCGCAACCACGCCCTGCAGGAATTCTTCCACGGTCTTCTGACCCTGTACCGCCGCTATCCGGCCATGTATTCCATGGACGAAGGCTTCGACGGCTTTGAATGGATCAACGCGGACGATGCGGACCGGAGCATTTTCAGCTTCTGCCGCTATGCCCGCAGACGCCGGCATCCGCTGGTCTTCGTCATCAACTTTACCCCCGTGGACCGTCCGGATTACCGTGTCGGCCTGCCGGCAGCCGGTCAGTACGAGGTGCTGCTGGACGAGACCCACGGCTTTTACAAGACGCCGGCCACGCGGACCGTCATCCGTTCCGAAGAGAGCGAATGCGACGGCAAGCCGCACAGCCTGGCTTACCCGTTAAAAGGCTACGGGATCGCCGTCCTCCGCCTGAAATAAGACACTTCCCGGGGACCGACCGGACCGAACCGACAGAAAGGAGACAAAACCGTGCAGCCCGTATTTGTCATATTTATTATTCTTTATCTGCTGATCTTCTTCAGCGCCAGAAAGAAAGCAAAGCAAAAAGAGGAGGAGCAGAAGAACCGTTCCCAGAATGATCCCCGCTACGCCTCTTCCAACCGGCCGCAGTCAAGCGCAAATTACCGGACCAGCTCGGGCTACCAGAGCACGAACGCCTCCTATTCCCGGAGCACGCAGACCGCTTCCCGGCCGCAGTCTCAGAGCTACAATATCGATTCGTCGCATTATCACAAGGAAGGATACGATTTCGCCACCTGCTTTTCCTTCAAGGACGTTCCGAAAGGCGCTGACGAGCTCTCTGCTCTGATCGCCGCCAATTCCCGCCACGAGCGGGAGCTGCAGAAGCTTCTCCATACCAGAGAATAAACGCCGGATTCCGCCGGATATACGGCGGAAGGACGTAAAAAAGCGGAGCCAAAGGCTCCGCTTTTGATTTCCTGCTTATTTATCGATTGCCTGTTTATTGATAAGACTGTATATCTCGCTCTTGCTGATCCCGAACCGCAGGGCCATGGCTTTCATGGCCTCTTTTTTTGTAAGCCCCTGCGCCATGAAATCCTCCAGATGTTCCGCCGGCGTCCTGCTCTCCCAGAGGGCGCTGCGCTCAGCCTCCACGGCCTCTTCGGACCTTCCCTCCAGCACCAGCACGTATTCGCCCCGCGGCTCCGTCTCCTTATACAGGGCGGCCGCTTCGTCCAGCGTCATCAGCGGCGCCTCCTCGTGGATCTTTGTCAGCTCGCGGCACAGGCAGATTTTTCTGTCTCTTCCCAGCGCTTCCGACAGTTCCTCCAGGGTCCTGCGCAGGCGGTGCGGCGCCTCGTAAAGGATCATCGTCCGGCGCTGATGCGTCAGGTCCTCCAGCACCTGACGCCTTTCCTTCTTATCCATCGGCAGGAAGCCTTCGAAAACGAAGCGTCTGGCCGGCAGGCCGGACAGCGTCAGCGCCGTGATCAGCGCACAGGGACCGGGCAGAGAGGTCACCGGGATCCCGGCTTCGCGGGCTGCCTTCACCAGGACCTCGCCCGGATCGGAAATGACCGGCGTTCCGGCATCCGTAATCAGCGCGACGTTCTCCCCCGCCAGCAGCCGTCCGACGATCTCCTGCGCCCGCTCGTACTTATTGTGTTCATGGTAGCTGATCATCGGCCTGCGGATATCATAGTGCGTTAAAAGGCCCAGACTGTGCCGGGTATCCTCCGCCGCGATCAGATCCGCCTCCCGCAGCGTATCCAGCACCCTGGCCGAAATATCCTGCAGATTGCCGATCGGCGTTGCGCATATGTATAGGGTCCCCCCCGTCATTCCTGCTCCTCTCCGTCCTGTTCCTTCGACATGGCCGGGTCTTCCCGGTAGATCTGCCGGATCTCCCGGCTGTATACGCCGGGGCTTTCATAGATCATTAACGGCGGCAGGACCGTCAGCCCTTCCGCGCTGCCCTTCCGGGCTTCCAGCAGCACCAGCTCGCCCTCCGAATCCGCCGACGAGTAAACGAGCCGCATCTGCTTGGCAGCCAGTCCGGCCCCCGGCAGGAGGGCCAGCAGTTCCGCCAGGCGCCAGCAGCGGTAAACCATAAAGAAACTGCCGCCGGCTTTCAGGAGCTGCGCGGCCGCCTTCAGGACGTCCGGCAGCTCGCAGCAAATCTCGTGCCTCGCGACTGCCTTTGCGCTGTCCGGGTTCAGCAGGCCGGCGTTTTTCTTCATATACGGAGGATTCGAGACCACCGCGTCAAAACCGCCGGAATCCGGCAGCGCGGACAGATCCTTTAAGTCAGCCGTCAGGATCCGGCAGCGCTCCGACAGACCGTTCAGCGCCATGTTGCGCCGGGCCAGTTCCGCCTGCTCCGGCTGGATCTCGATCCCCGTGAAGCTTTTTCCCTTGTCCCGGGCAGCCAGAAGAAGCGGCAGGATCCCGCTGCCGCAGCCCAGGTCCGCCACCCGGCCGCGTCCCGGGATCCGCGCGAAATCCGCCAGAAGGACCGCATCTATCCCAAAACAGAAGGTCTTCGTATTCTGTATGATACGATAGCCCTTCCGTCCCAGTTCATCCAGACGCTCGCCTTCTTTCAGCGATAACACCTGTTCATCATTCCAGTTTTGAGCCTTCGGCATGCTTTTCCTTCTGCTCCAGGACCTGAAGATCCTTCATTTCCTTCATTTCCTCGGCGCTGAGCTTCATTTTCCCCTTCCGATGCCGGGGATTGAAACTCAGGTCCTCCACCGCGCAGTCCCGCACGTCCGTATCGTCGTCGCCGGCGTTCACCAGCACCTTGACGGTCTGGCGCAGAACGTTGACGCTCTGGACCGTGCCCCGCGTCCCGTCCTTCCGGATGGTGACGGTGTCGCCCAGGCCGGGCAGGCGGCTGTTCAGGTATTCGTAGGTCGCCTGTTCGTTATTCAGGCAGCACATGAGACGCCCGCAGATGCCCGAGATCTTGGAGGGATTTAAGGACAGGTTCTGCTCCTTGGCCATACGGATCGAGACCGGCTGAAACTCGCTTAAATAGCTGTGGCAGCAGAGGATGCGCCCGCAGACGCCGACGCCGCCCAGGATCTTCGTCTCGTCCCGCACACCAATCTGCCGCAGCTCGATCCGCGTGTGGAAAACGGAAGCCAGATCCTTGACCAGCTCACGGAAATCCACCCGGTTGTCCGCGGTAAAGTAAAACAGGATCTTGTTGTTGTCGAAGGTGTATTCGACCGCCACCAGCTTCATGGCCAGGCCGTGCTTGGCGATCTTTTCCTCACAGATCTTATAGGCATTGGCCTCTTTTTCGCGGTTTCTGCCTTCCTTTTCCAGGTCCTCCGCGGTAGCCAGGCGGATGACCGGCTTTAATCCGGCCTTATCCTCCGGCAGGCTTTCGACCTCCTTAACGTATACGACGGTCCCGATCTCGTTGCCCCAGGTGGCCTCGGCGATCACCCGCCTGTTGCGGGCCATTTCCTGGCCGTTTCCCAGATATTCATGTATTTTCCCGGCGCGCCGGAAGCGCACTCCTACGATCTGCATTTTATTTCTCCTTGCTTTCTATGATGATCTGCCTGAATTTCAGACAGAGAACTTCCAGTACCATGGAAGGATTGACGTTGCTCTTGAGCCGTTTTTTCGCCTCTCCCAGCGCCTGCCAGAGCGCCGCCAGCTTCGCATCGTCCAGTGCGGCGGCCCGTTCCCGCGTTTTTTCCTCCAGCTGCGGATAGAAAAAGCCGTCCTTCACGCCGCCCCTGGCCAGATACAGGTCCCTGACGCATTTTTCCGTCACCGTCAGAAACTCCTCCGGCGCAAGGCCGTCCTTTTTGAAGGTCTCCGTCAGTCCGCTCAGTTCCGCAGCCCCGGCATATTCGATGCGGCGCAGCAGCGTCAGCAGTTTTTCTTCCGCCTCGCCGGCCGTATCTTCTTCCCCCTCGGGCACTTCTTCGTCCGCGTTCAGGATCACCAGCCGGGACAAGACCGTCGGAAGAAGGGCGTTTCGGTTGCTGGCCGAAAGGAGGATCAGGCCGTAGACCGGCGGTTCTTCCAGCGTTTTCAGGATCGCGTTCTGCGACGCCGCATTCAGTCTCTGCGCCTCCGGGAGCAGATAGACCTTGCGCGGAAAGCTGTAGGGGCGGATCATGATGTCCTCCACCAGCTGCTCCCGCACTTCTCCGACTCCGTACTGCTCCTTCGCGCGGGTCAGCGTGATGATATCAGGGTGGTTTCCGCTCTCAAACGCCCGGCAGGAGCGGCAGCGTCCGCAGCCGTTTCCCTCCTCGCACTGAGCCAGACGGGCCGCCGTCCGGGCCGCCTCAAAAGCCGCCGCGTCGCTTTCCGCCTCGATCAGATAGGCGTGTCCCAGCTCCCCGCGGGCGATCACGTTTCTGAAAAACTGCTCCGCGCGGTTCATAAAAGTCCCTTTTCCACCGTTTCCTTCATCGCTTCCAGGCAGGCATAGAAGTCATTGTTGACGTAAACGCGCGGGAAATGGCAGGCCGCCACCTTCTCGTCCGAGAAATCCTGCTCGTCCGCCAGAAAGCGCCGGCACATCTCCGCGTATTTCGGCTCCTTCTGGCTGCGCTCGCGCTTTAAGGCGCGGGATAGCCGAAGGCCCTTATCCAGTTCGATATACAGCGGAACGACCGTCTCGCCGCCGAAGTAGGCCGCCGTCTTGCGGTACGATTCCAGCGTCCCAACGGCCAGATACGACTGCTGCGCCAGATCGATGCTGCCGTCGTCCACCGTCGCATAGGTCCAGGGCCCGTGGACCGTCTGATAGGTCCGGGCTTCGATCACCTTTCCGGCCTTCTCCAGCTGCTCAAAGCTGTCCCGGGAGATGAAATGATACTCCTCTCCCTCCACTTCTCCGCTGCGGATCGGCCGCGTGGTGCTCATGATCACCGGCTTCAACTGTCCGGAGAACGCCGCCAGCAGCGCCCTGGCCAGAGAGTCCTTGCCCGAAGCGCTGGGGCCTATGATATAAAAGATCTTGCCTGACATCTGAGCTTTCCTGTCCTTTTCCGATTAATTATACCTTTTTCTGTCCGAAAAGGCAACGGAATGCTATCACTCCTGCGAAATATACATCGTGAACTGCCCCGTCAGCAGATGGTTGTCCTCGTTGTCATAGACCTCCGCCTGCACGACCACCAGGCTGTGTCCCTTCTTGATCACGGTTCCTTCCGCCCTGAGGCTTTTCGCGTTCATGCTGGCGTAGAGATAGTTGATGCTGCTGGAGGCCGTTACGGTATGCCCGCCGCAGAGCGCGCGGGTCGCCGTTCCGCAGGCGATATCCGCCAGCGAAAACAGGATCCCGCCATGCGGATGCCCCCAGATATTCATATGCGCAGGCGTCAGCTCCACCTCCACCACGGAGCGGCCGGCCTCCAGCTTCGTCAGCCGGAATCCGTGCAGCCGGTTGAACGCGTCGCGGTCCATTCTCTCCATCATTTCCTGTCTGAATTCTTCCGTCATGTTCTGCCCTCGCCTTTCCGGCGTCCGTTTCTGCCGCCTGAGCAATAAAAAAAGCCGATGGCCGGATTCGAACCGGCAACCTGCTGATTACAAATCAGCTGCTCTGCCGTTGAGCCACATCGGCATTTGAAACCCCAACCGGACGAAACCCGGCACGGGCTACTATAGCATAATCGGTTCTGTGCGTCAACTTGTTTTTCCCCATCTTTTTACCGTCCCGTCTCCGGCTGCGCGCCGTCCGACGGATTCCGGAGCAGGGAGAAATACCGGGCGTAGTTCCGCTCATAGGTCTCGTTGAACAGCTTATCGCCGCCCTGATGCAGGCTGTCAAAATAAAGATGCTCGTGGTCGGCCAGCTCCGGATACACGCGGACCATGGTCGCGATGCCGATATTGGAGCAGATGTCCGCGATACGCCGGAATTCGTTCATCAGGTTGGTAAAGCTCGAATCCGCATAGATGTTGCACTCCCCGCGGCTCATCCGCCGCAGATGGTTCTTCTTCAGTTCCGCAATGATCTCCGCGATCACCTGCACCATCGGTTCGATCCGCTGCGCGGCATCCACGTCGCGCTTCTTGAAGGACTGCTCCGCTTCGTCCAGGATCCCCATCACGGCCGCTTCCAGCACAGCCAGTTCGGACAGGGCCGTTACCGAAAACTTCGTGTTATTCTTGTTCAGCGTCGCCGCCTGGTCCGCGATGTTGACCGCATGGTCGCCCAGACGCTCGAACTCGGCCATCACCTTGTAATACTGGTTCAGGATCGATACATGGTTGTTCAACTGCAGATGCGGCAGCAGCTCTACGGTATAGCGGCTGATCCGGTCCGTCATCCGGTCGATCTCGTCTTCTTCCGCGAGGATCTCCCTGTGCAGCGGCTCATCGTAGTGTTCCAGCAGCCGGAAGGACTTTTCGATATTGCTGCGGGCGGAAAGGAAAGTCGTCAGCAGCACGTTGTAGCTGCTGTTCAGGGCAAGCGCCGGCGTGTTGAAGAAGACCGGGTTCAGGGCATCCAGCTCTTCCTTGTACTTCGAATCGGGGACCGGATCATCCTTGACCAGCCGGCGGCTCATACGCTCATAGGTGTTCAGCAGCGGGAACAGCAGCAGCGCGCAGCCCAGATTGAAGATCGTATTGGTATTCGCGATCATGCCGGAATTGACCGTTTTGTCCCACAGCGTGCTCAGCCCGCCGAAACGGTGGATCAGTGTGTCCGCTG
>JAEEGF012382977.1_pt1 | contig 46307 bp, 31 predicted proteins | sample 9134171 | NCBI WGS metagenome assembly JAEEGF01 (sample SAMN16246542, study PRJNA631951) | gut metagenome | biome: gut microbiome; feature: rumen; material: AP-attached | host: Bos | place: Iran: Karaj | collected 2018-10
GTTCCTTTCTTGACAGACCAAGACAAAACAGCATCAGGGACATTCGTGCAATTGGTGATAGTAAATGTACGCGTCGTCCACTTTGGCCAGTTATAAGCGGTATCGCTTGCACTAATGGTAGGTGCAACACCATGTGGTTGGCGGAGATTCTTGCTGAAAGATATAGGTTCGCTACCATAACTAATAACTACTGAAAGTACACTGTTATTTGCACGAAGATTAGGAACTTCCTCGACCTCTTCTGAAGAAGAAGGCGTTTGGTCATTCTCCAAATAGATAACAGGTCTTTCTCTAACCAAGCGTACACTGTCAAGATTAGTATTGCCTATTATACTATACGGAACAGGAATCATTGATGGATTTGTTACACTCCATGAGATATTAATACTTTGTGGTACATTTCTTACATAATAGTACCCCGAGTCACAAAGATACTCTGGTCCTTCGATTGGTTGTGGAACAAAACCATTGCAATCTGCACGAAAAACATAAGCCTCAGAGAATACACCAGACTGCACCAAATTATAGCTTACCCATACGAAACCATTATCTCCGCTATTTATTCCCCACGAATTCATAACTTTGAACATATGTTGGTGGTCGTCATATCCTACGATACACATTGCATGGGCACTATCTGTGGAGGTTATAGAAATAGAATTCCATACACCGTGCAACGTAGCATCATCACAGACTCTTTTAAGATCTTCTCCTAAATGCGTCACAACACCTATAGGATACCCAATTTGCAAGAATTGTTTATATTCAGAGACACTTGCGGATGCGACAGAAGAAGCTGTGCTTTTATTTAACTGTGCATCCGCTCGTTGAACGGCAGATGGTTGTGTCGTACAATCATATTGATTATAAGGCATCAGATTATAAGCACAAACTCCGCTGTCACGCAATAATGCAGTAATGGTGGTAGAAATGGCTCCATGACAATCTGTCGCGCCTTGGTTAAACAAAAAAGAAGGACTTCTTTGGGCCCAAATACTATCTTGATACATCTCGTAAGCTTGAATACTAGCGCAACCGTAACCGAATGCCCATGCTGTGCATGAACCTTGTATGCCTTGGCTTCTTATTGGAGGAGTAAAAAGGCCAAGTATAGTATCTCCATAGTTGTATTTAATGGTATGCACAAGTGGCGTAAAATCGTTCACGTCTGCTCGTTGAATTCTCTGCAGCTCATCTCTACTAAGAGAATATCTAGGCGATAATGTTTGCCCCCATAAACAAAAAGAACTTATAAAAATAAATCCTAGAACAATTGATAAACGTAGTTTTTTCATAATAATTAGAATGATAGGGTTAATATCTTTGTTTATTTCTTCCATCCTCTTGGAATCAGACCTTCTTCAATGAGAATATCAGTATTGTCGATGAATAGAATACGCGAAAGTTCATTATCTTCCTTAATAGGATATAGCACATACATCGTTCTTCCAAATGATGCCGGCCAGAATTCAAGGTGATAATATTCTCCAGCGGCTAAAGGCATTCCATCTTTCTTCAAATCGGTCCATTCTTTTAACGAATGAATGTGGCCGGTGATGGAGGTAGTATCTCGCAGGTATATTTGCTTTTCTTCGCTATTATATATCGTATAGAGTTCAATAGGAATTTTTCGAATAATACCTGTATTCGAGAGAGTTTGATTGATATAGTTTCTCCAAGTGCCGTCTCGAAATATGACCATGCATTTGGTTGAGTCAATCGTAAGCCCTTCTTTGGCTTTGAGACATGCGAGATATGTCCCCTGTGCATTTTCTAGCGGAATATGCTTGTCTGTCAATGCGCCATAATATTTTTCGGGCGGATTCTGTCCAATACTTTTTATATCCAGCGGGTACTCGCAGGGCTCTGTGATTGGCATGAGGGGATAGACGAGCGAGTCGTTGTATTTGATAATAAGCAGTTCACGCGAGGGGATATTGAGAGTGTATCTTCTAGTGGAATAATCAGTTGTGTCGCGCGCTGTTTCGTATAGATAAAGCGTATCCGTTTCTGCACGATAGAAGTCCAACTGACGGCCTTGGTTGAGCGTAATCTGCAGTTGGTCGTTTTGCCATAACAGGCCCAATGTCGGCTTTTCTATTTCTGCATCTGTTGCGATAATCACTCCCTGGTCTTGCAATGCAATTTTCTCGCTTTGCGTAGTCACATTTTTCTTTGCTCCGCAGGAAGTGAGGAGAAACGAGAAAAGGAGAAATAATATAGCGGATAGTTGTTTCATGGTTTCAGTCTTCTATGTACTCAATTTTACAACTAATTTTGCTAATTCTGTCGGGCGCAATTTCGTACACTCCATACGCACATATATGCCCAATGACAGTGTAGCAGTCAATACACTTTTGTACAGATACTTCAACTACGAAAGAATCCGTCTTTTGTTCGTAAAAAAGTTGCATGTCAAGCCATTGGTCATTTACGGACGAGGTTTCAATAGGAACAAAAATCAAACATTGATTTGCGAAGTCGATATTCGGCAGATCAGTATCCGGAATGCAAATGTTTTGTAATTCCTCTGACGAATGAATGACAACCGCCTCGAAGAAAGGATACTTTTGAAGATTAGTGTTGGAATCATAGTCAAAAATATTTTGCAGGCGGGCTTCTGTTTCCTCACTCAAATTCGCAGTTGGGATTGGTTCCGGCTGGTCTGGTTCTTGGTAGGAATAGCCTTTCTTAAGAATCAATTTAGTAAATGGATATTTCTGCCCTCCGTCAACAGAGAAAGAATCGATGACTAATATATCTTTATCAATGGAAAAAGACGTATAATATTCGAATTCTGCATAATCGGTATCTTGATTGCCTTTGGCGGATTTGATTCCCCTACTTGAGATACATAGTTCTTGCTTCTTTACGGAGAACCCGAGCTCTGCGGTTATTCCAGTCCAATCAATAACATGTTCCCATGTGGTGTCTGGTACTTCTTGGAATAGCAACTTCCCTTTTTCGTCAAATGTGATAGATTTCACAGTTGTATTGACATGATATGGTTCAGACCACGTGCCAATCAATTGTTTTTGTTCTGGCGAAGAGGTAGAGCACGCCACCATCAGCATGATTATGCTGCATAACGAAACTAAAAACAGAAATAACTTTTTCATAATAGTATTGATTTGAACTTAAATTCACAACTTTGCGGTGCAAAGTTACAACATTTTTTTATATACGCAACTTTTTGACAAAAAGCGACCCCGAAGCGATGCTTAATTTCGAAAAAGGACCAAGCTAAAAATTCATGGTTAACCCTAGACCATTTGGTGAGGAAGAGAGAGAAAAAGTCAGAGGCGGTTGGTCGGTGCATTTCTTACCGAAAGCATCTTGTGAGGCTTTGCGTCGCACTTGACCAACGGCGAGGCATGGAATGGAAGCAACAAAGATGCCACATCCAATACCCATAATTGCCCAGCCGGTTTTGGCCGCTATAATCTTATTCGGATCTCGTTCCGCAGGTGGTAGATCGTCCTGACTCATAGCAGAAGTCCCAGCCAAAATACCTCCTCCGAGAGCCAATCCTGCACCAACGCCAAACAATCCCCAACCGGTTTTCCAAAGCGTATTAGCTTGCTTATAATTGATTTTAATCTCTTCGCAGGTTTCCGGTGAACAATTCCATTCTTCGTACCTCTTTAAGGCCTCCTTACGTCGTACCTGTCCTATGGCAAGACAGGGAATAGAGGCGAAGAAAGTAGCACCACCAATGCACATGATATAAAACCCCGGATTCGTCCACGAATGCCAATAAGGAGACTCATAGGGAGTCAAAGTCCAACCAAGCAAACCCGCAACAGTCATGGCAGTACCTCCACCAAATAGTCCCCAGCCGGTTTGCCAGAGAATATCAGCCTTGTGGTAATCACTCCACGCTTGTTGGCAAACCTCACTCGGCTCTGCGGGCAATAGGACCTTTTGCGCTTGCATTGTTGTTGGTACCATTAGTCCAACAAGCATTATCAATGCGAATAAACTATTTTTCATAAATAGGCTCCTTTCTTTTTTTCAAATCTGGTGCAAATTTACGAAGAAAAATTAACACATACAAGAGAAATGTGATTTTTTTTTCTTCTAATTATGAATAATCTTAGTCTTCAGAATCGCTCCATCCTCTGCTGTAGCACAGATGATATATAATCCTTGCGGCAAGGCAGAAATATCTACTGGATTTTGAGTGGTTCGTAGAACGACTTGGCCTTCGATATTTATAAAAGAGATTTCGGTAATCGTAAAAGAGCAGTTAATATGCACCTCATTCTGTGCAGGATTAGGAAATACGGCTATAACTGTACTTTCCTCTGCGGGCTCTGTGAGATTCCCTCTGTCAGGAATACTAACAGGTGCTAGGTTGCCATTAGAAGAACACGTATAGTTCGGGGCAATCTTAACAAAACTACCTTTTTGCGCATTAAATCCGTTCCCTAAGTATATTATACCTCCGGTAGAGATGTTAAGGTGCGCGCCACTAGCCACAAACAGTTGACTTAGACTAACGTTATTTGCAGAATATAATGTTATATCTTTATTAGCAGGAATGGTACTCTCTTCGATTCCATTGATGCTGGCTTCGCGAGTGGTGCAATCCGGATATAATTCCGTAAAGAATGTGCGAGCAACGGAAAAACCATCGAGACCGAGATCCCACATATTGTTATCGACCCATCCCCCTCCCCAGTTAACATGGAATTTATGCGTGATTGGACTATAACCATCAAGCACAAATGTATGGCCTTCTCCTGTGCTTTGCTCGCTAGCCTCACAAAGGACAATTCTTTTCTGTATTAATTCATACTGTAAGATTGGGTACATATCCGTCCATGCATATTCAAATTCACGATGAACATGAAAATGATAAGTGTTTTCTAATGCATTCTGGAGGTTAACCGGTCCTGCAAGTGAATACGAGGGAGCATATAACATATGCGCAGCATATCCGCAGTCCCGCAGTAACCCAGCGACCATATCTACCTGATATAAAGGTGTCGCATTGTTTATTGAAGCGGGCATATTGTCCCAATCATAATAATGACGATGCTGAGAGCCATACCACACACCAGCAACATCGATGGAGTCCGATATCATCGCATAGTCAGGCCACTTCCAATACCAGGCCAATTGTGCAAGAGCAACCGCTGTACACCCGACTTTAGTACGGCCACAACTTACATTATAAAATGGGGGGCAAAATTTATTGTATACTTTAGTACAAATAGGATCCTCTTCCTCGTCATTATTTTCCCTTTGTTTCCAGATGTTGGCTTCTCCATTTCTTTTTAATAAAACAGTATCTATTAGTCCTCTTTGTGAGTCGCGTAAGGCATGAGTAAGAGGAGAAGGATTTGCCACTCGGTTGTAGAATGTAGACGGTGAATCGCGCAGAGAATCTATCATATTCATATGATGTTGTAGTAACCATCTTAGAGCCCCCGGTTGATGTTCTAGATTTGTATCAAAATGAGACTTGGAAGAATATCCTATAATCATTGGATAGCGTTGCTCATTTGCAACGACAGCCCAGCCGCTATCCGGCATATTTACAATGTATAAATAGGTCGTTTTTCCACGACTCAAGCTGGTTACCTCAATGTTGTCACGATATTTTTTTGATTCAAGAATACTCTGCACTCTATTATTATCTGAGGCGAAAAAGGCAATCACCTCGTTCTTAACCTGGTCAATCGTGCGTTCTTGCGCAGAGAATCCCAATACGCAGAACCAGGTTGCAAAAAGAATGACTAACTTCTTCATGGCTTATCTATTCAATTGTTCTTCTAATTCCTTTATTCGGTTGTCCTGTTGGATAATATATAGAGTCAACTCCTCGACTTTTTGCAGCAATTGCATTTGTAGTTCATTCATGTTGACGCCATTCTGCTGCATTTCTTCAGCGGATGGAATCTCAGGCAAATGTTGATTCTCTTCTATATAACTACTCAACTCGTTCAGTGAACGTAAATTGTACGATTTATCAAACACGAAATCCGCACCGGACGCATCATATACGATAATAGCATCCGCACGGATAGTGCCACGTACATCAAGTTTGTCTTGCGGGGTAGTAGTTCCTATACCTATATATCCGGGAGTATTTATCCAGCAATTATCCATGGTATTGAACCTGATCTTTTCTACTTGATTCGTAGGGCTATAAGCAGTGTAGAGAGCTAATTGGGAAAATAAGGAATCTTGTGTACATCCTCCAGGTTTGATATCTACTTTTGTTACGGAATAGTTGCCGGCAGGAACACCCATAACCAAAGTATGAGTTTGCCAGTGCAAATAACTATAGGCAGTAGCGTTTTGCCAATTGTATGTCCGCAGGTATAACTTTCCATTCACATCGAGCTTGTATTGAGGGCTATTGATGCCTATTCCAACATTTCCCCCAATGAAATTATACCGATTGGCAGCAAATGACAACATATCATCCTCATCCAATTCGCCAATACGAACATAGTCTCCGTCTCCAAATTTCAGAACATTCTTGGTTCTATCTGTATTAGACGTACCATTGCCTATTTTTAGCGCACCATTGTTGATATGGACATGTTCCGTAGGATTAGTTGTGCCAATTCCCACTTTTGTAGTATCCGGATTCGCGTAGAGAGTGTTCATCCCTGTGCTCCATGTCTGAGCGTTTAGAATCAATGTTCCGCATAGGGAAATCAGAGTAAAAAGAATTTTGTTTTTCATAATGATAAAAATTTGAGTGTTAATTGAATAAAAGGTAAACTGCCAAATCTTTGAATGATTTGACGGTGCAAAATTACTGCTTTTTATAGACTTGAGCAAGAAACAGTGGTCTACATTTGAAAAATGCAAATAGCTGAGGATCAGTTGTTTACAAAAATCGCAGGTCTACAATCTACAATAGCTATGGTTTAGAGGGAATATTTTGTGGGTGTTTTTTCGTAGATGCGCGCATGTTGTAAAGGAAAAATCATGGAAAAATTTGCATATGTCGGAAAAAAGTTGTAACTTGGAGTCTTATTTTGTGGCGCGTGAAACAAAAATATGAAGATTGTTCCACGTGTTTTGATGAAAAAGTGCCATTCTCGGAGATAATTTTGCAGTATTGCAAACGCAACTATCATGAACATTTGCAACCAACCTCATCTGCGCTGAAGAAGAACTGCAATAAAAAGGACCTGTAATTTGAATCTCTGTGGCATATAATGAAACAGATTGTCCCTGCGTAAGTGAGTAATTTTGAACAACAATCTTACTTTGAGCATAATACATTTGATTGCTAGATTCTGCTCAATACGCATTAATGATATAGACATGTGAAAGTTTTGCTCGCCAATACAATCACGTTCAATACTTGAATCTATTTAAGGATTCCCGATTTGTAGAGGATGACTTTCATGATTCAGACCATTTAGCTACGGAAGGAGCAGAAAAGCTCACGAAGATTTTAGATGAGTATATATTAACTATTGAACATAAATAACCTCCTATGCTCTTAGCCGTCAGATTTCGATATTACACCGCCACAACTCCCTCGTTTGATATAGTGGAGTTGAACGACAAACAATGGCGCGAGTTCTTTCTGTTGGAACGCAGTTTTATGCGCATGGAGTGGATGATTAATTTCCTCAACCGCCAACACCTCCGCCATAAGATCAAAGAACTCTGGTGGATTCCCATTGACGATCAATCTTCTCTCCATCTCGACCAATCTGCCGTCATCCATAAGCACGACTAAAGATTCTTCATTTGCGCCGACTATCAGTCGGCAATCACGTCGTTCATTGTCCGGCATGTTATGCCGATATGTATTACGTCCCTGACATGGAGCGAAAGCTCCGTTTGCTTCGTTCATTTTTCTGATACTATCCGGCTCCATTTCGACACCAAAATCCCACCAAAACGCCCGCAAAATCGAATTTAAGTGCTAATTTTGCAAAAATTTTACAAAAATCTGCGTTTTTCTTTAAAAATATTTGCACAATTTAAAAATAAGTTGTAATTTTGCAATGTTTTTACAAATACGGCACTTAAAATCGATTCGAACCCCGATTAAAAACCATTACACAGCCGTCAAAGATGTAAAACACTCTTTATAATATAGGACATACTAAAAAGAAAACAAATATCTAACCTAATCAATGGCTACAAAATGAACAAAAGTGCAATTAACATCCTGCTGGCTATCGAAATGGAGAATATTTACTCCATTAAGAATCGGGTACGTCTCGATTTCCGAGCTGCCAACATGAACTCCGCCCAGACTAAGCTCTTGACGAGTAACGTTTTTGAGTGGAATGGGCAAAAGATCTTGAAGACCATCGGGCTCTTTGGTCCTAATGCTGCTGGTAAGTCCAACATCATTAAGGCAATTTACTTTTTCTGCCGCACGGTATTGGATTCCCACCAGTACAATGTAAACAAGAAGTTTTTCGACTTCATTCCCTTCAAGTTTGAAGGCTACGAGAACAAGCCCTCGCGCTTCTTTATTAATTTCGTGACGAATGGTGTAGAGTACGAATACGAATACACCCTTACGCGCGAAAGTATCCTTTCCGAGTCACTCTATTACTATCCAAACCATCGTAAGGCAAAAATCTTCGAGAAGAAGGAAGGTAAGCCCTATACCTTTGGTACGAAGGTACTCTTACGTCCGAAGGAGGTAGCTGATAGTTTAACTCCAAAGAATCTCTATCTCTCACGTGCTGCTGCTATGAACCGTGAAATGGCGCAAACGGTGTACCATTTCTTTATGCATGAGTTTATGCTTGACTTGTTCCCTCTAAATAGTGAACTACTCCGTGCAAACTTTATGGAATATAAGCCGCTCATCCTCAAGGCAATGCACATCTGCGACAGCGACATTCAGGACATTATTATGAAGCGTCGCACATCATTGCAGCCGGTACAGGCTATTCAATCTAACGGAGAACTTTCTTTAGAAATCCGTCCTGTTGAAGTACTCCAGTTCAAGACCACACACAAGCAAGATCCGAAGGTGCAGTTTGATATGGACGAGGAGGAATCCGAAGGTACGAAGCGTTTGTTCAACATCGTTACACGTCTCATTGATGTTATTCGTCATGGTAAGTCGCTGATGTTGGATGAGTTTGACCGTCAATTGCATACGCACTTGGCTGACTTTATTATTGACCTCGTGCATGCTACACCAACGTCACAGTTCCTCTTTACTTCTCATAATACCAATCTTATGGATATGGGACGTTTCCGCCGTGACCAAGTGGTATATGTAAATAAGTGTGCAGATGGTTCAACAGAGGTTTACTCTTTAGCTGATTTCAAGGACTTCCGTGAGACAATGGATGCGGAAAAGGGTTATTTACAAGGACGATTTGATGCTATCCCGTATGTGCAATCGTCACCTGGTGTATTAAAATCATTTTTAAAAGACGATATAAATGAGTAACAACCGAAAACGCGTATCAGCACCGCCGAGGAAGATGAAATCGGTCTTCCTAATCTTCTGCGAGGGGCAGACGGAGGAAATCTACATTGACATGTTGCGTCAGCGATACCATTCGCCGATTCGTATTATTTCGTCCATACAAGGACAGCAAGTATCACAACGTGTCATTGAGAATTATAAACGTAATATGCAGATTGGAAAGAATGACAAAGTTACCACTTTCCTTATGTACGATATGGATGTCGAGCAGTTATTGCCTCGCTTGAAAGCATGTCAGGTGGAACTGCTTCTTTCTAATCCAAACATAGAATTGTGGTTCATGTTGCATTCTATAGACCAGCGTGCAGAGATATCATCCGACAATGCTATTACGCAGTTGCAGAAATCTGCCCCCGCATGGAAGAACTATAAGAAAGGGAAACTAACGGACGAGCAAATCAATCTCCTTTGGAACAACCGTCTTGATGCTGTCAAACGCGCTAAGGCACTCACAAACTTAAACAATCCCTCATCGGGAATTTATATACTGGTTGAGAAACTTGAGAAACTTCACGATTGCACGTAATCGTCTATAGCCTATGAAACAATAGTTCGACTCCTTTTGCCGCAAGTCTTGTACTGCAATGGCACTATGTCCGCTTGCATAGTATCTCAAGCATAAAAGGTATTAACAGCCTATCAGAGGTACCATCAAAACATAACCTAAACTGATACTTTCTAACATATATGCCGTTAAACCTAATAACATAACTATAAAATTTAACAGTTTTCCTTCCGGCCCTGGAGCGGAAGTAAAGAAATTGTTGCTAAAAGAGAGAAATTAGAGGGAAAAGAAAATGAACTGTTTTGTGGAGAAACTGCACCTCGCACAACAGAAAAGGCAGTTGAATTGGCGAGTAAGGCGCTAAAAGTAAATAGAGACTCACAAACCATAGCAGAAGAAATTAAAGCAATCTTGCCAACCCAATTACAATTATTATAATTTCTCTATAATAAGAGATGTTACATATTGTTTAAAAGTTATGAATGTGGATGCATATAATGAATATCAGAAGATGGTCGATGATATATTTGGATCGGGTACCATTACAGTATGTCATGTTGGTGAGAAGAAAAACAATAATGTGATTGGCTCATGGAGAAATGCCAAAGAGTTTTGTGAATTTAAGACTAATTTTCAAACTCGCCTTTTTGCACTAAAGAATTTTTTTCGTAAAAAGAAAAATCTTCATATAATAAAAAATCTAGTAGCAAGTATTGGCGATGAAAAGAATTGGGAGGGAGCATATGCGGAGTTGGTCGCGTATAGTATCCTAAAAACGGATAATTGTGAATATACCCTAGATGTTACTAGAAAAGCTTCATTTGCCATTGCGCAAAAAATGGGAATGGATTATATTAACTACGATGTATATTTACCTGATTATGGAATATATATGGATGTTAAAGCATTCACAGATACTATAGGTGATATACTTAATCATAGTGTAATATCAAAAGTCCTTTTGCAAGAAGAATTTAAAACCTTACAGTTAAACATTCTTCCGCAGCACCCTCTGGATGAAGATAATGAGAATTATGTGTCAAATGTCAGAGCATTGCAAAAAGAACTAACAGAAGAGTTGCGAAAGATGATTGCTATGGGGAAGAAGCGTTATTCGTATTCAAGTAAAATTGTAGGTACCTTAAGTATGCATATATTGCAAGGTGCGGGTGTAAATTGTAGCGAATCTTGCTATTCTCCCTATAGACATGCAGAATCCATGAAAGATTTTATTATCCAGAGATATTGTAATAAATTTCCATATCGTGCACCTTTCTTTTTGGTGTTGGTTAATTTCCCGTGGTACAATCAAATTACAAGAGATTCTTTTGAATATAATAGTCTCTTTTATCGTAGCATAGCGAGACGGACTTTTATTCAGTATGAAAAGAATACAATATATGCGAGTCAGATTAATTCCAAAATTAAGGACAAGTGTTTGGCTAGAAATGTTGCTAGAAAATTAACAGGTATAATTTTTATAGATGATAATTCTATTCAAGAGGACTCATATAATACCTATATATACCTTAATCCCAATGCGAAGAATAAGAGGCTTATATGTCGTACTTATTTAGAGGAAATACTCCGAAATGCGAAAAAGGGAGAAATAGATGATTTTAACTGCGATAACTATTAACTTTTGATGCGATAGAAATATATTATCGTTTATGCAGAAAGAATAATCTTCTACGTATTTTTTTGTAAGTATGCACATTTATTTGCATGTTTCAAAAAAAAGTAGTACCTTTGCAGCGAATTTCAAAAGTGCACTTGTAGGCCTCGTCTCTACATACTGCACTATAAAAAAGGTTAAGTCGAGCTACAACCCCTGTCGTTGTGGCTCGCATTTTTTGTTTTTCTTCATACGGTCTTCGCTTTGCTCCGGTCTTTGTTTGTTGATTTTTCTTTCCCCAGAATAAGGTGCCCGTTTTTCTCGCTTCCGTTTAAATCGGGAAAATGTGAGAAACAAAAAGCACCGCTTTTTTTACGGTGCTTTCTAAGAAAATATATGCATATTTATGACTGATCATTGTGGATGTAAGAATCAATTTCTTGTGAAAGTTTTTTTCTATTCATAACCGCCTCTTCTGCTTTATTCCGGCTATAGTATTCTTTGTCTAGAATATCTTTATTTGCAATAATACGAAACTTCCACCATAATGCATCAAGAACTAACGAAATTAAAATCGCTATTCCTGAAATTATTCGTTTCCAGGAAATCTCGAAACCATTAATTTCGAATAAGCACTTCTTTAGTTCGTCGAATTTGCAAAGTTGTGGAATTAGTTTATAAATTACAACGGTTAATATGCATAATAGGACAAATATTCCTATGTTTTTCCATCTCCCGCGCCTTGATTGCTTTCTACGCGTTTGTATTTCTTGATCAATCTCATCATCTAAATCTTTTTTTCGACGCTTTTGTGCATCTTCTTTTAACTTTATTAATTCTTCTTGCTGACGTTTAATTATACCTTCTTGTTCGGTGGTTTTATCAATAAGTTTTTGATTTTCTGTGTTTACTTTGTTAAACTCAAAATTTAACTCTCCTTGTAAAAACTTATGAATATCTGACTTAGAGGCATTTCTAAGTCTCATCTTATGTAGCTCCTGAGAAATTTGAATTACTTTTTCGTCATTTAATGTTCCTACTTGTCTCTCCAAGTTCATGATGAGTGCTAAATCTTTGATGTCAAACGTGTCTTCCCATATAATAAAGTGGTTGTCCACAAAACTACTTAACATAGGAGAGAAATCTTCAGGGTTGCCAAGTAATCCTCCTTTATCCAGTGCAAGCAGAGTAATAATATCTCGCAAATTATATGCGAATTTTTCGTTTGGATACTGTTCTTTTACATAAGTGATTAACGAAGTGTCCATTGTTAAGAGAATCACATCGTCATTTCTTTCTTTATTATGTTCGATGGCAAAATCTCCAGTCCCACGTTCGGTTCGAACATAACCGATTAATCCGAGGTCATGCTCTACGACACCATCTCTGCGCTTAATACACTTTTCTGTTTGTTGCGTATCTATCTCATCTTGCTCGAAATCATCGAAATTACTTGAAGAAAAAATATTTCGTAACTGATCCTTATGTGCCTCTATCTTTCTGTAATACTCAAACGAAGCATATGTGTCTTCGTTTGGAATACATTCAATTGAAGCCATATCGTTACCTAAAGAAGTAGGAGGGCATATAATATTTTTATCAAAAAAAGATCTTACGCTTGTAGGAGTATAACATCCATTTACTTTTAGAGTGTAGAGTATGTTGTCGTACCTGGTCCTATTTCGGACAGTGTCCGATATTCCTGCAAAAAAGTCACTGTATGTTTCTTTTTTATGTGTTACCACCTTAGAATATTCCGTTTGCGTCTGCTCAATATATTTAAGTTTAATATTAAGTTTTTTGCAAATATCATCTATAATCAAAAAATTAACATGTTTTTGATTCTTCTTTTCTAATTGCAGTGCAATCAGTACGTTAGTGTCAAGAATTATAGTTTTACCAACGAAAACTTCAGCAAGCGATATAGGTGTATATGTTTTAGTTGTCAGAATTTGGGCAGCATAACACGAGTTAAGGAAATAATACGTCAGATAGTTTACATCAGGATCATTTTCTGTTGTGAGCATATTCTTCAGTTGCCCGCGTAGTATTGTGGTCTCTTCTGGACTAAATTCATATTGTTTCGCGATCTCTTGATGCAAAGTATCGATTTCCAAGTGCTCAACATCAATCTTCTCACTATTTGTCAGACGAGACAAAACGACACGATAATACTGTTGGTATATCACTTTTAGAACTTGCTCCAACCAATTAGATACAGTACTTTGGTCTGTATGAATACCTTGCGTATAGTATTTTGATACTATATGATGAAGAGTATCGTTGTATTTTTGATTCTTTTTTTGAGTTTCCTTTTTACCATTTTCTGTTAAGTAAACAGAATTTGTGCATTCGCGTGGAATAAAATTGTTACTCTTCAGAAGCAATATGGCTTTTCTTAAGTCATCTACACTCGCATATATTTTATTTGTTTTTAATAGTTTACCCAGTTCATTCAGAGAAATAGGTCTTTTTTCTGCTAATAATTTCTTGGAAATCTGCTCGGCAAGTAACGTTTCATAGTTACTCTGTGTAGTAGGATTTGTTCTGATAGCAGTTGAGATAATAGTTTTTTTACTCATGTTCCTTCTGTTTTAGTATTATGCAAAATATTGCTACAATGCATTCTTATGATTATGCTTGTAATCGTTAGATTTTAGCATTCTCGCTCGTCTTCCGGTTAAAAATGTGCTACATTACCAAATTTTCTCTTTCTCTTTGGCTTTGCGTTGCTCAGCGGTAGTAGTCGTACCTTTGATTGAATGTATCAAGTTATGTACTGTCGTAACGGATTCCTTATACTCTTGTCCAAGTTTTTTCTTGGTAAAGAAAAGTCGACTCGCTCGGTCATAAGCCTCTTGCAAGAATGCCATTAAAACATCAAACATATCATCTAACATTGCTTTGTGTTTGTAACATCATAACCCGCTATGACATTATTTCCTGTTGCCATATAATCTGATGGTCAAAAAAGGACCAAGCTGCTATTCTACAACCTGTCCTGTAACCGTGTAGATTTTGTTTCCACGGAGGATGAGAAGTTGGCCATTACGAAGGAATTTGCGAGCAGAAGATTTCCCAGCAACAGGTTTTTCTATCGCCAGCACTTCCCAGTCAGGGCAGTTGTTGCGGATTCCAAATTCATCGGTATTGAAGGAGTATAGAATATTTCCTTCGCTATCCGCCGCACAGAGTGTGTAGTCAGCATAAGCGTCCATTCCTGTAGCATAGCAGTCTCTTCCCTGTGCCCAAAGAATATGTTTGGTTCCAATCCCTTCAATCCACTCAATAGTGACACCAGTGTCATCGTTTTGAACCAAAATATGTTTCCTGCCATCTATTGTTTGCACCCTCATCACTATCCATGCCGGAGTAATGCTCCGGTCCGGTTCATGTTCTACCATTTCTTCACAAGACTTGTCATTAAAACCGGCATAAGCATATACTGTATCTCCTTGATTGACACTATAATCATAAAGCAGATATTCTTTGTTAGACCCATTAGGCACGAAATACATTTGTTGTCTATCTTCCGATTGACGAATGGATCCTCTGTATGTATTAGTGATATTCTCTGCCTCATGTATGTAGCGTATTTGAAGATACTGTTTGTCATTAATGAGCGTATCTGTCCCAATGCTATATGTTATATTTGTAATAACAGGTGCATGTTCCTCCTGAGGGTAGGAGTGGTAATATTGAAAACCGTACCATATGGAGGCTTGATCCGGCTCACTACAATAGCCAAACACAATAATTGATTGTGCGATAGATAGCATCAATACAAATGTAATTTTTTTTAGCATGCTTGTGAAAATTTTATAAAGGTACAATAATTTTGCGATATAAGCAAGGCAAGTGAGTAATTATTAATTATTGTAATAATACACGTCCATACTCCATATTTGTTTCTGCTCCCAGTCTCACATTGAGATTTCCGAACTGTTTTAAGTATAATGTGCCGTTATGCATCAACTGTAGTTTTGCCGAGGTCTGTACATCTATATTCGCATTGACAATACTCCCTGTATCAACGATCAATGTTCCTCCATTTTGAACAATAATTTTCGCAGCTGGATTCATTGTTAGTTGTGCCGTTATTGTCAGTATCGCATTATTTGTCACAATAATATTACCGCAATGAGTAGTATCTGAATTCCATGTAGTATTAGAACTAATAGTTGTAGTAGAATAAGGAAATACGTAAGTAGCGAAGTTTCCGTAATTATCCATTTCTGCCAATTCTGGATTTGAGTCATCTCCATCGGGTATATCAGGGCAGCAAACAGGACAGGTACTTGGCTTGTCCCCCAATCCCCAGAAGTAATAGCCGTCATTATCTGCATCTTCGCAAACAATATCATTGGTCGTTAAAGTAGATAGTGTAACAGGGTAAGATAAAACCCTCGTATAGTTACGAGTATTATCATTCTCATATACAACATACAAGTAACCTTCTGTAGGATTATTTGCTCCATAACTATTTTTATAAATCCAATATGTCTTTCCTATTAAACTACTACCTGCAGAAATAATCGTATCAATATTTGGAGAAGGTGATTGTGGCGTGTACGCAATATGTGTTCCTTCCATAATTGTACCATATCCACATAAACACATTACATGGCATGTATGACCATTACAATAGCCAGACGCAACAGGACCATTATTTATTAATACGTTTTTCAACTGATTTGTCCCAGAAGAGGATCCGTAATGGCTAGATATATTTACCGTATATAAGGGAGATTGACATTTTGTTGCACATGGAATTGTTGAGTCGTTTTGAAAGGGAAAACATTCTTCATTCACTATTCCATGAGTCAATATGTAATCATATGTGTCTTCTGGATATCCACCTGAGTGTAAAGAGGGATGTCCACTGGCATCTGCAATCACACAGGATCCAATTTCTTGTTCGGATAAATCTATATTGAGAAGTCTGTTATAATATAAATTCGTGTGACTTTCTAATGCGGCAAGAGCCCCAAATATCCAACATCCTCCATTGCCAGAGACCCAATTGTCTGGCTCCGCTTGATTTTTTACAGGAGTCATCCAGTTTTTCCCATGACGATTACGCCAATCAAAACTTTCCACATATGAGTTTACATCACGTGTCTCTGGGATATCTTGTTGCATGGTATCTATAGAATCTAACCCATGTGCTTTTACTACAAAAAAACCACCGACATAGTACTCGATACCATCAGATAAATAATGGTCACAAGTCGCACCCAATATCTTTTTCTTCTCCGAATAAGAAAGTCCGGAAATAGATGTTTTACCGGCAATCCAATATTGTCCGTTCTCCACGTTTTGCTGGTTCCATCTTTTAATAAAATAATCCTCTTGCGCAGCAAGTAGATCCTTTCTAATTCCCATTTTTGCTTCAGATGAGAGATTTCTATTTATTGGTGCGGTTATTATTTGAGAAATTTCCACTTGTGCATGATCTACAAAAACTTTTAATTCTTTGGGGAGAATGTCGTCTAATACGACTGTTTCAATCGCTATAGTGGAGAAATCATGTTGCCCGTTATTTGTATACATGTTGAAATCTTCAAAAACAAGATACTCCCGACCTGCTTTGTCTATCAATAATATACGGACGATGGCATCCCTATTATTAAGCCATGTTTGACCACTTATCGCTAATCCGGATATAGGATTGTCAAATGATAACTGAATAGTAGTATCGGAAGAAATATAGAGTCTTTTGAGAAAATTTGATGTTTCCATCAAATTTCCTTGAGGCAACTTAAATGCAGGAGTATCGTAGAGTGTAGCATGCCCAACTATACTCTCGATCAATAGTAACAACAATATATGATACTTCTTCATAATGTCTTAATTATTTCGTTAAAATCATACGTTTGGTATCAATGACTTGCCCGTCTGCGATAAGCGAATACAGATACATTCCAGCCTCCAGATGACCAGCTGTGATAATAACGGAACCAGCGCCAAATGAATGAATAGGATAATCAGCCACTTGTGTGCCGTTCATATTGTAAACATATAGAGTCGCACTCTGCGTATTTGTTGGCAGCAAATAACCAATCTCTGTATCAATAGAGAATGGATTGGGATTGTTTTGATATAGAACGGCTTGATGGTCAGCAGAATCTCCACTAGCGGGTGCCCTACGCGGCGCTTGCTGTGGATTGCCCTGTGCTTTCAATTCCTCTACCTCTGCGGATAAATCTTGTACGGCTTCTATTAGCAGCGGAATGAGTTCCACATAATTGACACTCAAATAACCGGCACCATCTTCATATACCAGTTCCGGAAAGAGTTTCTGCACTTCCTGGGCAATAAACCCATAGTGTTTTCTGTCAAACTCAGTATCTTTGCTAAAGTATGATACCTGGAATGTCCCGGAATCGTTTTTTACAGTAACATCTTCAGGATTCCAATAGAAATGAACAGGGCGAAGTGCTTGGATCTTTTGTACGGCATCTTTCTCTACTGACGTTACATTTATTTTTAAACGGGCATCCGAATTCAAATTGAATGAATTGGCATAAAGTGCTCCGATAACCTGCGTCTTTCCCCTAAAATATCCGGCTAGTCTTTCAAAGGTAGGCGTTAGTGTGACCTCATTAGTACCATACACGCCAGCCCCATTCATATTGGAACTAGTACTTTCTTTGATTATTCCATATACACCATAATTCAGCCCGTAGTAAGAGCCTGCCGCTATTCCGTATACACCACAGGATTTGCCCTGTGTGCCGGAAGAAGCCAAGGCATCACCATAAACACCGATTTTATTTTTTGATATGCCTCGGCATAAGCCAAAGAATGCATACTCTGTAGAATTTGTAACCGTGGATGCGGAATGTGAATATATCACATAATTATGAGCTCCTGCCTGTTGTCCAATTCTACGTACAGTCAGACCGGCATTAGTTATACCAACGGTATCTATTGCCAAATACGAAAGTGGTGTGAGCCCATTGGCAAGATGTATACCGACTCTTCCATTACTCGCTACTTTCAATTGTGCATTTAGAGGAAATGTGCAAACAAAGCATAGTATTGCACTAAAAAGATAGATTTTTTTCATAGTAAGACTAATGAATTAATAATTTAATTTGGCTTTGCACTCGCAAAATTACAATATTTTTTTTATTTGTGCAAAAAAATGAGGCTTTTTTTGATTTTTTAGAAAGCCTCATTTTCATGCACATTCGATTATTGAACCATGAATTGCCCAATTAATTCACCGAAAATAGTCTGAATATGGAGAATATAAGTGCCGATGGCAGTGATTTGCTCTTGCAGACAAGTAGTGAATTGCTGATTGAGTACTTCGTTGCCGGTAGCTGCATTCGTAACCGTAGCGTAGGCATTAGGAATTTGCCAATTTTGTTTGAAAATAGACAACATGTTACCATTGATTGTAGCATGAAAACTGGTTGGGTCGATGTGTGTACCTCCGTACTGTCCGGAGTCATCCAACGGATCATCACCAGGAATCGGACTCATTCCGACAACCTCAATCAATGTGATCTCTACTTCTTCAGCACGAAGAATACATGGTGCTACCAAAAGAACACTAAGCACCAACGCGAAAATTTTGTTCTTTATAATGATAAAAATTTTAATGTTAAATAGTAAAAAGTAACCGCCAAATCATCGAACGATTTGACGGTGCAAAATTACTGCTTTTGAACCAAATGAGCAAGAAAACAAGGTCTACATTTGCAAAATGCAAACAGCTGAGGATCAGTTATTTATGAAAATCACTGGTCTACAATCTACAATAGCTATGGTTCAGTGAGCATATTTAGTAGGTATTTTTTTAGTTTTTGAGGGTCAGTACCCAACTTAACAGAAATGCGTTTTTTCAGCGTTTTAATCCCCGACGGGTAACTATAGAAAATAGTGTCCGCAATCTGTTTTTGAGAAAAATCCAGTAAGGTAAGTATGCAGAAGCGTACTTCTGTTTCGTTTAGCTTCTGGGCTTCTAATTTTCTAGCTATACCGCCCATATATAAATCTGCATCGGACTTCATCAACGGATAGCTCTTCCAATGTAGGGTACGATCTATGTCATTTACGTCAATGTGCTGTTTGATGGATTGCGCAACCGAATCAATCTGGTCTGTGACAATTTGTGTCACTTTTTGTTTCATCCTGCGTTTGTGTACCACGTACCTCACGATGGCGCCTATGAGCAGGATAGAAATGATGAGCGCGCATATGCTCCACCAATTATATCTGCGTTTTAGGTCTTGTCTGAGCAGTTCGGCCGCTATCATTAGTTGCTCTTTCCATGGCTCATAATCTTGCAGACGGACATCTTCTCTGTCAGATGTTAGGCGCAGGATATCATCACTGCAGAGAGTGGAGTCGTCGTGCGAAAGAATATATAAAGCATTATACTTGTCTCCGCTATAGGTGGAATTGTCCATGATGAACTGAGCATAATAGAGAGCTGAGTCTTTCTGACCTAAAAGAGAATATGCTTGTGCCGTCATCATGATGCCTGCTATTTCGCCACTCTGTCTGTAGAAATCGGTTGCGTAAACAATGGCTGAATCATATTGGTGATTGCGCAGGTAACATTCTGCTTTTGTTTCTTTAACCTTAATCAAGACTCCATTGTTCTTACATTCGGACTCAATAATAGATATGAGGCTGTCTGCGCAGTCTTGATCTCCGCTTACGCCCTTGACAAAGGCCATCGCGTTGAGTATGTGATGATAAGATGTTGAATCTTGCGCCTTCAGAAAGTTGTGCGCCGAAGATTGAAGAGTGGTATATGCCAGTTCGTATTCTTCAGCCTGTCGACACATCCCTCCCATATTGCTATATACTCGACCAAGAAGATTATAGTTGCTCGTGCGAGAATGTGTAGCTGCGATAAAGCATTTCATGGCGGCAACAGGATTCTCTTTTTCGCGTAATAATCGGCCATAATAGTAGCAGCTATGTGCATACTCGTCCGGGTAGAACCACCTCCATCTGCCCAAGGTAGTATATGCTTCGGCCAGGTGCGCACTATCTACGTACGTCTGACCGGCTGTCCGCAAGCTGTCTGCGGTAGTAACGATATTGCACGCTTCATGCAATGCTCGTACGGAACATGCTGGAAGTGCGAAACACAGGGCACTCAATATCAGTAATATGGCTGATTTGGTATGCATTATTTGTTGCGGCTGCAAAGATAATGAAAATATTTGAGGTGTGCAAATAAATGGAATAAATTTTAGGGAAATTTGCATATGTCAAAAAAAAGCAGTACTTTTGCAGCCGCAAAAGTTTCGGAACATACAAAAAATCAAGAATATGGCACAACAAACTCAAGAAGAAACATTCAAGAAAATCGTGGCGCATTGCAAGGAGTACGGCTTCGTTTTTCCTAGCAGCGAGATTTATGACGGTCTGGGAGCTGTCTATGACTACGGACAGAACGGCGTCGAACTGAAGAACAACATTAAGCGTTACTGGTGGGACAGCATGACTCTGCTGCACGAGAATATCGTCGGCATCGATGCTGCTATTTTTATGCACCCGACGACCTGGAAAGCTTCCGGTCACGTCGATGCTTTCAACGACCCGCTGATTGACAACCGCGACTCGAAGAAGCGTTATCGTGCTGACGTCCTGATCGAAGATCAGATTGCCAAGTACGACGACAAAATCGCTAAGGAAGTAGAGAAAGCTCGCAAGCGTTTTGGCGACTCGTTCGACGAGGAACTATATAGAAAAACGAATGAACGAGTTAGTGAATTAGTGAGCAAGCGCGAAGCACTGCACGCGCGCTTTGCCAAGGCCATGAACGATAATAATTTGGACGAACTGAAACAGATCATCTTGGACGAAGAAATCGTTTGCCCGATCAGCGGAACACGCAACTGGACCGATGTTCGTCAGTTCAACCTGATGTTCTCCACCGAGATGGGTTCGACTGCTGATGGCGCCATGAAGATTTACCTCCGTCCGGAAACAGCACAAGGCATCTTTGTCAATTTCCTCAATGTGCAGAAGACCGGCCGTATGAAGATACCTTTCGGTATCGCACAGATCGGTAAGGCATTCCGCAACGAGATAGTCGCACGTCAGTTTATTTTCCGTATGCGCGAATTCGAGCAGATGGAGATGCAGTTCTTCGTTCGTCCGGGAGAGGAACTCAAATGGTTCGAGCACTGGAAAGCCTTCCGCCTGAAATGGCACAAAGCACTAGGCCTAGGCGATGAGAAATATCGTTTCCACGATCACGACAAACTGGCTCACTATGCCAATGCCGCTACCGATATCGAGTTCCTCATGCCGTTCGGTTTCAAAGAGGTAGAGGGTATCCACAGCCGCACCAATTTCGACCTTTCGTCGCACGCCAAATACAGCGGCAAGAAGATCGAGTATTTCGATCCGGAAATCAACCAGAGCTATACTCCGTACGTTATCGAGACTTCGATTGGCGTCGACCGTATGTTCCTGAGCGTGATGTGCTCTTCTTATGAAGAGCAAGCACTGGAAGGTGGTGACACTCGCGTGGTACTCCATTTGCCGCCGGTATTGGCTCCGGTGAAAGCATGCATCATGCCGTTGGTGAAGAAAGACGGACTACCCGAGAAAGCACGCGAGATCATGAATCTGCTGAAATTCGACTTCAAGGTAGCATACGACGAGAAAGACTCTATCGGAAAGCGTTATCGTCGTCAAGATGCAGTCGGCACTCCGTTCTGTATCACGGTTGACCACGACACGCTCAACGATGGTTGTGTTACGGTACGCTATCGCGACACCATGACACAAGACCGCGTCAAGATAGAAGATCTACACGAAATCATTCGCAAAGCAACAGACGCAAAAGAACTTTATCGCAAGATAGTAGGCGACTCGATGGAAGATTCGATGGAATAAAGCAATTCCATGATCGACTGAGTCACAGCCTTCGCTTCAGGCAGGTTTTTCGCCTCGTCCTGAGACGACAAAAGATAATCAGCGGCAGCATCGTAGATGACTGTCGCTGAATCTTTTATGAGCGCAAACCCATCCACAAAATTATAGTAGGCATACGGCGTTTGGCACGTATCCAGAATATCTTTTGCAAACACAAACGGTTCGGCACTCAGACCTAACTGATGCAGCATAGTCGGCACCCAGTCGATTTGCGAACAGAGCGTCGTGACCTCTTTCGGCTCGGCTATCGCTCCTCCGCAGAAAATCAGAGGAATAGCGTAGCGACGCGGCTCAAAACTCGTCAAACTGTTAGGATAAGGATAGCCGTGATCCGCCACCAGCGCAACGACAGTATTTTCCCACATCGGAGTCATGCGCAGCGAATCAATCATTGCGCCCAAACAACTGTCGGTATAGGCTATCGCGTTCAGGAAAGGATGGTCAAAATGATGATAATCCACTTCGAACGGCTCGTGAGACGAAAGCGACAAAAGCACATCAAAATGCGGCGCACTGTCCTGACGCGAGGCCATATCGCGCCAAACATAGTCAAAGACTATATGATCGGGCACTCCCCATTTGGTCAATCGGTCGGACAGAGGAAACGAATGGTCAGACACGCGATCCTCAAAACCGCCCGTCACCAGATACGAACGCATGTTCGTGAAATCTTCGTCTCCACCGTAGTAGAACTTCAGTTGATAGCCATTCGCCTGCAATACTTGGCCGATTTGTGGCAGGCGTTGCGACTTGGATGGCACGCACATCACCGATGCTGTCGCGCAGCCCGGAAAACCGCCTAAAACAGCCATTACGCCCCGGTCCGTGCGGAAACTGTTGGCATACGTCTGGCTGAAAAATATTCCTTCTGCGGCCAGTCGCTGCATATTAGGCATCGCCTCCCACGCATTCATAGAGAAACTCTCCAGAATAACCAACAGAATATTAGGCTGCTGGGTGGTAAATAGCGATTCGCTCGGCTGCCCTTCTGATGGACGCAGATGTTGCATCCTCAGTTGTGCTTCCGCCGAATCCATATAGCGGTAACGCTCGGCATCAAAGGCATTCTCGCTAAGCGACTCGATGACATTGAATACAGGATTGACGGCCGCCAGATTGAGCATTCGATTGTCCGAATAATAGACACGCCCGGTGTTCATCGTCGAAACGGTCACACTGCCTCGCATGGGCAGAAAGAGACAGCCGGTCAATAAAAACATCAGGAATGTATACACCGCGCGTAGCCACCATACCGTCTGCGGCTTCTCCGGCGCAGGGCGCATCCACCATCTGTAGATCAGCCACCAAACGGCAAACAACACGCAGAAGCCCAGCACACCAAGCGTCCAGACCCACCATGGCGCGCAAGCCAACGCTTCGCGTGGAGAAGCCAGGTAACTGAAAATATCTTTGTCAATATGGTAGCCCCACGACGGGAAACAACCGTTATCACCCAGAATTGCCCAACCGGCAATAAAAAGCAACAGGGCAGTCAGACCGTCGGCTATCTTGCCCATGATGTCCCAACGCACCCAGAAACTGATACAAAGTATCAGTCCGAAGACCATCGTGATATAGGCCGCTACGCTTAAGTCCAACGGCAGCCCGTGGATTGGCACTAATAGCCAGTCGATGGCCCGTACATCGCCCATCAGCGAGTGTTGCCAAATCATGAACAAGGGCTTCTGGGCCACAAAAAAGAGGGTCCAGAACAGATAGTATTTCAGAAACAGTATCAGTCGAGCACGCATATCACAAATCGATAGTATAGTTGAGCAAAATGCCTGTCGGAATAGTCATAATCATAGACGCACGATAGGCGTACGGTATATCCTGAACAAACGACATCTCCGCCAGGTCGCAGCAGAAATCCCACATATTGTAGCACTCCAGATTGACGCACATGCCGATGTCGCGCACATTCCATTTGGCCTGAACATGCAAATCGATGTTGTACCACGCGCTATGACGACTTCCGAAATTGCCATCCGTAGGATTGGTGCCGCGTGAGTCGTTAGGCAGAATAGCCAGTTCCTGGCCATTGGTGAAATACCGATACGAAGTAAATGGCTTTCCGTCCGTCCACTTGATGGTCACGCCCGCTTGCACCCATCGGCAGATATTGTAACCGAGATAGAATCGAGCCACATAGCCTTTGTCCAGATCCATACGACTGACACCGGGATATTTGGCCTCAGGATTATCCAGCACATGCGTTGTATTCGGATTGGCTGTCGTCTCGCTCAGTACGCCTATCGTATTGCTGTTAGGCCCGTTGCCGATACCAACGTAACCTGCAGCCTGCATCGATTGCCAACTGATGCCTACGGTCACTTTCCGTCCCGTATAGGTGTAGCGCGTCAGATTGGAGAAAAAATAGGGCGAGTTTAACAATCCATTCGTTCCAAACGGTTCCGTAGTTCCCACTTCGAAGAATTTCTCGCCGGCATTCTGATAGAATACGTCGATGCCGCTTTGGTTCACATACGAACCGTACAGATCCGCTCCGCCGGCAAAATAGGTATGCCATACATTGAAGAACTTCTTGTAACTGTTCTGCAAAACGATCTCATGTTGGCCATTATGCTTGTCTTTGAAAACAAATCGGATAGGGATATTCACCTCCAGATAGGATGTCTGCAGCAGATTTTTGCGATAGGAGTGATACTTGCCGCCAGTGGTGGCAAATAGATTGTCTGTGCCGGCATAGTAAATATCGGCATTCATATAGTCATCGGAGAAAAAGCGCAGATAATCGGCGTTGTACGCCACGCGCTCATGGGCCACAGTCAAACCCATCTCGAACCAACGGCACGGATGCAAATCAAAGTTAATACCTGCTTGGCAGTTCGGACTCACTTTGCTCTTGTTATGCAGAAGCATGGCATCGAGTGTGAAATCGACGTAACCGTTGATATCCAGTTGTTTGCAGAGTGCGTAGTGGGCTTTCAGTCCAATCGTATTCTCCAATATACCACCGGCAAAAGCCCGACTGGTCCATTCGTATCGATAGAGCGGAGTAGGCGTATCGGCCGTGGGAGATTGCATGAACACATTGTTGGTAAATTGGGTTTGAGTAGGCGAGAAATAGATCATCGAATTGTAGGCATCGACATGCACCGAAAGCCAATCCAATACCGGTTGTTCGTAGTTGACAGCCCAACTCAGTTCATGCGTGTTGCCGTCCGCTATCCACGGATAGAAACTCTCGCCGTCCTGGTCCAGCAGATTCTTGCTAAACTCCTGATCCGCATGACGCACCGTATTCGTTGCCCACGTAAGTCCGGTAGTCAAAAAAGGACGTTTTAGGTAGAGCGAACCGGTATAATTCTTCAGATCATATACTTCGTTGTAGTTGTAGAGATATTCGCTGCCTCCATCTTCCTTGCCCGAGAAATTGAGTCGATAGCCCAACTCCGTAAAAGCCTGATTCGGACGCATGGGCAGCAATCCGTCTGCTTGCACTTTGTAGTAATTGGATGCATAGAGCGGATCGTCCAAAATCAATCCGCAACGGTCTTCGCGCGTGATGAGTCGCTGGCCGTAGATAGCATACAGATGCTGGCGAAAAGCATTGCCTTCTTTGTCGTGAAAGGTATAAGCGGCATCCAGCGTTCCTGCTCCCTTCAGATGGCGGCGATGGGTGATGTGCTTGTACGTATCAGCACTTTCCATAGGCGAACGATGGGTGATGTTGAATATCTCTTTCGTGCCTAATCCGGGCTGACCATTTCCCACTTGACCAAAATTGTAAGAAGCCTGCACATAGTCACCTGCAGCCGTATCGCGCGAGAAACGCAGCGTAGCATTGTGGATATTGATGGCCAGGTCATAGCGCTGCATATTGGGAATAAAAACCGTACTACCCGGTTGAAATCGGTCGTCCACACGCATACCATCGATATAATATCGATTGGTGAAGCACGACATACCGTCTATTGACATAGTCAGCCTGTCAGCTTGCCACCATTGGCCTGCAACCGGCGTCTCAATGATAGTATGGTCATTGAGTGCCTCGAGATAATACATCAGATCGCTACGGTGATACCACGTGCGAAAATATTCGGCGGGAACACTGTCAGTACCGGTCATATCTGTGTGACTGACCTCTGCCGCCTGAGCGTGCCAACCCAGGAGCGATAAACAGACTAACCATATGAAGGCTTTGCGACTCATTGCTGCGCGTCCTTCTTCTTAAAACTAAGAATATCGATATTGTATGCCAGTCCAACACGGAACTGGTGGAAAGGATAATCCTTAATGCCGTATTGGTAAGCCAAGAATGGTTCAAAACCTTTGGCGTGACCAGAGAGTTGCACTTTGAGTGTCATGGGCCTGTCGCCGTATTGTTCCCATCCTACGTAACCACCCCACGTGGCGCGCAGAGAGACATATTCGGCTTTGGCTAACAGTTGAACGCCATACATGACGGCGTCGTTCTGACGGCCGTTATCGGTCTGCCAGCAGAGGAAACCCAACGAACCTGCCAGACGCAGTTCGACCAACGTGTTATCGTCATGACCGGTAGTCACTTTGCCGCCACGACCGATGTACATAGATTTGCCGACGGCTGCATCGAACCAGTAACCCGGTGTGTCGTAATAGCGCGCTTTGTCGTAACTTCCACCGCTGGCCGTTTTGCATCCGGCACGAAACGCTATATCCGGTGCAATACGCGCTTCGCGCAACAGATGGATATCAATGGAGAAATGCACATCGCCCGCTTCGTGTCCGCTGATGGGAATAGAATCCTGGATACGACATGTATGCTGGCGTTCTGTGGTCATCCAGTACCATTCTACCACGGCGGGCATCCAAACAGAGAGATTGACCCGAGGTGTCCAAAGAGGAATGTTGATGCGTGCTGAGAGATCGGCCGTCCAGTCTTTCTCATATCCCCAGAACGCGTCTCCTGCTGTCTCAATGCGAAGGGTGGAGCAGGTTCGTCCATCCAACATATCGGGCACAGGGAAAGCGTTCGGCCCAAAGAAAGCAGGCGCAATACCGGTGTTCTCCGAATAGACGGGAGGCAACACAGGCACTAACGCCAGCGAGCGCAGGCATAACAGACTAAGACCGAGAACGAAAACTAAGCGACGCATCATAGATTACTGGCAGATTCTTCCTGTTAGGTCGTACATACGGTCTCCGCGAACGATATAGACGCGTCCGTCACGCAGGATCTTGGTGGCTCGTGGCGCATCTTCCTCCACCACCTCAAGGGCAGTGTGATCGCGAGTTTGAATATCTGCGAAAGTAGGAGCCTGTACAGCCGTACCGGTGAATACCTTCAGCTCACCCGGAGCCAGTGAATAGGACGACGAAGCAGGCGTAGCACCATTCAGATAATCATACCAAGTGCCTGAAGGCAGAGTAGCCGACTGATTGTCCGTGGCGGAGAAATTAGCTACCGCATAGACATTGTTGCCCCATTGTACGGATCGTAACGCTGCGCCGGAACCAATGTTGGCGGCGGTAGGATTACCGGCAAAGACGGATGGCATCAGCTGAGTACGTAGCGTAATTACTTGCGCGCAAGTAGTAAACGCAGCAACACGTTCTGCTTGCGTGAAGTAGTTGCGAGAGGCAATATCTGGGCGTGGCTTCTTGCTACAACGATAGTCGCTGCTCTCTCCATTAGGATGGTCTATGTCGGAATTGATAGAGAAATCGTAACCAATCTCTTCCCACATCCACAACATATGCGGACCATTGAGAAGCACATTGAATGCCACGTTCTCTGCTACACGGCCAAGACGAACAGCCTCGTCGGTCGCAATGTCGCCATTTCCGTATTTCTTGGCCTTGTACTGCATACGTTCCTCATCGTGACTTTCGCAATAGGAAATATAGTTGTCTTGGTTAGCACTTCCGAAATCATCACCATCTTTGAGCCAGCCCATGGCCGTTTGGCAATAAGCATTGTTAGTGTTGTTCCAACACATCATGCCATAGCTAACCAGATATGGGCGATCGCTGGACATATGATCTCCCCAATGTTCCAAAATCATGTAGGCATCAGGCGCAACGGCTTTTACCCCCTTCTGATAATAATCGATTAGGTTGGCCGTGGCATTATAGCTTGGACCGCACAGACCATGACTCAGATCGAGGCGGAAACCATCAACTTTGTATTCTGTCAACCAATACTGAAGCGCACGGATGAACATATTGTGAGCGGGTTGGAAATCATGATTCCAGTCTTCGTACACATTGTCGCCATGCGGTGGTGTGACATTAAACCAAGGGTTGGATGCCAGGTCGGTGCCGTATGGATAGAGTTTGTTCATCGGATTGAGTCCGGTAGCATGGTTGAAAACCATATCTAGAATGACTGCAATACCGCGCAAGTGACATTGATCCACAAACTGCTTGAACATCTCAGGCGTGCCGTAGGCCTTGTCCAAAGCGAAATAATGGTTAGGCGAATAGCCCCAGTTGTAGTTGCCATCAAACTCAGTGACAGGCATCAGCTCAATCGCATTAACACCCAGATTCTGGATATAGTCCAGACGATTCATCAGTCCCTTGAGAGAACGATTGGTGGTATAATCATATATCCACAACTCGTAGATAACAAGATTGTTCCTGTTTGGACGCTGGAAATTGAGCGTGTGGTCGCCCCAAGTGTATTTAGGCTTGTTGGTTTGAATCACCGTGACATAACCTCCGTCTGCTCCCTGAGTAGGGTAACTGATCAGAGTAGAGTTGACACTTCTAGGCTCGTACTGATCGTCCGGGTGAATCACTTTCTCGGAATACAAATCAGAGATTTGTTTCTTTACACCATCTGCACGCTCTACGGCATACTGGAAACGATATTCTTTGCCCGGAGTAAGACCGGTTAGAGTAATCCAGAAATAGTTGCCATCCTTGTACAACTGATGCGCAGCATCGAGTTTCCAATTGGTCATGTCTCCTATGAGGAAAACGCGTTTTGCGGATTCCGTCTTGCTGGCAGCATAGGTACAGAGCGTTACTTTAGTCGGGTCGCTCTCGTCGTAATAGATTCCTTGGTCAATGCCTGAAGGACGAGCCTTGGTAACGGCAGTTACGCCATCGACGCTAGTCCATATGTCCGCAATGATTTCTTCACCGAGAGTGAGAATGATATCTCCGGAAGTGGCTTTACCTTCTTTAGAGCCACCAGGGCCATCGTGGAAAACAAAAGCCAGGGCCTTGATGTTGGTGGTCTCAGGAACTCCGTAGAAATCGAAGATATTGGAAATGACGAGTTGCCATTTGTTGTCTCCGAGAGAAGTCAATTGTGGCTGCGTCGCGCCACGCCAAGAACCAATCACATTCTTCCAGTCACTATTGCTAGTTGATGCGGATGTAATCAATCCTGTGTGGGCATAACATTTGGTTGCCCCAATCATACCTCCGTTACCTTTGGTGGCATCGAAGGTAATGGTTACTTGACCGGTATAGCCCTTTGGAATGGGGTTAGGTGTCGGTGTTACTTGCGCCGCAACGCATAGCGCCCATACAGAGCATATGAACAAGAGTGTTTTTTTCATCGTTGTAATGGTTATTTGATAACTTGTCCCATCATATCGTAAGTCTTATCGCCCAAACGAATATAGAGTCTGCCTTCTTTCAGGAATTTCTCTCCTTTCTGTCTCGGTAAAGTGTCGGACAAATCCTCTATGTCGGTTGGCAGAGGCGGGTCGGTTACATTCACCCACATGGCGTACCCCGGACCGCTAGCCATGAGTTGATAGTCGCCCAACCAAGAATATTCGCCCGTGTTAGAGTGAGTGGTCTTGTTGCCTACTTGCAGAATCAGCCATCCGTATTTACCGCGTACGGTACATTGATAGCCGCCATCTTCTGCATATTCGTCCGAGACGGCACTCTCATTGTGAATACCTGCTGCATGACGAGCGTCAATCATTGGTTTTAACTCGGCTTTGTATTTTGCCCAATGCGGATAGAATACGCACGGGATACCAGGCATACCCAGCATGTAAGCATTAGCTTGCAGCAAACGGTCTTTGAGGTCAGCAGTCATTGAATTGCCTCGTCCGCCGAATTCGTTCTCATTGTCCGGACGAAGGAACCAGTCGTGACTATCGATGAATGTAACCGCATATTTGGCATAACCTGCGCCTAACATTCCGCTACCTTGGCATTTTCTGTAGTTGAATCCTGCAAAACCGCACATAGCGTCCCAACGAGTACCGAAATCCAGAGCCATGACGTTTCTATTGGCTTGCTCGATTTCTCCAATGATAGTCTCGGTACTGTTGTAACTCTCCATAAAGGCGATATACGGTTGAGCCGTTTTGTTGTAGTTGTCGTGGTGCCAGTTGTTGAATCCGTCGCCTTTGTCGTAGCGGAAACCATCGTACTTCATCACATTGCGCATCCAGAGCAAATATGCTTTGAACATATCTTGCACATACACTTTGTCGTGACTCCAGTCGCGCGCACCGCTCCAGTTGTCTCCATCATCATCAGAACCCGTAGCTGCACCTTTGCACGAACCAGCATCGTCGCTGAAGTTCACTTCATCGTTGGCGCAGATATAGGATGCGTCTGGTTGGAATTTGCCATAAACACCAAAGTCCATTTCATAGAAATCGCACCAGGTGCTCTTGTTAGCACAGTGGTTGATGACGATATCCGCAATCACTTTCGACCCTTTGTTGTGCAATGCGCTTATCAGTGCCTCCAGTTCAGAGCGAGTGCCCCAGTTGGAGTTCTGATTGCTATATTGCTTCGGGTGGTATCCTGCGCCATCTCCGTAAGCAGAAGGCGGCAACCAAACTAAGTCGAAATACGAACCTATTTCGTCCGCCTGAGCCAACAGACTGGTCCACTTGGTGTCGCCATATTCGCTAACACCCGGCGAACTGCTGCTATACGACTCGTTGTAGAAAGCTTGCATCATCACATCCGTGCACTGGCTTGGCACTGCCGAAGCGTAAACTTGCTCTGTTTCGCCTACGATAGTTACGCAAATCGTACCATTGTCTACGCGAATCGTAATATCTCCGGTAGAAAGAAGGATAATCACTACGTTTCCATCGTTATCATCACTATAACCGGAACTACTGCACGAGGCAGAAACAGCCGAGTAACCGAGGTTGTAATCCCAAGTATTGTTGGTTACCTTGAATTTGTAAGTGCCCGCCGCCAGGTTGGTGAAACTAATCGTGCCGTTGGTCATCGGGAGATGTTGGCCCGCAGTCCACGAAACGCCAGGGAAACCAGAACCGGCCAGATAATAAGTCATGGCGGAGGCAGAGCCCTCGTAATAACTCCATGTACCGGTACTCTTACCATCAGCGCCACCATCCCAACTGGTGATAGTCAAGCAGTTTTTGCCGGAAGGAATAGTGAAATCTTCTGTTTGATTCCATGCCGTGTTCCAATTCAGCGAAGTACTGCCGCTCGGCATGCGCACGAAGAGCACACTGGTGTTCGCGTCGTTGATCTCCGCAGAGAAGTAAACGCCATCAAGGGCGGTCATCTTGACATCTTGGTCAGCGCTTCCCCAAGCATGCACGAAGAATGCAGGGCCATCTGCGCCCCACAGAGAGTTACCTCCGGTATTGAGGTATATAGTTTTGGCATTGAGTGCCACCACACCTAGCATGGCGGCACAGAGTGTCAATAACTTTTTCATAGTTCTTTACCTGTTGCGTCAAATATTTTTCCGCCGCGCATAATACGCAATTGACCATCGATGATGACTTTGCGTGCTTTGTTAGAGACCGTAGCATTGACGATATTTTGTCCGCCTGCAGTCCACAGTTTCTTGCCAGCCATCGGTTGGTTGGAAACCTCAACAGAGCCATCTTCGTTATCGTAGAGATAGAGTTCGGTTGTTCCGCCAGGAACGCCCCATTTCTCACTACCACCGCGTACAAAGCGAGCGTGAGTTTCTGTGGTGTACGCTTCGCACATGTATTCTACGCCTGCCACGCCATCCACTTGATAAATCAAGAAGAGGTAAGCGGAGCTATAGAACATAATGTTGGAACGTCCCTCAACAAAAGTGGTACTGGTGCTAGGCTCTTGCCATTCGCCATCCAATTCTGCTTTCCACATGAAGCGTGGGTTGCCTTCTACACCACCGCCGCCTTGGCTTCCGCCACCGCCGATTTCAGTTCCAGTACCGCAATCACTACCCGGGCCAATGTACAGTTCATCTTGACCATACTTTAGTTTGATATAGAAATCAAAACAACCGGTAGTGGTAACGTTGTAGCGTTGATTAGCCTCATCATAAGTAAAGCCAGAAGTAGAAGCACTATTCAGGGGTTTTACCCAAGCTGCTTGATTGTCAGCATCGTAGAGTTGGCAATAATCTCCGGATTTAACCTGAACATGCGCCAGATACTGTGTGAAGCCTTCAAATTCGCCGGTCAACGAACCTGCGAAATAGGTCTTACCATTTACAAGGATGCCATAACTGGCACCGAAACTCATTGCTGCGCAAAGGATAGCTGCGCAAAGTGTAATAAATTTTTTCATTGTTGTATTGATTTATTGGTTAATGATTTATTTTACTTTTCGTCCCATTGCATCGAATACTTGTTCTCCGCAACGGATGTATAGTTGTCCATTTTCGATAAATTTCTCTCCGCTGAAGGATTTTTCTGTCTGTGCAGGAACTTCTTCGATACCCTGTGTGCGGTCAATGCGCTCGGTGTCCTTGTCGCCACGCGCACTATTGGTCTTGTAGTATACACCGTAGTTGGTTCCTTTGACAGCCAGAGTGAAGCCATCAGGAACACTGTTGTATCCGGAATTTGGGCCAATCAATACGCGAATCTGACCGTTTTTACCGGTAATGGTGGCTTTGTAGTAGCCATTGCCTGCTTCGTCGCTAACACTACTCTCAGAGTGAACGCCTGTTTTGTAGCGAGCATTGATCATTTTCTTGAGGTCAGATTTGAAAGTTACCCAGTGCGGATAGAATACGCATGGTACACCAGGCATCGAAAGCATGAAGGCGTAGCATTGCAGAATCTTGTCGCGGCAAACGGTCATTGAATTGCCTTGTCCGCAGAACTCGTTGCCATCGCGTTGATACGAGTCGTGACTATCCAAGAAAGTTACGGCGTAACGCGCTTTGCCTGCGCCTAAAAGGCCGCAACCTTTCAGTCCCTGATAATTGTCGGCTGCGATACCATTGTTGAAACCATCGTATTTGGTGCCGAAGTCGAATGTGAGGGTGTTGTAACTAGCATCATTAAGGTGTGACATCAGTACTGAAGGATTGCCATCCCACATCTCCATCACAGAGAAATAAGCTTCTGCGGCTCTGTTGTACTCATTGATATGCGAGTTATGGAATCCCTTGCAATAGTCGTAGCGGAAACCATCAATCTTCACTTCTTTTCGCAACCAAGTCAGATAAGCCTTGCACATATTGCGCACTTCTGCATTGTTGTGGTCCCAGTCACGTCCTGCCTCATAGTTAGCTTCGCTGCCATAACCATCGTCTGCGGCGCCGGTAGCTTTGCCTCTACAACTACCTGCACCAGAGTCAGTATTCATCTCATCGGTGTTGCAAATCCATGCGGCCGTTGGGCTGAAGGAACCGTAAGGCGAGAAATTGAGAGTGGAGAAAGAACACCATCCGGTACTACCCGCCACGTGGTTGATGACGATATCGGCCACTACGCGAGCTCCGTTTTGATGGAGCGTTTCAATCAAAGAAGTCAATGTTTTCTTAGTGCCCCAATCGCTCTCCAGGTTGCTATAACAAATAGGCAGATAACCCGTACCACCGGTCGATTTAGACATAGGCGGTAACCATACCAGGTCGAACCATTTACCTATTTCTTCGGCTTGTGTGGTAGTGCCATCTTCTACGGTTTGATTCAAGAAATCGATCCATTTGGTGCGGCCGTGAATACTATTGGCCGAAGTTTGCGTTTTGTAGCTATCCCAGTAGAACGCTTGCAACATCACATCCGGACACTGTGCGGGCGCAGACGTGCTATAGCTTGGGTCCGGGGTAGGCGTTTCGCCACCTCCGCCTGTTGCGGCTTCTTCGATGTACCACATATCATCCTCGTATTTGAGTTTGATGTAGATGTTGTAGTTGCCTGCTACGTTACACGTTAGGTCGGACGAACCGGCTGTGAAGTTCTCGTATGCACCATACGGGTCCAGAACTGCGATATTCCATGCAGCGCCCGACCCTTGGTCATAGCATGTGAGTTTGTCGCCTGCAGCGAGCGAAACATTGAATGCGGCGTACTGGGTACGACCCTGATAATCTTGATCGCCCGTGTTGCTAGCCAGTACATCTTTTGTGCCGTTGATACGAACATAGAATGGTTCGGCCATCAGCGTTAGGCTGACAGTCAAGCCGAATAAGAATAGAAGTGTTTTTTTCATTTTATCTTAGATTTTTTATTATTCTACCACATTGCCGATGGCATCGTATGTCTTGTTTCCATGGCGGATGTACAGTTTGCCATCTTTGATAAATTTCTCATTGTTAGCAGGTTGCGTGCGGATTTCCTCGATACCTGTTCCGTCCTCGAGGAAGACCGTGTAAGTGGTTCCGTCCACCACCTTGTGGAATCCGGTAGGAGTAGTCTGGTCGCGGTTGGTTCCCAAGCGCAGCACTACTTTGCCACGATGGCCCTGGATGGTACCAGAGTAAGCCATCAGTGCGCTACTCTCATCGGTTACGGCACTTTCGCTATGAATGCCCGCTAGTTTACGAACAGCAATCAGTTCGTTGATTTCATCGCGATAACTATACCAGTGCGGCCAGAAGACGCAAGGAATACCAGGCATCATGAGGATGTATGCGTTGGCTTGGAGGATCTTGGAGCGAACGGCCGATGTGGAGAGGTCGGCATTGTATCCGCCAAATTCGTCACTCTGATTGTCCGAGCGCTCGAAAGTATCGTGATTGTCAATAAATGTTACCGCATATTTCTCGAGTCCTTGTCCGCGGAATGTGTTGCTGTTCTTCTTGAGTAGCGAATAGTTGTTTCCTATAGCTTTGCCCAATTCGTATTTCTGTTGGAAATCGAAAATCATCGTGTTGTAGTTGGTGGCGAGAAGGTGGCTCTTCTGGTTGCCGATGCTCTCCCAAAACTCAGAAACCGAGATATGGGGATTAGTGGCCTCGTTGTACATGCTTAGATAACGGCCGTGATAGCCGCGCGTCATGTCGTAGCGGAAACCATCGTATTTCATCTTACCCATCATCCATTTGAGGTAAGCTTTGGCCCATTTCTGGACATATTCGCTAGAATGGTCCAGGTCGCGGCAACCCGCATCGTTAGTACCCGTATCGGCTGCTCCGTGGGTGTCGCTATTGTAGCACGTAGAACCACTGGTGGTGAAACACTCATCGTTCGAACAGATGTGTTCTTCAGTGAGTTGGAAACTACCATACGTGAAGGTAAAATCGTCTTTGTAGAAGTCGCACCAGGAACTTTTGTTGCCGCGGTGGTTGATGACGATATCGCCAATCACCTTGGTGCCACCATTATGCAGGGCGGTAATCAGAGAAGTCAGTTGGAGGCGAGTTCCCCAGTTGCTATCCTGATTGCTGAGGCAGGCATGATAATAACCCACGCCGCCGGTAGAGGAAGCGCTAGGCGGGAACCATACCAAATCGAAATTGGCATTGATGGCTGCGGTGTCTTTCATCAGGTCGGTCCATTGGGTACGGCCGTATTTGGTCAGCGTGTAACTGTCCCAGTAGAAAGCCTGGAGCATGACGTCTTCGCATTCGCTAGGAACGCCAATGTTTTCTGCGTGCAGACTCGGGGCTATAAATAGTAGTGATAAGATAAAAATGATACTCTTTTTCATGGCCACATAACTTTTGCGACTGCAAAAGTAATAAAAAAAACGGAAACTAGCAAGAAAAAGAGCACAAAAAATACTTTTTTGTGTATTTTTATGCCATATTGGCACCTTTCGAGAGGTTCCGAATGGTCAGAATTGGCCCTTCGACAACAAAGGTAACACACCAACCGGAGTAGTCCATTTTGTATTCTCGAGTAGGGTCTTCCTGGTATGCGGGACGAGGGTCTTGGCGCAGAATTTCAACGATGTCTTTCATCGTTTTTTCGTCCGGCCATTCGGAGAGAGCCTCCCTTTTAGGGAGAGTGACTTCCAGATGATAGTTTTTGGTATCTTCTGCAAAGCCGTTCTTGGCGTCCGGATGGCTGTCGGAAAAACTCAAATAGGGCTTGATGTCGTAGATGGGTGTTCCGTCCAGAAGATCAGCTCCGCTGACAATGAGTTGGCCGTTCTCAATTTTCAGCAATCGGACACTAGTCAGGCCTATCGGATTAGGGCGGAAAGGCGAGCGTGTAGCAAAGACTCCCACGCGCTTGTTACCTCCCAATCTGGGCGGTCGAACGGTAGGTCTCCAATGCATAGCATTGACATCATTTATTGACGAGACATTATCGAGACAGTTACGAGATATTTCCGAAAAGCCCCATAGCAGCCAAAGGTGGCTGAAGCCTTCGATGCCACGAATAGCTTCGCGTGCGCTGAATTCGGGTTCGAAAACAATGCGCGTCTCGATGCCGCTTTCCTCTCGACTCTGTCGAGGGATGCCGAACTTGTCGGTAAAGCCGTTTCGGGCGTATGCGATGACTTTTAGCTCCATTTGTGTTGCAATTTGTGTGCAAAGGTACTACTATTTTTTGAAAAAACCAAGAAAAATGACCCGGTTTGTCAAAAAAAATGCAAAAATATTTGCGTATGTAAAAAAAAAGCAGTACTTTTGCACCCGCTTTTGACAGAAGAGCATATTTTATGCCCCTTATGGAGAAGGCTTTTGGTGCCATAGCTCAGTTGGTAGAGCAAAGGACTGAAAATCCTTGTGTCCCTAGTTCGATTCTCGGTGGCACCACAGAAAAAACGGCTTATGGGCCGTTTTTTTGTGCCACAACGATTTCTCACTAGAGTTCTTAGCCCTAAAGGGCACGATTATTGCTTAGGCAATTCTCGATTCTCGGTGGCACCACAAAAAAGAGACCCGGTGCAGGTCTCTTTTTTGCGTATATTTGCCAGTGAACTGGCAGTAATGGACTAGCGGGATTACTCCTCTTCGGTTTGAGTAGCAGCGTAAGCGGCAAGCAGTTTGTCTTGCACATCCTGCGGAACCAATTGATAGGAGTTGAAAGCCATGGTAAATGTAGCACGACCACCGGTGAGCGAAGAGAGAGTGGTAGAATAAGAACTCAACTCCTTCAAAGGCACTTGTGCTTTCAGGCGAGTGAAACTCTTCTCAGTTTCCATACCCATTACCATACCACGGCGACCGTTGATATCGCTCATGACATCACCCATCAGTTCGGATGGAACGAATACCTCGAGGTCATAAACCGGTTCGAGGACTTTCGGGTTGGCCTCTTTGAAGGCTTGTGCGAAAGCGTTACGTCCGGCGAGACGGAAGGAGATTTCGTTGGAATCAACCGGGTGCATCTTACCATCATATATAATTACGCGTACGTCGCGAGCGTAAGAACCGGTCAACGGGCCTTGTTCCATACGATCCATGATACCCTTGACGATAGCAGGGATGAAGCGTGCATCGATAGCGCCACCAACGATAGAGTTGATGATAATGAGTTTGCCGCCCCACTCAAGGTTGATTTCCTGTTGATCCTTAACGGAAATCTTATATTCCTGGTTGCCGAATTTGTACGTTTCCTTAACCGGTTGGCCATCTTCGTACGGCTCAACGATCAAGTGCACCTCACCAAACTGACCTGCACCACCAGATTGTTTCTTATGGCGATAGTCTGCGCGAGCAGCCTTGGTGATGGTCTCACGATAAGGGATCTTCGGTTCGAGGAACTCGACCATCATCTTATCGTTGTTCTCGAGGCGCCATTTGAGCGTGCGGAGGTGGAATTCACCTTGTCCGCTAACGATCATCTGACGCAATTCTTTGGATTGCTCAACGATCCAAGTCGGATCTTCCTCGTGCATACGGGTGAGCAGTGCAGCCAGTTTCTCGGCATCGCTCTCGGTAACAGGCTTGATAGCGCGGCGATAGCGAGGTTGCGGATACTGGATTGGTGCGTATTGCAGGTCACAGCCCTTGGTATTCAAGGTGTTGCCCGTACGGGTATCTTTCAGTTTAACGGTAGCACCGATATCCCCTGCGGCCAGTTCGTCAACCGGTACGCGAATAGAACCTGCTACGCTATAGAGTTGCGAGATACGCTCTTTCGAGCCACGCTCGATATTCTCCAGGTCGTCGCCATTGTGAACGGTACCTTGCATTACGCGGAAATAGTTGACTTCACCGATGTGCGGTTCAACCGAAGTCTTGAAGACATAGAGGCTGGTCGGAGCTTTTGCGTCCGGGCTTACCTTCTTGCCATCAACGGTTGGATAGCTGAACTGAGCAGGTGATGGGGCCATATTGTTGAGGAAGTCCATGAGACGACGAACGCCCATATCTTTCAGACCCGAGCAGCAGAGAACAGGGTACATGGAACCATCAGCGTAAACGCCCTTGAGTCCTTGCATGATCTCTTCGTCGGTCAGACCCTCGCCCAAGAATTTGTCGAGCAGAGTCTCATCAGCCTCGGCAGCTTCTTCAGCCAAAGCAGCACGCATTTCCTCTACGCGGTCAGCATATTCAGCAGGGATATCTTTGAGTTCTGGAGTTCCGCCTTCTGGTTTCCAAACGAGCATCTTGCCCTTGAGCACGTCGATAACAGCGTTGAAGCCTGTTCCGGCGTTAACGGGGAACTGGATGAGCGTACATTTGTTACCGAAGTTTTCCTTGAGTTGGTTGAAAGTGCGTTCGAAATCGGCACCCTCGTGGTCGCATTTGTTGATCACGAAAGCCAATGGTTTTTTAGCGTTCTCTACGAGACGGAAATTGTTCTGAGTACCTACTTCTACGCCGCCATTAGCGCTGAGAACAACGAGAGCCGAACCGCACATCTGAAGTGCCGCAACGGTACCTCCGCAGAAGTCATCGGAACCTGCGCAGTCGATGATGTTGAGTTTTTTGTTCTCAAATTCGATGTTGCAGACCGTGGAGAAAACGGAATAGCCGTACTCTTTTTCTACAGGGAAATAGTCGCACACGGTTGATTGCGCTTCAATCGAGCCGCGGCGTTTAATCACCCCGCTTTCGAACAACATAGACTCCATGAGAGTCGTCTTGCCGGATCCCGAACCGCCTAGCATGGCGACGTTCTTGATCTCATTTGCTTGAAAAACTTTTGCCATAAGAAAATTATTTAAGGTTATTTTTTGTTTGCGTGTGTCAAAGCGGCGACAAAATTACAACAAAAAATTCACATACGCAAATGCGCATGCGTTTTTTTTATATTTTTTGTCAAAATGGTGGAATTTATGTGCGAAACGAGGAGGCGAGGATGTGCAGATTGGCAGGTGATTGTCTCGATTATATCGCACTTATAACGTACTTATAACGCACTTATAACGCACTAAATTTTGGGTGCTCGCTTGCACGTATTATATACAAAGTATATAATACTAGAGAGATGGGGAGAAAAGTGCAAAAAAGTAGTGCCAGATTTGCATATGTCAAAAAAAAGTTGTAATTTTGCAGCGCAAAATTGCTCCGATGGACAACAGATGGCAAAAGATAACGGGAAAATAGAGATTTTGGGCGCTCGGGTGCATAACCTGAAGAATATCAGCGTGAGCATGCCTCGCAAGAAACTGGTGGTGATAACCGGTTTGAGCGGAAGTGGCAAGTCCTCGTTAGCCTTTGATACGATTTTTGCCGAAGGACAGAGACGTTATATGGATACGTTCTCGTCGTATGCGCGTGGCTTTATCGGCCAGATGCAACGGCCTGATGTAGATAAAATAAGCGGTCTGAGTCCGGTTATCTCCATTGACCAGAAGACCACCAGTCGTAATCCGCGTTCGACCGTAGGTACGGTGACTGAAGTGTACGATTTTCTCCGTTTGCTGTTTGCCAGAGCGGGCGAGGCTTATTCGTACTTGAGTGGCGAGAAAATGGTGCATTATACCGACGACCAAATCATAGATTTGTTGGTTCGTGACTATGCGGGCAAGAAAATTCTGCTACTCGCACCGATGGTAAGCGGCCGAAAAGGTCACTACAAAGAGCTGTTTGAGACCATACGTAAAAAAGGATTTATGTATGTGCGTGTGGATGGCGAAGTGCAAGAAGTGGTGGCGGGCATGAAAGTGGACCGCTACAAAACGCACACTATCGAAGTGGTGGTAGACAGATTAAAGGTTAGGGGCGAAGGGCTAGAGGAGGATTTGCATCGATTGCGTCAATCGGTGGACAAAGCGATGACTCAGGGAAACGGCATTATGATGGTCGCCGAAGGCGATAAGATACGTTTCTTAAGTCGCAATCTGATGTGCCCTGTCACGGGTCTCAGCTATGCTGAGCCTGCACCGCATACGTTCTCTTTTAACAGTCCATCCGGTTGGTGCCCGTGCTGCAAAGGATTGGGAAAGGTGAAAGGCGAAGGGTTAGAGGCTAGAGGCGAGGAGTTTGATGAAGCGATGCAAGCGGATGACTGGTTCGCTCAGTTGCAACAGATGGCCGAGACCGATGAGGAAGATGAGAAAGAAGAGTGGGTGGAATGCCCCGAATGTCACGGCAAGCGGTTGAACAAAGAGGCGCTGAGTTATCGCATCGATCAATACAATATTTCTGACCTAGCGTCTATGGACATAGACGTTTTGCTCGCGACACTCGAGTCGTTGGGCAGTAAACTATCGACCAAACAAGCTGCGATAGCCGAGCCGATAATGAAGGAAATTTGCGCTCGTTTGCGCTTTATGCAGTCGGTGGGTTTGAGTTACCTGAGTCTGAATCGTAGCAGCGAGAGTCTCTCCGGAGGAGAGAGCCAACGTATTCGTCTGGCGACGCAAATAGGTTCGCGTTTGGTGAATGTACTGTATATTCTGGATGAGCCATCTATCGGCCTCCATCAGCGTGATAATCAGCGACTTATCAACAGTTTGAAGGAGTTGCGCGATTTGGGTAATTCGGTTATTGTGGTAGAACACGACGAGGCCATTATGCGACAGGCCGATTGGTTGGTAGATATTGGCCCGAAAGCCGGTCGATTGGGTGGAAAAGTGCTGTTCAGCGGCACGCCTGACGATTTGCTCAAGACAGATACGCTGACGGCTCAGTACCTAAAGGGCGAAAAAGTGGTGACCGAGAATGCTGCGGCTGAGGCCTTCAAGGCCGATAAATGGCTGACTCTGAGCGGCTGTACGGGCAATAACCTGAAGAACGTGACGGTCAAGATTCCGCTCGGCAAAATGGTCTGCGTGACCGGTGTGAGCGGTTCGGGCAAATCCAGTCTGATCAACCAGACACTTTATCCGCTACTCAGCCAGCGATTCTATCGCAGCAAACAGGCTCCGCTAGCATACAAAGATATTGAGGGCGTGGAATTTATCGACAAAGTGATAAATGTCGACCAATCGCCTATCGGGCGTATGCCGCGAAGCAATCCTGCCACTTATACGACCGTTTTTACCGACATACGTGAGCTATTTGCGCAACTACCCGAATCAAAGATTCGCGGATGGAAATCCGGTCGATTCTCGTTCAATATGCATGGCGGGCGATGCGAGGAGTGTCTGGGCAATGGATTTAAGACCATTCAGATGCATTTTATGCCCGATGTGTACGTGCCGTGCGAAGCGTGCGGTGGCCAACGATATAACCGCGAAACACTGGAGGTGCGATTTAAGGGAAAAACCATCGGCGAGGTACTGGATATGACTGTCAATCAGGCGGTGGAGTTCTTTGAGTCGCAACCTACTATTCTGCGTAAGATCAAGACAATTCAGGATGTCGGTCTGGGGTATATCAAACTAGGTCAGTCTTCGACCAGTCTCTCCGGAGGAGAGAGTCAGCGAATCAAACTAGCCACCGAACTATCGCGTCCATCGACAGGAAAGACATTGTACATACTGGATGAACCCACTACTGGTCTGCATTTCGAAGATATCAGAGTGCTACTTGGTGTATTGAAACGACTGGTGGAGAAGGGCAATACCGTAGTGATAATTGAGCATAACACGGATGTAATCCGTGCATGTGACTGGATCATCGACCTTGGGCCGGAAGGCGGTCGCGGAGGCGGCAAGATTGTAGCCGAAGGAACAGTAGCAGACCTACGTAAAAACAAAAACAGTATAACCGGACAATATATATGATAACCGATTCTATTGCCATCATCGCCTTAGCGCTTGCCATCATTCTTTTAGTGCCAATGGTGAGCCGCAAAGTGCGTATCCCAAGCATTGTGGGCTTTATTCTTGTGGGCGTTTTGATAGGTCCGCACGGACTGCACCTGATTGATCAGAGTGTGACTATTCAGACGCTGGGCAAGATGGGAATGCTATATATCATGCTGCAAGCGGGTATCGAAATCGATATCAACGATTTTAGTCAGCATCGTCGCAGTGCGGTTATCTATGGATTGTATGCGTTTATTGTGCCGTTTGGCCTGGGTTTGCTGACCAGTTGGCTACTGGGGTACAATTGGACCACTTGTGCATTGCTAGGCGCGATGTACGGCAGCCATACGCTGATGACCTATCCTATCATCAGTCGCTACGGGGTACAGAAGAATGCTGCGGCGAATATCGCCGTAGGCGGAACAATGCTGACTATCACTTTGGCCCTGTTGGTTTTGGCGGCACTCAGAAGCAATCTGATACAAGAAACGGAAATAAGCATGCTCGGTATTTTAGGCCGCGCTGTGCTGACGATAATTGCTATTACACTGTGCTTCCCTTGGTTGGCGAAACGTTTTTTCAAGCGGTGGACCGATCCGACGAGCGGATTTGTGGTAGTGATGCTTTTGATGAGTCTGTCGGCTTTTCTCGCCGATTGGGCGGGGCTAGAAGGTATTTTGGGTGCCTTCCTTTGTGGCGTTGCGCTCAATAGACTGGTGCCGAATCGCAGCCCTCTGATGCAACGCATCAGTTTTGTTGGAAACAATATCTTCGTTCCGCTTTTCCTATTGGGTGTGGGAATGATGATTGACGTTCGCGTAGTTTGGACCGGTTGGATGACAATCGTTTTGGCCCTGGTGATGATTGGAACCAAGTTGGCGGGCAAATGGCTTGCCGCTTGGTTGGCACAAGTCAGTTTCCACTTGCAAGGTCTGGAACGGCAACTGATGTTCGGCTTGACGCACGCTACTGCAGCGGGAACACTGGCAATCGTGACTATCGGTTACCAGACGGGCATCTTTGATGACGCTATTCTGAATGCCTCTGTCATCATGATTCTGATACTCTGTACAACTGCTTCATTTGTGACTGAATATGCAGCCAAACGCTTGGCACTGCAAGAAGAATCGCGTCTGGAGGCAGACAAACGAGATGACAGTTGGCGCGTTATGAGTGTGAATGAGAATAGGTTGAGCGACCTAGAGGAACTGAGCAACCTGAGCGAACTGCACGAACCATCTTTCTCGTGCGAAGCCGACTGGCAGGAAGCCAAACAATTGCTTGACAGTACAGGCCAAGCCTCAATAGTCTATCATGCTGCTCAGCCTATCAATACGATTTCGCGTATCTTGGTGGCTGTGCCACGCTACGCGGAGAAAGAGCATGACTTTATTTCTTGTTTCGGTTTGATACGTCGTTTGAGCAGCCAGATTGGCGCGAAAGTGATATTCTTTGCTAACGCAGACACACAATTGGCGCTGCAGGCTTTCTGCCGCCGCAAAGGTAAATTCTTGCGTGCTTCGTATCGCCGAATGGAAGATTGGGAAGATGTACTGATGATAGCCAAACAGATGAAATCCGATGATCTGATTGTGATGATTGGCGCGCGTCCGTCAACACCGAGTTATAACCCGCTGTTCGAACAGACACCGGACATGCTTGGTCGATTCTTTAGTGACCATAGTTATCTGCTCGTTCTACCGGAACAAGAAGCAGGTCTGCCAAAGGCAGACATCCTACATACAGACCAGACTCCTGCTAGCATGACATGGAGTATGGTGAGTGCAACTAAACGTTGGATTCTTCGCTTGCTGGAGAAGATTCAGCAACGCCCCTGATGGATTCGACGAACCAGACCCAGAGTCCGAACATCATTCCATAGAAGAGATACTTGAAAATATAGTCGTGGAGCACATGAAACCAATCCGGGTGATGCTCTATGGCTAAAGCAATCAGGAATATACGAAGTATATTAAATGCATGGCAGCAGATCCATCCGAAAGGAATAAACCAGAGTTTGTGCAGCCATGTTTTGTATCCTTTGGCCCCGCTGCGAACAGTCAGCATAAGGCACAGCCAGATAAACATCTGTTTGAGTCCGGAACAGCCCCAGATGATGGTTGTGCCAGTACCGGAATCGAATCGGATGGAGTGTTGTCCGACCAGATGAACAGTGTCACGGCACAGCGACAAGAGCCAATAGACAACGGCTGCTACATGGCATGACATCCATTCGAAAGGTGCGGTGATATCTAAGTCGAACCAAGTGACTTGGTCGCCAAATTCATCGCCGATAACCGTGTATTTCCATACATAGTTAACAATCAAGAGTGTTATCATAAAAATGATAACATCTGCGTAGGGTGCCAGTATATTTCGCAGTTCTCCTTTTTGCATAAATCAGATGGTTGTTTTGGCATACGGCACTTCGCCAATCGCACAGAAATCACCATCCAGATACTTGAAATAGCCCGCCTGGCAGACCATGGCAGCATTGTCGGTGGTGAAAGAGAAGGGCGGAATAAACACATTCCAGTGGTATCGCTTGCCATAATCGACAAAAGCTTGTCGCAAGGCGCTATTGGCACTTACTCCGCCTGCGACCGCCACTTGACGAATACCCAAATCCTGCGCAGCTTTTTTCAGTTTGCGCATCAGGATATCGATAATCGTCGCTTGTAGCGACGCGCACATGTCCTCCCGCAAATTTGGGACTTGTTCTGTCAGTTGGTCGATGGTCTCGAGATTGCGTTCGCGAAGCATGTCGCGCAAGGTGTAAAGGAACGATGTCTTGAGTCCTGAGAACGAGTAGTCGTAGCCTGCCAGTTGAGGCTTTGCAAACGGATATTTGTTGGCATCGCCGAGTTTGGCCAGTTTGTCAATCCACGGGCCACCTGGATAAGGCAATCCAAGCACTTTGGCGCACTTGTCGAATGCCTCGCCTGCCGCATCGTCAATCGTTTGACCGATAATCTGCATATCATTGTATGCCTTGACTAAAACTATCTGGCTGTTTCCTCCGGAAACCAGTAGACACAAAAAAGGCAGAGACGGATGGTTGAGTCCTGTGCCGTCTTCTACGAAATGTGCGAGTACGTGTCCTTGCAGATGGTTGACATCTATCAGCGGAATGCCGAGCGAGATGGCCATGCCTTTGGCAAACGAAGTGCCGACCAGCAACGAACCCAGTAATCCGGGGCCGCGAGTGAAAGCGATCGCGGACAAGTCCTCAGCCTTGACGCCTGCACGCTTGAGAGCCGTGTCGACCACGGGAACAATGTTCTGCTGATGGGCGCGGCTGGCGAGTTCGGGAACTACGCCTCCATACTCCTCATGCACCTTCTGACTAGCGATAACATTGCTACGCAAAATGCCGTCGATGATGACTGCTGCAGACGTGTCGTCGCAGCTGGATTCGATAGCTAATATGACTACTTTCTTTTCCAAAATCGAGCGCAAAATTACTGCTTTTTTTTGAATTGTGCAAATGAAAAATTCAAAATCACGGGATATATACTATGTATATATAGGTATAGGTAGGATACGTGATAGTCTCGATATACTCTCGGTCGGCTTAGGCTCCCCGCCTGCCACTCTATTCGAATGTTCACTGGACATTCTCCATCTTTTCG
>JAEEGF012261993.1_pt1 | contig 46279 bp, 37 predicted proteins | sample 9134171 | NCBI WGS metagenome assembly JAEEGF01 (sample SAMN16246542, study PRJNA631951) | gut metagenome | biome: gut microbiome; feature: rumen; material: AP-attached | host: Bos | place: Iran: Karaj | collected 2018-10
AAAGAACCTGTTCAAGAAAATCTAACTGCTGAAGGAAAATATAATAGAATTGAATCAGAATTAATTAAAGTTGTTGCTATACTTAATCAAAAAGATCCTGCAATATATTCTGATTTAAATGCATTTGATGATGATTTTACTGCAGATGATTGGTCTTATGTTGATAATAAGCAAATGCTACAATCTCACAATGTATTTGATGATTTTGCACCAATAATTGCTAAAACAATCTATAAAATTAACTTTGATAAAGTTATAACAGATGAAGTTGGTAAGAAATACTTAGTAACTAAAGAAACACTAGACAAGTATGATTCATATTTTAGTCATCTAGCAGATGCTTATGAAACATATGCTGTTCCTGATGATTCTACAGAGTATTACTTAGTATACCAAACAGGAATAGATAACTTTAATTATGGCGAGTATAATGTTGTTATTAGAGGAATTAATAAAAGCTTAGGCGGATTTAGTGCTGAGATTTATCTATACAAAGGAGAAAAAGTTGTTTCTCAAGATACTTTAGGTCTTGATTATGTAGATGGACATTTAGTCTTGGGAAGATTAAACTTAGAATATAAATAAAAGGTAGTTAATACCTTTTTTTATTTTGCTTAATAATTTGCTCCAATTCCTTAATGAAAACTGATTCATTATTCTTAGGTGTTAAAATATAAACAATTTCTTTAGTTCTCGTTAATGCAACATAGAATAGTCTTCTTTCTTCAGCATATTTTATTTCTTTAAAATAATTAATTTTTTCAATTAAATAATAGTTTTTTATCTTACTTGGCAAACTATTATTTTTGTTTTCGCAATTAATTAAAATTATATTTTGAGACTCTAAGCCTTTAGACTTATGAATGGTCAAATAATAAAAATTATCTTTAGTATACCTTAATAAATCATTATTATTTCTTCCTAAAATTAACACATTATTCATATCCAATTTTCTAGTTAAATCAGAGAATGCTTTTTTAGGATTTTTATATTTAATAATTTTGATAGGGGATTCAATTGATTTATCACTAATCATATCTTTTTTCAACTGTTTGGGATTCTTAGTTATAAATTGATTTGCAATGTTGATAAGCTCTTGACTATTCCTAAAAGTCCTTTTTAGACGAACTATCTCAATATCCTCAATATATTTTTTTATATCTAACATGATATTTAGATTACAACCTGTAAATCGGTATATCGATTGAAAATCATCGCCAAATAAATAGATATGCGAATTAGAATTCTTATAAATGTTATATATTAAATCAAATCTGATTTGTGAAGTATCTTGAAATTCATCGATAAAAATATACTTATATGAGTATTTTTTCTTAATCTTAGATGCTTTGATTATTAAATCATCTAAATCAACTTTTACCTGAGATTCTTTTTCTAGTTCATACATGGTATATATTTTGAGAATAATGCCGATTAAGAATTTATCTTTTTCTCTTTTAAAGCAATTAATTATATAACTAGTATCTAAGTTGTTAGCCTTAATTAGTTTAATGTACGTGAAAACAATTTTTTTAAGATCAATAAAATTATTAGATTTTAAAAATAGGGAATAACTCAAAGAAAAATAATATAATAGTATTTTTCTTTTCTCTCTAGAAGTGATAAATGAATAAAAATACTCGTTTATTATATAAGCTAATAGTGATTCATCACAAATAGTATATTTACCACACAAAATATGTAAAGCTAACTTATGAAAAGTATAGATATTATCAAAATTAATTTTCTTTTTTAAGTCATTAACTGATTCATTTGTAAAAGAAATAATTAGAAAATCATCATTTGTTGCTCCAAAAGTCTTTTTTAAGTATTCTATCTTTCTAATTATACAAAAAGTTTTACCAGTTCCGGCACCAGCAAGAACTAGCATATTATGAATATTTTCAATAACATATGATTGGTATTTATCTGGCTTCATTCCCTTATTTTATAAGGGAAAATAGGGTATATCTAGCAAAAAAAGGCGACAAAAACCCACAAAAGTCATAAAATGGACAAAAAAACGTTAAATTTTCTTGCATTCACCTAACACTTATAGTATAATTTTAGTTGTCCTGGAAAACCAGGTCCCATTTTAGTAGTAAGATGGGCGTTTAGCTCAGTTGGTTAGAGCATCTGCCTTACAAGCAGAGGGTCATAGGTTCGAGTCCTATAACGCCCACCATTTTTGATGCCGACATAGCGTAATTGGTAGCGCAACTGACTTGTAATCAGTAGGTTGGGGGTTCGATTCCCTCTGTCGGCACCATTTTTATGGAGGGATAGCGAAGTGGTCAAACGCGGCAGACTGTAAATCTGTTCCTTCGGGTTCCATAGTTCAAATCTATGTCCCTCCACCACTTATTGTCTCGTAGCCAAGTGGTAAGGCATCAGACTTTGACTCTGACATTCCGATGGTTCGAATCCATCCGAGACAACCATTATTTTTGTTCCGCTAGCTCAGTTGGTAGAGCATCTGACTTTTAATCAGAGGGTCGAGGATTCGAATTCCTCGCGGGGCACCATTTTGAATATAACCTGCTTTTAGCAGGTTTTATTTTGTCTAAAAATATTAATAATAAAAGGAACTATTCAAATAGTTCCTTTATATATTTTATTTTTTTATCAGATATTACAATACATAAATTGTCTTTATCATCATAAAAGTTTTTTTCTAATTTGTTTATTAATTTACCTTCATTAGCAATTCTTTGCTTTGGAAGATCAAATTCTTGATATTTACCACTGGTAAAATTTATTCCTACTTTAATAATATTATTTTTTTCTTCTATATTTTTTATAATATTGTTTATTGATTTATTATCATTTTTAATTATTTTTATCATAAAGAAATTTGCAAATAGAGAATTCATATCACCAACTAAGTTATAATTGATTTCATCTCCGTCATTATTGATATTTGCGATGTAAAAATGATTAAAATCATCAGATGAAACAGAATATGTTTCTTTGTTGTTTGTTATTAAATCTATGTTGTATATACATCCTGCATTCATTTTCCTACCACCCTAAGAAAATTATATCAAATTAATTAAACATTGTTAACAATAAATTTACATATATAAATTTCTTTTTATGATTCTTGCATTTTAATAATAATATGATATAATGTAATACGTACTTGTTAATGCGTTCATAGCTCAACTGGATAGAGCGTTGGTCTACGGAACCAAAGGTTGAGGGTTCGACTCCCCCTGGACGCACCATTTTTTGTATAAATTGTATAATTTATACTAGCATTTATAATTATTTGTGTTATAATTATTAAGAACTCGAGAAGTAGCACAGCTTGGTAGTGCACCTGGTTTGGGACCAGGGGGTCGCAGGTTCGAATCCTGTCTTCTCGACCATTTTTTTTGCAATAAAGATAGCTTTTAGTTATCTTTTTTTATTTGCATATATATTATATTTTAGTTATAATAAACTTGAGTTTGAGGTGTTAAAGATGGAAGCATATACAGTTAATAGTATTTTAATAGATAAAGATACATTTATGAGAAAAATTATAGAAACTCTTGATGTTGTTAAATTTGCTAATGTAGAGCAATTATCATTTTTATTGGTGGCTAAACCAAAGGATGTAAAAAGTGTTTTATTAGATATTATAGTTTGGTATATTAAAAAGAATCCTGGTACTACTTATAAAGAGTTATGTATAGATTTGAATATTAAGAGTGAATATGTTGATGAATTAGTTAAGGCAGGCGTAATTTTTCAATCAACAGATGTATCTAAAGATCGTATGGATATAAAAAATGTTGAAAAATCAACATTAGAGATTACAAATCAATTTATTAAAGAAGAAAAAAGAAAACGAGCTATAAGAGGATTATCTAATGCAAATACTTCAGTATCAAATGATGTTATTCAAAAAAAGAAGGTAGACCAATTTTATACATATCCAAATAGAAGCGATAATAGAAGATGGTAATAGTGAAAACTATTACTTTTTTTATTTCTTTGATATAATCTATATGTGATGTATATGGCAACAATTTTGATATCAATTAATCCACAACATGTTGATAAAATATTAAGTGGAATAAAGAAATGTGAATATAGAACAAGAAGTCCAAAAAAAGAAGTAAATAGAATGATTATATATGAAACTAGTCCCATAAAAAGAGTAGTTGCCGAATGTGAATTAGAAAATGTATTAACATTACCAAAAGAGGAATTATGGTTAAAAACAAAAAATCTATCTGGTACTACAAAAGATAGATTTGATAATTATTTTAGTAAACAAGATAATGCAACAGGATTTATAATAAAAAACATTTCTAAATGTGATAGAAGTTTAGATGAATATGGAATAAAATTTGTTCCTCAATCATATATATATTTAGATGAAAAAATGATATAATTCAAAAAGGAGTTGATATTATGAGATATAATATTGTAAAAGATGCAAATAGAATATTAAAAGATAGTAAATATCTTATTGATAGACCTGAACAATATAAGAATAAATGGAAAGACTTATTTGGCAATAATAATCCTATTCATTTAGAATTAGGAATGGGTAGAGGATCTATGATTATAGAAATGGCTAAGACTCATCCTAATATAAATTATATTGGTTTAGAATTAGACGAAAATCAAACTGCAACAGCAGTAAAATATGTAGGAGATCAAAAGATACCAAATTTAAAATTTATATGTGATGATGCCAAAAATATCATTAACATATTTGGCAAAGAAATTGATACAATTTATTTAACTTTTTCTGAACCATGGCCAAAAAAGAATGATGCACATAGAAGATTTACAGATATATCATATTTGAAATTATATGATAGAATTTTTAGAAAACATAAACATATTATAATGAAAACAGATAATAAGATTTTATTTGCATCAGGATTAGAAAGCTTATCAAATTATTGGTATTCGTTTAAAACAGTTTCAATGGATTTACATAATGATGAAAGAAATATACCAAATGTAATGACTGATTTTGAAAAACAATATTATAAAGAAAAAAGACAAGTATACTATGTTGATGCTGTTTTTGATGAGTAGTAAAAATGAAAGTATTATTTGGAATTTTAATAGTTACTACTAGTTTAGTTTTAACTATTCTAATTATCTTTTTATTGATAAAAAAATGGTTAAAGAATACTGTTGGTGAATCAGGAATGAATGAATTAAGTGATGCACTAAAGAATGCAGTAGAATCTGAAAAAGAGTCGTATTCTACTCCAAAATCTTTAGCAGGTATGACAAATCTTGTATTACCTAGAATTCAAAAGGACATTCCAGATTTTAACTATAATCTATTATATAGTAAAGTAGAAAGCGATATAAAAAGAATATTACAATATAAATCATCATGTGATGAATTAGCTGTTGAAAAAGACCATGATTTAATTTATTTATCTAATTCACTTAAATCAGAAATAAGTGATTTATCTTCTTCTGGTAATTATGAAAAATATGAAGATGTTAAAGTAAACAAAACTGTAATTAAATCATATAAGCACATAAATGGTGCAGCAACAATTATGTTAGAATCATCTGTTCAATATAAATATGATACTAATATAAAAGGTAAAAGAAGTTATAAAGACATCAATAAACAAACAAGATATATAACTGAATATGTTTATGTATATGATGAAGAAGAATTTAATGTAGGAGTATACAATTTTGCAGTTAATTGTCCAAATTGCGGAGCACCTGTTAAAAAGGTTGGTGGAGCAAACTGTGATTACTGTGGAACGTATGTTGAACCTATAAATCTTAAAAATTGGTTTATAGCATCGTGTAAAGAAAAATAGAAACGTTTAGTTTCTATTTTTATTTTTTTATATTTTATAATAAAATATAGATAGAATAGGTGATTGTATGGACGAATTAAAGAATCCGAAATATTTAATCAAATTAAAAGAAACTAGTTCTAAATTTGAATATAAAGTTACAGATAATGGTAATTATTATATTGATTATGATAATGGATTAAGTCAAATTGATAATGTTGTAGACAAACTAAAAACATTAACTAATGATTTAAATACAGTTTCTGAAGACGTTAAAACAATGCTAAAAAGTTATGTATTGGATGACAGCGTAAATTTGAATGAATTTGTTATAGCTGTTAATGGTGGAATGAATGGTATGGCATCACAAATGTCTACAACTATTCAAGAAATACTAACTGAAGCAAAAAATAGAATGGAAAGTGCTCAACAACTTGATCAAGAATATATTGCTAATCAAACAGCAAAAACAAATGAAATAGATGATGATTCTTCAAATAATAATTCGTCAAATGATAATAAACAAGATAATGAATTAGCAAATTCTGAAAATCCAGAAGATAATCAAGATGAATTATTTGATAGCTTAGATGGTGTTGACTATTCAAATAGACAATGTGGAAAACTTGCCAGAATTCAATTAGAAAATATGGGATTAGTTGCACCAGATACTGCAAATGCTCATGGTAAAAACTTTGCATATAATTTAGCAAATGGTAGCGCTGTAATTAATGATGGCTATACAGCAAAAGGATATCCATCAAATGCTAGTACACAAGAACAAGTATTTGATCAAATAGTTTCAGAAAATGGTGGTCATGCAAATAACATAGTATTAAGTTTTAATTCAAAAGGTCATTATAGAAATTCTCAAGAATATGGTCATGTAATAGTTGTATCTGAAGTTAAAGATGGAAGAGTATATTTAATTGATAATAATAATACTTCATGGAGTAATAAAGAAACTCAAACTTTAGACCTATCAGTAGAAGAATTCAAACAACATTATTTACGTGAAGGTAATGAAGTAAATTATATGACTCAAATAAGTTAAAAAAAGAAAGGTTATAAAACCTTTCTTTTTTCATTTTTATATGCATCATATAAACCATCTAGAGTTTTGCATTCCTCAATTGATTGATTTTTTAATAAGTCTGCTAATTCTATTACTTTAGTTGTATTTATATAATCAAGATATTTTTTTCTTACTTTTTCTGTTATTACTGCTGGAGCAATACCTCTTTTCATTAGATTATAATCTAATATAAGATTTGCTGTTCTATGATTACCATCTTCAAATAACTGATATCTAATTAAACCAATATGTAGAAGAGCTTCTGCAACAAATATATCTTCTTCTTGAAGTGCTTCATTATATGTTTCTAATAATCCTTGTGCATCGTCCACAGGATTAGAAGAAGTTGGAATAGGAATATCAGAATCTAGTATTGTTTTTCTACTATTAGCTTTTATTCCATCACTTATATATTGATTTGATTTATTAACTTGATTTGCAGTATCTACAATTAAAGGTAAATCTAATTTTCTTTCTGTTGGTAAATTAAATAAATTATTAAAAGCTTTTATATTATCTGTATACATATAACCGTATTTAGGATCATCAGGATCATCAACGTTATGATCTAACATTAAAGCACTGTGAGTTTCTCTTGAAATAAAGTAAGTAAAGTACTCTTTTAGAAAGTCACTATTTTCCTCATTAATTATATCCCTATTAAACTTATATTCCATATCAATCACCCTCTATTATAATTTTAACACAAATTTCACAAATCCTTCATTTATTTTTCATATTCAAATTGTATATTTAGCATGTGAAAGGGAGATGATATCGATAATAAGAGAAGTCTATAAAAGACAAACATATTAGTATGAACTAATTTCACATATATTATTAGAAAGGATTTGATAATAAAGAAATATAATAAATAATGTTATATATATCCTATAAAACTTTTTTATTTTACATTAAACTTTTCATATAAACTCTAAATATATAACATGAAAAAAAGGAAGATAGTTGTCTTCCTTTTTTTTGTTGACAAATTTACACATAAATAGTATAGTTTAGACATGAAATCAAAGACGAGGACATATTTATTAAAGTTCTATACAAAGTGATTCTAGGATAGTGGAAACTAGATTATAAGAGTTAATAGATCCTACCTCTGAGTAATATGAAAACATATTCGTATATCTGCGTTAAAGATTAATAAGTTAAATAAAGGATGGTACCGTGCACATGCACTTCTTTGGTATTGTCCTTTTTATATTTAAGAAAGGTGATTTATATGAAATTAAAAGGAAGCTATTTTTATACTTTAAGAGAAGATGCAAAAGATGAAGATTCTAAATCAGGAAATTTATTAGTTAGATCAGGAATGATAAAGAAAACTAGTGCTGGTGTTTATATGTTCTTACCATTAGGTTTAAAAACATTAGATAAAATCAGAGCAATAGTTAAAGAAGAAATGGATAATACTGGAGCACAAGAATTATTAATGCCTTCATTAATACCACAAGAAGTATATGAAACATGTGGAAGAGTAGAAGCATTTGGTAATTCAATGTTCCATTTAAATGATAGATCTAACCATCCTATGTGTTTAGGTCCAACTCATGAAGAATTATTTACAATAGCAGCTAAGAGTATGGTTAATAGTTATAAAGATTTACCATTCACAATTTATCAACAAGCTGATAAATTTAGAGATGAAGCTAGACCAAGATATGGTCTTATAAGAGTAAAAGAATTTATCATGAAAGATGCATATTCGTTTGATAGAAATGAAGAATCATTACATGAATCATATATGAAGATGTTTAATGCTTATAAACGTATATTTGATAGATGTAATATAGATTATAAAATAGTTAAAGCAGATACAGGTGCTATGGGTGGTTCTTTATCTGAAGAATTCCAAGCAGTAACTGACATTGGAGAAGATATTTTAGTTTTATGTGATTCTTGTAATTATGCTTCAAACATGGAAGTTTCAACATTTAAAATTGAAGAATCAAATGAAACTGAATTAGAAAAAGAATTAGTTGCAACACCTAATGCTGAATCAATTGAAGAAGTATCATCTTTCTTAGGAGTAGATTCAAAGAAAACTGTTAAAGCTTTATTAATGAATGTTAATGATGAATTAGTAGTATTCTTCATAAGAGGAGATAGAGAATTCAACGATGCAAAAGCTTGCAAATTATTTGGTGTTAATGAAATTAATTTTGCAAATGATGAATTAATTGCATCGTCTAATGCAGTACCAGGATTTACTGGACCAATTGATTTAAATGCAAAAGTAGTTATAGATAACGAAGTATTATCAATGAAAAACTTTGTAGTTGGAGCTAACAAAGAAGGATATCATTACAAAAATGTTAATATAAAAGACATAAAGTATGATCAAGTTGCAGATATATCATGTGTAGTTGAAGGAGATACTTGTCCAGAATGTGGAGGAAAACTATATTTCAAGAAAGGTATTGAAATTGGTAACACATTTAAGTTAGGAACTAAATATGCTGAAAAATTAGGATTAACATATTTAGATGAAGAAAACAAAGAACAAGTTGTAACAATGGGATGCTATGGAATTGGAGTAGGTAGAGTTTTAGCTGCTGCAGTAGAACAACACAATGATGATCATGGTATGATTCTTCCAATGTCTATTGCTCCATATCAAGTATGTATAGTTGCTATTAATACTAAAGATGAAGAAATAATGAAATATGCTAATTCATTGCATGATGAATTATCTCAAAACGGTGTAGAAGTATTATTAGATGATCGTGATGAAAGACCTGGAGTTAAATTCAATGATATGGATTTAATTGGTATTCCAATTAGAATTACAATTGGTAAAAAACTTGTTGATGGTAAAGTAGAACTTAAATTAAGAACAGAAGAAGAAACTAAAGATGTTGAAACATCTGAAGTTATTAACATAGTTAAAGACATAATAAAAAAGGAAGTTAAATAACTTCCTTTTTATATTTCTTCAATCATTTCATCTCGATTAAATAATTGTTCAATTGGGGTATTACATCCTGGACAATAATCTTTAGCTCCAACTAAAGAAGCACCACATTTAGGACATACATGTTTATTGATTTTTGTTTCATTCTTTTGTTTTGCTAATTTTTCATCTTGTTGTTTAGAACCAAATGCAATTGCAATATCTGATTTTTGTATTCCTTTATAATCTTTATAATCATTTGTATCAACGTTAGTACTTCGTTTTTCATTTTTAATTTGTTCTTTTTCAAGAGTATTAATTTCATCAAGAGATTTAATACTTTGATCAACTTTTTCTTCTTCAAGAGTTTCTACAGCATCAATATTTTCATCTATAATGTCTTCAACACTTTCTTCAACTACATATTTTTCTTTATTCTCATTAACTGGAATATCAGTTGTATCAAGGATTAATTCGTCATATGTAGAATTATTTTTAATACTATCTTCTATAGTTTTAATTTTCTTTTCTATAGTACTATTAACTTTCTTTATATGTCTCCAATCTGGATAATTATATTTGTCTTTAAAATCTTTAATAAATCTAAATAATTTATATTTAGATAATTTTTTTTCTGTATTATTAACTTTTATCATTTTTTTATCTAATTCATCTAAATCTGTTAATGATCTTATATAGAGTTCATTTCTTTGTCTATCTTTATTAGTATGATCACCTAGTGCTAAAAGCATTACAAATATATCTGGTAAGAAAATACTTAAGAAAGAATTCAACGAATTATATCGATATTGTTTAAATAACTTATATGGACATAATATAATAGGGAATATATTTAGTATTGGTATTAAAAATAACATAAATGGAATATGAACAATATTACCAAACTCAATTATATTTATAAGAGGAATAAAAGCTTTATAAGCTTTTTTGTTTTCTTTAATTAATATAAAATATAATGCAATATTAAATACTATATATTTAATAATAGAATATACTATTAATAGTTTAATCATATTAGGGCTAATATAAAGTGATATATTAGCTAAATCATTAAAAATATTATCACAAAAATTATAAAAATCCTGCAAACTAATTTTCATAATATCACCTTTTTATTTCCCTCTATTATATATATACATTATATATAAAATAATAAAAAAAATAAACATATAAAATATATTTACTTTAAAAACTGTATTTGATATAATCGATAATAGAGAAGGTGTTGGCTAATGAAGGAAGTAAAAATTAAAGTTGATAATAAATTGGACTCAATTTTATCAATGCTTGAAAAAGAAATAGAAGAGTTTGAAAATATTATAAAAACATCTAAAGATGGCAATAAAAAGGTACAAGCTAAGAAAACTATCATTGTATATAAAGCTTTATATAAATACTATAGAGACAAATTTAAAGATATTCAAGAAAATGCAGAAAAAGAACTTAGCAACTACATTAGAATAGTTGATGATGCTGCAAGTGATGAAAGAGTATTTGAAGTAGGTAAAAGTGAATTAGTTGACTTAACCGATTTATTTAAAGATGTAACTGATGAAAATGTTAAAGATGAAATCATGGAATCTTTAGGACAATATGCAGGAAGTAGTGTAGGAGATAGATTTATTGGTTCAAATATTCCAGACATGAGAGCAGCATCAAATGTACCTGATGACATTTCTGACATTGAAGATAACACATATAGTATTAATAAAGAAGATATTACAAAAGTTGATATCAAACAAATTGATGAAGAAATAGAAGAGCAACATGGATCAAGCGTTGCTGGCAATACTACTGCATCTGATGTAGCAGGAGAAACAACTGCATCAGATGTCGCTGGAGAAACTGTAGGATCAAGTGTTGAAGGTAAAATTAGTAATGTTGAAGAAGAACAATATGGTTCAAATGTAGAAGGCGAAACAATTGCATCAAATGTTGCAGGCGAAATGACAGCATCTGATGTAGCAGGAGAAACAACAGCATCAAACGTTGCCGGAGAAATAACTTCATCAGATGTTGCTGGAGAAACAACAGCATCAAATGTTGAAGGTGAAATAGTTGGGTCAAGCGTTGCTGGTAAACTTGTTGAACTAGAAGATGACGATGACGATATGCCAAGAAGAAGTTCAAAGTAATTTGAACTTTTTTTATGTTTACTTGCATGTAAAGTCATTATTATTTTATTTAAATTTTATATTATTAATATATAATTAATATAGGAGGTCTATAAACATGGATGGATTAAAAGAACCTAAGTATTTAAATGGGTTAAAAAACACAACAACTACTTTTACTTTTCAAATCACTAATAATGGAGGATATAGTATAGACTATAGTAGTGGTAGAAATGCAGCAGTAACTGTTGTTGAAAAGTTAAAAGCATTAGTAAATGATTTAAATAAAACATCAGAAGATGTAAAAACAATGCTTAGTGCATATGTATTAAGTGATACAGTCGATATTAATTCTTTTGTTAATGCAGTAAATGGTGGTATGAATAGTATGGCATCACAAATGTCTACTACTATTCAAGAAATACTAACTGAAGCAACTGAAAGAATGGATAAAGCTGAAAACACAGATAAACAATTGGTTGAAAATTTAAGTAAAACAACAAGTGAAATGGGTGACACATCTAATCCTTCAGGATCAAATCCTGGTGGAGGTGCTACACCACCTAATACTAATGAAGCAAATCCAAATGGATATTCTGGATCAGTTGCTACAAAGAGTCAAGCTACTGATGGTTGTGATTCAACAGCAGGAAAAGTTACAACAAATAATCAAAAATATACAGTTGTACCTGATGGAGAATATACAGGAGCACCTGGAACAATTTCAGCAACTGATTATAAATACTTAGTTGCACAAGTAGCTGGTGAATCTGGTAATAGTAAAGATGACATGCTTGGTGTAGCTTCTACAATAATGAATAGACTTGAAGCCGGTGGTGGATATGGAAATTCAGTTGTACAAGTATTAGAAAAAGGATATTGGCCATGGGGTAGAACATGTGATCACTATGTTGAAAATGGTGATTACTATAATACTGACTGGGGTCAAGAAAAACTTGCTCAAGTTAACGAAGTAATAAATGACGTACTTAATGGTACAAGAAATTTAAATAGTGATGTTTATTACTATTCTGGAGATGGAACTAGAAACTATTTCTCAGATGTACTATAGAAAAGGAGTGAAGAACGATGGAATCAATTCAAGAAGAAGGAAAAGTAGCATCAACTTTTAATGCTATCCAATCTGACTATGACAAATTAGTTAAAGATACTGATGAATTATTAAATGCATTAACAAACTTTGCTAAATATTACTATGGACCAGAAGATGCTAAAATAACTGAAAATTATAAGAAGATAAATTCATTATTAGGTTCATTTGATTCAAGTGAATTAACTTACTTAAGAGGTATGAAATCATCATATGATTTCTGCCAAACAGTAGATGCACAAATACAAACAAAATTAGCGCTTTATACACAAGGTATAGATGGTTAAAAAATAGTGTAAACTGTTATCAATATTGTTAACAAATTATTGATAGATAGAAATTATAGAGTATAATTAAAATAGATAACATAGATTATCGAATATAGAAAGGAAAATGAAACATGGGAGAAAGAATCGGTAATTGGGGAATGAATTGTAACCAAATCAATATTCAAAATCATACTAGTTGGTATGTTGAATATGATTGGTCAAAGAAGAATGTTGTTGAATGTAACAACGCATTAAATGATATAGTTAAAGAAGTAAAAACTTTTACAGGTGATATTACTACACTAAAAAACTATATGAAAAATTCAGACTTCGATCATAAGAATGCTGAATTTACATCAGCATTAGAAACAGCAGTAGGAAATGTTCAATCTAATTTTGAAAAATTAAAAGATATGTTAATTGCAAGATTAGACAATGCTGCTAAAACAGATAGTTGGTTTGGTACAAAAGCTGCTAATTCAGCTAACTATATTAGACAATATCTTAAAGGTTAATAGGAAAGGAGTAATAATATAATGGCTAATTCAACAGAATTATTAACAGATGAAATTAAAAAGTTTATATCTGGAACACTTAAAGGTGATTTCACAAGATTAAAAAATGCTTGTAATAAATTTGCATACAATATTAATGATTTACAAAGTTGGTTCTATGGACCTGCTGAAGCTGACTGTACAGCTGCATATAAGAAAATAAAAGAAGAATATAGTTCTGAAGACCAATTAGGAAAAGGAATTGTTGGATCTTTAAGATCAGCATTCTATTGGGTTGACTATTGTGATCAATATGTATCTCAATGGGAAAAAGAACAAAAATCTGGAAATATTTGGGTATAGAGAACTTTAAAGAACACTTTTATTGTTAAAGTGTTTTTTTTGAAAGGATGAGTTTAAATGGATTTAGGATTTACTGAAGAACAATTGGCTACTTTGATGGAAGGATATAAAGCAATGAATGGTGATGCATCGGCATCCGATATCGTTTCTGATCTAGGTATTCAAAATTATGTAACTGTAAATAATGGAGAAATGGTTTCTAAACCTGCAGAACCAGTAGTACAAACTACATCTACTGGTACAACAGATTTTGGTATACCTGATATAAATTATGTTCCTGAGAATCCATCTACAAACGTAAACGTAGATTTATCAAAAGTAGGCGGTGCTTCAACAACTAATCCAACAACTACACCTAGTAACCCAGTAGTTGATAATACAACACCAAGTACTGGTGGAAAAACTACTGAGACACCAAAAACAGATAGTACAACATCAAGTACAAGTGGAAAAACTACTGAGACACCAAAAACAGATAGTACAACACCAAGTACAGGTGGAAATAAAACAGAAACACCAAAAACGGATAGTACTACACCAAGTACTGGTGGAAACAAAACAGAAACAGCTAAAACAGATAATACTCAACCAAGTAATACTGAAACAGCTAAAAATCAAAATGCTACTCCAAGTACTGGAGATAATAAAACTACAACATCACCATCAGGTGGAAATAATAGTACTTCACATACTAGAAGTAATAATTCGACACAAAGCACTGGCTCAAATAGTGTAAGACCAAGTGGATCAAACATGGGTTCAAGAAATAGAGGAAATAACAATAATTCTTCTTCATCAGGGAGAAGTAGTTCAAGTGGAACAGGAAATTCTACAGAATTAGATGTTGAAGCTGTTAAAAAACATATTTCTGGAACACTTAAAGGTGATTTTACTAGATTGAAAAAAGCTTGTAGTGATTTCGCATATAATATGAATGATTTACAAACTTGGTTCTATGGTCCTGAGACTGCTGATTGTACATCTGCTTACAAAGCAATTAAAGAAGATTACAGTTCTGAAGAACAAAAAGGTAAAGGAATTGTTGGTTCTTTAAGATCAGCATTTGACTGGGTTGACTATTGTGATCAATATATTTCACAATGGGAAAAAGAACAAAAATCAGGTAATTTATGGGTATAGATACATTTAAAACTGATGAGATTGTTGTAAATGAAAGAAGATCATCTGATTTTATTAATTACAAAAGTTCTAAGTATCTTTTAAATGAACTAAAGGAAGATAATAGAGTTGTATATGAATATTTAGATGATTTTATTGGTGATTTATATCATTTGAAAACTTTATTAAATAATATTGGTTTTCAAAGATTAGATATTGAAGACGAAAATTATCCAAAATTAAGACAAATTCAAAAGGAAGCTAGAAGTTTGGCTCAACAAACAACTAGATATATAAGTGAACTTAATAAATACCAAAATAGATTCTACAGAATTAATAAAATTACTTTAAAAGCTTTATTAAACAAAGTAGAAGCGAGTAGAAAAACTACTGAAAAATTGGTAAATAGATTAAATAAAACTAATATAACTTTTGATGATTAAAAGAACTAACAAATGTTAGTTCTTTTTTAATATAAAAAAACTCAAGTATTTAATACTTGAGTTTTTATTTACTCTAATACTAACTTAGAACCATTTCTAATAGTAGTATCAATAATTAAATTATTTAAGTCATATTCTTCGCCAGTTCTAGCATTTACTAGATTAGCGTTAGGATTGATTTGATATGTATTATCAACAGTTTCTATTACTGCTTTTTGAAGCAATTGAACAACATAAGCAACGGTCTTAGTTGTTGGTATATATACATCAAATTCTTCCTCTATATCAGGATATACAACTGTTACAAGTATAGAATAATTTAAATCCATATTATTCCTCCTCATCCTTTGGTTCTTCAATAACTTTAATCATCTTAGCTCTACTGTTATCAACAATAAATCCAATGTTATCAGCTACGCCACCGTTACCAGGTCTAAGATCGTATTTAGTAACATCTAACATACTTTGTTCAGTTACACCATTTCCAATCCATAAACCAGCCATAAAGTCTTTAAATGGTAACATAAAGTCTTCTGAACCATATTCTCTGAAGTCTGTATAAGTATCTATAAAGATAAATGTCATAGTTTTTAATTGTGGAGCATTTTCAGTAATATATGTTAAATATTGTATTGCTTCACGACTTAACTTACCAACAAACTTTTGTAATCCTCTAATAACTATATATTTATGTTTCTTAGTATATGGATCTGCTTTTGGATTGAAATTTTCAACAGCTTTTTTAGTATATACATAAAGGTTGTTAATTACTTCTTCAAATCCATCACTGACATAAGCAACTTTATCATTAGTTATATATGAATCAAGTTTTTGAGTTCCATCCATAATAACTATTTGACCATCATCATTAACCGCATTTAATAATTTACATACAGTAATTGCTGATTCTTCGATTAATTCAGTATTCTTTGAAACGAAGTAGAATACTAAATGTTTCATTAAATTAATATATTCTGTTTTAATTCTTACTTTAGAAATACCAAGAGGTAATTTCTTAAGATCTGTGATTTCATTTTTAATTGATTCAAATGTAATAATATGTGGTAAATAAGGTACTGAAGGAACAGCAGTTTTATAAGCATTAGTTAATGTAGTATTAACTTGCTTAATAACTTCATTCATCTTTTCTTCTACGGTTGGTATAGCACCTTGGAATTCATAGAATGTTTTATTGATTTCACATAAACCTCTACATTTACCTTCAGCAGGTAAGAAGTGGTTTGGAGCATCAACAAAGTCTCTATAATCATCATCACTTTCACAATTAAATGCAATTTTATAACTTAATGATTCATGTATTTTAGTATACATCTTAGTTGTATTTGTAATTAAGAATGATATACCATATTTAGAACAATCTCTTAATAATTCTATAAGAGTATCAGTCATATCAGGATATCTTTCATAGAATGTAGTAAAGTTATTTAATATTACTAAAATATGTGGTACAGCTTTACCAGATGTTTTTATGAATTGTTCATAATTACCACCATATTCAGCAAATAACATTTTTCTTTCAGCTATTCTATTAAGTACATATTTTAAAACGCCATCAATTTTATCTTCTTCATTAATAGTGATTACATTACCAACTACTGGGTTCGCTTCTAAGCTCTTTAAGATTTCAGCACCAAAATCCATTATATATATTTCTAGTTCTTGGATTGTATATGTAGTTGTTAATGAATATACAAGTGATTGAATAAATAATTCTTTACCTGATCCAGTTTTACCATATAATCCAACATTTCCATATTCACTTATTGGTAATGTCATTATATGTTGTGATTGAGTATAAGGATCATCATATTCTCCTATAACTGGATTAATTTTAAAATTCTCTTTAACATAATTATATTTTTTCTTTAATGAATCTATGAATATAATATCTGGAATTCTATCTAACCAAAGTTTCTTTATATTCATTTGTTTTTGTTTAGCAAGACCATCACAGTATTTAACAATATTTAATAATTGTTCACCTTGATCTTCTCCTTGAGTCTTAGCTAATTGTTCTTGTGTTACTGAAGTAGTAACATGTGTTTCTGCACCAATTTGGTTAATGAAATGAATATCTGTATCTATTTCTTTCTTAATAACATCTGAAGGAATATATTTATATCCAGCATATGCAGATTGTCCTAGACCATAGAATTCATCATTACCAACTTGTAAGTAGAAAGAACCAGTTGTTTTTAAATACGCAGCATCAGGAGTTTTAATCATATCGTTTGAATCTTGTTTATCTTGAACTCTTAACGCAACATGGAATCTTGCATTTGACCAAATTTGATCATCTACAACACCACTTGGTTTTTGTGTAGCTAGAATCAAGTGTACACCTAATGAACGACCAATACGAGCTGTAGATATTAATTGATCCATGAAATCAGGTTCTTGTGATTTTAATTCTGCAAACTCATCTGAAATAATATATAAATGTGACATAGGTTCATCTAATAAACCTTTTCTGAAATAATCTTGATATTTATATATATTCATCGATGAATCTTTTAATTTTTCTCTTGCTTCATTAAATAATCTTTGTCTACGTTTTAATTCTGCTTCAATAGAAGCAATAGAACGTCTTATTTCTGATTTATCAAGGTTTGTAATAGTAGCAACAACGTGTGGTAATTTAATTCCTAATTCTTTGTTTTCGAAAGAACCAGCAAGACCACCACCTTTGTAGTCGATTAATACAAATTGTACTTCATATGGATTAAAGTTAACTGCTAATGAAAGAATATAAGTAATAATCCATTCTGATTTACCAGAACCAGTAGTACCAGCAACCAATCCATGTGGACCATATGCTTTTTCATGTGCATCCATCATAAATAAATCACCATTTTGGTCAATACCAACAGGAACAGCAAGTGAATTAACTGGATTATTATTTTTCCATCTATCAAGTGAATTTAATGCTTCAATTCTACCAACATTAAACATACTTAAGAAGCTAATACTTTTTGGTAATTCATATTTAGCTTTTTCAACATGAATAGGAATGTTAGCTAATGCTTGAACACAACCTTCCATATCAATAGTCTTATTGAATAATGCTTTAAATTCTTTTTGATTTGATGAAACAATTAAGTTTCTAAATAAACCAGATATATTTTCATCAATATTTAAGAATGTATTAATTTGATTTGGTAAGTTTGAAATTCTATCATTTTTAATTATTATTGAGTAACCTAAATTGAAATTATATCCTAATAGAGTTTTAAATGCATCTAAGTTTCTTACCATTTCCAAATCATCTACTATAATTAAATAATATGGTACATATTTCTTGTATATTGTTTTTAATTTTTCAGGATCTGGTTTTGAATTACCATCTTCTTCAGGTATTCTTGCTTGTAAATCTGATAATACATAATTTCCAATTGTTTTTATATCGTCTAAATTAGATCCTATAAATCTTATTGTTTTTTGATTATCCCAGCAATGTACTGAACTTCTAAGATAATCCCAATTGTTTTCTTTTAATGAATTTGTAAATACAACTACTTTAAAATCTGTATAACTTTGATAAGTAAAACATTGTAATAATAAACTATTAATAAAACTTTGAGTTAATATATTAGTTCCAATTACAGCAGTCATATTATTTTCAATTAATGAGAATGGAACAGGAACATTATCGATTTTTTCAAATCTTTTTATTAAATCATCTAATTTGTCTTGTAATACTAAATTTGATGATGTTTTAGATCTATCAAATTCGATTTTAGTTCTAGGTTCAATAGAACCAACTCCTATGTTAACTGTTAAAAAGTCTTTTTCAGCAACTTGTCTTTCCCATAAATTTCTTTTTCTTTTATATATTATTTCTTGGCATTCTTCTAGTGTTATATTGTTTTCAAGTGCAACCTGTTTTTCTTTACCAATTTCAGCTGTAATTCTTTTTTCCATTTCATCAAGATATTGATCATATTCTTTTTCAGCTTTTATTCTATCTTTTCTTGATTGTCTCTTAGCCCATTTTCTACTAAGAGTAGGCCACATAAATGATGATACCATTGTTAGAACACTAACTATTAATGATGGAAGAGCTTGGCTCATTTTTGATTGTCCATTAAGAACAGATGTTAATGTAGTAAACATTGTTAATGATGAAGTTAACATCATTGTCATTTGTGGACCAATAGTTAATATTTCAGGTTGAGTTTGCTTCTCTTTAAATTCTGGTGGAGAAGCAATTGTAAATGTTTTAGGTTCAATATCTGATTTAAATCTTGGTGCTCTAGAATAATATTCGTTTTCTTGATATAAAGTTCTTTCTGTAGATAATTCTAAAGCTCCAGGGTTAACAGCAAAATTTGTTTTAACTTGTTCAAATGAACTATCTAATTTTATCGCGTTAGTTTGAATTAAATTATAAATAACTAGTTTCTTTCCAATTGGAACAATTTTTAAACCACACATGAAAATTATGTCACCATGGTATAATCTTTTTCTTTTTACTTCATATTGATTAACATATACAGAAGCACCATGAGCTTCAATATACCAAGTATTATCTTTATAATGTAATGTTGCATGATGTGATGCTAACATATTTGTCGAATAAAAAATATTTGATCCAGATCCAGATCCAATTGTAATATCATGCTTTTTTATTGTGACCTCAGATTTTTGAGGTATAGTAGTTGGATAAGAATAGATACAATAAGTTTCATGAGTAGGTGTAGTAATAGCACACATAGAGTAGTTGTTTAAAGGTGTAGATGTTACAATAGTTCCATTAACAGATAATTTATTATCATCATTTGGTTTAATATTCCATGCACCATTATTATCAAATACAATTGCAATAACATTTCCTTGTCTATCATATAAAGGGTATGAACCCATAATATCATTTGGTAAATGTAGTTTATCTAGTTTAATCTTATTTGTTATTGTTAGTATCATATTTACAACCTCTTACTATCTTATTATCTATAATATATATTATACTACACTGACAATTAAATGTTCAATTAATATATATTATTTTTTTCAAAAAAATAATATGTGTTATACTTAGGTTAGATAGGAGATAAAATGTATGAATGAACAAGTACAACAAACACAAACAACTGAAGAAGTAAAACCAGTACAAACAGTTGAATTGACTGGAATAACATCTTTAACTGATGAACAAGTTGATGCTTTAACAGTAGATACTATTACTAGAGAAATGATGGATGTAATGACTCCACCACAAATAGAAAAATTCAAAGCTAAATTAAGTGAAATAGATATGAAAGTTTTAATGCAAAAATTTTCGGGTAGTTCAGTACCAGCTGAAGAACATCCAATAGAACCAACACCACCTGCAGCTACAGTTACAGGTTTTAATATTCCTAATATAAATTATGCTGGTGGTTCAGAACCTTCACAAGAAGATCCATCAAATATGACTGCATCAGAAGAACCTACAGAACAAAAAGGAGCAATTATTTTTGAAGACTAATGTTGAATATGCAAGCTTTCAAATTTCAGATATAGGTAGCAATTATTATGTTGCCAATAAATTATTTGAGTTACAAAAAGAACATCCTGAATATTTTATTGATGGAATTAAATTGGAAAGCGTATTTGGATCTTGGCCATCAGCTATATGGCAAGGTGAAAGACCATATTTTGGATATACTCCATTTAAAACAATAAAAAATAAAATAAAGACTTTAAATAAAAACGATGCAGGTATTTATTATACATTCAACAACAGATCCTTAGTTTCTACAGATGTATATGATAATTATTGTAATAAAATCATGAAGGAAAGTAATAATGAGAAAAATGTTGTTGAAGTATATGATGAAAAATTAGAAGAGTATATAAGAGAAAATTATAAAAAAGTAAAAATAAGTAAAAGAATTACAAATGATAATTTTGATGAAATAAATGATAATAAATATGATTATTATTTATTAGATACAATCTTTAATGATGATTATGAAAAATTATCAACAATAAAACATCCAGAAAAGATTATAATAGTTCTTAATGATTACTTTATGAGAGGAGATCCAAAAGTAGAGGAGTTCTTTAAAAAAGTATCAAAAACTGTTAAAAATTTAGATGGTGAATTAAAATTTAATATTGATAGAATTAATGATTTTAAAGAAATGCTAGAAAGTGACAATTTAGTTAAATACTATCAAGTAGGTAAACTATTACAATTAGGAATTAGTCATTTTAGAATTGAAGGTAGAAATTGTGCAATTCAATATTTCTATATTCCAAGTTTATTCTATTATTTGGTACAAGAAGAATATAAAAATGAAGTATTTAATTATATTCAAGAAGCATTCTTTAGTCCACTTAATGAAATGCAAAAAAACATTCTATAAAAGAATGTTTTTTATTTTGAATAATTATTTGAAATAATTTGTGATAATTGATCTTCGTTATATAAATTATCGCTTATATCATATTGTATATTTTTTGATTTTAATATTGCTTTTAATTCTGCATTAACAGCATTAACATTAACAATAACACCTTTATCATTATTAGCAATTATTGTGTCTATATATCTTTGATAAACATCTAATATTTCTTCATAAGAACTAGATTGATTTATTAAATTGTTAAAATAAATATGTGCAAATGTTGTATCAATATTACTATAATTTTGATTATTGTATTCTTCATAAATATATTCAGTTCCTGAACCACTTAAATCATAAATCAAATCCATAGATGAATAGTTTTGATATGTTGAAAAATCTATTTCGTTATTGATAGCTTCTTCATATTCTTTTATACTACCATTTATGTAATCTTCGAATGAATAATCTGTAGAATCAATTAAAGTTTTAGAATAATTATTAACAACTCTATAAGGTAATTCTATTGGATCCATTCCATAAATTGTATCAACAAATAAGGAATCCATTCCTTCTTCAACCATAAATCCATAGTTGCCTGATGTTGAAAAATCTCTTATAGCGGTATATCCTTTATAGTTAAAATATAAGTTATTCATCATATGTCCAATTTCATGAGGCCTAACAACACTTAGAAGAGCTTCATCTTTTTCTCTATTAATATAAATAGTGTGTTGATCAGGTACAAATACACCTTTTGCTTCGCCACCAGTTATTCCGATCATATCACCAGCACTTACATAATCTACTTTTAATTCTTTTATGTTCATATAAAAAGGTCTTAAATCTAAATTCATGTTAGCTTTTTGTAAGTTATCAACAAATTCATTTAAATAAATTTTAAAATTGTCATCTATATTTTGATTTTCTGCTATAGCAGAATATAATTGCTCATAAGTAGGATTTTGTTTATATTCACTTGGTAAAAAGTTTGTTAAAGCATCAGCGGAAGAAATATAGATTTTTTTACTTGATTCATCAATTGAATAATTTTCTTCATATATAAATTCATGTGCATCAAACAAATTATGAGGCATTACTATATTTGTAGTTGCACTAACACTTTGACAACCAGTTAAAGTTAAAGTTACAGCAATTAAAGCTCCACCAACTGATACTAACATTTTAGGTACAAAATTAAATTTTTGTCCTTTTTTTGTTTTGTCTGGAAAGTATACTATTTTCTTATTATAAAGATTATCTAGTTTCATATATGTTTCATAATCTAAATAAGAGTATTCGTTTCCATTTCTTTCTAAAAATGTATTTCTAAAATTTTTATCTCTAAAAATTGCAATTTTTCTATTATTAATAGTAATTTCACTAACTAGTATAAAATCCATAATATCACCATTATCATTATATCATATGTGATGTTTACATATTTAACTTAATAATGCTGTTTACATAATGTTTATTGTTTTAAATTGTAACTATTTATGATATTCTATAAATATAATAGAAGTATAGGGTGATAGAAATGGATAGAAATGAATTAGACAACATTGTGAATGAAATTGTTTCATCAACTACAAGTACAAACGAACCAATTAGCTCGGTTGATAATGATATCGTAAGTGAAGGATATTCATATAGAGATGAAAATGGTAACAATGTAGTAATTGGACCAACAGTAGTTACAAGAGATGAATCTGGAAATGTGACTGGAATGAAATCGGCAGCATATTCTGAACCATCCAGTCTTGGAACATCTGATATTGTTAAAGAAGGATACACATATACAGATGAAAATGGTAACAATGTAGTAATTGGACCAACAGTAGTTGAAAGAGATGAATTCGGAAATGTGACTGGAATGAAATCGGCAGCATATTCTGAACCATCTAGTATTGGAACATCTGATATTGTTAAAGAAGGATACACATATACAAATTCAGATGGTAATAATGTAGTTGTTGGACCAACAGTAGTTACAAGAGACGAAAATGGTAATATTACAGGTATGACGTCAGAAGCACATATTGATCCAACATATAGTGATCCTTCAGTTCCAGTAAGAGAAGAAATTCCAACAAGTGATAATTCAATACCATCACCAACAGATAAAAGTGATATTATAACTGGAGATCCTACAGGTACAGCTACACCAGCACCTGAAGATAGAGTAATAAAAGAAATGAATTATAATGATGTCATGGATAATTATAAAACTAACATGAATAATTTAACTGAAGAGTATAATTCAAGAACAGTTGATATCAAAAATGAATATGACATGATGCTTCAAGATAGAAAAAACGAATATGACACAAGAGTGACTCAAACAATGCAAGAATTTGAGGAAAGATCTCAAGTCCCTGAAATGACTGCTGATCAAAAAGCATCATTAAAAGCAGAATATGATGATAGATTAGCATCAATGGCTGAACAATATAAAAATGATACAAATGATATAGTTAATGATTATAACAATAGAATGACTTCATTAACTGATGAATATAATAATAAAGCAGAAGATTTAACTAACCAAACAAATCAAGATATTGGATCATTAAATGAAGATGGAAATTCAGAATATCCAACAGTTGATACAGAAAAATTTGAAAATCAACAATCTCCATTAACAACTCCAACTGATTCAACTGCAACAGCAGGTTCTTCAGAAACAACTACAAATACTGGAGATAATGGAACAGTTATTAATGGACTTCATGAAACTGGAGGCATTGGTACTTTTGAACCAGCAAGTCCTCCTAGAAATGTTCCTAAATCAACAGATACAGGATCATCATCAAGTGAAAGTCCAGTAACAAGTGGTGATATGCCACAAAGTACTGGAACAAATACAAATCCACAAGCACAAGCTGCTGCAAATGGAGCCCAAGGTGGATCTACACCAAGTGGAGCAGGATCATCAGGTGGTGGAGGAGTATCAGGTACACCTTCAAGTGCAGGAACAGGAGCATCAGGCTCAGGAGGTGGATCAGGAAAAGGCACTGGTTCATCAGGTTCAGGTAGTGGAGCAGGTTCATCTGGAGCAGGTTCATCTGGATCAGGAGCAGGTTCAACTGACTCTAAAACTGAAACTGACCCAAAGACAGATGCTAGTAAATCTACAACACCAGCAACAAATAGTCCATCTACAAGTACTGGATCAAATGGTGCATCATCAACAAAATCCAATTCAAATTCTGCAACAACTGGATCAAATAGTGCATCATCAACAAAATCTAATTCAAATTCCGCAACAACTGCTAAGAATAATTCAAATTCCGCAACAGCTAAAACTAATTCAAATAATCCAGCATCAAGTGGAAAGAATAATTCTACTTCTAGATCTAGTGGAAGCGGTTCAAGTGGAACAGGAAATTCTACAGAATTAGATGTTGACGCCATCAAAAAACATATTTCAGGAACACTTAAAGGTGATTTTACTAGATTGAAACAAGCTTGTAATGATTTCGCATATAATATGAATCAATTACAAAATTGGTTCTATGGACCAGATACAGCTGATTGTACATCTGCATATAAAGCAATTAAAGAAGATTACAGTTCTGAAGAACAATTAGGAAAAGGAATTGTTGGATCTTTAAGATCAGCATTTGAATGGGTTGACTATTGTGATCAATATATTTCACAATGGGAAAAGGAACAAAAATCAGGAAACTTATGGGTATAATAGATATAATTATTCCAACATATAATGCCCAAAAGACATTAGAAAGAACTTTATTTTCAATTAGTTACCAAACTATAAGTGACCAATTGAATGTTTATATAGTTAATGATAAATCTGATGATGATTACACAGATATCATTAACTTTTTTTCTATGTTTTTAAATATTAAAGAAATAAAGCTCGAAAAAAATGTTGGACCAGGATTGGCAAGAGAAGAAGGAATTAAAAACTCTAATTCAAAATATATAATGTTTATTGATTCGGATGATATGTTTGCATCTCCTAAATCTATAGAAATCATATATAAAGAGATAGAAAAAAATGATTTAGATGTTGTAATTGGTAAATTTGTTGAATGTAGAGAAAATGATTTTATTCATCATGATAATGATGAAATATGGTTGCATGGAAAAATATATAGAAGAGAATTTATTGAACAAAATAATATTCATTTCAATTCATCTAGAGCTAATGAAGATAACTATTTTAATCAATGTGTAATGCTTTCTGATCCAAGAAAAAAATATATTGATTATCCTATATATTTTTGGATGTATAACGAAAATAGTATTACTAGAAAAAATGATTTTGAATATAGTTATAAAGGATTATTTGGATATATATCTAACATGAATGAAGCATTATTATTTGCAGTTAAAAATAATAAAAACAAAGTTAATATAGGTAATTTTTCATTAGCAGTTTTATGTGCAATATATTATTACTATATAGAGTATAATGATCAAGAATTCTTGAAGTGCTCTAAATCAATAAAAAGAATATATTTAGATCATAGAGAATATATTAATAATGAAGAAAACATAAAGAAAACTCAATATGATTTTGCAATATCAAACTTAACACCAGAAAATATAAATGGTTCAACTCTTACTTTTGATGAGTTTTTAGAAAGTATAGGTGATTAATATGATTGATATTATAATACCAGCTTATAATGCTCATGAAACAATAAGAAAAACACTAATGTCTATATGTATTCAAAATAATGTTAAAGATTTAAATATATATATAATTGATGATTGTTCTGATGAACCATATGATTATTTAATTGATGAATTCAATAAATATTTGAATATTAAAATTGAAAGATTAAATAAAAACTCTGGACCAGGTGTTGCACGTAATAGAGGTCTAGAAATATCTAATTCAGAATATGTTATGTTTATTGATTCAGATGATCAATTTATTAATTGTTATTCTATTAATTCTTTAGTAAAAGAAATAATCAATTATGATTTAGCAATAGGAGTACTAGTAGAAGAATGTGAAGATGGTACACTAAGATATATAGACAATCATGATAGATGTTTACATGCTAAATTATATAAAAGAAGTATTATAGAAAAATATAATATTAAATTTCCAAGTTTAAAAAGACATGAAGATTCAGCATTTCATGAACTATATTTAATGTCTAAACCTAATATTGCTTTAGTTGATGAATATGTATATTTTTATAGATATAATAATAGATCATTAACAAGAAATAAAAATGGTAAAGAAGAATTTCAAAATTATAAAATGTTATCAGAAGCAACTGAATATGTAATAGAAAAATCTATAAAAAATGATTTTGATTTAAAAATGATAGAAGATACAATTACTTCTATATTAACTTTTTTATATTTTGAATATCTAAAATATTATAAAGAAGATTATTCTAAAGATTTGTTCAGTTGGATAAAACAAATTGTTGAATTCTATAATGATAATTTATTTCTTCAAGATAAAGAAAACCTTAATATTTATCTTGATATTTTTAAAAACAATTATGATGGAATTCCATATATTTCATGGAATGATTTTATTGAAAGAGCTAGTAAATAGGACTTAAAAAAGTCCTTTTTGTTTGTTATAATAAATATACACGTTTAGTAAAGGTGGTGAATAAATGAAGCTTATTATTGCAGAAAAACCAAGTTTAGCAAGAAATATTGTAAGTGCAATTGGTAACATGAAAAAAGAAGATGGATATTATTCTAATTCTGAATATTTAGTATCATGGGCATTTGGTCATTTATTCACTTTAGCTGATATAGAAGATTATACAGGATATGAATCAGAAGATGGAAAATGGTCTTTGAAAAACATACCATGTTTCCCTGATAAATTTAAATTTAATTTAAAGAAAAATGATAAAAAAGAAATAGATCCTGGTGTATTAAAACAATTTAATATAATTAGTAATTTATGTAATCGTGAAGATGTTACAACAATAGTAAATGCAGGCGACGCTGATCGTGAAGGAGAAGTTATTATTAGATTAATAACTGAAAATGCATTAAAGTCCGAAAAAGATTTAAGAAGACTATGGTTGCCAGATCAAACTAATGAAACAATCAATGAAGCTTTAAAAGAAATGAAAGAAGAAAAAGAATATGATAATCTTGCAAATGAAGGATTTGCTAGAACATATATTGATTGGTTATATGGAGTTAATTTAACAAGATATGCAACTCTTAGAACTGGTACATTATTAAGAGTAGGAAGAGTTATTATTCCAATTGTAAAAGCTATATATGATCGTGATATGGAAATAAGAAATTTTAAACCTTCAACTTACTATGGTCTTATATCAAATGAAATAACAAATGGAGAATCTGTTGAATTAAATAGTAAAGAAAAATTTGAAAAGAATGAAGAAAACAAATGCAAAGATTTATGTAATAAATATAATTCTTCAGAAGCGATTGTTGTTGATAAAAAAGTAAAGAAGGATAAGTTGAATCCAGGTAAATTATATTCTTTATCTAAATTACAAAATGTATTAGGTAAGAAATATAAAATGTCCATGGATAAATCATTACAAATAGTTCAAGGATTATATGAAAAAGGATATTTAACTTATCCAAGAACTAATTCAGAATACTTAGCAACAAATGAAAAAGGTAAAGTAAAAGCTATATTAAAATCGTTTGAAACTATTGGATATCCAGTTGAATTTAAAGATAAAAAGACTATATTTGATGATAGTAAAATTGAATCACATTCAGCGTTAACACCAACATATAAAATACCTAAAAAAGAGAATTTAACAGAAGATGAATTTACAGTTTATCAAACTGTTGTTAAACGTTTTGTAGCAGTTTTTTGTAAAAATGAATGCATTGTTGAAAAAACTGAAATTAAAATTAAAGTTGGAGAATATGAAGAATTTAATCTTAAAGGAGTATCTATTTTAGAACCAGGTTGGACTAAATTTGATGATGCTACAACAAAAGACAAAATACTTCCAAATTTAAACGTAGGAGATAAAGTAAATATTAACTTTGTTCCTAAAGAAAAAGAAACAACTCCACCTAAACACTATACAATTGAAACTTTAAATAATTATCTAAAAAATCCATTTAAAGAAGATAAGAAAAAACTTCAAGAAGAACAAGCTGATAATCCTGATGATGTAGATGATACAGAAGATTATAAAGCAATATTTGAAGGTTTGGAATTAGGTACTGAAGCTACAAGAACAGGTATAATTGATAATGCTATTAAATCAAATTATATTTCATTAAAGAAAGATGTTTATAATATATTACCTAATGGAGAATTCTTAATTGAATCATTAGAAAGAATGAAAATTTCTATGGACAAATATAAGACTTCTGAGTTAGGTCAAGCATTAAAAAAAGTTTATCATGATGAAATAAAAGTTGAAGATTCTGTTAAACTAGCATGTGATGAAATAAAAGAAGTATTTGATAATAATAAAGATATTCCTATTTATTCATCTGTAATAGGAAAATGTCCTAAATGCGGAAATGATTTTATAATGGGAAAATATGGTTATCAATGCAAAGATTATCAAAATTGCAAATTTCATATCTCATATGAAATATGTAATAGAAAGATAGAATTAGAAGAAGTAAAAGTAATATTATATAATAAAACATCAGATAAATTAGATAATTTTATATCTAATAAAACGGGTAAACCTTTCAGTGCAAAATTAAAAATTGAAGGCGATTCAGTTAAATTTGATTTTAATTAAAAATAGGCAATAAATCTATATTATTGTCTATTTTTTTATGTTATAATTATTATGATTATATAATGGAAGGGTAGTGTGCTATGAGAAGTAAAAATGGTTATACATTAACTGAAATCTTAGTTGTAGTATTATTACTTTCTATTGTAGGTGGAATAATTATCTTTAATGTTAATTCTATTTTAAATAATAATAAAACTAAATCATATGAAAAATATATTGCTCAAGTAAAATCTTCAGCTGAAACATATGCATCATTAAACATGGATGCAGTAAATGATTTATATGAAAACAAATCATTTACTTATATAACAGTAGGAGATTTAATTGATCATGGTTTCCTAGATGAAAAATTAACTAATCCATATACTGGAGAAAAAATATCAAGAAATGAATTAGTTAAATTAAGCTTATCTAGTGAAACAGGAAATTTAACAATAATGTATCCTGTTGAAGAATCAAATAAAGAAGTATTCTTAAGTTCAGTAGTCATGACTGCTAATGCTAGTGCTCAAGTTGATTGTATGGATGGAATTGGAACTTATACATTAGCTTTATCTGATGAAACAGGTAAATTAATATTAGATAAAAACACTTTATTAAATGATTATAAATTTAGTTGTAAATTACCAGATAATTTTGATAAGACTACAGGTACTATGAGTAATGAAATTGGTTCAACTGATCAAGTTGGAACATATGAAATGACATATAGTTGGATATCAAAATCTGGTATAAAAGGAACTGGGAAAAGATTCTTAAAGGTTGTACCTGATACTATTAAACTTACATACAATGTTGATGTAATTGAAGGAAGACCAGTTGATGCTTGGACACCTGCAACATGTATGGGTACAATTTCACCTGAAGGAGTATGTTCTAAAGATATTTTAGTCGGATATAATTACAATAATTTATCTAGACCTACAAGAACAGGATATATTTTTAAAGGATGGTTTACTGAAAAACAAACTGATGCAGAAAATCCTGGAAATGGAACTGAAATAACTGATACTACAAAAGTATTAAATAAGAGTAGTCATACAATATATGCTCATTGGGAAAGAAGAAAATCAAATGTTATTTTAGATTCTACATTAAATGGAAGACCTGCAGTTGAAACAGGTAGTCAATCAGTAACTGCTAAATATAATTTACCATTAGATAGTATTACAATACCTAGAAGATATTATGATGTTGTATTTAATTTAAATGATGCATCTGAAGGAAAAGGAACAACATATGCTACATCAACAAGTTCTTCATTAGTTGCTACATGGGATTTTGAAGGATACTTTGATGATGAAAATAAAAAATATATTAGTTCTACAGGTGAAGGTATAACTCCATGGGATAAAATAGAAGATACAATATTACATGCGAAATGGACAAATGGAAAAATAACATTACCTGATGCTTCAAGAACAGGATATATATTCAATGGATGGTTTACTGGTAAAAACAATGGTGAACAAAGAAACAATGATTACCAATATGAATTACCTGCAACATTATATGCTCATTGGACAGCTAAAATTTATACAGTTACATTAGATTATAATGATAATGATGGTGGTTCTACAAAAGCAAATGAATCAATTAGTACTGTTGAAGTAGTATTTGATGATGATTTCACTAGTTTATTTAATCCAACAAGAAGTGGTTATACATTTGAAGGTTGGTATTATGAAGATACATTAATTACTAGAGCAACAAGAGCAACAAATGATTATGCCATAGCTGATAACAACGGAATAACATTAAAAGCTAAATGGTCAAAAAATAACTATACAGTTACATTAAATAAAAATAAACAATTAGATATGACTAATGAACCTACATTACCTGGATCTAGTACGTTACAAGTTACATTTGATGAACCTAATAATAATATTGTTCAAGTTCCAAGTGTAACAGGTTGGACATTCCAAGGATGGTATACATCAGCAAATGTTAAAGTTTATAACGTAGATGGTACATATAATTCTGATATTACTACATACTTTGATTCAGATGGTGAATGGATTTATACAAACGATTTAACTTTATATGCACATTGGACTCAAGATAAATACACATTAACATTGAACTTAAATCCAAATGATAAAATGACATATGAAACTTCATTAGTAGATTCTTCAAAATTTGTATATGAAATGACATTTGATTCTACTGAAAATAATCAAATGCCAAAAGCAACTGTAATAGGATGGAATTTTAAAGGTTGGTATGATGAAGAAAACAATATGGTATATGATCAAGATGGAGTATATGTTGAATCATCAACAACAGATTATTTCACTCGTGGTAAATGGACACATGAAGGAAATGTAGCAGTATATGCAAAATGGGAACAACAAACTTACTCAGTTACATTAGATTTAAATGACAATGATTTATATGATAAACCAACTTTATCAGTGTCTACTTATATATTTATATTTGATGATGAAATAACTGAAAATATAAATGTTCCATCATATTTGGATGGATATGAATTCTTAGGTTGGTATGAAAATGATAAATTAGTATTTAATGTAGATGGTTCATTAAATGCTGATGCAACAGATTATTTCTTAAATAATAAATGGATAAAAAATGAATCAGTAGAATTAAGAGCAAAGTGGAAAGCAAATGGATATGTTGTTACATTTAAACAACCACTTGCTACTAAAAAAGGAACTGAAACAATATTTGTAAATTACAATAGTGCTTTACCAAGTATTACAATTCCAGAAAGAAAATATTCAGTTACTTATAATGTAAATGATGAAGAAGGTTCAACAAGATCTACAAGGGTAAATAATGAAACTATTGAATGGGATTTTGATGGATATTTCACTGAAAGAAATAATCAATATTACAATGGATCAGGTGAAACATCAATCATATACCGTGAAGCTAGCGATATAGACTTATATGAAAAATGGTCAGGTGGAACAATAACAAATATTCCTGAACCAACAAGAGTAGGTTATACATTTGGAGGATGGTACTTAGAAGATACATTTGATACTAAAGTAGAAAATGGATATGAAGTAACATCTGATGTAGAATTATATGCTAAATGGACTGCTAACAAATATACAATTACATTTAACAATAATAAAGCTTCTATAGAAGGAACAACATCTTTAGAAGTTACATTTGATTCGGATGTTGAAAGTATATCTATACCCGAAAAGAAATTTACTATTACATTAGATAAGAATTATGAAGTAGAGAATAGAATAGAAACTAAAACAGCTGAATGGACATTTAAAGGATACTATACTCAAATGAATGGAGTAGGTACAAGATACTTTGATGCTGAAGGAAATGCTTCTTCAAAATATCTATTAAGTGAAGACTTAACATTATATGCATATTATACAGGTGGAACTATTGAGCTTCCTGAATACACAAGAGAAGATTATATTTTCAATGGTTGGTATAATGCATCTGTTAAAGCAGAAGAAACAGATACATATGAAGAAAATACTACATTAGTAATTCATTGGAATTCAGAAGAATATAATTTAACATTAAATGTTAATAGACCAGTTAATATGAGTACTATTCCATCAATAGCTAATGATTCATATATCATGGCAATGCATACAACAGATAATAATGTTATAAATGTTCCAACTGAAATACCTGGTTGGATATTTAAAGGTTGGTATGATGGAGATACTCTAGTATTCAATGAAAATGGTGAATACCAAACAAGTGCAGAATCATTCTTTGATTCAGAAGGAAATTGGATAAAGAAAGATAATGTTACATTATATGCACATTGGGAAGCTAAAACATATTCGTTAACATTGAATACAAATAAACCTGATTCAATGGAAGAAATTCCATCTATATCAACAAATACTTATATATTAACTTATGATGAAATAGGTGTTGAAAGTGTTGCTATACCTGATCATGTATTTGGATATACATTTGAAGGTTATTATTACAATGATGAAATTGTATATGATACTTCAGGATATAGAATAAACGATAATTCAGTATTTGATTCAACTGGTAAATTTATTATTGCAGATTCAATAGAATTGAAAGCTCGTTGGAGTGAATATCCAAATATACTTGAACTAGTAATTAATAAATTAGATACAATGGAAGATATTCCAAGAATAACTATTTCAAGATATGAAATGACTAAATCTGACACAAACAATAATAGAATAAATATACCAACATCAGTAACAGGATTTAACTTCTTAGGATGGTATGATGAAGAAGATGTTCAAGTATATGATGAAAATGGTAATTATGTTGAAGGCGAATATTTTGATTCAGAAGGAAATTGGTTAAAAGATAATGGTGCTAGATTATTAACAAAATATGAACCAGTTAAATCTTTAATTAATTTAGATATTAATAGTCCTGTAGAAGAAATACCTGATATTTCAGAAAGTGTATTTATTGCTGAATATGCAGGAACTGCACCTGAAACATTACCAATACCAAGTGAAATAGATAACTATATATTTGAAGGTTGGTATTATGAAGATACTAAAGTATATGATGAAACAGGTAATAAAGTATTAAGCGTTACTCAATTCTTTGATACTACAGGTAAATGGTTATATTTAGATAATGTAATATTTGAAGCAAAATGGACTCATAGAATATATGTTAATTTAACTATAGAAAAAGAAGATTTGATGGATATAACTCCAGAAGTAACTAATTCAACATATGAAATGAGATTAAATAGTATTTCTAATAATACAATAGATGTACCAACTATTCCTAAACATTATACATTCTTAGGATGGTATGATGATGAAACTCAAGTATATGATGAAACAGGTAAATATAATTCATCAGCAACATCTTACTTTAATAGTAAAGGTGAATGGATTAGAGATGCTGATGTAACATTAAAAGCAAGATGGACTCATAGAACAGAGTTTACTCTTACATTAAGTAATTCAGGACATGAAGATGAATTTGAAAACATTGAATATACTATGAAAATGTATTCTACTATGAATAATCATGTTCATGCTCCTTTATTTGGTGATATTGCATACTTAGGATGGTATTATCCGACTGAAACATCAGAAGAAACAGAACCTGAACCAGTTCCAGGTTCATCTCTTATTACCGGAGGTTCTACTCTTAGTGGAATAGTAGTATTTGATAGAAATGGAAATTGGAATCCTGATGCAACAGAATTCTTTAACGAAAATGGTGAATGGATTTATTTCGATGATGTTGAATTGTTCTTATACAAAATTCCTGGTATATCAGCTTAATAGTAAAAGACACGTGAAATAACGTGTCTTTTATTATGATATCAATATATATCATGATATAATTATTTCATGAGGGTGATATTATGTGCGGAATAACTGGTTTTATTTCAAAACAAAAAGAATCTGAAAAAGAAAAAGTTATAAAAAAGATGGCTGATAGAATTAAACATAGAGGACCAGATGGAGAAGGTTACTATGTTGATTCTTATATTGCATTAGGTCATAGAAGACTTTCTATTATAGATATAAAAGGTGGATCTCAACCAATGTATTCTACTGATAAAAAATTAGTAGTTATATTCAATGGTGAAATTTACAACTATAAAGAACTTAAGGAAGAATTAAAAGATTATAAATTCAAATCTAAATCAGACACTGAAGTATTATTAGCAGGTTATAAGAAGTGGGGTAAAAATTTACCTAAACATTTAAGAGGTATGTTTGCTTTTGCAATATATGATATTGATAATCATGAAGTATTTATGGCAAGAGACCACTTTGGAATTAAGCCTTTATATTATTATCAAAATAATGGTACATTCATGTTTGCATCTGAAATTAAATCTTTCTTAGAACATCCTGATTTTGATAAAGTATTAAATGAAGATATCATTCCTGGATATATGACATTCTCATTTACTCCAACAACAGAAACTTTCTTTAAAGGAGTAAAGAGATTAGATGCTGGATGCTCATTAACTTATAAAGATGATCATATTGAAATTGAAAGATACTATAAATTAGATTTTGAAATACATAAAGAAAACTATGATGATACTGTAACTAAGATAGAAGATGCTATGAAAGATTCTGTAGAACATCATATGATTGCAGATGTTGAAGTAGGTTCTTTCTTATCTGGTGGAGTAGATTCAAACTATTTAGTTACACTTGCTCATCCTGATAAGACATATACAGTAGGATATCAAGAAGAAAGATATTCTGAAATTGATAACGCTAAAGATTTAGCTAATAAATTAGGAATTAAAAATGTAGCTCACAAAATAACAAAAGATGAATATTTTAAAGCAATTGATAAAGTATTATATCATATGGATGAACCAACATCAGATCCTGCAATTGTATCTTTATATTTTGTATCTCAATTAGCAGCTAAAGATGTAAAAGTAGTATTATCTGGAGAAGGATCAGATGAATTCTTTGGTGGATATAATACTTACTTAGATGGTAATAATAAAGCATCAAGATTGTATAATAAAATACCATATTTCTTAAGACATGGATTAGCAAGTGCTTTAAAACATACTGGACCATTTAGAGGAAGAAATTTCTTAGTAAGAAGAGGATTACCTCTTGAAGATTATTATGTTGGTATTAATAGAGTATTTGATGATTCTGAAATAAAAAAATATTTCAAAATGCCTGTTAAATTAACTAATAAAGAAATTACATCATCTGTATATGATGATTATAAAGGAGAACCTGATTTAGTTAAGATGCAAGCAATTGATATTAACTATTGGTTAGTAAAAGATATTCTACATAAAGGCGATAGAATGACAATGGCAAACTCATTAGAATCAAGAGTTCCATTTACAGATAGATGTGTATTCTCAATAGCATCTACTTTACCACTAGAATATAAAGTTACACCTCAAGCAACAAAAGTGGCTTTAAGAGATGCAGCTAAAAAGGTTATACCAAATGATGCATATAGTAGAAAGAAATTAGGTTTCCCAGTTCCAGTTAGAGATTGGATGAGAGATGATGATGTTTATAATGACATTAAGTCTGAATTTGAAAAGCCTATAGCTAATAAATATTTTAATACTAAAAAACTTATTAAATTATTAGATGATCATAAAGCTAGAAAACATGATAACTATAGAAAAGTATGGAACATTTATATCTTCTTAAAATGGTATGATAGATTCTTTGTAAAAGAAAATTAAAAAACGAGTAAAATTTACTCGTTTTTATATTGACTTATTATATATATGTTGGTACAATATAATTGCTTAGTATAGAATTGTAGCCAAGCTATTTATTATTTGAAGACTTCTATTTTTTAGAACTCTTCATGATTTTGTACTTTATTTGTCAAAAGTACAAGTTTTATTAGAAATAAGCTTACTTTAAGTAAGAAATTTCACAAATTGTAGATTTAACAAGAACTACATTTAATTGGCTTCTATATTTAGAAGATGATTCAATATTATTTTAAGCAGACTTGTTATCTAGCTTATATATTATTGAACGTTTCCTAAAAAATTCGTGAATATTAAGTTTGTGTATTATGGGTATATATTTTATTCTTTTATGCAATCTTGATTATAGCCGCGACTAAGTGAACACGTGTGACGAGAAAGAAAACTCATAAAGGTTATAAGGTTATTGTGCTGACTGATAATCAACATAAAAGCCTATTCTAAAACTCTAAGAGACGATAGTTTATCAGGCTATCGTCTTTTTGATTGTTTACAATTATAAATATCTAATATATAATTATATATAGAATAGGAAGTGGATTTTATGAAAATGAATTTAAAAAATTCTATAGGTTTGAGTATTACTTTCATATTAATAATTATTGTATGCATTGGCTTCATAGCTAATTCTTTATCAAGTTATGATTCAGGTACTAAAAAATACTTTAGCAGTACTAATACAGTATTAGAAAATGAATTATCTAATCTTTTAAATAAACAATCAGACTGTGATAAAAGAATCGAAAATGAAATTGCTAAAATAAAAGAATATAACATTGATAATCCATTAATAATAAAAAATCCATATAAAATTAATCCACTAAGTGCTTTAATGATCTTCTATACAGAAGAAGAATTAGAAGTAGATGTATATATAAATGATAGTTTTATGTCCACAGTAGGAGCTACTACTAATCATGTTATACCAATTTATGGTTTAGAAAATAATAGAGATAATATTGTTAGATTAGATTTCAGTGATGGTAGTACAAGATCATTTGCTATCAAAACTGAATTATATAACGATTATACTGAAGAATATGATTTAAAGAATTCAATGGATGGTTCTCAATTTATATTTGTAGTAGGTGATAGAAATAATATTGAATCTAAATTAAGAGGATTTGATCAAAAAGGAAGTTTAACATTCTACTATGATTTAGATTATATTTCAGGAGTTACTTTTAAGAATAATTCAATATTTGTTGGATATAACTCAAAATATACAAAAAATAATGATATTCCTGAATTAAAACTAGAATTAGATTATTTAGGTAAGATTTTATCTATATCAACTAATTTATCTGAATTAGAAACAATATCTAATGTTAATTTAGCTAACATTGATTATATTGCTATTAATCATAATGTATATCAAGACTTTGTTGATAACTATACTATTAGTGCTGTTGTTGATAATAATCCAACTACTGAAACTGGAGTATCATCAATTGATGAATTAGCATTAATGCTTGAACAAGCTGTTGATTTTACTAATCCATATGTATTATCTATAAATGGAAGATACTTAACATATGACTTTAAAGGAAACCAAGATGTATTATTATTACTTATTAATAGAAAAGGTAATGTTTATACTTATAAAGTAGATGAAACTAATGTAATTAAATTACCAGATAATAATGAATTTTCTATATATGCTAAACTTGGAAATAAGTATTATTCATTAAATACAACAATAAGTAAGTAAAAAAGAGATTTAATCTCTTTTTTTTATTGAATATATTACATAATAAGAGTAATATATTTACAAATAAGGTTGGTGGAATTATGGCTAATGTAGGATACAGCGCACCTAATGATAAGATTGCTATTATATGTACAAGAGTTGATAATGGAAATAATACGTATACTATTATTCCTCAATCAACATCATTTGGTATGGAAGAAAATGATATGTTTTACCCAGAAAACAATACAACTCCATTACATAGTATTGAAAATTACGAAAGTATTAATAATCCAGATATTAAAGAATTTTATTTTTTTGCAAGAAATGTTGATGATTTAAGAGCTATATATAATACTGATAAAGAAGATATGTTACCAGTTTTATATTTTTCAGATGTTAAAGAAAGAGTAATACTTGCATTAAATTATGATGGATATGTACAAGTAGTATCAGATAGATTAGATAATTTTATGGGAGATTTATTTGTAGAACATAAGGAAGCAGTTAAAGAAGCTGATACACATTCTCAAACATCAAGTAAATCATATCCAAGTGTAATAACTAAACCACATGAAAAAGTAGATTTAGCAAATATAGATAATTTCGAAATGGAAAACTATTTAAAAGAAAGAATTTTTGAAAATGATGATAATATTGAAGATATAGTAACTTCAATTGCAAGAAACTATAAAGCAACAAATCCTAAACTTATAAAATCAATGTTATCTATTGGACCAACAGGATCAGGTAAATCAGAAACATATAAATTAATAGCTGAATATTTAGGAGTTCCATTTACAGAATATGATTGTAATCAATTAACATCTGCAGGATATGTTGGAAAAGATATAGAAGATGTTATGAGAAGAATATATAACAATTCAAATGGTGACATTGCTAAGGCTGAAAAATCGATTATTGTTATAGATGAATTTGATAAGATAGCGAAACGTGGAAGCGATGTTAAAGAAGATAAAGTTCAACAAGCATTTTTAAAATTCTTTGAAGGAAGTACATATGATGTAAGTTTTGGAACTTCTGGTAGTAAAACAATAAAGATGAATACATCATTTATGACTAAGGTTGCATGTGGAGCATATCCTGAACTTTTTGAACAAAAAAAATAAAGTGATTGGATTTGAATCACCAGATTCAACAATTCAAGAGGAACAAAAAAAGATAACTACAAAAGATATTATCGATTATGGCTTCATAGCAGAATTAATTGGTAGATTAAATGGTGGTTTATTCGTATATAAAGAATTATCATCTGATATCATGAGAAAAATATTAGTAGATAGTAAAAACAGTCAATTATTATTAACTAAAATATTATATGATGAATTATATAATGCTGAACTTACATGGGATCCTAGTTATTTAGATGCTGTTATAGCAGAAGCTTATAAGAAAAAAACTGGTGGAAGAGGTTTAATGGAAGTAGTTAATGAATCAGTTGTTAAATGTGATAGAGAATTAATTCATTTATGTGCAACTGAAGGAACTAAACGAAGAGTATTAAAACTTACAGGTAATACAGTATATGATCATAAAGACTTTACAATATTGTAAAGTTTTTTTTATTGACTACTTTATAATAAATAAGATAAAATACTTAAGGAAAGAAGGTAATACCTATGGGTAGAGCTTATGAAGTAAGAAAAGCTAGTATACAAAAAAATGGAGCAATTAAAGCTAAATTATATTCAACATGTGCAAAAGAAATTTATTTAGCTGCAAAGGGAAATCCAGAAATAGAAACTAATGTAACATTAAGAAGAGTTGTTGATAAATATAAACATCAATCAGTTCCAATGGATATTATTAATAGAGCTATTGATAAAGCTAAAGGAAATGATGATACAAATTATATTGAAAATACATATGAAGGATTTGGACCTGGACAAAGTACATTTATATTAACTACATTAACTGACAATGTTAATAGAACAGTTGCATATGTTAGAGAAGTATTTAATAAAATCAATAAAAGTATGGGTGTTACTAATTCAGTATCATATAATTATAATCATGAATCATTAATCGGATTTAAATCTGATGCTGGTGATGATATTATGTTAGCTTTATTAGATGCTGGTATTGAAATAGTTGATTTAGAATCAGAAGATGGAGAAGTATTAATTACTTGTAATCCCAAAGATGACTCTAGAGTTAAAGAAGTTGTTGAAACAGTTGTTCCTGGAGTTGAATACACTATTGATGAAATAGGTTGGTATCCAAAAGAAAAAGTTAAACTTGAAGGAGAAGAACTAGAACAATTCAAAATGGCTTTAGATAAGTTTGAAAATATAGACGATATTACAAATATTTATCATAACGTAGATTTAGGAGAATAAAAAATATTCTCTTTTTTTCTTTCATTTTTCACAAAAATAAAGTAATATAAAATCAGTAAGAGGTGATATTATGCGATTATTGATCTGTGATGATGAAGAGTTAATAAGAGATTTAATCAAAGATTACGCTGATGAAGAAGGATATACTTGTGATTTAGCATGTGATGGATCTGAAGCATTAGAAAAAGTAGAAGAAAACAAATACGATCTTATTGTAATGGATATCATGATGCCTAAAATGGATGGATATACATGTGTTAAAGGAATAAGAGAAATATGTGATACACCTGTAATTATGCTATCAGCAAGAGTAGATGAAGTGGATAAATTAAAAGGTTTTGAATTAGGTATAGATGACTATATTACAAAACCATTTAGTCCAAAAGAATTGATGGCTCGTATTAAAGCACATACAAAAAGAACTGTAGGTGGAGAAACACTTACGGTAGGTAATATTGTATTAGATAATAAATCACATACTGTTCAAATCGATGGAGAAGAAGTTGAAGTAACAAGTACACAATTTGATTTACTTTCGTTATTTTTAAATAATCAAGGTACAGCATTATCAAGAGAAAAAATAATTGAATGTATATTTGGATATGAATATGAAGCAGATGATAGAACTATAGATGCTCATATTAAATTATTAAGAAAAAAATTAGGAAAATATAGTGAAAGCATAAAAACTGTTAGAAAAGTAGGATATAAGTTTATCTATGAGGAAAAATAGTTTAATAGGCAGAACATTAGTAATATTTATATTATTTGCAATGATCATTCTTGCCTTACTATGGTTTTTCCAAATTCATTTCTTTAATATTAATTATGAAAGATATCAAGTTAATATAGTTAAAGAATCAGCTCAAAAAATCGAAAATACACCTGTAGAAGATTTAGATAGTACATTAGAATCTTTAGCATTTGAAAATAATTTATGTGTTCAATATTTTTCTGGAAAAGATATTATTAATTACAATATCAAGAATAAAGCATGTATGTTGGATAATAATAACAACATGACTAATAAATATAAATTTGATTTATTAAATGATAAGAATCATTTTGCTAAGCTACAAGGACCTAATGGAGTTAAGTCCATTGTATATGCTATAGATTTGGGAAATAATAGATTTGTATTTATCAATACTAACCTAGAAGACTTAAGTGCAGCTACTAAATTGCTAAAGAATCAAATGATTTATATTTCAATATTTACCATTATATTAGCTGTATTTTTATCTAATGTTATAACTAAACAAATTAATAAACCTATTATTAGTATTACAAATAAAGCTAAAGAAATGGGTAAAGGTAATTATGATGTTGTGTTTGATGAGAGTAATATATCAGAACTTAAAGAATTATCAAAAGTGTTGACTATAGCCGCAAGTGAAATGAAACAAACTGATGAATTAAGAAGAGATTTATTAGCAAATGTATCTCATGACTTAAAGACACCTTTAACAATGATTAAAGCATATGCTGAAAAGATAAGAGATATATCATATAAAGATGATGAAAAAAGAAATAAAGACTTAAATGTCATTGTTGATGAATCAGACAGATTAAATGGATTGGTTAATGACTTAGTTGAAGCATCTAAGATAGATGCAAAAAAAGCATCATTAAAACCAATTAAATATGATTTAAGAGATCAAATTTCTGAAGTAATGAAAAGATATTCATTACTTCAAGAAAAAGAAGGATATAAAATCAACGTTAGTATTCCTGATGATGAATTACTAGTTGAATTAGATAGAAAGAAAATTGATCAAGTTTTCTATAATTTGATTAATAATGCTGTTGAACATTCAGGAGAAGATAAATTAGTTGAAATAGAAGTTAAAGTAAAAAGAGATATTATTACAGTTAAAATTAGAAACTATGGAAAAGCAATTAAGAAGGAAGAAATTCCATTAGTATGGACTAGATATTATACAAAAGAGAAAAATCATAAGAGAAATACTATAGGAACTGGTATAGGATTATCTATAGTAAAAGACATTTTTGAACTACATAATATCAAATATGGTGTGGAATCTGACGAAAATAACGGTACAGTTTTCTCATTTGTGTTGGATAAGTGCAAGAAATAGAGTTATATAAAAGGATTTTCACATAATTTTCACATTACTTCACATAAGATATGATATATTGTATACATGAAAAAGGGAAGTAATATAAAAAATCCTATAAAAATAAACATATAAACTCAAACTCACATATTAAAGATTTCCTTTTTTCAGATAAAATTTTTTTAACGAAGGGTTGCAGTAATGCAGCTTTTTTTGTGCTTATTTTTATACTATATTTTTTATTCGTTTTTATTGATATTTAATAACAAAAATGATAAAATTATCTTAGTTAGAGTAGTGAAGGAGATATGGTATATGAACAATGGTAAAGGTAATATGATTCTACTTACTATTATATGCATTGCAACATTACTTGTTGCTGTTGTTGGCGCTACATTTGCTTATTTCAATATTGCTATGAAAGAAGGAAATACTTCTAAAACAATTGAAGTAACAGGTGGAACATTATCAACTGAATATAATGGTAATGCTAAAATATCAAATGCTGATTTTAATGCGGGTGATGTTGTAGGTGAAAAATCATTTACTGTAACTGGTGTAGTAACTGGATCATCTAATTTAAGTTATGAAGCAGATTTAGTTGTTACAAATAATACATATCCTGATGATGCTTTAGTATATACATTAGTATCTACTAATACTTCAAATAATGGTGTAGTAATGGTTTCTACTTCTGAACCAGTAGCAATTAAAAACGGATCTTCAACTATAGTATTAGGAACAGGAACATTTGCTGGTCCTACTGCAACAGGAGCAACACATACTTATGCTGTTAAAGTAGAATGCGTTAATTCTGATTTTGAATTAGATGAAAAAGCATTTGATGCTACAATTACAGTTGGTCAAAAGAAATAATAAAATTAAGGAAGAAGAAATTCTTCCTTTTTTTATGTAAACCCCTTTATTTTACTTAATGTATTGTTGAAAAGGATATAGATAAACTTTATAATTTAAAATAGGAGGCTACTAATATGGCTAAGAAAAACAATAATAAAAAGTTAGTACAAACTATTAGTTCGATATTTTCTTATGTTGCATTAGTAGTATTATTTTTAGTTGCAGGATTCTTGTTGTTTTATATAACATCAAGTTTAATAGCAAAAATAACAAATAAAAAACCAATAGTATCATTATTTACGATAGTATCTCCATCAATGGAGCCAACAATCATGGTATATGATGTAATTGTTGATACTAGAGTTTCTAAAGAATCGAAACTAAAAGAAGGAGATATAATCACTTTCTATTCATCTTCTATAGATACAGGTAATTTTACTGTTACACATAGAATTGAACGCATAATTGAAGTAGATGGAGAAAAAAGATATATAACAAAAGGTGATAATAATCAAAATGTTGATGCTGGTTATATTACTTTCAAGGATATAGTAGGTAAGGAAAAATTTAAAATAAATGGTTTAGGTAAACTACAAGTTTTTATAGCATCTAGATTTGGATGGTTAATAATTATATTAATACCAGCATTAGTAATAGTATTATTTGATATTTTTAAATTAAAAAAGATATACAATGTAAAAAAAGAATTAGAAGTAATACCTGAAATAAAGAAAGTAAGTAGAGTTAGAGAAACAGAAGAAAACAAGAAAATAAGAACACTTACAGCTAAAGCTAATAGAATTAATAAGAAGAATAAAAGACCTTAATAAAAGGTCTTTTAATTTGCGTAAAATATAGACTTTTGCTATAATACGCGCAACTGAGGGGGATTTGAGTTTATGAAGGAAAGACCAATAGAAACCGGGATGGGTTTCTTAAGAACATTAGCAGGAGTTTATATAATAATAATTGGATCTATATGTATTCAAGCTGCACATGATGCTTATGAATTTGAAAAAAAAGAAGCAGAAATTATGAATGAAGAATCCGAAGAGTATTCAGTACTATTATGTAATGGAAAAACATTTGCAATAAAATCAAGCGAATTTGATCAATTTATGAGTTCTGATAAACAAGAAACAATAGTTATAGATGCATTAAGTAAATCTATAAATCAAGTAGTTATTAACAAAGATGAAATAGAAGAGTTAAACAGATTTAATTCATATGTTTTAGCAGCACAATATATAGGTGAATTAAATAATGGATATAAAACAAAGTAGACTAGAAACAGTCTTCTTTTTTTATCTCCAGATTTGCCAAAAAGGGTGTTTTATTGTATAATATCAAACCATCAAAGGGGAAAATGGTTGATATGAAAAATGAAGTTAAGAGATTAGTTATAAGTGTAATTATAACTGCTATTATTGCAATAGGATCAGTTCCTATTTGGAATATGGCAAATGCTAATAATGGTTTATCATTAGCAAGTTTATATACTGATATGAGTATGTCTGTTAATATTGGTAAATTTCCATCATTATTAATAATTAATGATGAACAAGCTATGCAAACAATTCCAACAACAGCTATTCAAGTCAGAAATCAAAATAGTAGTGCAAAAGATTATAATTTATATTTCTTTATAGATAAAACAACTACTATTGATAAGAACTATTTAAGAGTATCAATTGGAGATAATATATACAAGATGAGTGAAATGGAATGTATTGAAAATGAAAATGGATACTATTATTTAGTTCATTCATCTTCATTAGATAAATATACAAATGAAGATTTAACTGCAAGAATTTGGTTAACTGAAGATGCATCAAATATTGATGATGATGCCAAACTTGTAACAAACTTTGTTACTAAAATATAGAATGTTTTTTCAACATTCTTTTTTTATTGAAATTATTATCCGTCATGTATTATAATGTTGTTATAGAAATACACTTATGATTCGGGGGGATGATAATGTACGAACAAAAGAAGTATTCTATCAACTGGTTGAAGATTTTTGTAACAGTTATAATTGGTTTTTTAGTTATTATTTTATCTGTTAAATTAATAACATTAATCATGAAAAATAATGAAACTAAATCTACATCAAAAGCAATGGAAACAAATTTAAAATTGATGAATGATGTAGCTAAATCTTACTTTACTGATGATCAATTACCAAAGGAAGTAGGTAAGACTAATAAAATATCATTAAAAGAATTAGTAGATCTTGGAAAAGTATCTCCAGTAAAAGATCAAAATGGAGAAGAATGTAATTTAGAAGAATCATATATTGAGGCTACAAGATTAGATTCTGAATATCA